>Ga0209777_10009472_pt1 | contig 10463 bp, 6 predicted proteins | sample FrelakmetHBP12HB_FD_187147 | JGI IMG/M metagenome (GOLD analysis project Ga0209777, IMG submission 187147) | Freshwater lake sediment microbial communities from the University of Notre Dame, USA, for methane emissions studies -HBP12 HB (SPAdes)... | ecosystem: Environmental > Aquatic >... | reverse complement strand
CGCATACGAATCATAATAGAACGGGCCGCCGTTGCAGGCGCAACCCCCCATGGCAATCACGTAACGCGGCTCGGCCATTTGCTCGTATAAGCGTTTCACCCGAGGCGCCATCTTATAGGTAATGGTGCCGGCCACAAACATCAGATCCGCCTGCCGTGGCGAAGCGCGGAAAAACATGCCGAATCGATCAAAATCATAGCGGGAAGCCCCCGTGCACATCATTTCGATTGCACAGCAGGCCGTGCCGAAAAGCAGATACCACAACGACGAAGCGCGAGTAATATTCAGCACCTTCTCAAGCGATGTGGCAACAATCGCGCCACCGGGAATCTTCTCGGCGATTATCGGAACTCTCGAAATTATACCCATTTGAGCATTCCCTTCCTCCAAGCCCAGAGCAAACCGACCAGGAGAATGCCGACAAAGATCAGCATCTCGATCAATGCGAACAGCCCTAATGACTTGTACGCAACCGCCCACGGGAACAGGAACACGGCTTCGACGTCGAAGATCACGAAAATCAGCGCGAAGATATAAAATCGGGGATTAAACTGGATCCATGCCGAACCGATTGACGGTTCGCCGCACTCATAGTTGCGCAGCTTCTCGTCCGACGGTCTTTGGGGGCGAATAAAGCGGGCAATCCAGACGGTGACGATAACAAACACCAGTCCGAGCAACATGAAAATACCGACTGGCGCGAAACTGCTTAAGGTCATCAAATCAACTCCGACGGCTGCCGATATTTGTGATTTATTTCACAAGTACTTATTGTCAGGTCACCCGTCAAATAGCGCGCAATTAAACAGGAGACACTCAATTGGTCAAGTCTTTTTTGGGACTGTTGCAAAGCCTCGGAATTGTCATTACGAAGAGTCCGGTAGCTGCCGGTCCGTCAGGCGCCGGACTGAACGACGAAGCAATCTGCGCGCCTGCATCTGGAGAGCGTTCAGAGTTCCGTCAGGTCGTTACTGCGCCGTCAGGAATCTTTCCTGACGGCTCTTTCCTGCCGTTGTCATTCCCGCACAGACGAAAATCCAGAACTTCGTGCACCGCGTTCGTCCTGAGCTTGTCGAAGGGTGCGCCGCGTCGTGACTATACCCTACTTACACCCCGCACATGGCGCTGCTCCGCCGGAAAAGATGTAAGCAATCAAATATACCGCATCCGAGATGTCAACCGTGATATCGCAGTTGGCGTCTCCGGCAAGCAACGGCGATGGAGCTTGACCGCCTGAAAAGATGTAGGCGATCAAATAGACCGCATCTGAGATGTCTACGACGGCATCGCCGCTGGCGTCGCCGCAGAGGTAAGCCGACTGGTTTTTCAGGTATGAAGTGTCAGAGAACAAACCCGTCATCCCAGAGTCTTTCAAGATCATAAGAGAGTCACCATGGCTGCGCCAGTCGGGCACAATCTGATGAGTCGTATGTAAGGGAAGCAGCACTTCGTAATGGTGAAATGCGGTATCTCCTGAAGGACTGAAAATCTGAACAGCAACATCGTATTGCGTTGATCGCCCAAAGTTGTCTACCCGCAAACCTAAATCAGGTGTGGCCGAGTATCGGATAGAATCGCTGGCTGATAATGTGACGTTGTCAAGACCACAGACTACCTCAGAATCTGCCACTAGCATAATTGCCTTTGAGTTGTGACGCTTGTTAGTAGCTTCGGGGTTGAAAATCCAAATGGCACTATCGTTCCCGTCGTATGTCAGTCTTTCTGCTGTTGAGGACTTAGAAGCCACTTCTGAATACGAAAGAACGGTATGGTTGGTAAACACAGCCAAGGAAAAGGCTGCGCCAGTCATCCCCGAGAACTCGCATGACCAGCGAGTGTTCGGTAGAAAATAGCCAATGACAGAGGTGCCTTTGTCAGCCACGGGTATTATAGGGCTTCCATCAGAGAGTGTAGAGTATACCGAATCGCCAATGTTACCTATGTTTCCTAATGCCGATGTCAACTGTGAAACTGCTGCAGCACTGAAGTAGATTTGAACATAGTCCGAGACGCTCCTTACAGTGGTACGATGTGCACACGATGGCTCGGTCGGTGAAGGAGGCCATGTCGGTATAAAGGGTCTTGTGGCGTAACCGCTCATGGGTTGTGAAATCAATAGATCTCTTTGACCCGAATACTGGTGAGAGAAACCATCATAGCTCCAAGCGTTAGTCACAATGTCGAGTACGATTCGTGCTAAATCATCGCCAGGCTTTTCGCAGTCATACACGTAAATGTACTTGGTTCTTTCTGAATTCTCATCTGTTTTAACTCTCCATGGCACCAGAGCATGGTGTGCTTCACTATCGCGCACGGTCACAATACGATCGTCGTCCACATTGTCCTCTAACATCTGGTGACACTGAAGATAGGTCTCAGTCGGCGTTGTGTTCCGGATTGAGTTATAGTAACATAGGTTCTCCGCCCCAATATAATATAGTTGGTACATGTTTATCATATGGCGCACCGCATTATCCAGAGGTAGAAACCAGGGCTTCTGACTGCTAGGGATATACTTATCGAAGATCATGTCGCTGCTGAGTGAAAACCCAAAACACGACCCCCTCCATCCAATTTTCTGCAGGTATTTCCACCACTCCTCGGCATGGGGCAACCTATTTCCATAGGCGTCTTCAGTGTAAGCGCTACCAAAGGCGTCTCGAAAAAGCTCCCAAGTCGGAAATGTTTCGCTGTATGGCCACATGTTATCCTCTATGTTCGCGAAATTCCAGCCGTCAGGATTGGGCCTAAAACCCATGTCGTCCACGTCATATAACAGCTTGGTCACGAAAGCATCCGGGCTATCGTATCCACAGCCTTGACACATTTGATAGGGATTCAAAGTCGGGAAGTCGGAAGAACCAGTCTGACCCGTCACATAGGCATTACCGCTGCCATCGATCGCGATGCTAATTCCCCAATCCCAGTCTCCCCCTCCGAGGTAAGTGCTGTAAGTCAGGCTGTTGCCGGAACTGCTCAGCTTGGTTACGAAAGCATCCTGAGTACCTTGAAGCGTTGCCTGATAGGGATTCAAAGTCGGGAAATTGGAAGACTGAGTATAGCCCGTCACATAGGCATTGCCGCTGCCATCAACCGCGATGCCGCGTCCATAGTCGCCCCCTCCTCCACTGAGGTAGGTGCTGTACATCAGGCTGTTGCCGGAACTGGAGAGCTTAGTCACAAAAGCATCACTGTAACCACTTGGGCCTTGATAAGTCTGATAGGGACTCAAAGTGGGAAAATCGGAAGAATAAGTATAACCCATCGCGTAGGCATTACCGCCCCCATCGACCGCGATGCCGTATCCCTCGTCGTCGTTTCCCCCGCCGAGGTAGGTGCTGTAGATCAGGCTGTTACCGGAACTGTTCAGCTTGGTCACAAAAACATCATAATAATAGCCACCTTGGTATGTCTGATAGGGGTTCAAAGTCGGGAAGTTGGAAGAAGAAGTAAAGCCAGTCACGTATGCATTGCCGCTGCCATCAACCGCGATGGCGTGGCCTTCATCTTCTAATCCCCCGCCAAGGTAGGTGCTGTAGATCAGGCTGTTGCCGGAACTGGAGAGCTTGGCCACAAAAACATCATTATGGTACCAGTCGCCTGGCCACGTCTGATAGGGATTCAAAGTCGGGAAATTGGAAGAACCTGTATAGCCTGTCACATAGGCATTGCCGCTGCCATCCACCGCGATACTCATTCCCTCCTCGTCGCTTCCTCCGCCGAGGTAGGTGCTGTAGATCAGGCTGTTACCGGAACTGGAAAGCTTGGTGACAAAAACATCCCAGCCGCCTTGAAACGTTTGATAGGGATTCACAGTCGGGAAGTTAGAAGACCAAGTGACGCCCGTCACATAGGCATTGCCGCTGCCATCGACCGCAATGCCGAAGCCATAGTCATTGCCTGCCCCACCTAGGCATGTGCTGTAGATCAGGCTGTTGCCGGAACTGGAGAGCTTTGTCACAAAAACATCATAGTTTCCTTGATGCGTCTGATAGGGATTCAAAGTCGGGAAGTCGGAAGAAGTAGTATAGCCCGTCACATAGGCATAACCGTTGCCATCGACCGAGATTGCGTCGCCGATATCGTGGTCTCCCCCACCGAGGTAGGTACTGTAGGACAGCGTAACACCGAGCGTACCCAGCGCCTGTCGACTTGCGCCACCCGTCGTGAGCGGGGTCGAACGATCGGCTTCAAATCCAACCGTCTTATCTGACAACTGCGAGAAGCTTGCACTGCCGGACAATACCCCACTCGTAGGTGACTCTATCGCTGCGATCATATCTCCCCACTTGGTTTTCAGGGTTAGTCTGCCGTCGGAATCGAGGGAGGTTTCTTCCGCCCCTTCGTAGGCAACCTTGATCTGCGAAACATCCGCGCTCGGCGAGGCGATAAACTCGTATGCCGCCTGACCACCACCGTCGCCGGAGTATTTCACATCAATGCCGGGATAGATGTCTCTAAGCGTGATCGCTTCGTAGTTGGGCACGTCGGTATGCCATTGTGTAGGGTCGTTGCCGAGGAAGTAGTTGCACTTGTATTCCATTTGGCCTTCCGCGATAACCGCCGGATTCGGATTTGCGCCGATGAATTTGGCGGTGAGGACGAGTTGCTCAATGGAGGTGTCAGACACACCCCTTACCCCTCTCAAGAGGGGAATATGCTCGTTCTGAGCTATGCCAGCGAATGAAAGCGAGTCCCCTCTCGAGAGGGGATTTAGGGGTGTGTTGTCGTTACCGATTCGTCGCGTGAACTGATAGGTCACGCCTTCCTTGGTAAACCACATCGTCGCCCCGCCTGCGTTGGCACGGAACAAGACGCGGTCGTCCCACTGCCCCATGTTCTTGGTAAATGCCAGCGGCATCTTGTTGAGAGACTGGATCGTTGGCTGAGTGTTGGCGGCAAGAATCGAGCTGCACAGAATTGCGGTGATGAACCCTAAAACTAACGTTGTCAAACGAGGCATTATGCCCTCCCATAGGGTGAGGAATGACTGCGATGAGACTTCTTATCAGTAATTAAGATAGCGATAATGCCAGCGATTGTCAAGCAAAACCGGTGCCCCACAGCTTGCTGTGGGCTGTGTCTCTTCGTGCGCCGCAAACGCCACCATGCGCCGCATTTGCAAGCCAAATTCCTTCTTGACATTGCCGCCTCCCAACTCTACCATGCCTTCCGCCGACTATGAAAACGACAAGCACACTGCGATACGATTTCTGGGACATCCTCAGAGCCCCACGACTTGCTTTGTCAGGCAAATACTTGCTGGCACAGGCACGACCGCTGGCCTATGGCTACGCTGCGTACCTTGTGCTGACCTATCTGGCAATGCTGGTCGAAGGTGGCACGCTTGCTGAACTCTGGAATGACCACACACTCTTTCCGTTCACGAGCTTGGGTCTATCGCATTGGTATGGTTGGACGATCTGGATCGTCGGCGTTGTTATTGCTGCTGGTTTCTATGACTATGGCAACATGACCGTCGCCAAGATGGCACTGGAGGAACTCAAAGGGAATCTCTTTTTCTCCAGCAAAGACGCTGCTATCGAAGCACGTGATAACTTGCGATCTCTTTGGGTTGCTGCCGCTCTGCTGATCGTACTGATCGTCGTGTTGTCACTGCTACAAGGGTTGATCGGGCTGGTTGTATTGATTCCATATATCGGTGAGATTGTATACGCTGTGATCTACGCCGTCCCCTTCGTGCTCTGGTCGCTATTCGTTGTATTCTTGGCATTTGGTTTGAGTACGGCGATCTTCACCCTACCGGCAATCGTAACTGCGCGGGAGAAAGACGCCTTTGGAGCGACCTTCTACATATACAATGTTATCTGGACACAGCCGCTGCGATGGGTGTCACAAACTGCTGTCGGACTTGTCATGGCCAAACTCGGTGTCTTCGTTTTCGGATATTTCCTGATGCGGGCGTTGCAGTTGACCTACTTCACGACTTCGCTGTTTTCCGGCGAGAAAGTAAAGAGCATCGTTTCCACCGGCTACTTTGCTCTGGCGCCTGTGCAGGAAGTGCTTCGTTTCTTCACCTCCCTTTATCCCGGATCGAAAATAGACTGGATGTCGTCGGCGACGCGCGGACTTGAGTTCAGTCTCGCGTCACAGCCAACCACTGAGGTGATCGCATCATTGATTATCCTGATTACTCTGGTCGTCGTCTGGATCGTAGTCATATCCTATGGCATCAATATCATCACCTGTTCGCAGTTGATCGGATTCATCTACATCCGCAAGTGCGAGGACGGCGAAAAGCTCGGCGAATCCGCGGCGCCGGGGGGCAGTGATCCGCATGAACTGATGCCAAAGTCTACTCCAACTCCCGATAGCGGCGTACAAAGTAAGTAGCTAACAGATAGGCTGAAATGAAGACGCGCGTTGAACATATCCGCAATTTCTCTATCATTGCCCACATCGATCATGGCAAATCCACGTTGGCTGACCGGTTGCTGGAAATGACTCACACGATTGAAGGATCGAAAATGCAGAAGCAGGTGCTCGACGATATGGAGTTGGAGCAGGAGCGGGGGATTACGATCAAATCGCACGCTATCCGGATGAAATATCGCGCCGCCGACAAGAAAGACTACATCCTCAATCTGATCGACACCCCCGGACACGTCGACTTCTCCTACGAAGTCTCCCGCTCGATTGCCGCCTGTGAGGGCGCATTGTTGGTCGTCGATGCATCGCAGGGGATCGAAGCGCAGACGCTGTCGAATCTTTACAAGGCGCTGGACAACAATCTGGAGATCATTCCGGTCATCAACAAGATCGACTTGCCGCACGCCGAGCCGGAGAAAGTCGCGGAAGCGATCTGCAACCTGATCGGCTGCGAGCGCGAGGATATTATTTTGGCGTCGGCCAAGCAGGGAATCGGCATTCAGGAAGTGCTGGAGGCAATCGTCACCCGCATTCCGCCACCGCTGGCTAATCCCAAAGGTCCACTCAAGGCGATGATCTTCGACTCCAAGTACGACAGCTATCGCGGCGCCGTACCGTATGTGCGCGTGATGGACGGCGAAGTCAAGAAGGGGGACAAGATCAAATTCTTCTCGACCAAGATTCAGTACGAAATTGACGAAGTCGGTTATCTGATCATGGATCGCATACCGGCGGATAAGCTGTCGGCGGGGGAGGTCGGCTACGTCATCTGTAATATCCGCAATGTCTCCGAAGCCAAGGTCGGCGACACCATCACCTATGCCGTCGGTGGCGCAATCACGCCGTGTCCGGGATACAAAGAGATCAAGTCGATGGTCTATTCCGGAATCTATCCGGCGGCGACCGAAAGATACGAGCAACTTCGCGAAGCACTGGAGAAACTCAAACTCAATGATGCTTCGCTGACCTATGAACCGGAGTCATCGTTGGCGCTCGGGTTCGGTTTCCGCTGCGGCTTTTTGGGGCTGCTGCATCTGGAGATCATCCACGAACGGTTGGAGCGAGAATTCAGCGTCACGATCGTCAACACAGTGCCGAACGTCGAGTATCACGTGCACACCAGTAAGGGGGAGTTGATCAAGGTTGACAATCCGGCCAAGATGCCGCCGCCGATGGCGGTTGAGTATATCGAGGAGCCGTATGTCGCGGCGCAGATTATCACGCCGGCGGAATATATCGGCAACATCATGAAACTGATCTCGGACCGACGCGGCGAGTTCAAAGACACGCATTATCCGGATCCGTCGCGCGCCACGATTTCGTTTGAGTTGCCGCTGTCGGAGATCATTTTCGATTTCCACGACAAGCTCAAGTCGATCTCGCGCGGCTATGCATCACTCGATTATGATTTTCTCGCTATGCGGCAGAGCAAGCTGGTCAAGCTTGATGTCCTGCTCAATTCCGAACCGGTAGATGCGTTGTCGTGTTTGATTCACGCCGAACGCGCCGCCGTCTGGGGACGCAAGCTGTGCAAAAAGCTTGCGGAACTGATTCCACGTCAGATGTTCGAGGTCATTATTCAGGCGTCCATCGGCACGCGTATTGTCGCGCGTGAGACCGTCCGAGCGATGCGAAAGAATGTTACCGCCAAATGCTATGGCGGCGACATCACGCGCAAACGCAAGTTGATCGAACGTCAAAAAGAGGGGAAACGCAAGATGAAGCAGATTGGCAAGGTCGAGCTTCCGCAAGAAGCATTTCTCGCAGTGTTGCAGATAGATAGAGAAGGGGAATAGCTGGCACAGTGGGGTGAGTCGAAACCCTCGCGGTTTCGACCAACAAAACGGCAGGTTATCAGGTTGGAGCAGATGAAGACGCCTATCGCCGACAGAGCGCCTATTTTGTCTTCGGCGCAGGAATCTCGCGGCCACCCTGATGGAGAACCAAGCTGGTGATCTTCCCGGCTTGATCTCTTACAAAAGTTAGTTGAGCGTCTACTACCCTTAGGAAATATTCAGTCTCGCTTCGGGCGAAGATCTCGACTTCCTCCTGACCGGTGGCTTGGCTGAAGAACTGAGTTCCGCGCCGCCGGATCTCAAGGACAAAACCGGGTGCGAGTTGGTAACTTCCAACCAGCGCGTCGAATACGGTCGAATCGACACTCTTTACGGCAGCCACTTCCAAAAGCGAGTCTGCTAACGGGCCGTACAATTTGGCAGCAGAAGTGGTTGTCCCGATCTGCGTGATCCGGTGTTCGACAACATTGCCGGCGCTGTCACGAATGAAGTCGAGAGTAGTAGAATTGTCAAAATCATAGAAATACTTGTCCTTTGATTCCGGATAGATAAGGCGTTGGGCGCCGCCGGTCCGCTGTGAGAATAGGCTGTCCCCCCGTCTGGTAATCAGCCGATACGTAGCTGGCCCGATCTGGTAAGCTCCGATGTAGTCAGCGAAGACAGTCGGATCAATCTTTGCAGGAGTCTTTCTAACAGGAAGAGAATATGGTTGACCAAGTGCGATAGCGGCTAGACTTGTTGTTATCTGTCCTTCTAGTATCGACTCATTGTTGCTGAGAAGGACGATGCAGGTGCTATCATCGACGAACCTCTGGAAATCTGACATGAATCCATCGATCTGGCCACTGTGCCATATCCGCTTATGACCATACAGAGAATCGATTACCCAGCCAAATCCATACATGCTAAGACTAGGCGTCCACATCTGCTTTAGTAATTCCCGTGACAGCACTCTCTCTCCGTAAAGTGCCTGATCCCACAAGAACAGATCGCCAACGGTGGAATAAAGACCGCCCGCGGCAAAAGGGAGGGAGGGATGATCCTTGACCGCGGGACGCACCTTGGCGGAATCCAACCTATATCCGGTTGCCAGCATCTTGACACCGTAATCCATATAACCGGTGTTGTTCATGCCGATCGGCCCCAATATGCGCTTGTGAAGGTTCTCGGCGTATGGCTGGTCGGTTATTTTTTCGATGATTAGTCCAAGTAGGAAGTAACCTGAGTTGCTGTAGCGAAAGGTAGTGCCTGGCTCAAACTGCAAAGGGAGGTCTTTGAACGAAGAGACGACCTCCTGCGGCGGAGCCCCTATCTCTCTTTTCTTCATCAAATCTCCGTTGTCCGTGTAGCTGGGAAGGCCGGAAGTGTGGGTGAGAAGGTGTCTGATAGTAACCTTGTCACCGGTCGCTTTGGGAAAATCAGTCAGGTACTTCGTGATCGGATCCTCTATGCTCAGTTTCTTCTCTTCGGCAAGCTGCATGATCAGGGTTGCGGTAAATTGTTTGGTGACAGAGCCAATGAGAAATCTGGTCGCAGGTGCGTTTGGGGTCTTCTTGCCAATATCGGCCATCCCGTACCCTTTAGAGAACAATACCTTGCCACTCTTTGCAACAAGAGCGGTGCCACTGAAATGCATGACGTTCTCTGCCGCCTTGAGATATTCGTCCAGTCTTTGCTCGAGCGTTTGTGCCGTGGCTGGTCCCGCGATCGACAGCCAGATCAGGGTAACCGAGAGAAGCAGAACTAAACCGGGAAAGTTGGTCCGTGTGTTTCGAAATGACATCATGACTCCCAGTTGGATCAGGTGTATGTCGTCAAACCAATTTGGACACGAGGTGCTGAAAGTTAAGAGACGGTTCGAGCGTCGGCAATCGTTTTTTGGGAGTCGCGCAGGTCGGAACCGTCGGCTCCATCACTCATCGATCTCTTCAATGGATTGTCAACGACAGTATCCTCTAGAAGGTTGCTGTAATCGTGGTCTGTGTCAAGGGGCTTTTGTTGGTGGCGTTCAAATCCGCAAGTACCGGTGTCAGGAGCGCAGGGCTCGTGACCTACGCCGCTCCCGCGGGACAGGCAGGAATGCCTATCCTACCACGGCAACTCTGGCCCCAGCCCGCTGGATTCCCGCCTTCGCGGGTGTTGAAAAAGTCCAATTAGTGTCATCTCTGAAAGCGCGGTCAATAGTTTTTTTGCCTTGTCGACCGATTTGTTTTGTGGTCGACCTGTTGGTTTTCGTTGATCGGCGTCTTGCCTTTGGCCATCAAGCCGGTTTTGCCG
>Ga0209777_10009471_pt1 | contig 10467 bp, 10 predicted proteins | sample FrelakmetHBP12HB_FD_187147 | JGI IMG/M metagenome (GOLD analysis project Ga0209777, IMG submission 187147) | Freshwater lake sediment microbial communities from the University of Notre Dame, USA, for methane emissions studies -HBP12 HB (SPAdes)... | ecosystem: Environmental > Aquatic >... | reverse complement strand
CGATCGAATCGTGGCTGAAAGTGAATGGAACGGCCGTCGCTTCGACGTTGTTGACACCGGCGGGATTGACCCCACGCATGGTGGCAGGACCCCTCTCTCTGTTGGTTCGGCGGATTTTATCCCTGAGATCCGCGCCCAGGCACTGATGGCTGTCCACGATGCCGATGCGGTGCTCTTTCTGACCGACGGTAATTCCGGGGTGACCTCACCAGACCGTGAAGTATCTGAGATCCTGCGTCGCTACCAGAAAACGGTGGACGGAAAGCCTCGGCCGCCAATTTTCGTTGTAGTTAATAAATGTGAAAATGCCAAACAACGCAGCGCTGCAAGCGAATTTTACGAACTTGGGCTGGGTGATCCATACCCCCTATCTGCCATCCACGGCACCGGGACCGGTGACCTGCTCGACGCGCTGGTAACCTCTTTCCCCACCGAAGATGCCACCGAGGAAGATGATTCAGTCAAGATCGCCATTGCGGGCAAACCCAACGTCGGAAAAAGCTCCCTGCTTAATCGCCTGGTCGGAGAAGAACGCGCCATTGTTTCCCCCATCCCCGGTACAACCCGTGACGCCATCGACACACACATTGAGGTGGGCGGATTACCAGTAACATTGATAGATACCGCTGGCATCCGGCGGCGTGGAAAAATCGAGCACGGCGTGGAAAAATATAGTGTAATGCGCTCCTTCAAAGCCATTGAACGCGCGGATGTAGTACTGCTAATGATAGATGCTGCCGAAGGCATTACCTCCCAGGATACCCATATCGCCGGATTCATTCTAGATGCCTGGAAGAGTACTGTTGTTCTGGTCAACAAGTGGGATTCCATAGAGAAGGATACCAACACCATGGAAGACTATACCGCCCACGTGCGCCGGGAACTCAATTTCATGGATTATGTTCCGATGTTGTTCATCTCGGCCAAGACCGGTCAGCGCCTGGACCAGGTACTGCCGATTGCGCTGCGGGTCCAGGAGGAAAGGCTGGCGCGCATCACCACCTCCATGCTCAACCGCGTTCTGCGAGAGGCCCAGGATGCCCACCCGGCTCCTTCGCATGCCGGACGACAATTAAAAATCTACTACGGCGCCCAGGTGCGGGTCGACCCGCCGACCTTCCTCCTGCATGTCAACGATCCGAAGTTATGTCACTTCTCGTACGTGCGTTTTCTTGAGAACAAACTCCGTGAAGCCTATGGTTTTATTGGCACTCCGCTCAAGATCATCACCAAGGGCCATAGGGAAGAGATATAAATATTACCAACAAAAAAATCAGGCTGTACAAAATGTGCAGCCTGGTTTTTTATATTGGTTCTCCATTGAATCCGGTCCGATATAGTATGTTGATTTTGGATGTATTGCTGTTTGCGTTGTTTGGATCATCCATGATCAAGCCAGGAGGGGTTAGATTAGCCCTGTTGGTGATTGATCCGACTCCCATTTACTTATAACCCTTTTCGTTCTACAGGTAATCATCCTTCGCTTCATCCCCTGTTGAGTATTTAGGAAAATCGCAACGACTAAAATAAATCAGGCGGACGGCTAAATCAGCCGTCCGCCTGTCTGAGTGAGGATGAGAGGCCTCTAGAGGTTTCATCCATGGGTTGGTTCTATCACAATCAATTTACTATTTGTGTTGCGATATTCGAACTAGGCCAATGGTTTCCATCACCACCGTACATAGCTGTGATCGTGTAGGTGCCAAGGGCGGCGGTGGCGCTGTAGGAGATATTACAACTACCGGCTCCGGCTACGAGCGTGATAGTGCAGGTAGAAGGCTCGCCACCGCTAATGCTAATGCTTACTAATCCTGTTGGGGTAAGACCAGCCCCAACCACAGCAATGGATACCGTGACTGATGCACCGGGGTGAGATACGGGTAAAATGTAGGGGGGGAGGCCGACGCCGGTGAACGTTGTCGTTGAATCAGCCTTGCTTACGGTATGGCTCGCGGTACCTGAACTGGGTGAATAAATCGAACCGAGGGTGGGGGTGTAAGTTGCCGTCAGGAGCTTGACGCCAGCAGTACTGAAGTTTACGGTAGCATTGCAGTGAGCAACTCCGGCAACGAGTGCGATGGCGACGCAAGGTGTATCCCCACCAGTGATGCCTATTGTTCCAGTCGGGGTGGCACCTGCTCCGCTTACCGTAACGGTGATATCTACGGTGGCGCTAGGCAGGGATGGTTCAGCAACGATACTGTTGATGGTTGTGGTGGAAGCGAGTAGTACTGAATGGGTGCTTATGGTGTTAAAACTGCCCAAGTAGTTGCCATCGCCGCTGTATGTAGCCGTGATGGACTTGGTTCCAGTTGTATTGAACTGTACACTGCAACTTCCAGTTCCACCCGAGAGCGTGATGCTGCAATTGATATCCGCACCGGTGACGTTGACCGTGCCGGTCGGGGTAACCCCGCCTCCAGTTACGTTGAAACTTACCAGAACCGCCTGACCGGGATTGGATGGATCGGGTGTTTCGGATGTAATGGTCGTCAAAGAGGAGGCCTGGCTGACTGTATGGCTCGCAGTAGTCGAACTGGGCGCAAAGTTCCCATCGCCGCTGTAGGTAGCTGTGAGGGTCTTGCTGCCCGTGGTGGTAAAGACCGCACTACAGCTTCCGGTTCCGCCAGCGAGCAGGATGCTACAGTTATTATCCGCGCCGGTGATGTTAACCATGCCGGTCGGGGTAGGACCTGACCCACCCACTGTGACACTCACCACCACCCCCTGTCCAGGTACGGATGGATCGGGGATATCGCTGGCGATGGTCGTCGAGGAGGAGGCAGCTCCCGTGGACACGGTATGGCTCTCGGTGTCCGAACTGCCTGCATAATTCGAATTCCCACTGTATGTAGCTGTGAGAGTTTTACCATCAGAGGTGTTGAAGATTACATTACAACTACCATTTCCACCTGAGAGTGTGAGGGTGCAGTTGGTATCCGCACCGGTAATGGCCACCGTCCCAGTCGGGGTAGTACCTGACCCGCTCACTGTTACGTTCACTGCAACCAGTGCACCGGGTATGGACGGATCGGGTGTGTCATTGGTGATGCTTGTAGTGGAACCCGTGATATTGGACACGGTATGGCCCTCGGTGTCCGAACTGCCTCCATAGGTCCCATTACCACTGTATGTAGCTGTGAGGGTCTTGGAACCAAGCGAGTTGAAGACCACATTACAACTTCCGGTTCCGCTTGATAGCGTGATGGTGCAGTTGCTATCCGCACCGGTGATGGCTACCGTTCCGGTCGGGGTCGTACCTGACCCCGCCACGGTAACGCTCACTGCAACCGATTGACTGGGCATGGACGGATCGGGATTATCGGCTGTGATGGTTGTGGTGGCAAACGGGCTGCCGGTGATGACATTAATGTCGGCAAAGAAGGTGATCATGCCGCTGCCGAGACCAAACTGTACGCCAGAGGCATTCTTAAAGCGCCAATAACTGCGGTAATGACCGGGGGTGGTCGGGGCGACCATATTGATCGAAAAATCCATTGTCTGGCCGGGGACCACACTGGAAGGTAAATTAATAACCGTGGAGGGAGCACCCAGTAGACTGCCAGACACAAATACCATGGCATAAGATGTCGTCCAGGTGCAGGTGCCCACATTGCGGATGCGGAAGGTCTTGGTAAAGGGTGCGCCGGCAGTCAGTACGGTGCCATCCGGGATGGTCACATCGGCAATAAACAGACCCCGGTCACAGGCTCCTGACAAAGGTACCGGTACGTAAACGGTGGAAGAATGCACGATTTCTGCGCCTCCCCACATCGCCCGGTCCCCGGAGGGAGTACCCAAACCGCTTACATCACTCATGTAAAGGATGAACTGAACACTTTGGCCGGCAAGGGAACTCAGATCCAGATTGGCACGGTAGAACAATCCCTCGTAACGCTCCTTAAAATGCCAGAAGGTTTGCTGCGGGCCCGATCCGATCTTATAATCCAAGCGGAAGAGAACGTAGCAGTTCGAGGCGCCATAAGTGCAGTTGACGATGCTCTGAAAGCGGTCGCCAGCCTGGACAGTGTATGCCGGATAGGTAGCCTGAATATACCCACCAGTCACATTCTGCGGTGCGACCACCAGGCCGGGAGAGGTATCAATCGTCCCGTTCTCCAACATCGGACTGTTCACTTTAAGAACATATCCGCTGGCAGCGCCGTCTGTACCGGGGCAGGGCAGCGTTCCCGCACCGCTCGTCCAGGTGGCTGAGCAATAGTTGGCGACAAAATCGTATGTCGTTGTGTCTGTTGCGGCGACATTCAACATCGCCGGGCTTGAGTTAATGGCGGTCGCGCCAACCGGGCGTGGGGAAAGGGCTGTCCCTGGCAGGAACTGCGCGAGCAGGACCAGCATAAGGGAAACCGGGGCGAAAATACGATTGAGTTTCATGTTCATCCTCCTACAATGCAAAGGCACAGGATATAACGTCCTGTGTAACGACCATAAGACGAAAAAACGAACTTATTAGTTCCCATTTAGCCCAATAATAGTCCAAAAAGCATATTTAAGATAGCATAAAACGTATGTTTATCCTGTCGTAAAAAGTATACAATCGTATGGTTATTTTATGGAATATTAGTCACCCTTAAGGCTCTGGGAGGCCGATATTCATGCCATCCCGTTCATGATTGATGTGGTTGAAAGATGCTTCCTTCCCGATTGCGGAGATGGTAAAACATATTCATGATGATCGCAAATTCCTCATTGATTTGCGTTATAATCCAGCAAATTTTTCGGCTGCAACTTTTTATCTATTTCCCAACACAGCAGAACCGAAGAAGCGGAGGGCATTTTGCGAATGCCCTGCAACACTCACACCAAAGGAGACTTTATCAATGAGTAACCTGATCACCCCCGCCAAGTACCATTCAGCTCTGGACGTAAAGCAGACTGAAAAGGCAATCAAATTGGTCAAGGATTTCTTTGAACTCAATCTCGCCGCAGAATTGCATTTAACCCGGGTCACTGCGCCGCTCTTTGTCCTTAAAGGCACCGGCATCAACGATGACTTGAATGGGGTGGAAAAGCCCGTTTCTTTTCCCATCACCGATATGGTCGGTAATATCGCTGAAATTGTGCAGTCTCTGGCTAAATGGAAACGAATGATGCTGGCTGATTATGGAATACCGCACGGCTTTGGCCTGTATACCGATATGAACGCTATTCGCCCCTCTGAGACGCTGGATAACCTGCACTCACTCTACGTGGACCAATGGGACTGGGAGCGGGTGATTCACACCGAGGAACGGACACTTGACTTTCTGCACACCATTGTTCGGGGGATTTATTCCGTAATGAAACACACTGAGTTCCATATCTATGACAATTATCCCTGCTTCGAACCGGAATTGCCTGACGAGATTACTTTTGTCCATTCGGAAGACCTTCAGAAGGAATACCCACACCTTACCCCGCGCCAGCGTGAGGAGGAAATTGTCCGAAAATATGGTGCGGTTTTCCTCATCGGCGTCGGCGCCCCGTTGGCGGATGGGATAGCGCACGATGGACGCGCCCCCGATTACGACGATTGGACGACCGAGACCGGCAGTGGTCACCGCGGACTCAACGGCGATATTTTCGTCTGGAACAATGTGCTGGGATGTGCCTACGAACTCTCGTCCATGGGTATACGCGTGGATAATACTGCACTTCTACGCCAATTGGAGATCACCGGCATGCAGGAACGCAAAGAATTACTCTTCCACCGCCGTTTGCTGGGTGGCGAACTGCCCCTCTCTATCGGTGGCGGCATCGGACAATCGCGCCTGTGCATGTATTATCTTCGCAAAGCACACATTGGCGAGATCCAGGTCAGCATCTGGCCGCCGGAGATGGTGGCAACCTGCAAGACCAGTAATATAATCCTGCTATGAAAGGTTCTCCCGGAGGCCTAGCCCGTCACCGGGAGTTTTTTTACAAACCGCCAAAATCCACTACAATATACACATGCTCAGAACCATCCTGCACCTCGACCTGGATGCCTTCTTCTGCGCGGTTGAAGAACTGCACAACCCATCCTTGCGCAGTAAATCATTCGCCGTAGGCGGACGGCCTGAGGAACGCGGCGTAGTGGCATCCTGCTCATATGCTGCCCGAAGGTTCGGTGTCCACTCCGCGATGCCAATGAGCAGGGCGCTGCGTCTCTGCCCGGAACTTATCATCATTTCCCACCACCACAGGGATTACGGGAATATGTCCGAAAAAGTGATGGAACGCTTGTGTGATCTGTCTCCTCTGGTCGAGCAGATCTCGATTGACGAGGCCTTCGTGGATATCAGCGACTTACGTGAGGATGCTATGACAGTCGCCCGCCGGGTACAAGGCCGAATTAACGATGAACTTGGGCTGCCCTGCTCGATTGGGATCGCGAAAAATAAACTTCTGGCCAAGATCGCCACGGAAGTGGGGAAGAAATCCGCCAGAAAGAGCGAACCCCCGAACGCGGTGACAATCGTCCCGCCCGGGAGTGAAGCGTCCTTCCTGAACCCGCTTCCGGTGGACATGCTGTGGGGCGTGGGACCGAAGACTGCTGCGAAACTGGTTCAATATGGTATAAAAACCATTGGCGAGCTCGCTCGTCGTCCCCCGGCGGACCTGATGCGCTGGTTCGGAGAAAACGGGCTTGACCTGTCCCGCCACGCCCGCGGGTTGGATGACAGCCTGGTGGTCACCGAGCACGAAGTAAAGTCCATTTCCCAGGAAACCACCTTCATTCAAGATATAAGTGATGACAAAGCCTTGGCAGCAACGCTCCGCGAATTGTCATCACAGGTAGGTCGCCGCCTGCGTCAAGCAGGCATCGCTGGAACAACCGTCAGGATCAAGTTGCGCTGGCCCGATTTCACCACCCTGACACGCCAGGTCACCCTGGCACAATCGACCGATCAGGATGAGGAGGTCTATGCTACCGCACTCAGTCTGCTGAATAAGGTGCGTGCTAGAGGGAAGGCCGTGCGCCTGATCGGGGTTGGAGTGAGCGGGCTGGGCCCGCCGCTGCGCCAGTTGGAATTATGGGGTTCAGAAACAGAGAAAAGTCGGAAATTGCAGGCGGTATTGGATAAGTTGCAGGCGAAGTTTGGCAAAAAGGTGATCAGGCGAGGTAAGAATAACAACCACAAGGGAGAATGAGAATGACCGTTAAAACCGGAAATATTAATTTAGATACACACGGCAGAACTGACATCATTGATATCACAAGGGAAATGGAGCGTTTGGTGGTCGAATCTGGCATAAAATCAGGAACAGTAACAGTTTTTTGCCCTTCCTCCACCAGCGGGCTGACAACAGTTGAATTCGAGCCGGGGGCGGTTTCCGACCTGAAGCGCATGTTCGAAGAATTGGTTCCATCGAACCGGGACTATGCTCATAACGCGACCTGGGGCGACGGAAACGGTCAGTCGCACATGCGCGCCTCCCTCCTCGGTCCATCATTGACCATCCCGTTTATCGAGAAAACCCTCACGCTCGGTACCTGGCAGCAGGTAGTTTATATTGATTTTGATATCAGGCCAAGACAGAGGGAGTTGGTGGTGCAAATTATTGGAGAATAGAATGGCAGAGGTGTAACCGTGCTTGCCCCATTCGACTTTGGCGGCTGTGTTGCCAATTCCAACCTAATGCACAAGTTGACCACCAACCGTGGCAGTCCACTCGATGATATGGATGTCGCTGACCCTCGCCTCAACCTCCCAGGCCATGACAGCGCGGTCAGGCATGGCTCGCGATTAAATAAAATATGGTTTCACGGAGAGAAAAATCAATACCAGTATCCCGCCGCTGGAGGCCAGTGAAAGCAGCCATGCTCCCAGCCCACAGGACCAGATCGGTAGAGTATGTTTCCGGTCATCATTGAAAGGCCAGAAGAAGGGGACACCCTCCTTGGTCAGACCATCGGCCAGAATATGCCACAACCAGCCCCAACCGAAAACCAGACCCCAGGCCCAGGATTGCTTATACGCAGAGAATGTCAAACAGGTGGCTATTGTGACAGCCAAGGTAAAGATCAACGAGTGCAAGGGGCCACGGTGGTGGAGACTTTTATAGAGCAGCCACGAGAGTGCTATCAGCCCAAAGGCCATAATAAGTGCGATAAGGGACCAATGCAGGATATTCCATCCCAGCACCAGCGCGGTAAACTGGGTCCAAGTGCCTGGCAGATCATGCGAGGTCAGCAGGACAGCCAGCGCTGCCAGGGTGGGAATTGCCAGGATTGCCAGTGCAATACGCACCACGCGTGACGGAATACTATGACTGATAAACGATTTGGGATGGTCAAGGTCGGTGGCAATTGACCCGGTCGCTACAACGACCGCTCCGATGCCCAGTATCACCGGGGTGATTCTTGGGCTTCCCAATACTTCTGCCGCAATGACCCCCAGAGAGGCGGTTCCAACACCGATAAGTGCATGATGGATATAATTCATGGGTAGATTTTATCTTTCAGCAGCAGAACCAAACCAGCCTCCTTCAAATCATCCCTTCGCCAAAGACAGGAACACATCCTCCAACGTTGGCTCGCTGCGTGCAATTTCGCCCACCACAAGCCTGGCAGACATCAGCGCGGTCCGCAGTTCTCTCTCTTTCGTTCCACTCTCGGTGATCATCCGCAAGTGGTCGCTTGCCAGGCCAACGCGCAGTACGCCCTCACAGGTCGTACAGGCATCCAATGCAGCCTCCAACGGCTCCGCATGCACCTCCCAGACATTGCCAGGGATGACACTGGCCTTCAATACCGCGGGGGTATCCAATGCCAGCAATTTGCCGTCGCGCATGATACCCACCCGCTCGCAATACTCGGCCTCGTCCATATAATGCGTCGTGACAAAGACGGTCACCCCACCAGAAGCCAGTTGGTAGATCAGATCCCAGAAGGAACGCCGGGCGGTCGGATCCACGCCCGAAGTGGGTTCATCAAGAAAAAGCAGCCTGGGCCGGTGAACCAGGGCGATGGCCAGCGCCAGACGCTGGCGCCAGCCTGCGGATAGGTCGCGCGCCAGGTCGCGCTCGTGACCAGCCAGACCGACCAGGGCGATCGTCTCGCTAATACGTATCTTCTCCCGGATACCATAGACACCGCCGTAGAAGGTCAGATTTTCAAGCACGGTCAGATCATCATATAGGGCAAACTTCTGTGACATATACCCGGCCCGGGCACGTACTTCCTCAGACTGGCTGAAGGCATCAAAACCAAGAACGGTGGCTTTACCATCCGAAGGCTCCAGCAACCCAAGCAACATCCTGATAGTGGTCGTCTTGCCGGAGCCGTTCGGACCCAGGTAACCGACTATCTCACCCGGTCCAACTGAGAAGTTGACATGATCCACTGCGACGAAGTTTCCGAAACGGCGGGTAAGGTTTTGTGCTATTACAATAGGATCAGGCATAGATTCACCATGGAGGGCACAGAAAACGCAGAGTTAAGATCTGGAGGCAGTTTTTATTGTTTCACGGATTAGGGCCGCCTTTTCGTTACGACCCATTGACTCGTAGGCGTCAGCCTCATCTGCGAGGGGAAAGACTGCAACCCGCCGCTCATGCCAATCCAGCCAGAGTAAGCGTGAAAAATCTGTGTAAGTGGACCAACTGCCATTGGGTAACAGATGAGCTACGTTCGCCAGGAGTTCTATCTCAATGCCCTCGATCTCGGCCCTGCCATCCAGCGAACGCATGCTGGGTGACTCCCACAGGTGGACTGGGGTCTTCATAAACTCCGCCAGTCTTTTCTGAATAAAATAGATCGTTTTCTCGTCGGTCTGGATGTCCAAGTCATGGATCGGGATATCCACACCCTGGAGGCGGAGGCCAGCGGACCCGGTCAGGACCCAGAGATATTCGTTGGGAGGTATCTGTTTGAGCAGGAAATCCAACGCACGAATATGGGGTTCTGGAAGATCAAAAAGAGTAAAGTTAATAGTCATCAGTGTTCAGTCTTACCTTCGGCAAGGGAAATAAATACATCTTCCAACGTCGGGGGGACGAGACGCGCCTCCAACCGCGAACCGCGGTGGGCGGGAAATGCCGTTACCAATGCTGATATAACCTGGTCAGCCTCTCCGGCGACAACGCGCAGGTGAAGTTTGTCACCGAAAGCACGAACATCTTCCACACCATTGATTTTCTTCACCATCTGACGGAGGGAAGGCAGTGGTTCGCCGCGCACTTCCACAATGCGACCATCCAGGTTGGAGCGCAGTTGAGACGGTGAGCCTTCGGCAATTATCCGCCCACAGCGCATGAAACCAACACGATGACAGCGGGCGGCTTCATCCATATAGGGGGTGGAGAGAGTGACAGCGACCCGATCCTGTGAGACAATGCGGATAAGCAACTGCCAGAAATCCTGCCGGGTGACCGGGTCCACACCGGTGGTGGGTTCATCGAGCAGGAGCACTCTGGGGCGGGTAACGAGGGCCGAGGCCAAACCAAGTTTTTGCCTCATTCCTCCAGAGAGCTGGCCAGCGT
>Ga0209777_10009470_pt1 | contig 10467 bp, 24 predicted proteins | sample FrelakmetHBP12HB_FD_187147 | JGI IMG/M metagenome (GOLD analysis project Ga0209777, IMG submission 187147) | Freshwater lake sediment microbial communities from the University of Notre Dame, USA, for methane emissions studies -HBP12 HB (SPAdes)... | ecosystem: Environmental > Aquatic >... | reverse complement strand
TCCTCTCCTTGCCATGAATCTGCCATGTGCCAAACTGTTGACTCTGGCACACCATGAGTGTTTCGTATAACAGAATTATTAACTGTGCATTTACAATCCACAATGTGAATCTCTGCACCAAACGCTTGAGAAATTGCAATGTATGGTGCCATCTCAACAGTTGTAACATTTGTATTATCTACAACCAAAATAAAATCTTTACGATCAATCCGGCGTTCAATCTCATGAATGAATCGTAACAGACAACTACCGTGCGCTTGGCCGAGCTTGCTCGGATCAAACTTGTATTCTCCATTTACTTCGAAGAAGTAATCCGTTGAAAAAACTTCTACTTGAAAACCTTCATTCTCTTGTCGAAGCCGCTTAACATATGTACTCTTGCCACTTCCCGGCAAGCCACGAAGAATTACAACTTTCATTTTGTTCTCCTTGTTTGTCACATCTTAAACCCTTAACAAAACGCACTTGTCTTTCAAGTGCATTTTGCAAAAAGTTTAAAAAAGAATTATATCATTCAAACGTATTAGTTTGAAGATTAAATTGAAGAGTGCCAATTCATCCGCTGGTCTAAAGAACCAGCGGTTTTCTTGGCGAAGAATTGATAAATATTCTTAATATTATCAATTGTTAAATGAATCTCGGGGAATGGATCGTAACTCATTTCCCCTCCATTGTAAGCTCTCTCAACCTGAACTCTAGCCCCGCTTCCGTTGCCCGAAGGGCAACCTTCTCTTGCTCAATGGGAAGCCCAAAGTTGAAACAAGGATCGTGCTCACCTCTAATGTCTACCCAAATCCTGGCCCCAATACACATCGCTAGATCCGTTTGAAGCTTACACCATTCACTCATTGTTTTCTCCTTCAATAGCATTGCGCTGTGCAGAGATCAATTTGATTGCAGCCATAGGAGCAGTTTTTTACTGGAACCAAATCGGCCCATGAGTTGTCACTTCTTCTTAAATAATTGACAACAGATATTGAACTGTCTCTATTTGTAACACATGCAGTTCTTTTATCTGTACAAGTTTTATAAGGATCTAAAAATTGAATATAAACACAAGTATTTATTCCTCCTTGCTTCATACAAGTATTTCCATAAGGAGTACAATCATAAACAAGCATGTCTTGTCCACAAAACATTTTATCATAAAGTTTATTATTTTCACATACTCTTATTCCGGTTGGATCAGTATCATTACATCCACATTTTCCATCAATACAGGTATCCGCTCCGCTACAATTATCTGTCACAACCCATTGATTCGAAACACAAGATAAAACCGTTGTACTATTAGCACATTTTACTTCCCCAGCCTTACAATTTGGCACAGATTCTGTTCCCGCTTCCTCTGTTCCCGTTTCTGTTTCTGTGCTCGTTCCCAAGTCAGATCCGATCTGAGTGTCTCCACTCTCAGATTCTGTCTGGTTATCACTCTCTGTTGCTTTAGCATCACCACTATCATTAGAACTATCACTAGCGACATTAGTAACAGTAACGCTATCATTGTTTCCTGCATCTTCTTTGTCCTTTGGTTCCACCATCATCGAGCAACCACTACAAACAAAAATCATGATAAACCATTTCATGGCTTTTCTCCTTTCAAACATTCAGAACATCTAACACAAGTTGGAAGCATAAATTTATGTCCTTCTTGCGTCACTTCCAATTCAACTTCGGCAATCTTCTTCTTGTGTTTCTTGCAGAATCCATTATCCGGAGTAAGTTTCATCTCATGGCACCAACCGCAAAAGGCATCTGTTTGTGTCATTTTAAAACCCCGGTAAAGATTTCTTTGAAATCGTTTTCTCTGACAAGATTTGTGCTTTTCCATCACTTGTTGAACCAGCATAAATCTTAAGGCGCCTAGCGATGATTGATGATGCAGATGCTGTCCATTGCTTTTCAGATTTAGTTAATTCATGATCCTTGAAATTAATCCATGAATTAGCATAAATATCAGGAAGGTCTACTTGAGAAACTAAACGGGTACCAGAAGTATGATTTGATTCAATTGTTAAATCAATACCAAAAACTTTCTTTCCATATTCAATTATGTCTTTATGTGTCATAATATCAACTTCTCCTTGCCACATGTAAAGCTTTACGAACTGCGCCTAATTCAGTTGGCGCAGTCTCTGTAACTATAAACCAATGATACTGAGGGTGTGTTACAGTACAAATATAATTATCTGGATTTTTATAAGACGAATCAAACCAATGAGAGTAAACATAATAACCGTCTTTCGAAATTCTTGATTTTGAATTAATCATTTGCATCCTTTCGAACATTCTACCCTCATCAACCCTTGATAAGCCTTCGCCCCACAAACTCTACATTTGCAATTCCATTTGGAATCGTCTTCTTGTACGATTAATCCTAATTCTTCAATTCTTTTACTCAAATTTGGAAAGGTTTTAAAATTATCAATAGTATAAATCTTATCTACATAGAAACAAGAGGCCATGATATTGACAGCTACATTGGCAAGATTTCCTGGCAATCTACAAGCACACCAATAACAGATCCGCCCATAGCAACTGTGAGATTTCTTTTTTGTCCATTTATGATTTTCATTTTCTGTAGTTAAATCTTCTCTTCCTAAAGTTTCTCCATCAAACTTCACACCACAACATGCGCAATGATCAGTCATTGTCTTCTCCTAGTTGCATCTTTTTGAGCATTCAATATTGTTCAATCCTATATAAGCAGGTGCTTTGCACCTCGGGCATGTTGAATTGTATTGTGACATATCCTCTTTTAGTTTTTCAATTTGATTAATACATTGGAATGAATCTTCTAAGTCAAAATTAATAGTTCCTATCTTTCCTAAAAAACTAATCATATCGCTTTTTATTACTTTAACAATATATGTATCGCATACATTTTGATTTCCAGTTCCACAAAGCCAAGGGCCAGTAATTGTATCTGGCCCTTCTATAATACACATTACTTCCCAAACACAACCAGTTTCTACACTATAACAACCTGGAATTGCAGAGATAATATCACCAACTTTAAATTTATATTGTCTCATTGACAACCTCTTGAGCATTCAATATTATTTAATCCAATATAAGCAGGTGCTCCGCACCGGGAACACTTTGTGTTCCAATCTTCATTCTTTTTAATTGTTACTAATTCTGAAATTAATTCAAGAGAATCTTCACAAAAAACATATTCTAATTCGTCACCCTCAATAAGAGAAGTTAAAATATATCCATTATAATCATAAATACAAATACGTTTTATTTTATAAGTACCATTAATATATTTATTCATTCCATCGACCCAATCAATTAAACCCTTGCGAGCAACTTTTATAATATCTCCAGATTTGAATTTGCATTCCATCGAAACTCCTTTCATCACATGAATCATACCCGCCAACGACCAACGGTCGTTAGAAGGTTAGAACCTAGTGATTTTTTAATCTTTCTAAAAGACTTTTAATAATTACTTCTTTTCTCGCCTGTCTATCTAATGCCCCAGGCATATAACCATAGAGTCGATAATCAACCATATCTCTCCACTTTTTTATCTCTATTCCTTTTTGCGTATGTAAGGCTGTTATCAATATTTCTATTTCTTCTTCTGAAAATTCCATTAGTTTCTCCTTTGCCACATGAATCATGCCCACCAATAAGCTTTCTTATTGGAAGGCTAAACCCTAGTGACTACTTGAAAAGAAAACCAGCAGCAATCAGCCCTGCGGAAAGAGCACAACTAAACCACAATAAAACAGGAAACGTGCGAACCTCATGATTAATACTTGTAAGAACTTGACACCCAACCCAAGGAGCTTCAGCTCCTAATAGAGAAAACCCAATGACTAAACAAATGTTTTGCCACATTTTACATTGCCCCTTCTAGAGAAACCGAATCCTCTTTCGAAAGACCCATTTGAATCAACATCGCAACAACGGCTCCCTCTGGAACAATGACCTCTTCATCTGCACCATTTGGAGATTGCGCAATCTTTTCATCGAAAAATTTTACCTGCTTTGAATCCTCTCCAAACACAACCACTGCATATTTCCTATGATTGCCGAGAGTTGAATCTTCACCAGTTGACATTTTCGCCATTTGCTTTTCTCCTATTTTTGTTTTCTATATTTCAAACAACTTATCGGGCTCATTTTACAACCGAAGGTTGTAGATGCCCTACTTAATCTTTTTTTCTGCTTCTTTTAAAATGTCTTCAAATATCTCTTCATAATAACACCAATTTGAAAAGTCACTTTGATCATCTATGCCATAACCATAAAGTCGTTTGAAGCCCTCATATAATTCATCTATTCTTCTATCTGTTAAATCTGTTTCAATTTTATCTAACCCGTTCAAACTCCAACTGATATCGTAGATATCTTTTTCAGTTAAACATTCTTTCTCTTTAATTATTTTGGTTATTTTTTCTAAAGACAATTTAACTATTCTTAAATATCTTTTTCTTAAATTTTTCTTGGCTTTATTTCGTTGATTTTTATTTAAACTTGAAGGAATAAGTTTTAGATCTCTCATCTAACACCTCAATTCTTCTTTATAAGTTTCTACTACATTCTTTCCCTCAGTTGTTACCGAAGCTCCATTCAAATTATAATACTTATATTGATCGTAACCACTCCCAACATATACTGGCTTAGGAAGAACTTCAGGCTTTTTCCCTTTATGGCATTTAAGCCACCCATTATCTACTAACATCCCAAACTCCTCTTGAGTTACCTTCAATCCATGCAAAGGAGTTTGTCTGGCTGAAGAAATTAAACCAGTAAACACTTTAAGAATTCTCGCTACACGATTCATATCTATATCATCTCTCTTCGGAGGCAGCATAGCTGCTTGATGACATGGATTTAAATACATTGTTACCCAAGACTTTTTCCAGTGACGAGAAATTTCTAAAACCACTCTGTCCTCTGGCAAATCTTTTAAATCTAACTTTCCACCAGTGGCAACCGCTGATGTGTCTTTGCTATACATCATAGCATAACTGCCACCATAAGATCCTTTCCATCCGTTCAATGGGCCTGAAGGCCCAAAAGCCTGAACATCAACCCTCATACGATCATCAGAAGAAACTCCGAGTTGAGGAATCTCAGTCACGAACTTTACTGCAATTTCCCATAGGCTTTCGCCATATAGAAAATCTTTTACGAATTTGAAAACCCCAATGACCGGCAGGTCTTTTGTTCTGATATACATTCTATCCTCCGTTGTGGATTGCCACTCTGCATTGGGGGCTTGTGACCCTCGTCCGCTAGGACGGCTGCATTAAGATAAGAATTAAGAACAATATATTTATTTCTCACTCCAATACTTGTAATAATTTCCACACACTGGATGATATGTTTGATAAACATAAATGGCTTGATCACCTTTATTTGGACAAAATACAGTAAAATCTTTTTCTGTGGCCAGAGAAGGATACCCTTCACGATCATCTTGCCCAACATCATTAATCCATGTAACCGAATCTCTACATTCACTGCCAGTAAAAATTTTTACTGCGCCCTTCTTTTCTGCTGTAGAAAATTTATCATACTCAGGGCTTTCACATACCGAAGAAGAATATCTAAAAATAGGATCTACTTTATGAATCGCTTCAATGGCTGTTTCAGCCTCGACCACCGCATCACATCCTGTTTCGCTAAATACAATTGCGTATTTCATTTTTTCTTCTCCGGGCAATTTGTATTGGAACATTCAAAAGTCATTAACCCTTGATAGGCGGGCGACCCACAATCAATACAAGTTGTATTATATCGTGACATATCTATAGTTACTGTTACAGGTTTTTCTATACAAATTAAATGATCGTCGCTTGAAAAAGGAGTCCACATTAATACTCCAATCTGAAAACCATTATCTGATTTAACAATTTTTGAAACATAAGAATCATGTATAGTTACCCAACTATACCCTCCATTCCAATTCCCTTTATAATTTTCTGTTCCTTCAACAACTGCTACAACCTCAAATATATTATTATCAGTAGGATGCTTAAACCAGTCTCCAACTTTAAGCTTGTGCTTCATTTGCAACCTCCTGAACACTCAACAAATAAAAGTCCACAATAGGCTGGTTTTCCACAAATATCACAAATTGTATTATATTTGGACATATCAACCGTAGGTTGAACGTCCCACTTCTCTAATACAAAATACGGAAATGTCCAGGTATTATTCTTTCCAATATCAATGTCTTCTTTCATTGCAATTAAAAATCCATAATGTTCCTTATCCTCTAAAATAATACATTCTTTATCAATAAAGCAATTCATGTTCGTCCGCCAGACTGTTTCCCATCCTTCTTCAAAAGATTGCGCTATTCTTATTATCTTAACATGATCCCCAACTTTAAAACCGCTCTTTTCCTGTTTCTCAATATATAATTGGGTCATGTCTCACTTCGTCGGAAAATACTTCTCAAAATGTTTCATTGGCCCAACAATACCAATGATGTCAGCTGCACATTTATACGACATGAAATGTTCTAAATACTTTGCCATTTTTTAAAATACAACCACTTCATTCGTTTTTCCATCTCGCTCAATTAAAATCCTTGCCCCGCTCAATTGCGCCTCGAAAAACCACTTCTCTAAACCAATGGCTTGACGAAGTACTTCAGTGATTGTTGTTCCTTTGCGTGCCGCAATACCAACAAGAACCCCATACACTTCTTCTGACACAAGCGCATTAATGCGCCTTACATTCTCTGTCACTTTTTTTGCTTCGTTCATTGCACACCCTCCTATATTATTCAATTGTTTCTTACTTTCTGGTTTTTTTACTAATTTATAAAGAACTTAATCATTTGGCATCCTTGCCATACGACCCACATTACAAATAGGAATAAAAACATTAAGGCTATTCCAAAAATTCCATTCTTTTCACTATCACTACGTTCTTTAAATGTACGCATTGTTCCTTTTTAGCTCACAGCTACTTTTAGCAATTCAATTTCATCAGTACAACCAGTTTCAATCTGGTGCTCATAAGCTTTCTTAAGCATTACAGAAAAATTGGGACCAGGCTTATAGCCCGCCGCAATCAAATGCCGTCCCATTAATACTTGATTAATGCTTCCCATATTGCCACCAGCCACCATCTCAAACTGTTCCATAATGAGCCCAAAGAAATCTATATCGCTGCACATACAACCCTTCGAGTCGCAATCACAAACAAATGCCAGAATGTTAATCGGGCACTTGTTATGAAGACGCCGCCAGGCTGCCGCTCCTGCATCGCTTCCTGCCATTTGCAATGGCCGCATGTGACATTCAACAATGACCTTGACTTGAGCAATCAATTCCTCATTGTTAGTCAACCGGCGCATGAACCGTTCCGCAATTTCAACTCCAGCAATATCATGGCCATAGGCCGTAAGTGATATAGGATCTGTAACCGAAGGTTTCCCTACATCATGCAAAAGCATGCCAAACATAAAACCAAGTTGCCATTCCTCAGGTACGAGTTTCCTTACACACGCCGCTTCCTCCACTACCGCCAACGTATGATTCCATACATCCCCTTCGGGATGATGAATAGGGTTTTGTGGGCAGCGGATAAGAGCTTCCAGCTCCGGAAACATTTTAATTACCCCAGATTGATGGAGAAACTTCAGCCCGTAAGAAATGTTCTCTGCCTTCATAAGCATCTTTGAAAACTCTCCAAGGATAGAATCCCCAGAAAGCTTCTCACATTCTTCAACCATCGTAGAACACAACTCAATCGTCTCACTTGCCACACATTGCATCTTGCGAGATACAAGTTGCATGGCTCGAAAAACTCTGAGCGGGTCTTCAACAAATGTCTTGGCATTCGTCGCTCTAAGAATACCACTTCCTAAATCCAGCATTCCACAATAAGGATCATACAACTTCATAGTTGCAAGATCCACCATCATGGAATTGATGGTGAAGTCTCTGCGTTTTGCCGCTTCTTCAAGTGGCATATCTTCGCAAAGCGTAATGTCAAAGTCAGTGTGTCCAGTGCCACATTTGTTCTCTCTGCGGGGAACGGACAATTCAATGTCCACTCCCTTAAGAGGAGCGCGAACAACGCCAAATTTACTGCCCGTTACATCGACGGGGATAATCTTAGAAACAAGCTCTACAATCTTATCAAGGCCAAGACCGTGAATCTCGATATCCCAGTCTTTAATTTGCTTTTGAAGAATACCGTCCACAACCCCGCCACCTACTAGGTAACAGGTAGCTCCTGCCTCTATAAGAGGAGAGTAAATTTCCCAAACTTGAACCGGAATGGCTATTGTAAGTTGCATCTGTTGTTCCTTATTCTTCCTTATCCACAACAAAATTTACTCTCACACACCTTGCCAACTGTGACAAAGGCATTTCACGAATTTTCTTAATAAGCTTCTCGCGTTGTGTTGACATCTCCACTGTCTTTATCCAGGCCATCTTTGAAGGATCAACTAGCCCAGTTTCAAATTCTTCTATATATGAAAAAGAAATTTCCAATTTTACTTTGGCCACATGAACCTCCTTTTGTTTGTCACATGAATCACGTCCGCCTATAAGCCATCTTATAGACAGACTAGAACCTTGTAACTTCTACCATTTGTAATATGGTCCGTCTGCCCACCCCCCTAACTCTTTAGCCAATACTTTGGCTACTTCTGTCGGCGGCACTTTTAACTTTTTCGCTAACTCAAAACACGGATAACTGTAACCCGTGCCATGCCTGTACTTCTTTACAGTCGTTCCTGATAAACCAAGAAATTCTAAAATCCTCTTTTCCATTGCTTCTTCTCTTTATAAGAATGTTAAATGTTATGGGATAATCTCCCAACCGCAATTTGTGAAAAACTTTATGGTGTAATGCCCCCTCGACTTTCCTTAGTCGTACACTTTGTTCTATAGTTTAATCTTAGCCTTATTGGATCACATTCATCACTAACACGGCTAAAATCTTCTACAGATATAGAGTAGAAGCCAGGAATTAATTTAAACTCTCTCTTCATTTTAGTCGCACTAATGTAAAATGTCTTCCCATCATCAATACTAACAAGTCTATAATCAGCGTCTTTTGATAAAGACTCTCTCCCCACCAATTCATAATATTTTCCATTGCTTTTATAAATGGTATAAAATCCGCCACCAGTTAAGCAACTATTAACACACTCTGCCATACAGTTTCCGCTAGAACAATTTGGTTTTGATTGTGCTAATGTTTCGTCACTCTCCTTTTAAAGCGGACTCAATCCACTCTCCTTGTAATCAAATGCCCTGGCCCCAAACCATGAATTGTGATTCTCCGAAAACAAATATAATTCACCATCAAATTTACTGAAATCTATCGAGTCAAATTCTTCTCTGCTACCACAAAATGATGCTGTATTATAATCACTTATAAATCTTGCTACCGAGTTCACATCCCTTAATGACCCCACCTTAATAAAAACTCTCGTCGAACATGCAAGACGTTCATCACTTGTAACACAATAAAGAACAATGCCATTACTTAACGCACATGCTATAACAGATTTCATCATTTACATCTCCTTGAGCATTCTATTTTGTTCAATCCAATGTATGCCGGTGCTCCGCACCTTGAACATGTTGTGTTATACTCCGACTCTTGAGCCGTAGGCTCCGTATATAGTTCCAAATACTGAATATGAAAAACCCAAAAAGATTCTTTTTTAAATCCTTTACTCTCAACTATATACACATTCTCACATTCTAGCAAAACATTAACAACCTCTCCCACCAAACCAAGACCACCGTTTTCTTCTAAAACACCACCTTCTGTTGCATCCTTAATAATCCTTATCTTATCACCAATTTTAAATTTCATTTTAACACCATCCACATTTTTTGCACTTAATCACAACTCCACAATACTCCATTTGCTTCTCGTAAAGCTCGCCACCACAACGAGGACACATTGTCGGACTAGAAACATTGGAAACACTTTGGACGCTTGACCTTTGGTCGTCGTCCGTTACTAACTCTAACATGTCAGAATAAAACCACCATAAACCTTTGTCACCGCGCAACTTGTGTTTAAATTCTTTACTGTCTACTCCATATTGCGCAAATTCTATATCATTTATAATTTCTCCAACCATTCCTATTCCTTCATTTTCCTCTTGAATCCCTGCCCCACCTTTAATTATCTTTACTTTATCACCAATCTCAAATTTATGTTCCATGGATTTTCTCAACAATACCCACAAGAAGAACATTTCTCAATCTCTTCTTGCTGGCCAGAGTATAACAATCCATCATTCAGTTTCTTTACCATCTCTTCCCCACACCGTGGACACTTTTTACTGGTTCTTTTATGGTAAATCCTAATAGCTTCAGGCTTAACTAACTCTACTTGATCGAATTTAAAAGCCCAACCAAGATTTTTGTCAACATTTAAAAAATCATTACTCTTTAAGTAAACTAAAAAGTCTCTGTAAATTTTAAATATCTCCCCTACCATTCCAAGTCCACC
>Ga0209777_10009469_pt1 | contig 10468 bp, 12 predicted proteins | sample FrelakmetHBP12HB_FD_187147 | JGI IMG/M metagenome (GOLD analysis project Ga0209777, IMG submission 187147) | Freshwater lake sediment microbial communities from the University of Notre Dame, USA, for methane emissions studies -HBP12 HB (SPAdes)... | ecosystem: Environmental > Aquatic >... | reverse complement strand
CGAGAAGAAAGTGTAAGGGTTTCGATTCGATAACTATTGGAATTTTAAGCGTTGGATAAATTTCTTTAAGAAGGATTAAATATTAAAAATTGCTTCGTCAGAGACGACAAATTGTCAAAATTAGAAAAATTATTGTCAAACTTATGAAGAGAGTCTTCCTGTCAAACCACAAGGAGAGGTACAGGTGAGAAGGGGTTTATTTAAACTAAATTTGTTTAGAGGCTTTGATGTTAAGACGTTAAATTGAAGAAGGGTTAATGGAAGAAAAAATAAGAGGGTCCATTACATTTTAAATGAATTTAACTAAGTTTTTCTAACCCCTTGATTTTGGTTTGATTTCCCGTAATTGTTTAAAAATATTAAGAAAAACACTTTTCGATCTATTCCAGTCTATTCTATTTATTTCACGCTTTTCGAGTTTATTCTGTCACAATTTTGTCACAGTAGTTTCCAGATAAATGGAATTGATGTTTTGAGCAGGTTTAGAGGAGATAATCAATGAGATTTCGCATATTGCCGATACAGCCAGATAGATTGACGAGAACGAAATAGATAAAAGCATTCTTTTTGTTGAAGAGTTAATTGGGAGTCTGAAGAATCTTTAATTAGCCTCTGGATTTATTCTGAAATTCACCAGTTGCTTGTGCTTCCTGCATCTTCTTAAAAAAATGCATAAGTTGGAACCTAACCTGACTGGTGGTGTGAAGAATGAAATTGACTTCTTCCTGAAGTCCTCAGAAGCGTATCGACCTTATCCATGCAATGTTTCAGGTGGAAATCCTCAATTCTAAGTGGGCAGAATCTTGAATTTTCATTGACAAAAGGGAGTTGAATGGGTAGGATTCTTACAAATGACAAATTGAAGTATAATGATTGTTATGCGTAAATTGAAAATGCGAATAATAATACCGGTGACTTTGCTCTTGGGTATTAGCTTGTTTACGATGCCAGTCTATGCCGCCGAATCGCACCAAGTATACCGGCTTTTCTTTCCAAACATGAACTTATCAAAAGATGGTGATGAACAGATCGAGGAAGTCCATCTTTCTGTTGCATGTGGTCACATCGAAGCGATTACCAAAATTCCTGATGACTGGAATATTGAGGTGGTTAGGGCGGTTTCTGAAGTTGAGAAATTAAATGCATCGGCTGGTCATGGCGGATCAAGGCTTTCAGGAATTGAAAAGTTGAATGGGGCAATACGAATTACTGTCCGTGGGAAGGAATGTTTTGATATATCTGCAACCATCCTAATCTCGGGAAAGAATATAAGGCAAGTTGATTTACCCCGATCAAAGTTGAAGCTACTGCCATAAACCCAGACACGCATAACCACAGCATCAACCTGCCTCGGATTAGCGTCGTAAGGTTTTAGGCATTGCTGATTGCCCGCTCAGGTTATCGAAATCGTTATGCTCTCTTTCAAGTCGTAATCCTCGACTCCTGAATATGGCTGCCAGTAATGACTTGTAGGTGTACTCGTTAATCAAGACTTAATTTCACATTGTCTGTCAAGTTACAAACCGTTCAGGACACTTAATCTGGTTATCAAAAAAGTAGTCACAAACATTTAAGTCAAAATCCTTTTCCATCTATTCCATTCTATTCCATCTGTTTCTGCTCTTTTGAGTTAATTCAGCGCCATTTGACTCCCGACCAATGTGGACTTGAATAACATACCAACGGACAAGGAGTCCTACCACATTTTCCCGTAGATACCTACGGGCAAGCCGTGGAACTCTTCCCTTTCGGTCGATTAGAAGGAGAAGGAGCGATAAATCAAGATGGAGGGTATCGGAGCCCTTGTAGAAGCTCGGAGGTAGGGAAAAAGGCTAACACGGGATATATAATCCCACGTGAAAAATTAAAGCATGTTAACTTATTGAAACTTAAAGATATTTCTTTTTCACTTAAATTGGGTTGACCATATTTTGACTAATATTTTTGTTGACAAAAGTTAAATTATGTAATAATATTAATATGTTACATTCCTAAATTAGAAAAGAAGATAAGAGGGGGTGAAAAGTTATGGGAACATTTTTATTCTTGTTCATATTTTTGCCTTTGGCAGTGGTGGTTTTAGTTGTTTATGCTGTATTGTCCTCTCAAAAGCAGTGTCCTTTTTGCAAGAAAATGATTCTGAAATCAGCAACCAAATGCAGATTTTGCCATGAATGGCAACCAGTTAAATCTAAGAAGTAAGGAGGTGAAAAATCCGAATTAAAGACGTCTTTGTCAGGACGGAAGAAAGGGGAACACCATGGCAGTTAGAGAGTTTGGGAACGGATGGCAGTGTGATTTTTATGCTTATGGTGAACGTATCAGAAGGGTCTTCCGTAAGAAAAGAGATGCAACAGCCTATGAAGGAAAGACCAAAGGTTCAATCAGGGAAAACCGTTATTTCGACATCAAACAGGATGTGTTTCAAACTTTCAAAGAGTTGGCTGATTGGTATCTCTCCCTGGAAGATGTGAAAAGAAAGAAATCTTATAACAGAGACGTTAGGAGTATAGGTAAACTGAAAGATTTCTTTGGGGCGCAGTTAATCAGGAACATCTCCCCTTCCCTCATCAGTGGATATCAGAAAAAAAGACTCGATGAAAAGAGCTACCGTAAACATACTACAAAACCTGCCACTGTCAACAGAGAAATTGCTTGCTTCAGAACGATGTTTAACAAGGCAATTAGGGATAGCAAGTTAGATAAGAATCCGACAAGGGGAGTTAAATTGCTCAAAGAGAATAATGAAAGAGAGCGTGTCCTATCTTCTGAAGAATGGGGGAGATATAAAACCAATTGTCCATCCTGGTATCTTCCGATTGCTATAGCCGCATATCGCACAGCAATGAGAAAGGGAGAAATCCTAAACCTCTCTCCCTCCAGGGTGGATTTTAAAGAAGGTTTTATCCGATTGAAACCAGAGGATACCAAAACAGGTTATGGGAGAATAATTCCTATTCATGCAGAATTGATGGAGGTGTTAAAAAAAGCCTTGAAGGTGAGACCCTTAAACTGTGACCGTGTCTTTCACCGAAATGGAAAGCCGATTAGCCAAGAACATATTCGATGGGCTCATAAGAGGACCTGTAAAAAAGCAGCGATTGAAGACTTTAATTTTCATGATTTCAGGCATACCTGCATCAATAGCTGGAGAAAAGAAGGCCATGACTATTTTAAAATCATGGCCGTATCGGGTCACAAAACTATATCAGTTTTTAAAAGGTATAACATGGTTGATGAGGAAGAATTAAAAACCCTGGTCTGGTCAAAAGGGAATAGTCGAGAAATGCTTGAACCTAAGTCGCTCATAAAGCCCTTTTGATTAATCTCAATCTATGAGTTTAGCTAAAAGTTATAAAAAGAACATTGTTTGTTTGGAATCGTTTTGGGATCACGATATTGAAAATCGCCTCACCGTGGCTCCGATTCTGGAACTCCTCTCAAGAAGAAACGGGATAAAATTCACTCTCCTCACCTCTAACACACGAGAGGAACTCGAATATAACTTAAACTTAATCAAAAAAAGGAAGGGATATGGCATTTTGTATCTGGCTTTCCACGGAAAACCAGGGAAAATCATCCTCAATGGATCATGGGTTGATATAGAAACCATGGCGGGGTTAATGGGAAAGGGTTTTGCTAACTGGATAGTTTTTTTTGGCAGTTGTTCAACCATCGACATAAAAAAGGATAGAATTTTTAACTTCATGGAGTCAACAGGGATACTCATGGTCATGGGTTATGATCGGTACATTGATTGGTTGGCTGGTACCGCTACGGATCTTCTCATTCTGGACACCCTTCAGTTTTACAGGGACATGCGAAAGTTCTGGAGCTTTTGCAGAAAAAACTATCGGGGGATGACGGAGATTATAGGGTTAAGAGTGTTCCATAGATAAAGCCCTTTGAGGTCGTACACTATCGTCTTAAAACGCTATGTATAGTCCGAAAATTAAAGAAGAGTTCATCCCTATATTATATAAGATTTCCACATCTAAAAAGATGCCGATGACCCGATTAGTGAACCAGATCATCGAGGATTATTTAGAAACGAATTATCAGATTGAAACCAGGGGACATCAAAACAGGTTGGAGGAGGGTAATTCTAATCAGTCCAGAATTGATGAGGGCGATACTCCAGAGGTATTTCGGAGATTAGGCGAGGAATTTCTGAAAGAGGAGTTACGGAAAGAAGAGGAATCCAGGTTAAGGCGTTTAAGGAAAGGGCGAGAGAAACGAAACCAGGATTTAATTAAAAATAAGACATGTTCATAATATTAGGTCTGGGATGGCGGATTACCAAAAGTCATTTATAGGAGAGTATTCGCAGGGTTCAAATCCTTTCTCTATTGACCATTTCCATTTAATCTCATAGAGTAGAAGTAAGGGGAAGAAAGCGATATGAGTTTCTTAAATACCCAAATCCAAGAAAGATTATTTTTTCTGCCCTTGAATACTTTTTCCCTATTCCCCAGTCAGTCAATTTTGGTATACTTAGGGACATTAAATAAACCGAAGGAGGAGTCAAATGCGGGTGAAAAGATATTTTTGGGTCAAGAAGCAAGAACAACTCATCAAGGATTATGAAAAAGGTTTGAGTTATGTGGAGTTAGGAGCAAAATATGGAGTTAGTATAGCCTCTGTCAGAACAGAACTCTATATGCTCCGAAAAAAAAGACTGGTGGGAAAACGAGTATGAAAGCAGAAGTAAGGCACGAAAGAGATACGAAATATTTCAAAAACCAAGAACCTGGCCTTGCAACTCATGCAGGAATTTAGTGCTCGTGTTCGGTTGGCTATCATTGAACACTTGACTTCTTATCTTGTGAGACACCATATGGAAGAAAGAAAGAGTAATATGAAATGAAGAATTTATCCCATATGCCTCGAATCTATGAGAGTTTTATGGAAGACCGCCGAATCGTATTGCATTTAGGTGACTCCCTCAAATTTCTTCGTTCAATCCCTTCCGACACTATCACACTAATCATTTCATCCCCTCCCTACAACATTGGAAAAGAGTATGAGATTAGGGTTGGTATACAGCAATACCTCAAAGAGCAAGAAGAGGTTATAGACCAATTGGTTAGAGTGTTGGAAGATAGAGGGAGTCTTTGCTGGGAGGTGGGCAATTTTGTGGAAAATGGAGAGGTATTCCCTTTAGATATTTATTATTACGATATTTTTAAAGAGAAAAAGCTAAAGTTAAGGAACAGGATTATCTGGCACTTCGGTCATGGCCTTCATGCTTCCAAGAGATTTTCGGGGAGATATGAAACAATACTTTGGTTTACGAAAACAGAAAACTACAAATTCAATCTCGATTCTGTTAGAGTCCCTGTAAAATATCCAGGTAAGAGACATTACAAAGGCCCAAATAGAGGTAAGCCTTCTGCTAACCCTCTTGGAAAAAATCCATCAGATATTTGGGAATTTGTTGCCCAAGAATGGGATAAAGAATTATGGGATATACCCAATGTAAAATCGAATCATCCTGAAAAAACCATCCACCCATGTCAATTCCCCATTGAACTTGTTGAAAGGTGCGTATTGGCACTAACAGAAAAAAATGATTGGATTCTCGACCCTTATTGTGGTGTTGGATCTGCTCTGATTGCAGGCTTAAAACATAATCGAAGAGTGGCTGGTTGTGATAAGGAATCTCGCTATATCGAAATTGCCAAGGAACGGATAAAAGCTTTTTTTGAGGGAAAGCTGAAAATTAGACCGTTGGGCAAAGAGGTTTATACTCCGACAGGGCGTGAAAAAGTATCACAGATTCCTGACGAATGGAAAGTTGTTGGGCAAAAAACTTTATAACCCCTCACGATTTTTTTCAGCCCGTAGATGAAGACAACAACCTCTCCTATAGTTATTATTACAGAAATTCATAGTTCTTCAGCAGAAGGTTCCTCCTCAACGTGTTTTTCAAAAGGAGTTATGGTAATTTCCTCACCCTCTGTTTCTTTCAAATGATCTCCAGCATTATTATAACATTCCTTGATTAGGGCATAGTCTTCTGGTTCAAGGCCAATGACAAGGATAGGCAAAGTGAGGGACATTTTTGCCCAGGGAAGTTCACGAACAACCCTCTCATAACAAGCGACATTTTCATCAATCAGATTTGCAAACTTCTGCTTGGGAACTACTAAAACTGCTACGTCTATTTGGTCTAATGAGTAAGATAACTGAAATTTAAATACATCAGTATACCAACGGGCCATGTTACCAAATTGTATTTCAACCTGTAGCCTACCTTTTTTAAAATCTGCCTTGAGGTCAGTTTTTGGCCCATGGCCGCCCTCTGTTACAACTTTTGGGTGAAACTTCCAGTGCTTTTCCTTAAATTTATCATCGAAATAAGAGTTAAGGGCTTTTTGATCTATGGGAAAAAGGACAAATCTTTTTCTCTTGCGGCCTCTGTGTTTTACACCTCCCCTTTTAGGATTAGGTTCCAATGGATTTAAAAGTGGTATCTCAGCATTCTTTAGAATTGTTACCAATTCCAAATAGGCTGTTTTGAATGCATCAGCTTTTAGAACTGCATCCGCAAAACGATATGAGTATTCTTCAAGTTTGAACACTTTACACCTCCGCCTGGGAATTTCAGCAACAATATACAGCATTTTAATAAAATTTGCATCCAGAATTACATTTGCGATGAAAATACACAAAATCGCCTAAAAAAATAGTGCCTAAATAACCTTTTACGACAATTCCCCCCACTGGCTGTCAAATCTAAGCTATCCTGGAAATCACCTATTTTCCCATTTTAGAAAAGGGTGGGTATTTGGGATACCATATCTTAAAAGTCACGCCGTAGCGTAAGATTTTAATCTACAAGGGCATTTCGAGAAGAGAAAATAGGGGCCAAAATTCATTTAGAAATCTTACAACACAGCCAAATTTCAGGCTGGATTAAAATTTCCCTTGACAACACAAAATATCGTGACATACTATTGCAAACTGATATTAGGTATGCCATTCTAATATCAAAGACTGACTCTTATAAGAGGAGGTGATGCTTGACAGACTTTTTTGCTACTGTTGATTGACTCGTTGCAACAAAACCGTTTCTATCCTGTTGAAAAATTTCCTACCTTTTATCTGCCAAGTTTATTGACCCGTTGTTCCACCGAAAGAGTTCAAAAAGACCAGTTCATTATAAGTAAATCCGAATAAAACATAGCCTTTTTTATTGGCTGGAAGGGAGATTATCATGAACTCAAACGGGTTCCCTAAAGATGCCATTCGAGGATTGGCCAAAGAATTTTCTGATACCTATTCCCAATATCTCGAAAGCCCTTGGGAGTTTTGGGCCTTTTCATTCCTAACCTGTCTTGGAAATATTTTGGCAGACCGAGCTACTATCGCTTCTGCGATAAAACCACAACCGAGACTCTTCACCATTCTGTTAGGTGAATCTGCTCGAACTCGGAAGTCTTCGTGCATTGAACAAACTTTAGAATTTTTTTCCAAGGCATTGCCTCAGGAGTTTTTGCCATGTCGTGGTGTGGGGTCGGCGGAAGGATTAGCTGAGGTATTGAAAGATAAGCCAAAAACAGTTTTAGTCTTCGACGAATTTAAGGTCTTTGTCTCAAAAGCCATTCACCGAGGCTCTATTCTGCTCCCATGCGTTAATACTCTATTTGAGGCAAACGCTTTCCATTCGCACACAAAGACCTCCCGTATCAAAGTAGATACGGCATATCTCTCTATATTGGCTGCCTCTACAACCGAAACCTTCCTGAGTATGTGGACTCAGTCTTTCACTGATATTGGTTTCATCAATCGCTTATGGTTAGTTCCAGGGGAATCAAAACGGAGATTTGCAACTCCCAAATCAATACCAAAAGAAAAAATAAAGCTCTTAAGGAAAAAACTTGTTTCATTGGTTCCAAAGGCTGATGCAAAAATAAAAAAATTAAAAATGACCCAGAAGGCGAGAAAAGCCTTTTGGAAATGGTACAAGAAAATGCCTGATTCAATCTATGCTAACCGCCTCGAAACATATGGCCACCGCTTAATGATTCTATTTTGCGTAAACGAAGGCCAGACTAAAATTAACAGGGACATTGTGGAAAGGGTCATTAAGCTTCTGAATTGGCAGCTGATGGTGAGGGAAGAAAACCAGCCCATTGATGCTGAAGGGAAAGTTGCGAGGCTCGAACAGTTAATAAGGAGAGCCCTCACCTCAGGTCCTCTTAAAAAGAGAGACTTGCAGCGTGAGGTGCACTACGACCGTCCTGGAATCTGGGCTTGGAACTTAGCAATCGGAAACTTAATAAAGGCAGACGAAGTAAAATATGACGCCCAGCGTAAATCGTACAGGAGAATCAACAGATGACAGGTGTACTGTCACCAATATTGTCACCATGCTAAAAAACATGAAAATATTAAATAATATCGGATAGTTACATTAAATATGTTTATTGGAGGGGGTATTTTGAGTATGCTATGGGATGTGTAGTTTTTGCAACTATTCGATATTTCAAGAGAATTATATGAAAAACACTGTGGGGACAAACTTGGTGACAACAGAAAGAGTAAAAAGACTTTTGCCTCGCTGTCGCTCGGCAAAAGAGAGGGATTTCGCTTCGCTGACGCTTGCTCAATCCCTCTCCTCTAAAATTAGCTAAATTTGAAAGAATTCTCTTGCTTAAATAGCGTTTTCAAGGATGGGGGGTGATTGAGAGGGAAAATGATTACCAGTAAGCAATGACATTAGCCTGATCTTGAAATCTCATAGTTCTTCAGCCTATTCAAAAGCAGATTAGATTGTAGAGGAGGCTGCCCCGTTCAATAAATCGTTCCGTTCGACCTGTTGTGGAAATCTGGTCCTAAATCTCATCACTGGGAAAGAGATTCCACAGAAAAGTTTAAGAAGTGTTTCTGACACCAACTTGCTCGATCTTTGGATCTGGCAAGGGGAGCGGTCGCCATGGCGAAGGATTTTTTGGATATAAATGAACTATCGGAGTGTCTGAGCATAAAGAGATCCACCCTGTATGCGAAGGTGGAATCTGAAGAGATACCCTTCTATAAAATTGGTCGCCTGATAAGGTTTAAAAAAGAAGATGTAGAGAGGTGGATGGAGAGCAACAGAAGGGAAGGAATCGATCTGGACAAGAAAGCCAAGGGGATTCTGAACACCACTACCAAACTGAGGATGGATATAAATGGCATTATGAAAAAATCTATTGAAGAGGTCAAAGGCAGAAGATATAATTGTGCCAACGGGAAACCAAACCGAATCAAGGGCCTCGGAAAGGAGGTATCCGATGGGACTTTATAAAAGAGGTTCGGTCTGGTGGATGTCATTCACTTGCAACGGGCAACATTACAGACGTTCAATGGAGACTGAAGATCGGAAGTTAGCGAAAAGGATTTTTGATAAGGTCAGGGGTAAGGTCGCAGAACGTAAGTGGTTTGAAAGGCTACCAGGAGAGGATAAGACCTTTAAGGAAATGATTGAGAAGTTTGTCAAAGATTGTATTCCATTAAGGTCGAAGAAACCTTACAATTCGAACCTACAGACCCTTCTTAACTTCTTTGGAGATTGTTCTCTTTCCAAGATTACACCTAAGAAGGTAAACGAATACAAGACTAAAAGAAAAGCTGAGGGAGCTTCTCCTGCAACAATCAATCATGAATTAGCTGTTTTAAAGCGGATGTTTAATCTTGGTGTTAAAGAATGGGAATGGTTTGATAGAAATCCTATAGCCAGTGTATCACTTGAGACAGGAGTCAATGAAAGAGATCGCTGGATCACCTGTGAAGAAGAGGAAAAACTTCTCTCTCACTGTCCAGATTGGTTTAAAGACGTTGTGACCTTTGCCTTAAATACAGGACTTCGGAAGCAAGAGATTTGTGACCTTTCATGGAAAAACGGTATTGATCTCTTTCGGAAGACCATCATAGTGGTGAAATCAAAGAATGATGGAAAACGAACTATCCCCATGAATGGAAAAGTCTTTGAAATGCTAAAAGGCAAAAGCAAGGTGAGGCCGATTCATGATCGGGTCTTTTATTGGGTGAGGGGCCAACTCAATGGCGATGTGGTTCTATATTTTTTTAAGAGGGCTTGCGAAAAGGTAGGGATTGAAGATCTTCATTTCCATGACTTACGTCACACATTCGCCACAAGACTTGTGCAGGCGGGAGAAGACATTTACAAGGTTCAAAAACTTCTCGGACATAAGACCCCTTCGATGACAGCAAGATATGCTCATCACAGTACGGAAAGTTTACGGTCCACGGTAGAGGTCCTTGACAAACCCAAATTTTTCACAAATTTATCACAGTTGAAAAAAGATAGTGTTGGAAGTAATTGAAATTAAAAAAGGAAGGATAAATTAAACGTTACATTTTAAATTTTCCGAAGTCTTCTGGCTTCATATTCTCAATGATGTTTTTAAGTTCATCCCCCTCCTCTAAAAGATTGGAGGCAAGAATCCCCATTTGTTTT
>Ga0209777_10009467_pt1 | contig 10468 bp, 7 predicted proteins | sample FrelakmetHBP12HB_FD_187147 | JGI IMG/M metagenome (GOLD analysis project Ga0209777, IMG submission 187147) | Freshwater lake sediment microbial communities from the University of Notre Dame, USA, for methane emissions studies -HBP12 HB (SPAdes)... | ecosystem: Environmental > Aquatic >... | reverse complement strand
AGTCCATCACCAAGGCGTGCCGGCCCGAGAGCAGGATGTTCTCGGGCTTGATGTCGCGGTGGACGACGCCGTTGCGGTGGGCATATGCCAGAGCGTCCACCACTTCGGACAACAACCGCGCCGCCTCGGAGATGGGCAGCTCACCCTGGCGCTCGAGCTTGGCCCGCAGGGACTCACCCGTCACGTACGGCATCACGAAGTACAGGAACCCGCCGGCCTCACCCGAGTCGTGCAGCGGAAGGATGTTGGGGTGCTGGAGCTTCGCCACGATGCGGATCTCGCGCAGGAAGCGGTCGCGGCCGAGCGTGGCCGTCAGCTCCTGGCGCAACACCTTGACCGCGACGTCGCGGTCGTGCTTGAGGTCATGGGCCAGGTAGACCGTGGCCATCCCGCCGACACCGAGCTCGCGCTCGAACGCATAGCGGTCCCGCAGGGCGGATTGCAGCGATTCCGAGGGATATGTCAAGAACTCTCAATATACCCGACTCGCCTTCCTGCGGCGATTCGGAGCCTTCCTATCATGTCAATTGAAGTGGTTGTGGGTGGTCGTCGTGCCCGTGAGCCTTCGGCTCGCGGCGGAGCGGCCTTGGACTACTTCAGCAGCAGCTTGGCGATGGTCTGCAGCTGCATGTTGCTCGTGCCCTCGTAGATCGTGCCGATCTTGGCGTCGCGGTAGAACTTCTCGACCGGATACTCCTTGGTGTAGCCGTACCCGCCGAGCAGCTCGACGCACAGGGACGTCACCCGCTCCGCCACCTGCGACGAGAAGAGCTTGGCCATCGCCGCCTGCTGCGTGAACGGCTGGCCGGCGTCCTTGAGCCGGGCGGCATTGTACACCATCAGCCGGGCCGCCTCGAGCTCGGTGGCCGCCTGCGCCAGCTGGAACTGCACGGCCTGGAAGTGGGCGATGGGCTTGCCGAACTGTTTGCGCTCCTTGGCGTACGCCGTCGCGACGGCCAGCGCACCCGCCGCGACACCGATCATCTGGGCGCCGATCCCAATCCGCCCCTCGTTCAGCGTCTCGATGGACACCTTGTAACCTTTGCCCACTTCCCCGAGGACGTTCTCCGCCGGCACCTCGCAGTCGTCGAGGATCAACTCGGTTGTGCTCGACGCTCGGATACCCAGCTTGTTCTCCTTCTTGCCCACCGCGAAGCCCTTAAAGGAACGCTCGACGAGGAACGCCGTGATGCCCTTGTAGCCGGCCGACGGATCGGCGTTGGCGAAGACGACGTACAACGACGCCTCGGCGCCGTTGGTGATCCACAGCTTCCGGCCGTTGAGGACCCAGCGGTCGCCGCGCCGCTCGGCCCGGGTCTCGAGCCCGAACGCGTCGGAGCCCGCCCCCGGCTCGGAGAGCGCGTAGGCGCCCACCCACTCGGCTGCGAGGCGGGGGAGGTAGCGCGGCTTCTGCTCCTCGTTGGCCCAGCGGAGCAGGCAGTTGTTGACCAGCGTGTTCTGCACGTCCACCAGGATGGCTGCCGAGGCGTCCACCTGCGAGAGCGTCTCGACGGCGAGCGCGGCGAGAAAGAAGGTCCCGCCCGCTCCGCCCAGGGATTCGGGGATCTCGATCCCCATCAGGCCCATCTCGAAACAGGGCGGGATGAGCGAGGGGTCGAGGGCGCCGGCTTCGTCCATCCGGTGGCTGAGCGGCCGCACCCGCTCCTCGGCGAACCCGCGCACGGCCTCGCGGAACATCTCCTCTTCGTCGGAGAGGACGGTCAGCGGGGTTGCGCTGGTGGGCATGGCGTCAGGCTCCGGTGGGCGGGCGGCGAGCCCGCTGAATCAGTACGTGGTCCACGTATCCGCCCACGCGTTGGCGAGTGGAACGAGGGCGGACAGGGAAGTGACTGAATTCTGGGTGTAGCACCAGGTCCACTGCACGGGCACCTGGCCACTGACGCGCGCGAGCGTGTCCGCCGGCACGCCCGCCCCATTCAGCCCCGTGACCACCATACCGTGGAGGTAGTACCCGAGGCCCGACGGGACAGCGAGGTAGCCACCGGCCAGAATGATGCCGTCCCAGTGCGCGCCGCTCGCCAGGCTGACGTTGCCGGTCACGACCAGCAGTCCGCGTCGCTGTCCTGCCGGAATGGTCACGTTGCCCGCGATGTAGCCTACCAGGTAGTTGGTGCTCAGGATCGGCGGCCACGCGGCCGGCGGAATGGTGTAGTCGGGGATGAAGTTGCCGCCGAGCAGGCTGACCCAGTCGACGTGGGTCGAGTCGTAGAGGTTGCTCCACGCGGGGAAGGAACTCTCGATCCGGCCGTTGGGCGCTGTGCCGGCCGAGGCGCTGTACTTCCCGCTGGGGACGCTCACCGCCACGGTGTCGCCGGCCGGATGGCCAGGGGACACGCAGGGAGCCTGGGACCCGAGGTCGCTGCCGCTCAGGGGGTTGTTCCCGCTCCCCGTGATCACGACGCCGTTGGGCGCCACCAGCGCCGCGCGCGCGGGGAGCATGCCCCCATTCAGTTGGGCAAACTGGGCGAGCGTGCGCGTGCCCTGCGTCTGCCCCGCCATCACCGGGCTGGTGGCGACGCCGGTGGAGCGAACCACCCACAGCGCGAGCGTGCTGCCGGACGATGCGCCGCTGGGCCGCACCTTGGCGGCCACGACGTCGGCGTACCCGAGGACCAGAGTGATGCGCGTCGAGTCGTACGTCGCCGAGTCGGCGAGGCCGCGGTTCTGCGCGAAGTAGTTCTGCAGTCCGGCCTGGGCGAGGGCGAGCGCCCGCGCCGTTCCGAACGAGTTGTCGGTGGTGCGCTGCTCCGCCGACACCAGCAGGAACGAGGCCGCCAGCATGACGGTCAGGAGCGTCGTCACGAGCAACGTCGTGGCGAGCACGAACCCGCGCTCGGCCGCGCGGCTACGAATGGTTCCGGAATACGACATTGGTCGTGAGGTTGAATTTCATCGGTTGCGTGCGGCCCTCCGGGGGCTGTTCGCTGGTCGCCACCAGCATCAAACGAAGGCCCTTCACGGCGCTGAGACTGGCCGGAGGCGTCGCATTGGCCGTGTACGTGCTGTCGAGGAACTGGAACCCGGCCGTGGAGTCGAACGGCGCCACCAGCTCGTCGCGCTGGCCGGTCGTGAGCACCGTGCGCCACAGCCCGATGCGGCCGGGCAGCTGGCCCGAAGGAGCGAAAGCGTAGCGCACCATCTGGTAAAGGTAGACGACGGTGCCTGGAGGCGTGCGGATGTCGTTGGGCCCCACGGCGACGACTTGCGCCGACCACCCCGGTGTGCTCAACGTGGTGATGGACGGGCTGGTGAACGGCCAGCTGCAGAGGAACCAGAAGCTGGCGGACACGGTGGCCGGGTGGACGAACACGTACTTACCGGTCGAGTCACGCCAGGCATAGCCGCTGCTGGTCGCGGCGGCGTAGGTTGCCGAATCCGCCGGCAGGAGGCTCACCACCGTCTTCCCGGCCGCCTGCATGCAGGTGACGCCGAAGGCGTAGGGCACCCGGACTGTCACCGACTCCGGGGTCGCGGCGACGAGGCCGCTGTCCGTGACCATCCGCAGGTCGGTCGCCATCACGTTCAGCGCGGCGCGCGCGCCGCCGCGCGCCTGCATGATGCTGCTCTGCAGCGCCACGAACCGCGACTGCGAGATGACGAGCTGCGTGAGGGACGCCCCGATGATGGCCGCGATGATCATGGCCACGAGCAGCTCGGCCAGGACGAATCCACCGTGCGCGCGCGCCAGCGTCGGCCGCGTCATCGTAACGGCACGGGGCGGCGCTCCTTGCCCCGTTGCATGTTGATGGTATCCGGCCGGGCGCCCGGCAGCGTGGAGGTCACGATGATCTGGATGCTGTCCAGCCGCGGCGAGAGGCTCGAGACGGCGGTGCAGCCGGCGACCTGGTAGACGCCGCTGGTGGTGGTATCGCAGCCGACGAGGTTCGGCAGACTGTCGAAGGGGGTCGTGGCCGCCACGTCCACGTTGGCCAGGAGCGCGGCCATGCCGAGCGCCTGATCGGTGGCTCGCGTGGAGTACTTGGCCACGCGGAACGAGAGGCCGACCAGCGACAGGATCACGATGGAGAAGATGACCACGGCCATCATGATCTCCACCAGCGTGAACCCGCGAGCGCGCACGGGATTCACTGGGTAATGCGGACCTGGCCGGCCTGGGTCAGGCGAACCTGGTGGAAGTAGTCGGTGCCGCCGACCGTGACCAGCATCGTCGCGCTGGCCGTGCCGTTCGGCGCCACCTGCACCGACGCCGGGGTGGCCGACAGGGCGCCGAGCTTGAAGTCGGAGTTGATGTCGAACACGTAGGTGCGCAGCACGGTATTGCTCGGCGGCGGCTGGCTGATGGTCAGCGTCAGCGTGGACGAGTTGACCGCGATGATCACCGGCATGTGCTGCCGGGCGGCCAGCGACTGGCAGAGCAGGAACTCCGCGGCGATCACGTTCGCCGACCGGTTCACGCGTGAGTGCCCGAGGGTCTGGCCGACTTTGGGTATCAGGCTGGCGACCACGACGAAGATGATGAGCACGACAAGGATGGCCTCGAAAATCGTGAAGCCGCCCACCGTCGAGTCGTCGCGTGGAGACTCGCGCACCCTGGATTGCGTCGAGGAGTGGTCCGTTGGAGGCGATAAATGGCAATGTCCGTGCCGGTAGCTGGCCGTCGCTAACTCCTTGTACCACAGTTTACTACAAAGAGCGAGCGAGAGACAGCCTGGCCACGGGTGCAGCGCCGCACCACATGGACTGCAAGGGGCTGCAGTGGCGGCGCGGCCTCGGCGTGCCGGTCAGCCGAGCACTTCGAGGGCGACCGGCACTTTGCCGAAGGGAGCGCTGACCTGGGCTCCCTGGACCAGAGGCCGGATGCGCTGGAGCATCTCGCGGGCGATCGCCACCCCCTCCGCGAGGGCCGCGTCCTTGCCGCGCTCCTGGGCGCGGCGCATCCGCTCGATCACCTCGGCCGGCACCGAGACGCCGGGAACCTCGTTGGCCAGGAACTCCGCGTTGCGGAGCGAGACCAGCGGCCAGATGCCGGCGATGATCGGGATGCGGAACCCCTCGGCGCGTACGAGGAACCGCTCCAGCTGCTGCGGGTCGAACACCGGCTGGGTGATCGCGAACTCCGCTCCCGCGTCGACCTTCCACGCGAAGCGCCGCAGCTCCCGTTCGGGATCCACGGCCACCGGGTTCACGCCGACGCCGATCACGAACGCGGTGGGAGCGCCGATCGGGTTGCCGCCGGGGTCCAGACCGTGGTTCAGCCGGTGCACCAGATTGGTGAGCCCGATGGAGTCGATGTCGAACACGCCGGTCGCTTCCGGATACGGCCCCATCTTCGGCGGGTCGCCGGTGACGACGAGGAGGTTCCGGAGCCGGTGGGCGGCGGCGCCGAGCAGGTCGGACAGCATCGACAGCAGGTTGCGGTCGCGGCAGCAGTAGTGGATGACCGTCTCGATGCCGACTTCGCGCTCGATCAGGAGGGCGCTCATCAGCGCACCCATCCGGCTCTGGGCCCGGGGCCCATCCGGCACGTTGATCGCGTCCACGCCCGCGTCGTGGAGCAGCCGTGCCCCCGCCAGCATCGCTGCGGGGTCCACGCCGCGGGGCGGCACGATCTCGACGGTGGTGAGGAACTCACCCGCCGCGAGCTTCCGGCCCCAGCGCGACCGCTCCGCCAGCGGGACGGGCTCCACGCCCGTGGGCGCCACCACCGGCTCGGTCGAGATGGCGATGACCTGGCGCGGTGACACGCTCTGCACGTAGGCGGCCACCGTCTTGATGTGCTCGGGCGTGGTGCCGCAGCAGCCGCCCACGAATCGTGCGCCCGCCTCGACCAGCCGCTTGGCGTATTCGCCCGTGTACTCCGGCGACGCCATGTAGATCTTGCGGTCGCCGACCTGGCGCGGCAGTCCCGCGTTGGGCTGCGCCGACAGCGGGCGGGAGGTGACGCGCGCCATCCGCTCGATGGCCTCCAGCACACCCTGCGGGCCGACCGAACAGTTGAGGCCGATCACGTCGGCGCCGAACTCGTCGAGCGCCCGGGCGAGCGACTCCGGGTCGTTTCCGTACGCGGTGGCGCCGTCTTCCTGGATGGTCATCTGCGCGAACACCGGCAGGTCGCAGAGGGCCCGCACGGCCCGCAGCGCTTCGTGGATCTCGTCGAGGTCCGAGAAGGTCTCGAGTACGAAGCCGTGCACGCCGCCCTCGAGCAGCCCCTCCGCCTGTGCCTTGAACAGCTCGAAGGCCTCGACGCGCGAGGTCTCGCCGAACGGCTCGAGCCGGATGCCGAGCGGTCCGATGGCGCCGGTCACCAGGGCGCGCGCGCCGCCCGCCTCCCGGGCGAGCTGCGCGGCGCTGCGATTGATCGCCCGCGTTTCCTCCGCCAGGCCGTAATGGCCCAGCTTCACCGGGTTGGCGCCGAAGGTGTTGGTCTCGAGAATCTCGGCGCCCGCCTTCACGTACGCCTGGTGGATCTCCCGGACCAGCTCCGGGGCTTTCAGGTTCAGCTCGTCGTAGCAGACGTTGATGAAGATCCCACGCGCGTACAGCATGGTCCCCATCGCGCCGTCGAACAGGTGGACGCGCCCGTCGTCGATCAGGCCCCGCAGCGTGCGCTCAGGCATCGGGGTCGTAGCCCAGCGCGGGCGCGAGCCAGCGCTCCATGGCCTTGTGGTCCACGCCCTTGCGGCGCGCGTAGTCCTGGACCTGGTCGCGCCCGATCCTGCCGAGGCCGAAGTAGGCCGCCTGGGGGTGCGCGAAGTACCACCCACTGACCGAGGCCGCCGGCCACATCGCGTAGCTCTCGGTCAGGGTGATGCCGGCGCGGCGCGTGGCGTCGAGCAACGCGAACAACGGGCCCTTCTCGGTGTGGTCGGGGCACGCGGGATACCCCGGCGCGGGCCGGATGCCCACGTACCGCTCCGCGACCAGCCCCGCGTTGTCGAGCTGCTCATCCGGCGCGTAGCCCCAGAACTCGCGGCGCACGCGCTGGTGCAGCCGCTCCGCCAGCGATTCGGCGAGCCGGTCGGCGAGCGCCTTGGTGAGAATGGCGGAGTAGTCGTCGTGCTGGCGTTCGAACTCCGCGCACCGCTCGTCCACGCCGTGTCCTGCCGTCACGGCGAACGCGCCGATCCAGTCCGGGACTCCGGTGTCGCGCGGCGCGACGTAGTCGGCCAGGCAGAGGTTGGGACGGCCCGGCGGGCGCTCCATCTGCTGGCGCAGGTGGTGCAGCACCGTCAGCACGCGGGTCCGGTCGCGATCGGCGTACACCTCGATGTCGTCATCGCCGACGCTGTTCGCCGGGAACAGCCCGAACACGGCGCGGGCCTTGAGCCGCCGCTCGGCCACGAGGCGCGCCAGCAGGCGCTGCGCGTCGTCGAACAGCTTTCGTGCCTCGCCGCCCGCGGCCGGATCGTCGAACAGGTCGGGATACCGCCCCTTCATCTCCCACGCCGCGAAGAACGGTGTCCAGTCCACGGTCGCGAGCAGCTCCCCGAGCGGGTAGTCGTCGAGCAGCTGGACGCCCTCCACCGAGGGCTGCGGAGGGCAGTAGCCGCTCCACGGCAGGGCGAGGCGGTTGCGGCGCGCCTCGGCGAGCGTGACCAGGCGCGTGTCCGCCCGGCGTCCGGCGTGCTCCTGCCGCAGTTTCGCGTACTCTTCCCGCACGCCGGCCGCGAACGCCTCGTGCCGCTCGCGGCTCAGCAGGTTCGCGACCACGCCCACGCCGCGGGAGGCGTCGAGCACGTGCACCGTGGGGCCGTGGTACGCCGGCTCGATGCGGACGGCCGTGTGGACCCTCGACGTCGTGGCGCCGCCGATCAGCAACGGGATGGCGAAGCCTTCGCGCTCCATCTCCTTGGCGGCGTGCACCATCTCGTCGAGCGACGGCGTGATCAGCCCGCTCAGGCCGATCGCATCGGCCTTCACCTTCCGCGCGGTCTCGAGGATCGTGGCCGCGGGCACCATCACCCCCAGGTCCACGACCTCGTAGCCGTTACAGCGGAGCACGACTCCGACGATGTTCTTCCCGATGTCGTGCACGTCCCCCTTCACGGTGGCGAGCACGATGGTGCCGTTGGAGCGCGGCGCCTCGCCGCCGGCGGCGCGCTCGCGCTCGATGAACGGCACCAGGTAGGCCACCGCCTTCTTCATCACGCGGGCGCTCTTCACCACCTGCGGCAGGAACATCTTTCCGGCGCCGAACAGGTCGCCGACGACGTTCATCCCGTCCATCAGCGGGCCTTCGATCACGTCGATGGCCCGCGCTGAGGAGCGGCGCGCCTCCTCCGTGTCCGCCTCGATGTGTTCGAGAATCCCTTCGACCAGCGCGTGGGTGAGCCGCCGCGCCACCGGCCAGGTGCGCCACTCGACGGACTCCGCCGCCTTCCTGGCGCCGGACACCCCTTCAGCAAGACGGACGAGGCGTTCGGTCGCGTCGTCGCGGCGGTTGAACAGCACGTCTTCCACTGCTTCGAGCAGGTCCTTCGGGATCTCGTCGTAGACGGTGAGCTGCCCGGGATTGACGATCCCGAGATCCATGCCGGCCCGCCGGGCGTGGTAGAGGAACGCCGAGTTCATCGCCTGGCGCACGGCCGCGTTGCTGCGGAACGCGAACGACAGGTTGCTCACGCCGCCGGAGACCAGCGCCCCCGGGAGGGATTCCTTGATCGTGCGGCAGGCGCGGATGTAGTCGATGGCGTACAGCGCGTGCTCGGCCATCCCCGTGCCCACAGGGAAGACATTCGGGTCGAGGATGATGTCCTCGGCAGGGAATCCCGCCCCCGTGAGCAGCCGATAGGCGTGGGTCAGAATCCCGACCCGCCGCTCGTAGGTGTCGGCCTGGCCCGTTTCGTCGAACGCCATCACCACCACGGCGGCGCCGTAGCGCCGGATCCGCCGCGCCTTCTCGAGGAAGGCCGCTTCACCCTCCTTCAGGCTGATCGAGTTAACGATGCCCTTGCCCTGGAGGCGCTTCAGTCCCGTCTCGATCACCTCCCACTTGGAAGAGTCGATCATGATCGGGACCTTGCAGATGTCGGGCTCCGCGGCCACCAGGTTGAGGAACGTGCCCATCGCGGCGGCGGAATCGAGGAGCGCCTCGTCCATGTTGATGTCGATGGCCTGCGCGCCGTTCTCCACCTGCTGCCGTGCCACTTCGAGCGCGGCCTCGTAGTCGCCGCGCTTGATCAACTCCGCGAACCGGCTGGACCCCGTCACGTTGGTCCGCTCACCCACGTTCACGAACAGCGAGTCGGGCCGGATGGTCAGCGGCTCGAGTCCGGAGAGCCGGGTGAAGGGTGGGAGCGAGGGCACGGCGCGCGGCGGCAGCCCCCGCACGGCGTCGCTGATGGCACGGATGTGGGCCGGCGTCGTGCCGCAGCAGCCGCCGACGATGTTGAGGAAGCCGCTCGCGGCGAACTCGCGCAACACCCCGGCCATCTCCTCCGGGCCCTGGTCGTAGCCCCCGAAGGCGTTAGGCAGTCCGGCGTTGGGGTGGCAGCTGACCGGGACCTCCGCGATCCGCGCCAGCTCCTCCACGTAGGGGCGAAGCTCCCGGGCGCCCAGCGCGCAGTTGAGGCCCACGCTCCAGAGTTGCGCGTGGCGGATCGAGTTCCAGAACGCTTCGGTGGTCTGGCCGGACAGGGTGCGCCCGCTCTTGTCGGTGATGGTGCCGGACACCATCAGCGGCACGTCGGAACCGCGCCGCTCCAGCACCTCGCGCACGGCGAACAGGGCCGCCTTGCAGTTCAGCGTGTCGAAGACGGTCTCGACCATCAGCACGTCGACCCCGCCCTCGAGCAGGGCCTCGGCCTGCTCGGCGTACGCGGCCGCCAATTCGTCGAACGTGACGCTGCGGAAGCCCGGATCGCTCACGTCCGGCGACAGCGACGCGGTGCGATTCGTGGGGCCGAGAATACCGGCCACGTACCGTGGCTTCTCCGGCTCCCGTGCCGTGAACTCGTCGGCGATGCTGCGGGCGACGCGGGCCGACGCGAGGTTCAACTCCGCCACGAGATGCTGGGTACGATAGTCGGCCTGCGCGATCGCGTTCGCCGTGAAGGTGTTGGTCTCGGCGATGTCGGCGCCGGCCGCGAAGTAGGCGCGGTGGATGGCCCCGATCACATCGGGCCGCGTCAGGGACAGCAGCTCGTTGTCGCCCTTGAGCGGCACGGGGTGGGCGCGCAACCGCTCCCCGCGGAAATCCTCCTCGCTCAGGCCGTAGCTCTGGATCATCGTGCCCATCGCCCCATCGAGCACGAGGATGCGCTGGCCGAGCGCACGCTGCAGCTGATCGCGTCGAGTCACATCCGCCACGGAATCCGTCCTTCAACAATAAAAAACGCCCGGCGGCGCTGAAAGCTGGCACCACCCGGCCGGCTTTTTAGCGGAATGTTTAACGTGGCCGCAATACGCCGCAAATCGCCACGGGAGCAGTTGTCCCATCCAAGTTACCTCGGCGGCGCGGGGCGCGCCACCAGCGCCGCTACCCGGC
>Ga0209777_10009466_pt1 | contig 10469 bp, 9 predicted proteins | sample FrelakmetHBP12HB_FD_187147 | JGI IMG/M metagenome (GOLD analysis project Ga0209777, IMG submission 187147) | Freshwater lake sediment microbial communities from the University of Notre Dame, USA, for methane emissions studies -HBP12 HB (SPAdes)... | ecosystem: Environmental > Aquatic >... | reverse complement strand
CCGGCGGCACGCCCGCGACGCCTTCCACCGCAAGGTGCAGGCGCTGGACGACTACGGCCGCCAGCTCACGATCCCGAATCTGGCCGAGTCGGTGCTCAGCCAGGTGATGCTGCGGACCATCGACGAGAAGTGGAAGGACCACCTGTACGACCTCGACCAGCTCCGCAACGCCATCACCTATCGGGCGTGGGGGCAGAAGGACCCGCTGGTCGAGTACAAGCAGGAAGCCTTCGGCATGTTCGTGGACCTGATGGCGGATCTCCGGGGCACCTTCAGCGAGCAGTTCCTCAAGGTGCAGGTGAGCGCGGGCCCGCCGGCGCCGCCGCCGCCTCCTCCGCCACGGACCTTCGGCGGCCCGACGCTGCGCGGCCCGGGCGAGCCGACCGGGCGGCCGAGCGCCGGGGCGGGGAGCGCCTCGGGGATGGTGGACGACGACGCCCTCGTCGCGCCAGTGGCGCCCGCATCTCCGCGCGCGGCCCGCGCGGTCGTCGGCGGCCAGGCCTTCGGGCCGCGCGCGCCGGCCGGCATGCCGACCGGGTGGGAGAAGACGGGCCGCAACGAGCCCTGCCCGTGCGGCTCCGGGAAGAAGTTCAAGAAGTGCCACGGAGCCGGTCTCTAGTGCCAAGACGGCGAAGTACTGCAGTGGTTACCAGTTGCCAGTTGCGCGGGGGCCAGACCTGGCGCAGGTACTGACGACTTGTCTGCCCTCTTGAGGCTGTTGGCTGGCAACCACTTCCTCCTTCGCCGTCTGGCAACTGTTCTGACCACCACCCCCCGCATCTGATCGCTCCGCACCCGTGTGAATCCGCCCCTGAGACGCCCGCCCGCCGGCATAACTTGGGGCCATGTCCTCCCGCATCTCCGAGACGCCCGCGACCGATCGTCCCAGGGAGCGCCTCCTCTCGCTCGGCCCCTCCGCGTTGACGACCGCGGAACTCCTGGCGATTCTCATCGGTACGGGCCGCGCCGGTGCCTCGGCGCCCGACGTCGCTGCTGCGCTGCTGGCAGCCGGCGGGCCTGCCCTCGCGCATCTGGCCCGCCGCACCGCCGTGGAGCTGGCGGCGGTCCCGGGCGTCGGCCATGCCAAGGCGGCCCGCATCGCCGCCGCGTTGGAGCTGGGACGGCGGCTGCAGGAGGAGGGAAGGCCGGACCGGACGCGGATCCGTTCGCCGGCCGACGTGTACCGCTGGTTCGCGCCGCGCCTGGCCGACCTGGTGGCGGAAGAATTCCACGTGCTCGCGCTCGACAGCCAGAGCGGCATCCTGCGCGACCTGCTCGTGACCCGGGGGATCTTGAACAGCTCGCTGGTGCATCCTCGCGAAGTGTTCCGCGGCGCCATTGCCGAGGCCGCGGCCGGGATCATCGTGGTGCACAACCACCCCTCCGGCGATCCCGCGCCGTCGGCCGACGACCGCGCCGTCACGCGCCAGCTGGTGGAGGCGGGCAAGGTCCTCGACCTCCCCGTCTACGACCACGTGATCGTCGGCTCGCGTGGCTACCTCAGCTTCGCCGAGGCCGGGCTCCTGTGACCCTCGCTCCCGCGAAGCGCCCCGTCCCGGCCATCCCCGGCCTCACCGACGCGCTCGAACCGTACGCCGAGCGCCTCGACCTCGACCTGCTCGCGCGGGCCTACCAGTTCAGCGCCACGGCCCACCGTGGCCAGAAGCGCTGGTCGGGAGAGGACGCGGTGTCGCACGGCATCGGCGTGGCCCGCATCCTCATCGAGGCGCACCTCGACGCGGTGTCCGCCGCCGCCGGACTGCTGCACGACGTGGTGGAGGACACCGAGGTCACGGTGGAGGACCTCGAGCGCGAGTTCGGGAAAGAGGTCGCCGCCATCGTGGACGGCCTCACCAAGATCTCGACGCTGAGCTTCCGCTCCACGGCCGAGGAGCAGGCGGAGAACTACCGCAAGCTCCTGCTCTCGGTCGCCAAGGACGCCCGCGTCGTCATCGTGAAGCTGGCCGACCGCCTGCACAACATGCGGACGCTGGAGCACCTGCCGGACGAGAAGCAGCGGCGCATCGCGCTGGAGACGCGCGAGATCTACGCCCCGCTGGCGCACCGCTTCGGGATGGCCGGGATCAAGGCGGAGCTGGAGGATCTGGCGTTCAAGTTCCTGGAGCCCGACGAGTACGGCTCGCTCGCGAAGAAGATCGCGGCGCGGAAGGCCGAGCGGGAGGAGCTGGTGGGACGGATGCGCGAGCCGCTGCAGCGCGAGCTGGAGCGCGCGGGCATTCGCGACGTGGACGTCACCGGCCGCCCCAAGAACCTCTGGTCCATCCACAAGAAGATCATCCGGCGCGACCTCCCCTACGAGGAGATCTACGACCTGATGGCGCTGCGGGTGCTGGTGAACTCCGTGCCGGACTGCTACCACGCGCTCGGCGTCATCCACTCGCGCTGGACGCCGCTGCAGGAGCGGATCAAGGACTACATCGCCCAGCCCAAGTCCAACGGGTACCAGTCGCTGCACACCACGGTCTTCGGCCCGACGGGCCAACTGTACGAGATCCAGATCCGCACCCGGGAGATGCACCACACCGCCGAGTACGGGATCGCGGCGCACTGGCTCTACAAGGAGGGCCGCTCGCGCGACGAGCTGGACAAGCACCTCACCTGGTTCCGGCAGCTGGTGGATTACCAGCAGGAGGCGATGACCCCCGACGAGTTCATCGAGTTCCTGCGCATCGACCTCTACCAGGACGAGATCTTCGTCTTCACGCCGCAGGGCGACGTCAAGCAGCTCCCGAAGGGGGCGACGCCGATCGACTTCGCCTTCACGGTGCACACCGAGGTCGGGCTGCACTGCCAGGGCGCGAAGATCAACGGGCGCATCGCGCCGCTGCACCGGGCGCTCAAGAACGGCGACACGGTGGAGATCCTGACCTCGCCGACCGCGCGTCCGTCGCGCGACTGGCAGGCGCACGTCCGCACCGCGCGGGCGCGGCAGAAGGTGCGCCAGTGGGTGAAGCAGGAGGAGCACGAGACCTCGATCGCGCTGGGCGAGGAGATCCTCGACCGCGAGATCAAGCGGCGCCGCCTCGGGAAGCCGGACCTCGCGGCCCTCGCCCGCGCCGTCGGCGCCCTGAAGGTCCCCGACGTGGACCACCTGAAGGCGGAGCTGGGGCGCGGCGACCTCAGCGTCACCCAGGTCCTGCGCGCGCTCTACCCCGACCTGGAGGAGAAGGAGGAGGAGTCGCCGCCGCCCAAGCCCGGCGCGCTCGGCCGCCTGGTGCAGCGGATCCGCGTCGGGAAGGGGGTCCGCATCCAGGGGGTTGACGGGCTGATGGTGCGCTACTCGCAGTGCTGCCAGCCGGTGCCCGGCGACGCCGTGACCGGCTACGTCACGCGGGGGCGGGGCATCTCGATCCACCGCGTGGACTGCCCGAACCTGCTCGCCCTCGACAGCGAGCCGGAGCGGCGGGTGGACCTCGACTGGCGCGAGATCGAGGGCGAGGTCTTCGCGGTGCGGCTCGATCTCCAGGGCGAGGACCGGCGCGGCCTGTACGCGGACGTCTGCACGGCGATCTCCACCACGGCCACCAACATCCGGAGCTGCGAGCTGGCCAGCGGCGAGGGCGGGATGACGGGGCTGGTGATCGTCGAGGTCGAGAACCTCACCCACCTCAACAAGGTCATGAAGGCCATCCGCCGCGTGAAGGGTGTCACCGACGTGCGGCGGCGCGAACGCCTGATCGCGTGACGGAGTTCCGCCTCGAGTCGCCCTTCGAGCCCGCGGGCGACCAGCCCCAGGCCATCGACGCGCTGGTTCGCGGCTTCACGGCCGGCGAGCGGCACCAGGTGCTGCTCGGCGTCACCGGGTCCGGCAAGACGATGACCGTGGCCCACGCCGTCCGCCGCCTGGGCCGGCCGGCCCTGGTCCTCTCGCACAACAAGACGCTCGCGGCGCAGCTCTACGGCGAGCTGAAGTCCTTCTTCCCGTCCAACGCGGTCGAGTACTTCATCTCGTACTACGACTACTACCAGCCCGAGGCGTACGTCCCGCAGACCGACACCTACATCGAGAAGGACGCGTCGATCAACCAGGACATCGAGCGGCTGCGCCTCCGGGCGACGTCGAGCCTGGTGGAGCGGGACGACGTGATCGTCGTGGCGACGGTCTCCGCGATCTACGGCCTCGGCGACCCGGTGGAGTACCGCGAGCAGATGTTGCGGCTGGCGCGCGGCGAGACCGTGGGCCGGCGCCCGATCCTCGAGCGGCTGGTCGGGATCCAGTATCAGCGCAACGACGTGGCGTTCGAGCCCGGCAACTTCCGCGTCCGCGGCGACGTGATCGAGGTCTTCCCCGCCTACGAGGAGCAGGCGGTGCGCATCGAGCTGTTCGGGGACGTGATCGAGCGCATCGTCAAGATCGATCCGCTGACCGGGCGGAAGGTCGCCGACCTCGAGCGGTGCGCGATCTATCCGGCCACCCATTTCGTCACGAACCGGCCCAACCTCGAGCGGGCCATCGGCCTGATCCGCGCCGAGCTCGCGGAGCGCCTCGCGGCGCTCAAGGGGGCGGGGAAGCTGCTCGAGGCCCAGCGGCTGGAGTCGCGCACCCGCTTCGACATCGAGATGATGCTCGAGGTCGGCACCTGCCACGGCATCGAGAACTACAGCCGCCACCTCTCGGGCCGCTTACAGGGCGAGCGCCCGGCGGTCCTGCTGGACTTCTTCCCCGACGACTTCCTCGTCATCGTGGACGAGTCGCACGTCACCGTGCCCCAGATCGGCGCGATGTACGCCGGCGACCGCTCGCGCAAGGAGACGCTGGTCGAGTACGGCTTCCGCCTTCCTTCGGCGCTCGACAACCGCCCCCTGCGTTACGACGAGTTCCTCCAGCTCGCCCCACGCGCGCTCTTCGTCTCCGCCACCCCCGGACCCGAGGAGCTGCGCCTCTCCGGCGGCGCGGTGGTCGAGCAGCTCGTGCGGCCGACGGGGCTCGTGGACCCGGCGGTCGAGATCCGCAAGGTCGAGGGCCAGGTGGACGACCTGCTGAAGGAGATCCGCGCGCGCGAGCGGCGCGGCGAACGCGTGCTCGTGACCACCCTGACCAAGCGGATGGCGGAGGACCTCACCGATTACCTGGCCCAGGTGGGCGTGCGCGTCCGGTACATGCACTCCGACATCGACGCCATCGAGCGGATGGACATCATCCGCGGCCTCAGGCTGGGCGAGTTCGACGTGCTGATCGGCATCAACCTGCTCCGCGAAGGGCTCGACCTGCCGGAGGTCTCGCTGGTGGCGATCCTCGACGCCGACCAGGAGGGCTTCCTGCGCTCGCGTACGTCGCTCATCCAGACGGTGGGCCGTGCGGCGCGCCACCTCGACGGCAAGGCGATCTTCTATGCCGACCGGATGACCGACTCGATGAAGGAGGCGCTGGCGGAGATGGACCGCCGCCGCCGCACCCAGGAGCGCTACAACGCCGACCACGGGATCACGCCACGCTCCATCGTGAAGTCGGTGGACCAGATCCGCTTCACCACCCGCGTCGCCGACGCGCGCGAGGACCCGGTTCCGCGCGCCGAGGCCGTGTCGCTGATGGGGAAGGCCGCGGGCGAGTGGAGCGCCCTGGACCAGGCGCAGCGGGATGCGCTCGTCAAGCAGCTCGAGAACGGGATGCGCCGCGCGGCCGACGATCTGGACTTCGAGCTGGCCGCGCAGATCCGGGATCAGATCATGGATCTCAGGGCCGCGGGCTCGGGGACGCGGAGGGCCGAACGCACGGACGCGCCGGGATCGGCGGGCACGGGGAAGAGGCGTGGGCGGCCGGCGCGTCGATGAGGCGGCGCTGGGTCGGTTCGGCGAGGCGTTCGCCCGCTCGCTCCGGCCCCCCGTCGCCGTGGGCATCGCCGGAGAGCTGGGGGCGGGGAAGACGACCCTGGTCCGCACCATCGCCCGCGCCCTCGGCGTCGTCGAGCCGGTGACCAGCCCCACCTTCGCCCTCGTGCACCGCTACGCGGGCCGGGGCACGACCGTCTATCACGTGGACGCCTACCGGCTGAAGCCCTCGGAGACGGCGGCGGACCTCGGCCTCGATGACGCGCTGGCGGAGCGGGACAGCGTGGTGCTGATCGAGTGGCCGGAACGGCTCGGCCCCGCGCTCCCGGCGCTGGGGCACACCATCCGGCTGCGCTACACCGACGACGAAGCGATTCGGGAGCTCGAGTTGGACGGCGCGTGCCCGTGACCGATCTCTACCTCGCGCTGGATACCGCGACGGACGTGCCGTCACTGGCCCTCGGCACTCCCCGGGACCCGGGTCCCGGGATCCGGATCCCGGGACGCCGGGAGCTGTCCCGGGACCTGGAGCGCGTGACCGCCGGCCTTCTGGCGGATCGCGGCGTCGGCGTCGCGGCCCTCTCCGGCGTCGTCGTCGCCGACGGCCCCGGCAGCTTCACCGGCTTGCGGATCGGCATCGCCTTCGCCAAGGGGCTGTGCCGCGCCCGGCGGTTGCCGCTCCTCGCCGCTCCGTCCCTCCTTGGCGCCGCGTGGACGGCCGTGCGGGGCTCCGGCACCGCGCTCGCCGAGTACGACGCTCTGCGCGGCGACGTGTACCGGGCCGCGTATCGGTTCGGGCAGGGCGGTGTCGAGGTCCTTCTCGCTCCCGCCCTCGCTGCGGCCGGCTCGAGCGCCGATCTGCCGGAGGGATTCGCATGGGCGGGCGCCGAGCAGGCATCGGCCACGTCGCTCCTCCGCCTCGTCGGCTTGAGCGGCGGCGCCCACCCGGTCGCCGATCCGGCGGGGTGGGAGCCTTTCTACGGGCGGCCTGCGGAGGCGGAGGCGCGGCTTCGCGCGCGCGGTGGCCTCCGCGTCGGCGGTGCGGACGGCGCAGACAAGGGTCTCGGTGAGCGGTAGCGACGCCTCCGGCGCGAGGCGCATGGCGCTCAGGCCGCTGGTCGAGGCCGACCTCGACCGCGTCACCGCGATCGAGCGCGCGGCATTCACCGATCCCTGGTCGCGCCAGTCGTTCGAGGAACTGCTGGCCCAGCCCTACGTGCGCGCCGTCGCGGTGGACGGAGACGACCGTCGCCTGGCCGGGTACGCCCTCTTCTCGCTGGTCGCGGGAGAGGGGGAGATCCTGAACCTGGCGGTGGATCCGTCGGCCCGGCGCCGTGGCCTCGGCCGCCAACTGCTCGAGGGGGTGTTGGGAGCGATGCGCGCGGCCGGAACGGTGGCTGCGTTCCTCGAGGTGCGGCAGTCGAACCATGCCGCGATCGAGCTGTACGCCGGGGCCGGCTTCCGCCCGATTTCCGTCCGGCGCGGCTACTACCGGAACCCGACCGAGCATGCCGTCACGATGGCCCTGCAGCTGGCCGAGGAACGGGCAGGAAAACGATGAGAACCTGCATCTTTTCGGTTGACAAAAACCGTTGTGGCGCCTATAGTTCCGCCCTGTCCGTGGTCCCCGAGCCGCTCCCGAGGAGGGCAGTCCGGTGAGTCGCAGTCTCAACAAGGTGATGCTGATCGGGAACCTGGGTGCCGACCCCGAGGTTCGGAGCACCAACAACGGGACGCGGGTGGCGACGCTGTCGCTTGCGACCAGTCGTCAGTGGACGACCCAGGGCGGGGAGAAGCAGGAGAAGACGGAGTGGCACCGGTGCGTGGTGTGGAACACGCGCCAGACGGGTCTCGCGGACGTGGTCGAGAAGTACCTGAAGAAGGGCGACCGGGTCTACGTGGAGGGCCGGATCGAGTACCGGACGTGGAAGGACCGGGAAGGACAGACCCGGTACACCACTGAAGTCAACGTGCGGGACTTGGTGATGCTCTCCGGCCGCGGCGACGGCGGAGGTGGCGGCGAGACGGGGTCAGGAGACCGGGCGGAGAAGGGGCGGCGAGCGGCCGCACCGACCGCCGAGAAGGGTGCAGGCGCCGGAGCGGAGTCTTCGGAAGCTCCGGCGAAGGCGGATTCCTTCGAGGACTTCCCGGAGGCGCTCGATGAGGAGGATGACGATCTCCCGTTCTAGGGGAGCGCATCTGGCAGCCGTCGCGCTCGCCCTCGGCTTGCCTGCGGCCCCGGTGTCGTCCCAGCAGCCGCCGCCGCAAGCCGTGCCGGCAGCGCAGCAGCAACCGGCCGCCGCGCCCCAGACCATGGGCGCGCCTCCCGCGTCGCACACCGTCCAGCAGGGCGAGACGCTGTGGGGCCTGGCGAAGCAGTTCCTGGGCGACCCGCTGCTCTGGCCCGAGATCTACCGGCTGAACACGAACGTCATCGAAGATCCGCACTTCATCTTCCCGGGCGAGGAGCTGCGCTTTGCGCCGCCCCCGACCGAGACCGCCGCGGCCCCGACGCCGACACCCGCGCCCGCCGCCCCGCCGGCGGCGCCCGCTGCGCCGGGCGAGATCACGGTGGCGCCGACGCCCACCGACACGGCGGCGCCCCGGCCGCAGCCGTCGCCCTCCGGGAACCCCTCCGAGGGATCGACGGTCTTCGCCTCCAAGAATGCGGTGGGGGTCTCCGCCAACACGCTGCGCCTCCAGAGCGAGCAGGCGTATCGCTCAGTGCGCGTGGGCGAGCATTTCTCTTCGGGGTTCCTGACCGAGGGCGAGCAGTTGAATGCGGGGCGGCTCCTGGGGAACACGCGGACCGCCTCGGTCAGCCGTCTCACGGCCACGACCAGCGCGACGCTGTTCAGCGAGGTCGCGGTCGCCCCGCCTCCGGGCGACGAGCTCAAGCCGGGCGACCTGCTGCTCGCGTACTCGGTGCTGCGCCGCATCGATCGGTACGGCGACGTCGTCCTGCCGACCGGCCTGCTCAAGGTCACGGAGGTCGGATCGCCGACCGACAACGTCACGGCGCAGGTGATCGCGGTGTATCAGACCATCGCCAGCGATCAGCGCGTGATCCGGGTGCCGGGGTTCGCGCCGACCAATGACCGCTCCACCAAGGTGGACAGCGGCGGCGTGTCCGGCTCCGTCATCGCCTTGCGCGATCGGCACGAGCTGGTGGCGTTCCAGGACGTGCTGTTCCTCGATCGCGGGCAGGAGGACAGCGTGCATCTGGGTGACGTCTTCCAGATCAGCGGGACGACCACCGCGGCCAGCGGCATCGGCCGCGTCGTCCAGAACGAGGCGAAGGTGTTGATCGTCTACGTGCGGCCGCACACGTCGACGGGGGTCGTCATCCAGATCGACCGTCCGGATGTGCGGTCCGGATCGACGGCGCGCCAGATTCGCCGGATGCCTTCGTGATGGCCGTCGAGAGCTGAGCGTCGAGAGTTGAGAGCGCTCGACTCTCAACCCTCACAGCGCAAACCTCTCAGCGCAGGGTTTCTCATTCCATGAAACGTCGGGTGCTCGTCACCGGCGGTGCGGGATTCATCGGGTCCCACGTCGCCGACGCCTTCCTCGCTGCGGACAGCGACGTCACCGTCATCGACAATCTGTCGCGCGGCCGACCGCAGCAGGTGCCGCGGGCCGCGGAGTTCCGGCAGCTGGACGTCGGCTCCGAGGAGGCGCGCGCCCTGGTGGCGGGGGGCAAGTTCGAGGTGATCGTCCATCTCGCGGCGCAGGTGGACGTCCGCGTGTCCGTCTCCGACCCGGTGTTCGACGCGGAGGAGAACCTGCTCGCCCTGCTCTCGCTCCTGGAGGGTGCCCGGGCGGGGGGGACGCGCCGGATCGTCTTCTCGTCCTCGGGCGGCGTCGTGTACGGTGAGCGGAGGCCGCCGCTGGTCGAGACCGCACCCAAGTTCCCGATCTCGCCCTACGGCGTGACCAAGCTCGCGGCCGAGTACTACCTCGGCTGCTACGCGCAGCTGTACGGTCTGGAGACCGTCGCGCTCCGCTACAGCAACGTCTTCGGGCCGCGCCAGGACCCGCACGGCGAGGCGGGCGTGGTCGCGATCTTCGGCAACCGGCTGCGCCAGAAGAAGGCGCTGACGATCTACGGCGACGGGAACCAGACGCGCGACTACGTGTACGTCGCCGACGTGGCGCGCGCGAACGTCCTCGCCGCGGACGCCGCGATCCCGCCCCTGGACGGCACCATCGACGCGCGGGCGTTCAACATCGGCACCGGCATCGAAACATCGGTGAACGCGCTCGCCCAGGCGATGATCAAGGCCTCCGGCGTCGAGGTCGCGGTGGAGCACGCTCCCTCCCGCGGGGGCGAGTTGCTTGCCAACGCCCTGACGGCCGACAAGGCCGCCCGGGTCCTCGGCTGGAGGCCCGCGGTCTCCCTCGCCGAGGGGCTGAAGACGACCTACGACTGGATCGTGCGGGAGGGTTCGTGATGCTGTTGCAGGTCGGGGGCGCGGTGCCGACGTCGGAGCTCGAGCTGATCGCGGTCTCCAGCGTCGCGACCAAGATCGTTCTGGGCGTGCTCGTGATCTTCTCCGCGGTCTCCTGGTTCCTCATCTTCGCCAAGATGGTGCAGTTCCGCCGCATCCGCCGCGCAGCCGACCTGTTCTACGACGCCACCCAGCACGCCACGCGCCTCGACGAAGCACGCGAGACCG
>Ga0209777_10009465_pt1 | contig 10469 bp, 8 predicted proteins | sample FrelakmetHBP12HB_FD_187147 | JGI IMG/M metagenome (GOLD analysis project Ga0209777, IMG submission 187147) | Freshwater lake sediment microbial communities from the University of Notre Dame, USA, for methane emissions studies -HBP12 HB (SPAdes)... | ecosystem: Environmental > Aquatic >... | reverse complement strand
TTGGATAAAATATTTTTCTTTCATCTCCGCTTCCCTACGACTTTTTCTCTGGCATGGATACGCTGCGCTTTTTCGTCTCTTGGCGCCTTTTCTTTGAAGGTTTTAAAAAAGAATTTTTATGTGGGTAGGAAGGAGGTGATTACCGGGATTGAACAGTTTATCTTTGTTCGTTGGCAGTCGGGTGTTTGTTGTGTGGTTGTTAGAATTATTAACTTTAAACAAGAAATTAAAAAGGAGATTAAATTATGTTTAACAAAGCTTTTTTGTTGGGAAGAGTTGGAAAAGAAGTCAAATTGGCTTACACGAAAGATGAATGTCCGGTGGCGTCTTTTGATATGGCGACGAATGAATATTACAAAGACAAAGACGGCGAACGTGTCACGGCTACAACATGGCACAGGATTGTTGCTTACCGGAATCTAGCAGAAATTTGTAACAATTTACTCAATAAAGGCAGTCTTGTCTTTATTGAAGGCAGAATCAATAAAAGAAACTGGACGGATAAGGACGGCAATAACCGCACCGCGACGGATATTATCGCAGCAAGAGTTCAGGTGCTGGATTTTAAGGATACGACTACCGAAGATATTGAAGCCGAAACGCCTTCTGCCGTCGATAACGATAATCCATTTTAACCTGTTTAACTAAATTGAATAAGCTGTCCTATCGGCTATACGGGGAGAAAGGCGATTCCGATGTTTTCAACACTGATACATTTTATAGGCATTAGCCAGCTTTGCGCTTTGCAATCAAATTTAAACGGTGAAGAAAGACAATTCTTTTTGTCTTTATTGAATGAATTGAAAGATAAGATTTCAAATATGCCCAAACCATACGAGACAACCGAACAAGGAATGGATGCCCTTGTTTGTTTGCATTATTTCCATGGCGGTTCGGACTGGTATATCGTAGAGAAAGACTCTTCTGAAGAACAGCTGCAAGCTTTCGGATACGCCTGCCTGAACGGCGATAAAATTAACGCCGAAATGGGTTATATTAATATTGAAGAACTGATTAAATACAATGTTGAGCTTGATTTGTATTGGGAACCAACGGCGTTAAAAAATGTTATCGATAAGAAATATGTTACGCGAGAAGAACCCTGTGAAGAAGCATATGGGGCAGCTGATTTAATGTAAATAACTCCGTTCAACAGAATTTAATTCAGAGCAATGCGGCAACCGACCGGATTGCTCTTTTTTTGTCGGGGACGAAGTCATAGGGAATTTGAATCCCTTATCTTCCCCGAACCCCATCTCCAACCCTTTCCTTTTTTCTGTTTTTCCTTTGATGAACTTTTTAGTTTTTCCTGCCCTTCTTGATGTTTTATAGACATTACACGGCTGTGAGCGCATTTGTGATCCCCTACCGGCTGAATCACTGGACACATCAACCAAGTAATAGGTATAGCTTGAAAAGACATTAAAGATTACTATTTGCTTCAGTATCTGAGCCTACCAATGAGTCAATCTGAGACGCATCTTTTCATAGGCTGGGCAGGGTGCGCCGACGTAATTTCTTTAGCGGTTCATGACCCTGAGCAATTCTCATACGATTGATAGCCTCAGCCGTAACCTCATAGTGTTCCACTTCCGAGGGTGGTGCTACATTCCACATGTCCTGTAGTCCTCGCCATGCCTCAGCTTCTCTTGTGGGTTTGAGATGCCAGTAGTCGATTTCGTATTGGATACTGGCTTTGTTTAGCCGCTCTTTTTCAGAACATTCGAGATGACGAAGCGGATGCAATAGCCTATCTATAGGTACGGGATTGTGATAGATGTCATCTAACAGAGGCATGATTGATGGGTGGAGCAAGATTCGAAGTCCCTTAATCCCACACGTTTCGGCAGCATGAGCTCGCACTACGGCAGTGCCAAGGAACTGTGCAGCATGATCTCCACAATCAAAAGTTATGTCAGATCTAAATCTGAGTGCGGCAAACGAGCCATAAGCGATACCCATTCGCACCGGGATCTTCTGTGACATTAGCCTGTGAAGTAGATCAATAGCAATGTTAGCAGCTTCATAAACGTATGTCGTGGCAACAAAAATCGAATCAGAAAATGTTATGGCTGTTAATGTATGACTCATCCGCGCAAGATTAAGTACTCCTCTTAGCGAACTATGAAACTTTGAGAAGGTGCGGGCCAAGTCGTTAGGAGATTTTTCAAATATCTCATTAAATAGGTAAGCAATTGGTCTATCGCCTGCTCTGCAGCGGTCAACGTCAAGAGGATATTCCTCTGTTAATGCAGCAAATCCAAGGATATCTGCAAACAAAACAACTTTGTTATCATTTGTCATCGAACCGCTACCCATATCATGATGCCCAATTAGTATACGAACTTCTTCCGATGATTTACCAATATAATAGCACTAGTCCTTCTTTTTCAAAAGTAAAATATGGAAAATTTGACCAAGTTCATTGATTGAAACAAAGCATTGTTTTCGAGGTTTGTGGATTATTGCTTTGGAACAACAGCTGTACTTGAAACTGACAATTTAAAAGATAAAACATTATCTTCAATCGTTTGGATAAGAGTAATTAAGTCTGAAATATCTTTTCTCTCAAATTCTGTTTGGTTCTCCTCTTCATGAGTACCTTTATTGAGAAGACTCCACGGATATTTTTCTTTAAGCATAGTTAGGTTTTCACGAAGCTTATCTAAAACAGAGATATTTTTTAGTTCGTTGATCAGGCTATCCACAACTGTTGCCAAGTCTGGAGGTACACCAGGAGCGCGCATTGTAACTTTTAGATTTACTTTCAATAGCTTGTCCAGTTTCTTCCATAGTTGATTGGATATACTCTCAACAGCCCTGCGACAATCCGCGGCAGAGTCTTTCAAGTTATTCTTGTTAAAAGATTCATTCGCCTTGAGTAAGTAGTGTTTTGAATCACCGATTGAAACTTTTACACCTCGTGTTGTTACCGTTTCGGCAGGAATGAAGCGATAAGCTTTTACATTCTTTCCAGCTTGCGATTCGCCAAGTTTGTGTTCTAGTTTATTGATGAATGTTTCACCGTGGCAAGTTAAAATGTATTGACGATCTTTAAGGTCTTTGTGGCACATAAGAAGATCGGCAATGCCGCTCCGGTGGTCGTCGTCAATGGCGTTTACAATGTCGTCAAAAATCAGGAACCCAAGATTTTCATTTACTGCTTTAGCTAGTAGCATTGAAAGGCCAAGTACTTTTATGTGTCCGTCACTCAGAATATGAAGAGCATCATGGGCTTGTGTGTCCCCTTTGAATTTGATTTTTATTTTTGCACCAATTGTGTCAGGGAGTGTCAATGAGTCAAGTAGTTCAAAGTCGGGATCGTGAGCATTGATTATATTGTAATACTCTTTGACCTTCTCTGAAAGTCCCTCTGAAAGACTGGAAGGCAATCGATTACGCGTTAACTTTAAGTGACTTATTAATTTCTTGTACGCATCTGCATATTGTTGGTTTATTGCGATTTTCTGGTTCTCGTCTTCAATATCTTTGAGCTTTGTCGCATTGGCTGTTATAAAATCATCGATGTCTTTTTGGCGTTTGGTTTTTTCTTCGGCAAGTATTTTCAAATTGGCCGTTAATTCGATAAGCCGGGTGTTGAAGTCCTGATATTTCTTCAACTCGATATCAACCGCCTTTTGTTGCTCTTTTTTTGCGGATAGTTTAGTGTTATAGACTAAAGCCGAAGCCCTGATTGCCTCAATCTCTGACGAAAGATTTCCTAAAACCAATAGTTCCGATTCAAGAACCGGCTTCCAATTCTCTACGGATGCACTATTAATGAAAACAAATTCTGTCAGCGCTGGCAGTTTACTGCCTTTATATCCGGAACTCTTGCCTAATTCATTTACGGTTTTAATATTTGAAATCGCAATGCTAACATCTTTGGAAAGTAAGTCGCCGGTTTCTGAGAGTTGCTTTTGTAATTTGGAAAGGCTTTCCAACTTGACAAGTTCTGCTTGTGCGTATTCAAAGGGATTGTTAACCACTTGTGAAATAGGAGTCTTACATGCAGGGCAATGAGATAAGTCAGCGTCTTGGGTAGAACCGATTGACGTAATCGCCGAATATAAATCTTTGAAATTAATATCTGAGGAGAGATCCGCTAGTCGGTCGAAGTCCGTTTTGAATGATGTCAGCGAAGTATTGATTTTTGATATAGATATCAGCAATGAATCGATTGTTTCAATTTTAAGATCATCTGGTATCTGTTCTATCTTTTTTCGCTGAAGTTCGCTAATATACCCAGTAACTTCATCGGCACCGTTGAGAAATAGCTTCAAATCAGCAGCAGATAGAACATCTTTCCGTGCAACTTCTTTGAGTAGTGCGGCCATTTCATTGGCATTTTCCGATAATTCCGAATCTATATCTGAAATCCGTTTTTTATCATCCTCATGTTTTTGAGATCCTACCTTGAAGGCGTCAGCTTTTGCATTTGCAAGAGGGATGTACTTTTCAATATCATCGGTAAAGCCATCAACAAATGCACTGAATGCGTCGAGACCGAAGAGAGTTGCAATGCGGTCTTTCTGAGCACTTGCAGTTGTTGCGGTTATTCGTGCGAATCCGTCTATCCGATTTTTTTCGACGAAGGCAAACCGGTATAGAGCCTGATTTTTAGGTATTTGCACTTCCTGACCGGCACAGTTTACACTATGTGCGATTGGGGATGTCGCAGCGCTTTTCTGGGTATTCCTAATGTATTCATCAATTGCAATTCTCTTGGCATCAGATTCTTCGATTCCACCGAGAAGCGCATATTCAAGACCTTCGCAAAAGCTAGATTTGCCGGAGCCATTGGGGCCGTGCATAAAGGTGTACTTTTTGTCGAATGCAAACGATTCGCTTGTTGCAAATCCCCGGAACGGCCCGATTTTCAGATCTGTTATTAAATCGAACTTTTCCGAACTGTCGGTTCGCTTGCTCAGAATATCGGGAAATTTATTTGAGAGTGTGACATGGTGATTTTGAATCAGCTCATTCAACTTTGAGGCTCTGTTGTTACTTCCTTTTACAGTCGTGAGCGGTGCCAATGTGTCAAAATGATTAACTAACAGATTGAGCAATTTGCACTCAATATCTGTGAGTGTTAAAGAGCTTAAACTCCCAATCCAACGAAAGAACTCCTGCTTGACTGCCGAGCTCATTATTACCTCATTTCCTTGGCTGACTAATACCCGTCTGATTAAAAACGACGTGATATGCTTGTGGAGCTAACAATGTTCATATCAATATTGTATAATAACCTAACCACTGTGAAATTTACGCATAATATCCCGTAAAAACACTTCGTATTTAGTAATTTAATATTGAAGCATTATCAAGCAATTTTTTGAACCGTATTATTAGCCAATCCGTATAATATCCTACCTTATTCACTAGAGATTGCCCGATGAACTCTCCACTGCAGCTATATTGCAGATTACTATTCAAAAGCTCCTAGACACAATTGGAAATGTATTCACCATTATAGCTTACTATACGCTGTCTCCATAAAATGAGTAACTATGACGAATAAAATAATTTGATGATTCGCGTTTGCACTGTTTGCTTACGAATAAATCAGCCGTAGCGCAGCGAACGGCTGTATTGCCATTGTTAGCCATCAATGGCATCTATTGCCTCTACCGCTTCCGTGACTGACGAAACAATCTTGCAGGGAAAGTTTCCCTTGAGTTCAAGATGGTTCTGGCTAAGGAGAGTCTTCAGAGGGCCCTCTGTTAAGAAGATATCACAATATCCCAGAGCGGCCTCTGCATGGTGAAAATCAAAGAGATCGTTACCTGTCAACATTCGCTTCTTGTCCCATCTTATAGCGGCATGACAAGATGCGCCTATGTGTAAGGTTCGTACAGATCTTGAAAAAGCGGCAAAACGCGCCGACTCAGATAGGTGACTGTATCTTTTATTAATAGAATGAAACCCGGTCGCTTCGATCTCTTTAAATAGAACTAGCATCTCTCGTCTAAATAAACTTAAACATCCTTCGAACTCAAATCTATAGGCCGTTCTGTAGTTGGTTATTTCCTTTTCATGTTGCTTGTTTCCTTCATTCAAGCGCTTGGCTGTTGCCTCCCAATCTTTAGTTGGCATTCTGGCTGGATTAATTGATTTAACTATCTCTATAAGAGAAACGTCCCACATGTGGTCATAAAACGCTTTTTGTATTACAAGTTCTTCGGCAGCCCCGAAAGGAGTTCCAGAAGGATGAACATCACCTAAGATCGATGAGAGCTTAGTCCAGACTAATTGTTCAGCGGGAATAAGATTTTCTGCTCCTGCACGTTCGTATAGTGCATTGCAAAGTTCTTGGCGCACACGATCTGGATGTACAATTAAAGTAACACCACAGCTTAATGTATCAATAAGCTTCGCTGTTGCAATACGACTGGTGGGATCATCTTGCTTAAGTAGTTCAACAAACACTGATTCTGAAATTGGACAGATGGCACGCCCAGATTCAACCAGTGCTATTAGTCGGTTCAGCAGTATCTCAGTGGATTTGTTTATTTGTTTTTCTATGTAGGCCTCACGAAGTAGAATCCAAAAACGGAGATCTAAGTATATACGGCACTTTGAGCTGACTTCAACACCTAGCTCTAGCCGCCTTTTCCTAACGTGACGTTCGAGCGACACGTCAGGCTGTGATCGATGAATGTCGTATATATCTGTTAATGTTTTTTCTGTCATCACTAATGCTCGATTTATAAGGCTAAACGAAAATTTCAGCCGGAGCCAGGCTCTGCCTGGCTCCGGCTGAATTGCCTGGTTGGCCGATGTTTTTAGCTATCCTCTTGAGATATAAATCGCTTTTTCCAAACAAATAGTTGGATGCGAAACGCGCCATATATGTATTAAATTCTCTCAAGAATTTGCGATCCTTTTCCAGCCTTAACTCTTTCCTATTTCCATTGTCTTGCATAAAAAGAAGCATGTTTGAAGTCAAAGGATAGTACATTTCCGTGCCTAGTATGGCAATCCCATTCCCACCTGTTTTATTCATCCTGACAAAAGGCTTGTCCGTGGTTATAAAATGTGACTGTTCAGAAGAGGTGCACAGTATGATTTTGTTCTTCTTGTTGAGCTCATTCTTTATGTCAAACTGACCATGCCGCCCACTATTCTTAATCACTTCTATAGCCATTCTCTTGGCTTCCTGCGGTGACTCTTCTTTCTCCAGAAGGTATTGTTCACATTCTTTTTCCAATTCAGTCACTATGTCTGGATGTCTTTTCATTTGCCAATATAGAAGTTCAAGAATACTGTCCATGACACTATTCTTGATTTTAACGTGATTAGGCTTCTTTTTGAGAGCGTATAGAAAAATATCATTTAGCTCCGATATTGCTTTTGATGCGACATTTTCGACATTTTGTATTTCATTATCTAAATCATGGTTGTAGACATCATCAGAATTTTTATATGATAGAAGATATGATTCTATTGCTACCTTTTCGATTGGGCGTTCTCGAACGCAACCTTTGTTGAAGTCATAGTGATATATTTTTGTATCGCGTTTTGCTTTGCCAAATGACTCTGCTCTCTGAGTTTGATTGGTGAAGTTATATAGATAAAAAGCTGGCACGTAATGCTGATTCTTGTTTTTTGACATTCAAATTCTCACATCAATGCAGATATTCTTTAGGTTTGGCCAACGAAAAAGGGTAAAGTGGTCAAGTCCACTCTTTACTCATGTTAGCAGTTTTTCAACTGCTGTTATCCATTACCGTAGTCTCTTATCCCCATCCATCATCTGTTTTATTCGCATAATTACACTGTCAACACCGCTATAACTGATGGGTTTAATATCATAATAGCACTATTTATTAATTTTAAAAGAGAAAAACACGCAGCCGCATTGATTATTGATTGAAGTCTTACATTTTAATCGATGTTGAAGTTTTGTGGATAACAGATCGAAGGAGAGTAACGTTATCCTGAGCGTGCGCGGTTACGCGCTACGCTCGAGGATGGTGTTGGGAATCTTCTTTCTTAAAGTTATTAATCACCTTTCTTATGTTTGTGAGGCTTAAGTGATTTTGTATTTCCGGGAGTTGTTTTATTATCTCTTTGACGTCTATCAGGTTTTTCTGTCGATATAGCCTTTCTTTTTGGACCTGGTTTAATTCCCATGATGTTCCTCCTTTATTAGTTTCACCATTGTATTCATTCCCAACATAGATTATACAGTCTGTATAAATTAGCAGACACAGACAGTTGCTTTTTGTATAAGACGTCTTACGATATATCCAATATTACATATTATTGTACAAAATCAAGTTATTAAAGCATTAAAATGAATTTCTAATTTCGGTCTTATGCAGACTGTATAAGCCGACTGAAAGCATGATTATTGATTGGAATCACGTATTATATAATCTGGTTGACGATATACTGACTTGAGGTAGTTACAAATACCACTTGGCGCTCCCTACCCTTCCCTTTTTCCCGCCCTGCTTGTGGTGAGCCTTTAGGCATTATTATAGAGCTTATAACGTTTTGATTAGAACCGCCGGACAAGTGTGCCGCTTATTTCACGGCTAACGCTCTGGCTTGCAGCTCAGATCACGCCGCTGCATAATCATCACACCTATCCGGCTAATCAAAACAAGCTCAATCATGCCCAAATCCTGTCAGTATTCCCACCCGTGTTGTTTTTTATATTTCAGGGAAGGTATTTTAAGGGGATTGTAATCCCCTTAGTTCTTCCCTCACCCATCAATTAATCTCCTTTTATTTCTTTGATTCTTTTTTTTCCAAACCAACTAGCGGTGCCTTCTACACAAAAGCTCTCTGCCATGCCTTCGGCAATAAAGATTTTGTTGATTATTCCTTATTGTTCTTTTCTTCAGTGAAAATCTTTATCGTTACAAAAATATTCTTCTGAAAAGCGCGAACAATATTTTCGCAATACCCTCGGGGCATGGCATAGAAACGCCTGCGGCTCTTTCGTGTCCTTTGCACCTTCTTCTTCTGAAGTTGGTTTTTCAAAATGTTTTTATAGGGAAAACCATTTAACGAAAGGAGAAATAAAAAGATGAAAGTTTACGAAATTATCACCAGCAGGATTATTGAGAAATTGGAGACGGGGATAATTCCCTGGCATAAGCCTTGGCACTCCGTGGAAGGTATGCCGAAAAACCTGATTACCAAGAAAGAATACAGGGGCATTAATGTTTTTTTACTGGCTATGCAACGTTATGAAAGCCCTTACTGGTTATCTTTTAAACAGGCTCAGGACTTAGGCGGAAATGTAAAGAAAGATGAAAAGGGCACGCCTGTTGTTTTTTGGAACTGGTTAAACCAAGTTGACGATGAAGGGAATGAAAAGAATATTCCGTTTATGAGATATTACACGGTTTATAATGTAGCCCAATGTGAAAACATTGATGAAAGTAAAATCCCTGCTATTCCTTCTGTTCATAATGACTTTGATCATATTGCAGAATGCGAGGCTATTATTGCTGATATGCCGGATTGTCCCGAAATACAACAAGGGAAACAAAGAGCATCTTATAATCCTTTAAGCGATATTATCAGCATGCCCCGCTTTGACAGTTTTGACACTGCCGAAGAATATTATTCAACCTTATTCCATGAAGCTATTCACGCCACGGGCAACCAGAAACGTTTAAACAGGCTTAACAATAATGTCAGCGGTTTTGGCAATGAAGAATATTCCAAAGAAGAGCTTGTCGCGGAAATGGGCGCGGCTTTCCTTTGCGGCTTTGCCGGAATTGAAAACATCACGATTAATAACAGTGTTGCCTATATTCAAGGCTGGCTGAAAGCTCTTAAAGACGACAAAAAGCTTGTCATCATGGCAGCAGCACAAGCGCAAAAGGCCGCTGATTATATTTTAAGAGTAAATCAGTAATTACGAACATTCAAAAGCTGTCCTATCGGCTATACGGGGAGAAAGAGAATTACGACTATGTTAATATCAGTAAAACCTTGTGTGAATTGTGGAGCCAGTGAATTATCTGACTTCCGGGAATATGACGGATGCCTCGGATACGAGGCGCTAATCTGCAAAAAGTGCGGCTACATTTATGACCACAGTGGTGCACATGCGCCGGATAGCCACACAAACGGTGCCGCCTGCCCCGCCTCTTCGATACGATTTTTCCAGTAAAGTCGTTCAATCATGCCTGCATACTTGGCAAATAATCCGGATAACTGCCGAGTATGCAGGAGCTCTAAATATCACTCTTCCTGATACGGCTTCCTGGCAAGCGCCCTGCCCTCTTTCGATCATCACAAACACAGGATTGTTAGAGCCTCAATCAACAGCCTATTCCCACCCTGCTTTAAGGTTGGTATAGACATGATAAGGCTGTATTTATAATTTGTGATTTTATTCGCTGAAAAAGTGTGCCGCTTATTTCGCGGCTTTTGCTCTGGCTTGCAGCTCAGATCACGCCGCTGCATAATCAACACACCTATTCAGCTAATCACAAACACAG
>Ga0209777_10009464_pt1 | contig 10470 bp, 18 predicted proteins | sample FrelakmetHBP12HB_FD_187147 | JGI IMG/M metagenome (GOLD analysis project Ga0209777, IMG submission 187147) | Freshwater lake sediment microbial communities from the University of Notre Dame, USA, for methane emissions studies -HBP12 HB (SPAdes)... | ecosystem: Environmental > Aquatic >... | reverse complement strand
GAAGAAAAGACGCAATATCGAGTCACTCAGCTCTTCTGGTATAAATTTATTTTGCATCTACGTTAAGGGCATACAGCCCTTCCTCCACTTCTTCCGCCTTCGCCATTGGATTATATTTAAGTTCCAACAACCCCTGAACAATCAAAGATTGTTTCTTTAGAGATTCCTGTTTGATTTGCTCAGCAACTTCCAGAGGAATAAGAACATCTTTTCCTTCTGTGTCGTCAACAGGCTCCATGCCTAACATAACTAATAGTTCACTAAGGTGTATCATCGCCACCCTAACCTCCATCCCCGATTAAATTTTAAGACCAATACTTAGTAGAACACTGCGGGTCCCAAGAATTGGGAATTTGACGTCCGTCTCCAGACATATACTGACCGAGAGAAACCATATCCAATTGCAGTTTCTCTCCCCAAGGAAGAGCAATATTTTTCCAGATAGCCGACCCTGGGTCGCCATGACGCGTTTTGCTCGACTGCCTGTGCGCGTAGATTCCTTTCCAGGAAACCCCGCGGTCTGACAGTTCGCCACGAATAAAAGTAAGCGCCCGATTTATAGCGTCTATCTGCTTGGGATTAAGAACCGCTGCAGGGCCGCCACCTTTCCACAGAGTACTCTCATCGCCCTCAACTCCACAGAAATTGCCCGCGATTTCTATTCCTATTGTCCTGGGAGACAGCCCCTGTGCGTGCCAGATAAAATCTGTAAACAAATTGCAAAGAACCGCTATGCCCCCAGTCGTGATGCCAATGTGCGCGTTAAGGTTTATCCATGTGTACGGATTTTCCGGCATACGACAACCTGTCTGGTGCAGTGTAACTCCTACGATATCACCCCAAACCCTAGGGCGTTCATAGAGCTTAGGAGGAACATGATTCAGATTGAAGACGATGTCCTCTTTGGTAGGGACGTGGTCTTTATCCAGATGGTTGCAAATGGTATCCCACGTTTGCGCATCACAAATTCCCGTGACAGGAAGACTAAATTCTGCTTGAAGGTCTTTAACTACTCTCTCTGTGGCGGGACCAAACACTCCGTCGTTGGGACCGTAGTCATACCCGAGAAGGTCCCCGAATTCCTGCAACCTCACGACCGCGGGGCCGTGCATGAATGGTGTAGTTAGTTTGAGTTCCATATAAGAATCTTACTCCCGGGAAGGAAATTCATCAAACTCTGAAATCTTTTGTTTTGATTTTACAAATTAGTCTTTCCCCGTTCCTTGCCAGGAGTCCCTGAGGCGTACGCGCCACAATTCCTTCAGCAGGAAAGTCTCCCCATTTGGAATTAAACCCAACTGTGGTTCGGGTAACCGCTTCGTGAAGTGTCCCGTATCCCAAAGAAGGAACTACATCTATCCCCAGTTGGTTTGCAACTCCACACATATCCGTGTACTTCAGCCACCAGTGACCTATACGGATATCAAAAAGAACGAATGAAATATCAGAACGGTAAAGCTTTCCTACTTTCTGGATTCTGCCTCCGTATCCTTCACCATAAAGAGCCACTTCGTATGGCGCATCCTTGGGTGGGAATATTTCCGCCAACTTAGTAACGGGAAACAATTCATCCAGTTTAGAGTATAGCTCCGTAGGAATTTGGGACTTAACCGTGTGCCCCCCAATATTACGACTTGTCTGGTCCCAACTTATAACTATGGAAGTACCATCTACTTTCTCTGTAAATTCCCACAGATTATTCTGCAAATATTCCAGTTCAGGAGTAGCCCATTCCCCTATTATAATTTTCTTATTATCGTCTCGCTTAAAGAGTGTGTTTATTTTCGAGTAATATTTCATCAATCCCTCACGCAATCTTCTTTGTTAATCAATCCCCACGCAATCAACTGTTTTTGGGCAAACTCGTAAGTAGAAATGCAGAAGTGGTCGTACTTACCGTCCACGTAGCATTCCTGATGGAACAATTCTTTAACTAACTCTCGAGCATCGGGGTCTATAAATGTAACCTGAGGTTCGGGAAAATGTGCACGATACCCCGTGTACATCTCCACAGTAGCCTCAACAAGTGGACGATTACAATCCGCGTTAATCTGTATACTTTTAACTCCGCCTACTGTCTCTCCATTCGGGGATATTATTTTGGTGCCATTTACAGTCCCGTCGGAAGTTACTTCAAAAAATCCAGGTTTAGCCATCGAGTCCCTCCAAAAAATAGAACATATTCCCGGGGATGCTACTGAAGTTCAAGGTCTCAAACACGAGCAAGAATAGATTTTACTGCGTAAAATTCAGTAGCACACTCACACCATCGTGACCTTTAAGGCCCGGGAATACGTTCTACTCAACTACATATCACGAAACGTAAGTCGTTGTCTTATACTCTCCTTTAACTTTGTCTGTTCGAATATGCGGGTCCTTACGGATGCGACTTAATGTCGAATAGATACGATTAGCAAAAGATTCTCGGTCTGTTCTTTCTTCATACCCTTGCCAAAAATGATCTACAAGATTACGTAATGTAATTCCTACATTTGCGTTCGCCTTTAAAAAAGCAAAAATTTCTGCTTGGGTAGGACCCAACTTTACAAACTGCAAATCTTTTGGTTTGTGTTCCCTCCGAGGGAGCACGGGCGCCAACTCCGTTGTTTCTTCCTGTTGTGTAAAGAAAGCTATCATTTCCCGCGTATGCGCCAATCTAATTTCCAGGTCATATATCCGGGTCTCAATAGCTTGTTCCTCAACTTTTAGGGGGTCTATTAATGGGTGCATTATTTCTCCTTGGTTGTTTTGTTGTTTGTTTTTATACAGAGCTCCCTAGACGACTTGCGCGTCTCTGTCCGGTTTACAAGACCGGTCCCTCGCTATCTAGGGGTAGGGAGCCAATGCGTCTGTGGGGCCTACCCTACCTGGCCGGGCAGAGTAGGCTCTGGACGTCGCGTAAGCATCGTCACTCCACAGGCGCAAAGAACTTATACCTTATTTATACGTTGGTTTGCAAGCCGGCAGTATTCTTTTGAAATTTCTGAACCTATCCATTCACGCCCTGTTTTTATCGCAGAGACCGCCACAGTACCACTTCCCATAAAAGGGTCATACACTAGCTCTTTAGAATTGCTCCACGTAATAATATGGTCGTGAGCCAAGCGTTCCGGAAAGGCTGCAGGATGTTCTTGTCTTTTTCCTACACGTTCTTGGCCTACAGTATTCATAAGCCATACGTTACCCCGTCCCCCAAACTTTCCTTTGCTCCAGGATTTAACTTCTCCTCCTCGAATAGAACCATCTTTTTGTCTAAAAGACGCCTTCCCAAAAGGCTTACCATACTTTATAGGAACATCCTCAATCCTGTTAAATGTTTTGGGTTTTCCTTTAGCAAAGACAAACATGTATTCAAAAACCTGATGACATCTATTCGACGAAGGATTAGCAAAATGTGGTTTCTGCCATATCATCGTGTCATGAATTAGGAAACCTTGCTCTTGGAAATACAAGGCCTGATAAAATGATGTCCCAGATTCCCCGCCTTTTATTGTTCCGTCACTCACTACCCACACAACAACGCCGCCGGGTTTGACAATACGATACAGATTCTCTGCCACACTCTCAAAATTGAAAGAGTAGCCCTTGTACGTGCGCAAAGAATCATAAGGAGGAGACGTGACAACCAAATCCACAAAGTCACCGGGCATGCGCGACATTGTGTCCAGACAATCCTCATTATAGATTTGGTTTATCTTCATCTTTTATCCGTACAGCAGAAAGCCCACTAACTACAATATCCCACCATCCAAAGTATACAGCCAAGACGTGGTCTAACTCTTCTGTCTGAGTATCCGCGGGAGAACAAAACACTGCGCAGGCGTCACTTTCCAAGAGAGAAACAAAAACGGCGTCTTCGTCCCGTCTTTGTGAATAATCCAAGGACCTTCAAGTTTGTCGCTTCTCTTTAGGTCGTTTCGTTTTTTTGTGAATACGATTTGGGGTTTGTGTTTCATACAAGCACCTTAAACCATCCCAATACGAGATACTTCAGGAGCTCCTGGATTACCTGGATTTACTAATACGGGCTGTACGAATTTCTGTACTAACTCTTTATCCTCAGAACCCTCTTTATTCATCCAGTAATGATGAAAATGTCCTACACGCCAGTGTGTGATGGGCGATGTTCGGGCAATGTGAAGTTCGGCGTCATCCGTGTGCGTATTTCCGTGTCTATCAATAATCCGAAAGGACATCCCCAAAAATCGACGGTCACGTGTCTCAAGACTATCCCGTATCTTATTCACTTCTCGCAATTGTTTCCTAGTAGATTTCCGGTTTCTCAGTTCTTCTACCCAATCTTTATATATTTTAGATGACTTACCTAATATAACATCTGCGTCTCGTGTTGTAATGTACACAAGGGTGGACGCAATGAAATAAAATACGTCCTTTGCTGTTGCCATGTCGCGTGCTTTAACAATGGGATCCATCTTTGTTACATCCGAGTGTGTATGATGCATATCAAATGTTTTACCTATTGCTTCTTCTAAAGAACTACCCGGACGCAATGCAATACGATAGAAATAAATCAATGAAGGAACTTTAGGCATTGCGCCCCGTTGATCTGTCGTAAAAACATTAACATTTATACTCGGATACGGCGAATGACTCCCAGGCGGCAGCTCTCCAACAATGGCGCTGTATGTAGAAAGATCTGTCGAACGAGTTCCATCTAAGAGATATTGTGCCGTTTTAGGAAAAAGATCTGACGGAATAATAAGCTCCAAACAAGAATGTGGTAATCTAAATTGTTCTACTGGCATAGTGCTTAAACGCGTATGCTTAAGCATTTCTGCAAATAATGGAGAATATGCATATACAACCGAACCCGCGTGTTGCCAATGATGGTGTATAAGTCCTACATTAAAAGCATTACCAACACAATCCAAAACTATCTTCATCATATCCATTAGGGCCAATAAAAGTTTCTGTCCTTCTGCCTGTGATACTTTTCCATTTATTTCCATTCTCTGCGCCCATTTCATTATGGCCATTTTAACCGCTGCGTCTAGGGTTGTCTCCATGCGACTACGAATGCTATTGTCCATTGCAGGATATCTAGCATACATCCACGCAACAACCGCCGTAATCCATCCATAATCCTCCAAACGCATCCAATTATTATCCCCACTTGTCCACGCCGATATGAATATTTCGTCGCATAAAACTTTCTCTTCTATTTCCTGCCAGGTGTAATTCTTTATTTTCTCGTACTTTTCCAAACTTCCCGCATCTTTAAATATTTTACTTAATTGTTCCCCCACTCCATTACGTGTAAGTTCCCTCAATAATGGTTCGTGCCGCAATACATTTCTATTTTTTGTCATAGTGTCTCCTTGGTTGTTTATTTTATATACCAAAGAAGAGGCAAAGCTCTTCTTTTTTTTCCTTTCTACTTTTTATCTACGCGCGGGGGCCGGGTGAGTAGGGCCGGGTGAGTGGGGCCGGGGGATTGGAATAGAACATCATAAACGACCGCCGCTGTTCAGACGTCCATTCATCCCACGGGGTACCTGTACGTATTTCATGCGCTTCAACCCCGTCTTTGTCGCGCATGAAACTGGCGTAAGCAACCCTAAACCGATATGACTGCATATCTGCTTCTGGGTAGTTCTCCACACCCAACTCTTTACCCCTCTTTATGACCATTTCATCTGTAAATTTGGTTGGCATTTTGTCCTCCTTGTTTAGGTTTACATTCTTATACCAAAAAAAGGGACAACTCCTGTAAAAGAAGTTGCCCCTAAAATGTATGGCTCTTGTGGTATAAGAAGGTGAATACCTCTCGAGTCGTTCCGCGTCGGGGAGCGCTAAATTGCTATCCATGTGCCGCGCCGCAGGTGATAGCACAGTTGTCTGTGCGACAACGGGAGAGAGGATTCAAAGGGGTTGCCGCACCTCTACACGGGACCATGCGCACAGTAATGGTTTCGCCTACGGCACGCGCCGTCCATCCTTCACTGGGTGGGCGGCGCGTTATTTTTTTGCCCCCGAAAAGACTACCTAACTGCTGTAAGTTCTTCTTCTGTAACGTGCTGTTTCTCTGTCCGTTCGAGATTCAGCACTCGATAGGTAGGTGCATGACCGGGAATTTTACGAATGGCCTGAATGATGCTTACATCCGTAGCGGGTGGAATTGTAACTAAGTCTCCGATGTCGAATTTATTTCCTGTTATTTTGTTGTTCACTTTTTCTCCTGTGATGGTGGGCAATACCCACATCCGAAGTAATCCCCAATCAAATCTTCCAGAGATACGGCGTAGTCTTCATCGTGCTTTAATCCCTCTTCTGGTCCTCGCCTAGGCCCCTCCCACACAATGGCGTACTCCAAGTCCGGGTGATAATATACTTGACCTTTCCGCCCACAATAGGGACAAACTCTGATTAAATATAATTTTCTCGCAGTTACCAACATAGCAGTTACTTCTTCTCCTTCGGATTCCATTCCTTCAAGAACTCTTGTACTCTGCTCATGAAGACATCCGCATTTTTGATTGCAGCCTCGGTAGTAGGGCTCGTCACTGCTTTGTACATGATTACGCTTTTATACGTCTTCCAGCTCTCTGCAATAGGAACTATTAGAAGCGTAATCAACGCAGAAATAATGATTGTCTTTTTGAGAGTCCGCAATAGGGGCTGTCGGAAAACGATAGGAATAAATGCAACATCCCGATACCCATCCTCTTTATCTTTTTCCGCAACCCTTATATACAATTTAAGCGCCGCATAACAAAACCACGAAACAAGAAGTACGACAAAAGGAAGCCCCACAAGATCATCTGCAAGCGGTTGCAACGCGAAAACCAGCATTAACAAAGTTTGCATAGCAGTTCGTACGGAGTGTATGTCTCCGTCTCCTTTTTGGGTTGGGGGTCTTTACGATAACGTTGTTTCCAAACAACCAGCGCCACATTCTCCAGCACACGCATTTCAAAATCATGCTTCCAACAAAGACCCGCGTCATGCTTTATATCATCAAAAAACTCAGGTGCTTTGACATACCAGGAAGGCCATTGGCGAGTAAGCGGTTCCCCTTTCTTACACCAGCCCTCGGACTCCGGCGGCGCAGGACACTCTACTTCTTCGCCGTTGGGGAAACGGAGGCGGCAGGTAGCGGTATAACGCGCTACAGGTTCTTGTTCTAGCGGAATACGCTCTGCAACGGCACAAGTCTTCCACACTTTCTCTTGGGTCACCAACTCCAATCCCTGAACATCCATGATATATGCACTTTGCATTTCTTGTGACATCACCCCCGCAAGCTGTACCTGTGGGTAGAAAGGATGCGGAGCGAGAGACATAATTGTAAATACTGCAGAATTGTCTCTCACCGTATCCGCGGTTTCATACATCTTCTGAGAAAGTCCCATCGCTACCGCCTGGGGTGTCCAACTCGGGAATCGTTTGCCCCAATCTTTTACTTTTATTTTGTCTCCTACATTAAACTCCGCATTTTCTTTGGGGACGTCATCAACTTTCTTCAGGCCCACCACATTTATAATGTAGGTGCCCGTTGTGTTACTACACGTTATTCCTGCTAGTTGGCCATTGTTAGAATGCTGCCGCAGAGATACGATGGTAAAAGTATTATGCCTATCTCTCTCTACGTTTGGGACCTTGTAATCTACAACACTAAGGCCCATATCCTGAGCAACGTCACACAACTTTTCGTATCGACGACCCCAATCGATTACTTTTACTCTGTCTCCTATTTTCCAGTCCATGTTTCCTCCTTAAACTAATTCTGCTATTGCGCCTTCGGCCAACAGAGCTGCATGAAACTTGCGAGCAGTAACGTCATCGAGACCTATGGATTCCCAGTTGGGAGTCTCTGATGCATCTTTGGCCTCTTTTAAGCCAAAGCCCGTAAACTGACGTATTGTCTTGATGATATTTATCTTGCGAGGAAATCCGTCCCCGCCTAAGGATTTAAGAACTACCCTGAGCCCTCTGGGACTGCCAACGATAGCCTTTGCGTAGGCTTCTAGAGAATCTCCGTGCATTAGGGAAATGGCGAGTTCTAATCTGAGTTTAAATCCACTATCAGCCAACTCATTGCTGACGTTACGCATAATGTGCACGGCCATTTCTCTGTTCATGCTAAAATACTTCTCTTTCAGAGACGCAATCTCATCTGTCATTTCACTGATCTGTCGCTTGTCTGTTGCGAGTTGTATACCTTTTTCTGAAATATCGTAGTCCTGTTTCTGGATTGTGAGTTCCATATCGTGGATATCATCCAGCAATTCCTTTTTTGTTTTTTCTGTCATTTTTAGTGACTTCCTTCCTTAAAGTAATTCTTTAAATTTCTGTAGGAATACTCAAACCCGGGGACAAAACCTTCTACTAATGACTCCCATTGTTTTTGCGTGAGCGGGATATGAAATATCTTTGGTACCGCATCTCGCCCACGGTAATAGGAGAACGGTGTCATAAAATTTTCCCGTAAAACTATCTTATGCCGTTGTGCGAACGCCTTAAACCAGGGAGCCACGACTCTATTAGTGAATGCTTCCGAGGGTAAGACAACTTGAATTTGTATCTCAGGAGGGTTATCTGTAAATATATTAGGTTTCTTCTGGTCCCAAACTATGGACATAAACATATCTTCAGAAAAGGTTTTCTCTTCCAGGTATGCCATCAATTCGAGAGTATGGATGATTATCTCTCTACTCATCAATAAAAGGCACCGCCAGAGGCCGGGTGTAGTCGAACCCCGTGACCTCCTCGTTCACAACCAGGTCTTTATCCCAGTTATACGTGATACACTTCTTCTCCGTGAGATACCGCATCACATTCTTGTAGCCCTCGAACTCTATTTCGATTTTGCCGGTTTTGAGGTTTTTGATTTGGTACGTGCTGGGGTCGTAGGCTTCGTCTTTGAACGTGATTTCTTTTCTTGAGATGATTGCGTTGACTTGGTACATTTTTGTTTCTCCTCTAATTTTTTGAGTTTCTTTTGTGCTCTTTTTTGTATGCGTTTAAATTTCTTCAGATATTCGACTCTGTCTTTTTCTGACTTCGCAACTTTCTTAAGATACTGGGCATTACGTCTCTTGCAAAACATCGATGCTTTTTCTTGGGAGCCGAACAGTTGTGATTCATCTACAAGTTCTGGAAAGTCAAAAGTACTGGTATACCCAAAGTAAGCTACCCCGTACTTTATACACGTAATGATTTTTTTCTTGGTTAAGCGAAAGCATTCCGCAAGTACGCGTTCTACCTTTCCTTCCCCTTTGACATACCACACTTCCCTTGAGAATCGCGTTTCGCACCCGACTACCCACACTTGTTCGTCTAAGACATATTTTGTTTTAAAGAACATATCCACTTCTCTCCATATCCTTGAACTCCTTAAGCGGTACGCGTATTGCAATTACCGCACTTCCATTGGGTTTGTATAGTACCCCCGCAACGAAGTTGGGATATCCACGGTTACTCCCTACTTGTTTGAAATACGGGAGAACTACCTCCCGAACAAATTCCCGGGGCATATTGGGAATTGTGAACTTCACAAAATTCGGTCGGATAAATTTAAGGCTTGCTGTAGAGAAAGATTTTTCATTACAGTACGCTACAAGGTCACTCAGAAGTTTGATGTGTGGAGGATGCGTAAACGCGATAGTCCCGTCGGGGAGCATTACGCCTCCTACAAACGCATTACTCGTATAGACCAACCCCGAAGTGCCAACGGCACCCCGGGAAGAGATTACCGCCATAAGACTATCGCTTCTTTTATTTCAAAACGCTGCCGCAGAAAATCCTCGAATATTTCTATCCGAGGATCTTCTGCGTAAGAAAAGTAGTCTACCAAAGCAAAGCCATGCCCGGGCCAAGAATGGAATGAGCAATGGCCCTTAGTAAAAAGAAGCAAAGTCGTGGAACCTTGGGAGACTTGCTGGGTAACGTGCGCGCCCGCGGCCTCACACGCCTTTTTGAGCAAGTCCGAAATGTTGTTGCTTTCTTCATCGCTCACGTCTCCTATAACCTTGCAGGTATAATGTTTCACTCAAGAAAGCTCCCATCACAAACCAGTACATCCCCCAGGATATCCCCTCCCGCCAGCTCGGAAGCCTTTGAGTTATACGGCATCTCGAGGCGGATAGCGTCTTCGTTGACAATCATTCTTTCCCCGTGCGGAAGCGCAACAATTTCGAAGTAGCCCTTCACGTAGGATTGGAGCTCTTCCAGAGTAAAGACGATTTTGTTTTTGGGTTCGATGGGTTGTTCTTCGCCTGTTGCTTTGTACAAAGTTGGCATTGTTCACCTCTTCTTCTACCAATTAATGTCGAAGGTTTGCCCCGTCGTTATGACTGCGGTGGTGTCATTACTTGTAATCAATGGCGTAACTGTGGGCACCTGAATTCCTGTGCCTACTGCAGGAGACGGAGAATTCGTTAAAATGTGCGTGTTTGGGCCATAAATAAATTGGGAATTTGCATTCGATCCCGGCGAGAAGGAATCTTG
>Ga0209777_10009462_pt1 | contig 10472 bp, 10 predicted proteins | sample FrelakmetHBP12HB_FD_187147 | JGI IMG/M metagenome (GOLD analysis project Ga0209777, IMG submission 187147) | Freshwater lake sediment microbial communities from the University of Notre Dame, USA, for methane emissions studies -HBP12 HB (SPAdes)... | ecosystem: Environmental > Aquatic >... | reverse complement strand
ATATGCGGGAACTGCAGAAGAGGCAGTCGCCGTTGCCAATCGTCTCGTGCCTGAACGCCGGTAAGCAGCCTTTGGCAGAGTAAAAGAAATTCACCGGCGGGAGATATACAGATAGTGAAAAGGGATATGTATCCTATACCGACCGGCGGTCGATGAGGCGTTTTGGCCGCCCCCTGAGCTTGTACAACTCAAGTTCCCCCGAATTCACAAAGTTAAACATCACGGAAAATGTTCTGTCCTCGTAATGGGGTACCAAATTCTTTTTGTTTTTTAAGAATTTACCGACAAAATGGTCTTCGATGAGCCTTCGGTCTGCGATCTCCGGATCCGAGCATTCCACGCTCACCCGCATTACGATCTCACCCGGCGATCCGCCATCATAGATGAATGCCTCGTATTCGCCATTGAGGAACTGCATGTTTTCGGGCTGGAAGACACTGGCCTCCACGTCCACACGGTTCACGGAATTGCCAAGGATCCAGACTGTTTCGGCCTCTCTCTGCGGGTTAAAGATCCGCATATGCGTTCTACCGCAGGCACACCGCTCCCGGGAGATTACTGCTGTCGTGTCATCTGTGTCGTAATTAAGCAGGAGAGTGCCTGCCTTTGAGCCCTTTGGTAGGAGCGTAGTGAGGACAGCCCGGCCGTAATTTCCGTCGGAGACAAACACTTTCATCTGCGGGTCGTAAATATCGAGGTGAACGAGGTCTTCCGGAACATGGAGCCCGGCAAGTTCCGTGCACTCTCCGCACATCGTCCCCTCAGTGCTCCCGTAAGTGTTGTACACCGGACATCCCCATGTTTCCGCGAGGTAAGCACGGGATTCGTCAGCAAAACTCTCTCCCCCAGCAACAAGCCTTGTAATCGAGGTCTCGTTTAGACGAATCCCTTCCTGTTTTAATCGGTGCGCGAGCCGGAGGAGCTTGAATACGCTTCCTACGATCGCCGTTGGGCGATATCCTGTGATGGCCCTCGACGCGAAGTCACATTTGCCGAACGGAATGATGGTCATCCCTAGCCTACGGGCTGCAAGAGTCATGGTGTTTGCACCCACGTTCATGCCATATGAGGCGCAGACGACTACCCGGTCATCGGGGCCGAACCCCTGAGAGACAAAACTTCGGGCATACTTTTCCGCGTACCGTTTCCAGTCATCCCAGGTGAGGAAAAAACTCTTTGGTGTCCCACTCGTACCGCTAGTCTCCTGGATGGTAAATATGTCTTCCCAATTCGTCGAAAGAAACTGGAAATCCGGAGTATTCGGCGGCTGGTGCTCGCGGATGGTACGACCGGAAACGATGGGGAGCTGCAACAAGTCTTCATGGACCCGGATATCGCCCGTATCGATCCCGTTCTCTTTGAACCAATGCCGGTAAAACGTGGAGTGTTCATTAGCGTACCCAACGGTATACCTCACCCGCTCATCGATTAGTGAATCTAGACCATCACGATCCATCGTCTCGATCCCAGGGTTATGATACTTCGACATTTCCAATAAAGAGCATAGTGGAAAAAAGGTTTATAGATTGCTGAACCTCGGCCAAGACTAGGTAGTTCGCCCTGAGCCCGGGCTCATCATTGGCAGTGCTGACAAGATAACTGCAGAGGCAGCAGCGCTGGATATTTTCAAAATAGTGATATCAAATGTGATGGCTGGCATTTTGCCAGATAACTATAACCCCAGAAAAAGATGCGAAGAGCCGGATTCGAACTGTTAAACCCGACAAAATAATGCGGAAAATCTGTTCGCGCCTGTCCTTGAGCAATCTTAAGTGCGAGCGCCATTGCGTTTCTATTGGTGTTTCTCTGTGTTGATATGGTGAAAGGAAGGATCAAATAATCATTAATGTTAAAGTTCTATTAATTCTAAAAAATGGCATTTTTAAACTCTAATTTTAATTTAGAACTTAACCCAGTGACAGGATGCTGCTATGGAGATTCTAACCCCCCTTAACACACCAGACGGATGAAAAATAATAACCGCTCATATTCGCGTTCTGTTGGCAGGCATTTCTCTTACTCATGCGGTATTATGATCAGGGTTTGATGAACTCTTAACAAGAGCCGAGAGGGCATGCTCCCGTAACGTCAGGATATCTTTATTGTGAGGATTAATATTGAGGGATCTGTCAAAGCAGTCGATTGCTTCTTTATATCTGCCAAGATTGCCAAGTGCGGATCCTTTATTGTTCCAAGCATTTGCATCATCCGGGTTAATTGACAGCGCTTTATCATAAGCATCCAAAGATTCCGAATACCTTCCAAGAATCCCAAGTACATTTCCTTTATTATTCCACGCCGTTGCATCATCCGGGTTAATTGACAACGCTTCATCAAAGGCATCCATTGCTTCCGGATACTTGCCAAGTTTGTCTAATGCGCTTCCTTCACCGTTCCATGCCGTTGTATCATTCGGATTAATTGATAAACACTGATGAAAAGCGTCAACAGCTTCCTGGTACCTTCCCATTTTGTAGAGCGTAGTTCCTTCATTGCACCATGCATCTGCAAAATTCGGGTTTATTGACAAAGCTTTATCGAAGGCATACAGCGCTTCCTGATGCAATCCAAGATCATCAAGCGCATTTCCTTTATTATACCATACACTTACATGATTCGGATCGATGGATAACGCATTGTCATAAGCTTCAAGAGATTCTTGATACCTTCCAAGATCATAGAGCTCATTTCCTTTTTTGAACCATCCGTTAGCATCCATGGTAATCTCAATTTTTCATTTATATTCGCAAACGTTAATGTTTTATCAGCTGACAATGTTTTTTTAAAATCCAAAAAGATTAAAAGGGACATCTTCACGTTCTGTTGGCATATTTTATTGTGCCGTTGACAAATGAGGACATAGCATTAGTCGACGTCTTCTGACTTGCATCCATGAATACACCATAAAGACTCGGGGGGATATTTTCCTTCGTCATCTCGTTTGGCAATGTGAATTGACCCGCATACCCTGCACTGCATTTCACCGGTACAATCATCAATTAGATTCATAACCTCTTTTGCCATCACTTTACCCTCAGAATATCTTACACAATGAATAATTTTATTGTTAATTTTCTTGTATGTATAGAGTTTATATATTCGCGTTCTGTTGGCAGATCTAGAGTGGTCGCGTGTGTTCCTATGCGGCAATATCAAAAAGTCTCAGGGTTTTTTGTTGTGCTGGGAGCAATAGTATTGTAATCAATCTGGTAGCATCACTTTGCAGACCGGGCAAAACTGCCATGGAATTGTCAACCATTTTCCTATCTTGTCTTTTGTGATCTTGATGTGAGCGCGGTGCATGGCTCCGTGTCCGTTCGGGCATTGTTTGGAAATGGACTTCATAGAATGGTATACTATTTTGGAATTTAAAAATTTAATCGGACAAAGGACACGAGGATTTTTAAAAAATCTTTGATAAAAAACTGATGAGAGATTTTAACTTTTAACTAAATCTCATCCCGGAATCCGACTTCAACCATATCAAGGTCATTGGGTGCTATAATGGACCCGGAAAATTTTTTCGTTGCATCGCTGATGTGTGCCTGTGCATCCGGGTAGCGTGAACTGGTATGAACAAGAACAAGGATTCGCGCATTGAGTACAGATGCTGCTTCTCCGGCTTGTGCAGCTGTCGCATGATAAAACTCTGCTCCCCGCTCTGCTTCAGTCTCGTCATAGGTTGCATCATGGATCAGGAGGTCTGCATCACTGGCGATCTCCCGGATGCTCATATAATTAGCCCGGGTATCCCCGGTATAGACAATCTTACGACCCGGCCTTGAAACGCCCATTACCTGTTCCGGGCGAATCTCACGGACTTCATCACCGGTTCCCAGCCGGATAATCTCTCCACGCTGCAGCCTTCCAAAAAGCGGCCCGGGGGGGACACCAAGCTCGATTGCCCTTTCGCGGTTGAACCTTCCCGGCCGGGGGTCTTCTTCAAGAATATAACCAAGGGCAGGAAGCCCGTGTCTTGCCGCGAATGCAGTAATGGTATAGCCGTCAAACCGTACCCAGGAACCCTGTACCAGTTCGACAGACTCCAGGGAAAATTTCAGATTAAACCGTGAGACCTGCCGGAGTATCGTGACAAATTCATGCACCCATTCAGGACCGTAGATGGTGAGCGGTTCAGTCCTCCCGTTAAAAGACATGGTCTGAATGAGACCGAAGAGACCGAGAAAGTGGTCTGCATGCCAGTGCGAAATAAAAACCGCATTGACGATAAAACCGCATCGCGAACGCATCATCTGCTGCTGAGCACCTTCACCGCAGTCAAAAAGAAGCGTATCAGAACCGCGCCGGATCATGATACAGGATGGGTTGCGAACGGGAGTTGGAAGCGCCCCGGCAGTGCCGAGAAAGTAGACCTGGAGCGTCTCACCGCTCATAGAAAACATCTCCTGAAGACCGCGAGACTTTTCTTTGCCTCGTCAATGGACCGTCCTTCAATAACCACTACCCCACTGTATTGGGCGGCGATAGTTTTTCCGACTGTATTCCAGGAAATCGTCCCATCTCCAAGTGCGAGGTGTTCATCCGATATGCCGTTATTATCATGAATGTGAATGTGGTGGGCTTTTTTTACATGCTGAAGGAAATCGTACACTTTTCCGATAGTATTCGCATGCCCGAAATCAAAGGTCATACCAATACCTTCAATTCCTTCTGTCATTCCCATAAGCTCATCGGGAACGCGGCAGAGAAATTCCTTGATGCTGATCATATTCTCAAGACAGGCAAGTACCGAGTGCTCCTGTGCATATTTCCCTATCTGCCGCAGCGCTTCCTTCTGAAGATCCCAGGCCTTCTGGGGCATAAGCTTGCCGACAGGTGAGAGGTAACCGGGGTGGATTGTGACCCGGTCAGTGAGCGCTGATGCATGTTCAATACAGGTACAGATCTGCCGTATCGATTCGTGCCAGATCGGATCATTTAAAGTAGCAAGGTTCAGGTCACCATAAGGCGCATGAACGGTTATTTCCAGACGGGTGCCTGCAATCACCTCTTCGATTTTTTTAAAACAGACAGGATTATCGAGCCGGTAGTTACCGTCGCCGACGATTTCCCAGCCGGCGTATCCCGCTTCCTCAATACCATACACCCATGAGATATCTTCCCAGACTTTTGCAGAGGAGGAAAAATAGGGTTTGAGCGTCATGGATCACGTCCAAGAGATGCAAGGAGGTTTCGGACATCTGCTGAAAATGCTGCTAGGGTCCCGTTATTGGAAAGATGTATATCAGCCTCTCTCAGTGCGTTCCCCAGACCCCAGCCCAGTTCACGCGTATCCCGTGTACGGAGCTCATCAGCCGATGTAAAATCGTCAGAGCGCCTCCTTGCCTGTATCCGCGCCAGTCGCGTTTCAAAAGAAGAGTCAATACCAACCAGCGTAAAACCGGGAAACATTCTGCGGAACATCGTTACTTCCGCGTCTCCCCGTATACCATCAACGAGCACGAGCGGCGCAGTCTGGCGCTGAATCTCCGGCACACAGAGATGGGCAATTGCGTCCATCCCCCGTTCTGCGCGGAGTCGGTTAGCCATTGCACCGAGATTTGCATCTGTGGGGTCAACCCCTCCGTCTTTCACGGCATTCCGGATCATATCGCCCATGACCACCACAGGGATGCCCATCGCTGCCACAATTTTTGAAAACTCCCCTTTACCGCTTGCGGGAAGCCCGACGACGCCGATTACTTTCATGGGCTCACTCTGCCATTATAAAGAATTTCTCCCACCTCGCGTGTTCGTATCCTGACTTTTCTTCCTAGTTTGTCAGCAATTCGTTTAATCTCATCTAATGTCAGCGGATGAAAATGTTCCTGGAGTTGCCGCTTTTTTTCCCGGTACTCGCCTTCAGTCATATTTAAGGGCATAGTTGTCAGCCGTAAAATTTTGTGTTCACCCTGCTGGAGAACAAGGGGTACCTTACCAATGAGTCCCAAAATTTCTTCAATATATTCTTCGTTCTCGTAAAAAATAGTAATTACAACCTCGAATTCCGTGAGAATATTTTTCGCGTAAGCATTTTTACAAATATTAAAAGATTTCCGGACATTTCTCTCATAATTTTCAAAATTAAAAACTCTCTTATCCTGTTCACCTGAATAACCTTCAAAGCGTGACTTAAAGTCCAATGCAACTTTATCAACCAGTCGTTCTTCAATTAACTGACCCAGCGTGTCGGGAAATAGTCCATTTGTCTGAATACCGACATCAAGATTAATCCCTTTTGAATACCGGGCCAATTCCATCAGAGCTTCTCTTTGCTTAGTTGGTTCCCCTCCGGAAAACACAACACCGCTGATATAAGGTGACGAAGATTTGATCATCTCTATGATCTCTTCCAAATCACGGCAGTCTTCCCCGGTAAGAATACCTTCGTTCTGGCAATAGGAACACCGTATCGGGCAACCCCTGAAAAAAACTGTACAGACAGCCCGACCTCTCCAGTCTATCGTTGAGAGAGGGATGAAACCCCCAAAATTCATTTGTATGGTCCATCACCGTGCCGTTTTTGTAGAGAGATTGTATGGGGCTATTTCGTTAATGCCGGTACCGTATCGCTCTTCCACAATTATGCCTACAATCCTATAATGCTGGCGATACAGCTATTGGGACAGGATCTGAAAAAAAGTATTGATCAGAACTGGAAATACCGGTTGACTATTTTTATTGCACAGTAGTCACCGCACATGGTGCATCCATCTGTATCGGCCGGCATCCGCTCCTCCCGGATCGCCCGTGCCCGAGCAGGGTTCATTGCGACAGCAAACTGGCGCTCCCAGTCAAGCTCCCGTCGTGCATGCCCCATTTCAAGATCGTCTCTGCGGGTCTTTTTAAGCTTAATCATATCACCGACATGGGCAGCGATTCGTGAGCTGATAACACCTTCAAAGACTTCCTCAGGAGTCGGGAGTGCAAGATGTTCAGCCGGAGTCACGTAACAGATAAAATCCGCTCCTAATGAAGAGGAGATCGCTGCACCAATAGCGGCGACACGGTCATCATACCCCGGGGCAATATCTGTTACTATGGGACCGAGCATATAGAACGGCTTGTTGTTGGTGACGCGTTTCATGAGGGTAACATTTGCGGCAATTTCATCGATGGGGACGTGTCCGGGTCCCTCGACAATTACCTGAACGCCCTCTTTATGTGCCTTGTCAGCAAGTTCTGCATTGATGAGAAGTTCCTGAACGGCGGCACGATCGGTGGCATCATGAATCGCTCCAGCCCGCATGCCATTGCCCATCGAGAGAGTTACCTCGTGTTCCTTCATGATCTCGAGAAGGTAATCGAATTCGGAATAAAGGGGGTTCTCTTTTTCATTGTGAAGCATCCATGCGGTCATGAATGCGCCCCCACGGGATACGAGCCCCGCGTGCCGGCCCTGGTTTCTGAGACGCTTGACGGTCTCCCAGTTGATACCGGTGTGGATTGCCATGAAGTTGGTACCGAGTTTTGCCTGTTCGGCAGTGATCCGGAAGAGGTCGTCTTCTTTCATGTTGACGACTGCACCATCTTTTTGTGCCGCTTCAATGAATGCCTGATAAAGAGGAACGCAGCCGACAGAGAGTTTTGTGTTGGCTATAACCTGTTTTCGGATCTCGATGAAATCTCCGCCGGTCGAAAGTTCCATTAAGGTATCAGCCCCGGCAAGTTCTGCCTGCCGCGCTTTTTCCAGTTCCTGAGGAATATCAACAATATCCGTAGAAGTTCCGATGGATGCGTTGACCTTGGTGCGCAGTCCTTCTCCAATGCCGCATATTTTGACTTTGCGATACGGGGAAACCGGGATGACAATATGTCCTTCTGCTACCCCGCGCCGGACGAAGTCTTCAGTGACTCCTTCCTGCGCTGCAACGATCTTCATCTCTTCTGTGACGATGCCGTTCCTGGCATCCGTAACAATACTCATACCATACACGTAGCCATAAAGACAAGATAAAGGCTCGGTTTTTTAATTCTGGACGAAATCTGGCTTGTTAAGTTAACAAGTAAAGTTGATTTGGTTTAAGGAAAGAAGATTTGGATCACCCTGATCATCAATACCGTGAGGCAGAGGATTTTCGAGTGAAGTGTGTCTCCCCAAAACGGGTAATCTTTTGGAGATGCAGCGGAACGTGGTTTTCCCGAAAGCATATTAACCAAAGTGCTGCTACAAAAAAAGTGTTAGTGCAAAAATCCGCATTGGTCTGCACTATTCCCGTGGCACCTGCAGGATCCGCAAGTATTGTGTTGGGGTTGTAGCGCTGCCGGATGGCGATACTGTGGTAGCAAAGGACTCGTGGAACTGGGAGGACTTCCGTGCACGTGCCCGGCATGCAATTATCGGCGCGAAGAAAGACGTGGAAGACCCCGGCATATTTCACAAAATTGCCCTCTTTCCCCTCCTTGCGTGGATCGGTTTAGGCGCTGACGGGGTTTCATCCTCATCCTATGGTCCTCCGGAAGCCTTCATAGCTCTGGGTGATCATACCTATCTTGCCATTTTTCTCGCTCTGGGAACTGCACTGACCGTTTTCATTATCTCATACGCATATTCCCGTATTATCGAGCATTTTCCCAGCGGTGGTGGAGGATATATCGTAGCCAACCATACCATAAGCCAGCAGGCGGGCGTTGTCTCAGGAAGCGCACTGCTGATCGATTACATGCTGACTATTACAGTGTCAATCGCTGCCTGTGCTGAGGCTGTCTTTTCTTTCCTGCCGTTCTCGTACCAGCCGTACAAGCTCCTCTTTGCGTGCGTCCTCATCCTCATCCTGATTGAGATGAACCTGCGGGGGGTTAAAGAATCGGTTACTCTCCTCGCCCCGATATTTCTCGTATTCATCGCCGCCCATGCCCTTCTGCTTGGCTACGGGATCTTTGCACATGCCCCCCAGATCGCCCCGGTTGCCCAGGGAATCCAGGCAGGGCTCTCCCGCGACATTACTGCGATTGGTATCGTTGGGGTGCTGGCGATCTTCTTACGGGCATATTCGCTGGGTGGCGGCACGTATACGGGAATAGAAGCTGTCGCCAACGGGATGCAGATCATGCGCGAACCAAGGGTGAGAACCGGTAAACGTACGATGGCGTACATGGCCATTTCCCTCGCGGTCCTTTCCGGGGGTCTTTTTTCCTGCTACCTCCTCTGGAACGTCCAGCCGTTACCCGGGCAGACACTGAATGCGGTACTGGCGACCAGCGTCTTTGGTGCGTGGCCATTCGGGGGAGTGTTTGCGCTTGTCACCATTTTTACCGAAGCTGCCCTGCTCTGCGTGGCAGCGCAGACCGGCTTCATTGACGGTCCGCGGGTCATGGCAAACATGGCGATTGATTCATGGCTACCCCGATCATTTGCATTGCTCTCGGAACGGTTGACAATGACCAGCGGAATCCTGCTTATGGGCGGATCCGCACTCCTGCTCATGATTTTCACTCATGGATCTGTCCTCATACTGGTCACGATGTATGCGATCAATGTGTTTCTCACATTCTCGATCTCCGAGTTCGGTATGTCCCGGTTCTTCTACAGGAACCGGGCAACCGAGAAGGAATGGAAGCGGCATATCCCGATCCACCTCACCGGTCTTGTCTTGTGTAGCACTATCCTCGCCATTACCCTGTTTGAAAAGTTGGGGCAGGGAGGCTGGCTCACCATTCTGCTGACATCAGCACTTATAGGTCTCTGCTTCCTGATCCATGGGCATTACCAGCGGGTAACGAAAGGATTGAGGAAACTGGATACGCTGCTTGAAGTAGTACCAGCGACCGGCGTAAAGAACACATCTCCTGTGAATTCCCATAAAATGACAGCAGTACAACTCGTGACCGGGTTTCACGGTTTTGGAATCAACACGTTTTATTCCATACTGAAAAATTTTCCGGGAGTGTATGAAAATTTTATCTTTGTTTCAATTGCGGTCGTGGATTCCGGGACGTTCAAAGGTGCAGCGGAAGTGAAGGCTCTTTCGGAATCAACGAGAAATTCACTTATTAAATACGTTGATCTTGCCAGGGAAATGGGCTTTGCTTCTGATTACCGGATGGACATCGGTACCGATGTTGTAGACATGGCAGTACCTCTCTGTAAAAATATCGCAAAAGAGTTCCCGAATTCGACGTTTTTCACCGGGCAGATCGTGTTCCGTCATGAAAATCCTTTCCAGAAGATTCTGCATAATGAGACTGCGTTCGCAATCCAGCGACGGCTGCAATACAGCGGAATCACGACGGTCATTATGCCGGTTCGCGCGGAAAAATAAGGTTTTCATTTTGACTGCACTTTCTGTAGGGGAGATCCGGTTTTACATCTGATGAGAACAAAAAATGCGTTTTCAGGTCACAGGTTTAAAGTTATACTTATATACTAATTGAACACTAACTTATGGTAAACCTGAACGAACCAGGAGGATTTTATGATGACCGAGAAAGAATTCACAGAAGTTACGGTAAAGGAAGCAGCCCACGAGGAT
>Ga0209777_10009461_pt1 | contig 10472 bp, 11 predicted proteins | sample FrelakmetHBP12HB_FD_187147 | JGI IMG/M metagenome (GOLD analysis project Ga0209777, IMG submission 187147) | Freshwater lake sediment microbial communities from the University of Notre Dame, USA, for methane emissions studies -HBP12 HB (SPAdes)... | ecosystem: Environmental > Aquatic >... | reverse complement strand
GCATTGGTAAACACAATGCGAGAGATTTACCATTTCCATTTCGCATATTATACTCCTACCCCGATAGATGCAGGGTGAACTCCATCCCTCGACCTTACGGTCGGGGTATTAAGTTTTGTAGTATAAATCCGAAATCCTATTTTAATCCGATATCAGAGTTATTTTATCAATTCCCGCAAGCGTTGATATTGCCATTTACGTTCCATGATCGTTGCCCTTTCAGCTTCAGATGGATCGGAAGCATCATGCACAGCAGTAGCGGCATAAACAGCCGCATGAGCCACAAGGGAAACGCCACGCACATCAACCATCTTAAACACATCCGTGTGTGCTCCCACACGCACCGCTTCAATGGCTTTTTGAGGACGGTTATAGAGGTGCCGCCATTCACGGTTTTTTCACATCGATTTTTTATGCATTGTCGAAACGTTGTATTCGTTAATTCGTGACTACGCTACAGAAGATTCTCTTGACCTCAGAGAAACCGTTCGAAACGCTCTTTTTTAGCTTTACAAATAGGACAGACTTCCGGAGGTGCATCACGGGCGCAAAGATAACCACAGACCTTACAACGCCACACCGGAAGGGGTAAAGACGCTATATTTGGTTTGGCCTTTGCTTCGTTCATTTTTTGTTGCCGGGTTTCTAAAGGAGGGCGGCGTTCCGGTATCGGGGTAAATTCTTTCTTGCCACTGACAACTGCAGCGGTAACGTATAAACCTCAGTAACACGTATCGAACTCGTTAAGATCAGGATCACGATAATCACAGGGGCAAACGATATCCCTATCTTCGTCGACGTTGCCGGAGGCGAGACGGCAGGGACAGGAACCATACCCGAAGCGTTGTTGATTAACCAGTATCCCGTTGACCAGGGCTTTGGCGATTTCCTCATCGGGATGTAAGTGGTAACCGCCAGCCTCAGCTTCTTTTTTATTTTTTTGGTAATAGACGTTAATTTCTTCCGGGGTGATTACCGCTTCATCGGTCATTTTACCGCCTCGCGGATATCCTGTTCCTTAAACCCGATAATACAGCGGCTGTCGTTGATGACAATAGTGGGAAACGATTGTTGAGGATTCCATTTTGCAAAGACCTCGTTGATACGTTTACGATCGTTAGGTCCGGCTAGATCAACGTCCTCGAAATAGTAATCGATACCCAATTCGTTGAGCAAGCGCTTGGTTTTCTGGCACCAGGGACAGGTGCTTAACGCATAAACCACGATTTTACCTTTGTTTTTCCCTTCGACATGTTTCATTGCCATGACGCCCCCTCCTAAACTGTTTTATCCGGTGAAGAGCAAATGGGCCTGCTCTTTGGTTGATTATATGCCCACATTTTTAAAGAGTCAATCAGTTTTACATGTGTACTAGCGGTATTTGGTTGATCACAATAGGGAAAGGAAGCCGACTCTTACGGGTAAGGAACTCATGCGAAAGGCGGAGAGAAAGGAGAAGGAGGGCGAATGCCTCCTTCCTCAAGCACTTTTACCGCATCACCACGGTAAAGCCAACATCATTCCCCTCTGAATACCGGCTCTCTTTTTTCAACGAACGCGCGGGCACCTTCTTTGTGATCTTCCGTTTGATTCAATTCCTGCACAATGGGTGGGAGATATTTGAACGTTTCTTCCAGGTTCATTTCCAGACCTTCATAAATAGCACGCTTGGCGCGCTGAATTGCAAGCGGAGGTCCTTTGGCTAATTTTTCAGCCAGGTCCATGGCGGCCATTTCCAGTTCTTCATGGGGGACGACCATAGTAACCAAACCGATCCGTTCCGCTTCTTTGGCATCCACCATATCACCGGTCCATACCATTAAAAGAGCCCGGTCAATCCCGACGATTCTGGGCAGGAAATAGGTACCGCCGGAAGCCGGGATCATGCCGCGTCTGACAAAAACCTCAGCGAACCGAGCTTTGTCAGATGCAATTCTAATATCACAGGCAAGTGCCATATCCAATCCACCGCCGGCTGCGACGCCATTCACGGCGCAGATTATCGGCTTGGGGCACTTTTGCATCTGCAGATACAGAGAGTTATGCATTGGCAATAGACGATTTTCTCTGGCTTGTTCGGCCGGTTTATCAAACCTCGATGCCATTGCTTTAACGTCAGCACCGGCACTAAACGCGCGACCTTTAGCCGTAAGAATAATAACGCGGGTGTTAACATCATTCTGTGCATCAGTGAGGGCGCGGGAAATATTTTCCTGCATGTCGGCGCTGAAGGAATTCATTTTATCCGGTTTATTCAGAGTGATGATAGCAACATGACCCTCTTTGCGATACAAAATATCCGTGAATTCCATATGTCTACTCCTCTTTGGTAAACGCGATGTTGCCCCGCCAATTACGAAAAACTTCTTTTAAAGCTTCGAGGTTAATAGCCGATAGTCGCAGATATGTAGGCCGCCGCCCTACTTCTGCCGGTGAATGGGCGTCAGATCCCTGGACACAGGCATATTTTTTGGTATAACCACGCACGGCACCATTTTCCCATTGTACCCGGTTTTGAGCAACCGTGATTTCCAGCGCATCCAGATACGGACTGGAATGAATATTGGCTTTGCCGGAACGCGTTTCTTTACTTTCCAGAAAACCGCTAGGCCACCGTTCGATGTGCGCCGCGATGACTACACCACCAAACTCATGTACGTTTTTTAAAATGTCGAGAGTCTCCATGGGAATCTGTTCGGCACCGTCTCTGCGGAGCGCAGGTTTTACGCCCATTTTATCCAGCAACCGATTCATAATCGATACCGGGGTATTAATATCGAATATTGCCAGAAAATGACCGCTTCCGGTGGTGAGTTCCAGACCGGGGAAAATAACCAGCTGTTCAGCAAGACCAATTTGCCGGACTTCTTCAATAGCATCCACCGTGTTATGGTCGGTAATGGCAATAGCATCCAATTGTGAAGATACTGCTGCCCTTACGATTTGCTCGTATCCTGCAGATTTATCGCCGTAGCATGTAGATTTCGGAGTATGAATATGCAGGTCCAATTTTCGAAAATTCGTGCCTAAATTATCGCTCAATTATATACCTTATTTTATTCTCGAATTATTCCCTAGCGTAGCAGTATTGACCGGGGAATGTCAAAAACTTACATCGGTAGAATAACAGTCGTTCGACAATAAAAAGAGATAAATGCTAAACTGTTTTAGTTACAGCGACTATAATCAACAAAGAGGTTAACTAAAATGAAATTAGGCGTGTATTTACCGGTTTATGGCGGATGGATCCGGGGGATTCCAGTGGAAGAACCAAAAATCACAACGGCTTATGTACTAGAATGCGTAAAAGAGGCAGAGAACCTGGGGTTTGACTCCGTTTGGGTACCCGACCATTTCCTCAACCCGATAAAGGGCGAATTGGAACCTTGTATAGAATCATGGACGATTCTAACCGCAGCGGCAGCCGTGACCAAACGGATTACGGTCGCTCATACAACATTATGTCAATCCTTTCGACACCCGGCTATCCTGGCAAAAATGGCGGCCACTCTGGACGAAATATCGGAAGGACGGTTTATTTTTTCTATCGGAGCCGGGTGGTACAGACGAGAATATGAAGCCTACGGTTTGCCGTGGTTCCGTCATGACGAACGCATCGAACAAGCCGAGGAGCAAATTAAATTAATCAAATTATTCTGGACGCAGGATAAAGTTAATTTCCAGGGGAAATACTATACCGTGAAAGATGGGATAATGCTGCCTAAACCCTACCAGAAACCACGGCCTCAGATCTGGTATGGAGGGGAATCGGAACGATCAAGGCAATTAGTGGCTAACGAGGCGGACGTCTGGCTGATGAACGGCGGCAGTCCGGAAGATACGTTAAAGAAAATCGAAGACATGAAACCGCGGTTGCGGGGGCGGGAAATCGGGTATTCCCTGCCGGCAATCGTTTCACTGGGAGCCACCGATGCCGAGGTACAACAAAAACTCGCGAATAAAACAAAGGCGCCTGAAGCTACCTCTTTGAATAAAGCTTTGCAAACAACCATGATCGGCAGCCCAGCCACACTCAAAGCACAGTTGAAAGAATACGAAAAGATAGGGATTACGGCACTATTATTACAGTTCGGATCAACACTGGAGGAAATGAGGGAATTTGCCAGACAGGTGATGTAATTTAGAAAATCCGAATATCGAAATACCAAATCCTAAATAAATTCAAAAATATATTCTTAAAATAAATGCCATCCTACTGTGTAGCCAAGGCTATAGTAAGTTCAAAATGAACGAGAGCGTGAAGACACTGTGGCTTGAGATTGCTTCGTCGGTTATGTTAAAAAGGATCCTTCTCGCAAAGACGATACTATTGGGGGGTTGCACCTATCCTACAATGAATTCCATCCCCCCATCAGAGGATGGGGTAGGCTTTGCGAGAATGGCGATGGATAAATGCCATCCTACTGTGTAGTCAAGGCTATAATAAATTCAAAATGAACGAGAGGGTGAAGACACCGTGGCTTGAGATTGCTTCGTCGGTTATGTTAAAAAGGATCCTTCTCGCAAAGACGATACTATTGGGGGGTTGCACCTACCCTACAATGAATTTCTTCCTCCCATCAGAGGATGGGGTAGGCTTTGCGAGAATGGCGATGGATAAAAATTAAAAGTAAATTACAAATCAAAAACAAGGAATTGACAACCCTAAATACGTAATATTATAATAATAGTTACATTAACACTTTGGAGGCTAGTTGTGCCGAACCTGGTTAAACACGAATACAGCTTTAAAGCATCTACCATGATGATGCGCGGGGCTTGGCGTGTCGCCGGTTCGGGCATCATGGCAAATTGATTTCTCGCACTGGTAAGGCACTGCTAAGCCCGGGAATTTATTTTCCGGGCTTTTTTGTTTTTACAAACATTGACACCGTATAAAATAAAAAACTATCATAAACAGAAGGAGTAACTTTAAATGGCCAAGACGATTGAAGAAATCAACGAGAAAATAAAAAAAGGCAATGTAGTAGTTTTTACCGCCGAAGAAATTATCGGGGTAGTAAAAGAAAAAGGGCTGAAGAAAGCGGCAGAGGAAGTGGATGTAGTCACCACAGGGACGTTCGGCCCGATGTGTTCTTCGAGCGCCTACTTGAATACGGGACATTCCAACCCCCGCATTAAATACGGTGGCGGAAAGGTCTACTTAAACGGAGTGCCGGCATACACAGGGTTCGCGGCCGTCGATATACAGATCGGCGTGACTGCGCTCCCGGATGATGACCCGCGTAATAAGATTCACCCCGGTGAATTCAATTATGGCGGTGGGCATGTGATCGAAGAACTGGTGGCAGGTAAAGATATCCGATTAGAAGCCACGGCCTACGGTACAGATTGTTACCCCCGCAAGAAACTGGAAACATGGATCAATATCAAAGACTTGAACGAGGCAGTGCTCTTCAATATCCGCAATGCCTACCAAAACTACAACGTGGCGGTAAACCTATCCAACAAAACGATTTACACATACATGGGCATATTGAAGCCGGACATCGGTAATGCCAATTATTGCAGCGCTGGACAACTTTCGCCGTTGTTGAACGATCCCTACTATAAGACAATCGGCATCGGTACCAAGATTTTCTTAGGCGGCGGCGTCGGATACGTTGCGTGGCAGGGCACACAGCACAATCCGACCGCCCTGCGAGGCGAAAACGGCGTACCCAAACGAGGCTCCGGGACACTGGCAGTTATCGGCGACTTGAAACAAATGAGCCCGAGGTGGCTGGTGGGCACCAGCATGATCGGCTACGGAACTACATTATCGGTTGGCATCGGGGTACCGATTCCGATACTTACCGAAGAAATCCTGCAATATACAACGGTAACGGACGACCAGATATACGCGGCAATCATCGATTATTCCGATGCTTACCCAAATGTGAAATCGAGTATTGTCGGGGAAATAAACTACGCCCAGTTGCGCACCGGAAAAGTCACTATCAACGGTAAAAAAGTCCCGACAGCGTCTCTTTCCAGTTACTCACGAGCGGTGGAAATTGCTACCACATTGAAGAAGTGGATAAAAACAGATAAATTCGAATTAACCAAACCCGTAGCAGCATTACCCGGTGCAGAATCCGGCGTGACGTTCAAGATGCTCAAGGAACGTCCCCTGGATAAATAAATAATTTGAGGGGGATTTGAAATTATGTGTAATCAAATCCCCCTCAATCCTTCCTCAGTTATGGAGGGAGATAAAAATGAATTTCGTTAATGAGAATTACAACATGTGGAGGAGAGATTAATGGTAAATAGAAAAGTAGTATTGCATTTCCCCAAGAGATTGGTAGATAGGCCGTTGGTGTCTCACCTTATCCGGGAGTACAACCTTGACTTCAATATCTTGAAAGCATCGATAACCCCCGAAGAAGAGGGGTTGATGGTACTTGAACTAAAAGGCAAGCAAGAAGACGTGGACAGAGGTGTTAAATTCCTTTCAGAATCAGGAATCATAATCGATTCCCTAAGTCAGAATGTCTCCCGCAACGAAAACCGCTGCACGGATTGCGGGGTTTGCCTTTCAGTTTGCCCGACGGGCGCTTTTGAAGTTGATTTGGTGACACGGAAAGTAAAATTCCATGATAAGAAGTGTGTTGCTTGCGCCTTGTGTTTCAAAGCTTGTCCGCCCCGCGCTATGGAGCTGCATTTCTAGAATTCTTACAGGAGGGGGCTAAACGCCCCCTCTCCTTTTTAACATCAAAATCCCCCTATGTTCCATGACTCTTGACAATATCTACGCACCCATCTAAAGTGTCAATAATAAACAGCGGAGGCACCAAAAATGGAACGAGCACCCAGAATCGGTATCCTCACCGGCGGAGGCGACTGCCCCGGGCTTAACGCTGCCATACGCGCCTGCGCTAAAACCGCCATTCGTCATGGTTACGAAGTCATCGGCATTCATAACGGTTGGGAAGGACTGCTACAACATGAAGATGAAATTCTGGACGGAGTCCGCACCTCAGGAATTATCGACCGGGGCGGCACAATATTGGGAACTTCCCGCGTTAGCCCTCTCAAAATAGAAAACGGCGTGCAAAAAGTCCGCGACCGAATAGAAATATTGGGGCTCGAAGCTGTTGTTGTTCTCGGGGGAGAAGGCTCTTTAAGCCTGGGGTACAAATTAAATAAACAAGGCATAAATATCGTCGGTATCCCCAAGACTATCGATAACGACGTCAGAGAAACCGACTTTTCAATCGGTTTTCAAACGGCAGTTCAAACCGCCACCGAAGCGCTGGATAAACTACGCTCAACAGCTGAAAGTCACCACCGGATAATGGTGCTGGAGGTGATGGGACGAACGGCGGGATGGATCGCTACCTACGCCGGATTGGCGAACGGCGCAGACGAAATCCTGATTCCCGAGATACCGGTGGACGAGGAGAAATTGAACAATCTTTGCGAACGGCTAATAAAGCGCCGCGCCAAAGGCATCAAATTCAGTATTATCGTGGTGGCAGAGGGCACAAAACTGTTGGGGAAGACGTTCGAACAAACTGATGTCGTACCGTCGACGGGATCCAACGCACCGATCCTGGGAGGGATAGGGCATATCCTGGGAGATATCCTGGAAAAACGCACCGGAGAAGAAACTCGGGTCTCGACGCTGGGTTATATACAACGCGGCGGTATTCCCATTGCTTATGACCGTGTGCTGGCCACTGCGTTCGGAGTCAAAGCCTTTAAATTGGTCAAAGAGAAAAAATACGGCGAAATGGCAGCTTTGAGAGGATCAAAAATCGTCAACGTACCGCTAGCGAAGGTGGCGGACGGTGTGAAAACCGTCGATCTTGGTATTTTTCATGTTGCCAGTAATTTCTTTGCTTAGGGAGATCCCGGTGTTAACAGCAGACGAGACGCAACGTTACGACAGACAGATTATTATCAATGGTTTTGGCGAAGCAGGACAGGAGAAACTAAAACGCGCCAGCGTAGTAATTGCCGGCAGTGGCGGACTTGGTTTGCCGGCCGCCGTTTACCTGGTTGCCGCCGGTGTTGGTAAGCTGAGGATTATCGACCATGACAAGGTAGAACTCTCCAACCTGAACCGCCAGATCTTGCACTGGGACAAGGACCTCGGACAGAAAAAGGTGGAATCGGCGGGTGAAAAGCTATCCCAGATGAATGGTAACGTAACAATTGAAATGGTCGGAGAGACCATCGATGAAAGCAATGTAGTAAAACTAACCGACGGTTTTAACGTCATTATCGATGCCATGGATAATATGGAAACCAGATTTCTGCTGAATAAAGCGGCTATTAAACACAGCACCCTCTTCGTGCATGGAGCAGTCTACGGGCTGGAAGGAAGAGCGATGACTATTATTCCCGGTAAAACTGCCTGCCTGGGATGTGTCTACCGGGGGTTACCACCGAAAGAAAAATTCCCGGTGCTGGGAACAACGCCCGGTCTCATTGGTATGATCCAAGCCACCGAGGCGATCAAAATTATCACCGGAATCGGTGAATTGCTTACCAACCGCCTTTTAATTTATGACGGACTCAAGATGAAATTCTCGGAGGTCCAGGTCAAACGTGATTCCGGATGTAAATTCTGCGGGAGTTTTTGAATAACAATTCATTTTCAAATCTCCCTTAATCCCTCCTTGCGAAGGAAGGAGATATATTGAACACCCTTGAAAAACAAATAATAATCTTCGAAGGGAAATAAAATGAGCGTGACAATCAATTTAGCATCGTATTTAAGGCAGTACGCGGCGGATAAAGAAAATGTCCGCGTCCCGGGGAAAACCGTAAGAGAATGCCTGGACAACCTGATCAAACAATATCCCAAATTGCGAGACCAGATCTTTGATAAGAATAATGCCCTGCATCCATATGTCAGTGTCTTTGTTGCAGGCGAGATAATGTATGCCGCTAAGCTGGAGAAACCAGTCAAAGACGGGGTAAACATGAATATCCTCTACATCATCGGCGGGGGATGACATCACGGCAGTAATGTCATTTGACACCCTGATAAGCCTTGTCTTAATATTAAGCCGATGTGTTACAAGATAGTTAAACACATCGCGGTGAAGAAAAAACGGAGGAATCGCGAATAGATGAAAACTCGTATGACGGAACTCTTTGGGATCAAGTACCCGATCATGCTATCGGGTATGAACTGGCTGACCACACCGAAACTGGTGGCGGCAGTTTCGAACGCCGGAGGGTTGGGCGTTCTGGCCGGAGCGCAGTACAATCCCGAAGGACTCAGGAAAGCCATCCAGGAAATAAGGTCATTAACCAATAAACCTTTCGGAGTTAACCTGACACTCGGGGTCGGTTCCGGGCCGTTAGCCAAGGTTGTGATCGAAGAAAAAGTACCCGTGTTCAATTATTCGCTGGGTAGGCCTCCGGAGATCGCACCTTTAATTCAAGCCGTGCATGCGTACGGCGGCAAGGTAATCGGTACAATTGCCCTGGTAAAACACGGGCAACGCTCGGAACAACTGGGCGCCGATGCTCTGGTGGTTACCGGTTATGAAGCGGCTTCACACTCCGGTAATGTCGGAGCCATCGTGCTTCTACCTCAGGTGGTAGAAGCCGTAAAAGTACCCTGTATCGGGGCAGGCGGTTATGCCGACGGCAAAGGACTGGCTGCCGCGTTGGCACTAGGTGCCGAAGGCGTTGCCATGGGCACACGTCTGGCCGCCACTAAGGAAGCTGAAGTTGCAGACACTATCAAGCAGGTGTGGGTAAAAGCTACCGAAGAAGATACGATTATCGACCCGGCTTTCGACGGTATCAACTGCCGCGTTTGGAAGAATAAGGCCGCAGAAGATATCCTCAAGAAAAAAGGATTCCCATTGTTCGATGCCATGTCCGCCGGGTTAATGATGAAAAAAACGCTTAAAATGAGTTACGGTCAATTATTCAACACAGCGATGAAGATGCGCGGCCAACAGGGCGGCATCGGGGGCGGCAAACGCAGCATGGCTTCCATCATGAGATTCGCCGTCGGCAGCCGGTTATTCCGCAAAGCTACGACTGAGGGCGATCCGGAGCACGGCATCCTGATGATGGGCCAGGGAGCGGGTAGAATTCACGATATTCCTACGGTTCAGGAAATACTCGACCGCTCGGTAGCAGAAGCCAAGCAGGCATTGGCAAGAATGAATAAAATCGCCACCGAGTAAACGAGATAAACAATAATGAAATAATAAACAGGCGTTATCGTTAATACGGTGACGCCTGTTTTGTTTGCGATTCCTAATATGGGAAAGGATATTAATAATAGAAATAAAATGGAGGGGTAAATGTTCAAGACACGTATCACGGATCTGTTTGGAATCAAATATCCCATTGTTCAGGGCGCCTTGGGCGGCGGGTTAGCCAATGCGGAATTGGTGGCGGCGGTATCTAATGCCGGCGGACTGGGCATGATCACCGCACTCAATTACGGTTCCAGCCAGGAACTGCGCGAGGCTATACGCCAAACCAGAAAG
>Ga0209777_10009460_pt1 | contig 10473 bp, 11 predicted proteins | sample FrelakmetHBP12HB_FD_187147 | JGI IMG/M metagenome (GOLD analysis project Ga0209777, IMG submission 187147) | Freshwater lake sediment microbial communities from the University of Notre Dame, USA, for methane emissions studies -HBP12 HB (SPAdes)... | ecosystem: Environmental > Aquatic >... | reverse complement strand
CGGCACATTTAAATTCCACAACAGATATTCGGGTCGCACCGAGAGGTATTCCAACCGCCAGGCGAAGGCAATGCAAATTTCGCGCATCCAATCCGGCAGGTGATCAGACAGATCACCGATCAGGTGATGGTGGGGAAAGCGCGGCACAAGCAAGCAGGCATAATCCAGGTTGTAGACCGCAGCTGAGACCGGTTCGAGAACAATCCGGCGCGCCGACTCGCCGTTGGAAATGGAACGCGCACCCTCCGAATCATCCGGGGCACCTGCGTTCTTCCAGAATCTGTTCTTACGGGTGACTGCCGGGGATTCAATGGTTTTTTCGAAGTCAATAGAGCTTTCGGTTTGTTCGGGTGATTCCAACTGATCGACGGGGATTGCTGGAGAGGCCTCGGCACGGATCTGCCAAGGGAAGGCTGATGCCACTTGAGTTGCCAGGCCGGAGTCTCGCAAATATTTCAGCGCAGCAGCCTTCGCATCCACTTTTGGATTTGGCGAATGGTTGTCGGAGAGGATGGCTGAGAAGGAAGCTGACGGCACCTCATCGTCGGTCTGCGCCACATCATTTTGTTTTTCAGTTGGTAAGGTTGATAGCGAATGCACCAATTGGGTGGCCTGTGTATGGATCGTGCTGAAGGGGGTCTCGGCATCGAAAATCAGCGCAAGCACCATATCCCTGGTCAGCCGTGTGGCGTAAAGCATGTGCACGGCTCCCGTGGAGGCCAAGTGGATGAAACGTACCAGGTCATTTTCCTTTTGACGGTCCCAGTAATGTGAAACGGTTTCAGTCAATTCCTGCGTGGAGCTTTGGGGCAATTGCCCGGCGTAGGCCCACAACTGGTCATCCCGTGTGATCAGGGCTGCCTGGGCGGAAGATTCCAGCGTCAGGCGGGTAAGATGCTGTGCGGCGCGCGAGACGTCTGAGAGCCAGGGGGGGGCGTTGCCAGTTTCACCGGTGTGAGGTGCGCTATCGGGGGGTTGCGGAGAAGGAAGGAGGGTGTCCATGATTTCCAAGAGTTCGGGAGGGTAAAAAGGCTTGGACAGGTAATCTTCGGGAGAGAGTTCTTCGAGTGCTGAATGCCATCCGGCTTCCGAAATGACGACAATCCGTATCCTGGGGTTGACCTGGCGAATCTGGGTGCCTATCTCGAGTAGATCCTGCTCGTCCACGCAGGTATCCAGTAAAGCAATCGGGCAATCCACTTCCTCGACCCAGGCAACAGCCGATCGCTTTTCCCCGGCAACACAGACATGAAAACGTCCCGTCTCCTCCAGGTTCTGGCGGATGAGTTCTCCGAAGGCAATATCAGAGGTAACCACCAGTGCATTTATCATTGAACCAAAGTGTATCACGGGCTGAGAACAGAGGCAAGTAGCATTTTTAAGGTAATTTGCCCATATGGAAGGCATTGTCTCTATATCAACCCCAAGCATGGTTGATGGACATTCATTTGTGGACAATTCTACCGCTTTTTGACTCTGTGACAAAATTTTCCAAACAGAAGACGTTTGTCATTTGACACACAGCCGCCGATAAAGTAATTTTAAGCACGACTATTTACAATCTTTTATCAAGGAGTGAAAACCTATGGCAATGAAAATTACGGATGAGTGCATTGCTTGCGGCGCGTGCGTGCCGGAGTGCCCGACCAACTCGATCATCGAAGGAACTCCCTACGTGATTGATGCTGCCACCTGTGTTGAGTGCGAAGGTCACTTCGATGCTCCGCAGTGTGTAGCCGTCTGCCCGGTTGCCGATACGGCCATCCTCAAGGCATAACCATTCAGCGAATTATCACAAAGCCCCTCTTGCAGGGGTTTTGTGAATTAAGCGGGGATACCGTGATTTGACTGCACGGTCTGAAGACGTTATAATCCTACTAGTTGAATATTTAGCCTTCGGGGCAGGGTGTAAATCCCTACCGGTGGTATAGCCCACGAGCGCGCAAGCGTATGACCCGGCGAAATTCCGGGGCCGACGGTAAGAGTCCGGATGAAAGAAGGCGATGACAGGACCCGCACGGGTCTGGTCTGCTGTGGATGCCCCGGAAACGCTTTTGTTTTCGGGACTTTTTTTCTGCAGGCCAGTCCGGACCTTCTGATTTGTTCTGGAAGGGCGGCGAGTCTGTCCCTTTGCCCCGCAGTTTTTCTCTGCGAGGCGCTTTTTTTTACCACAGCCTGCCGAAACCGGAAAAAGATGGACCTGAAATCTCTCCGCAAGCCCTCCCGAATTTCACGCTACTCCCTGTACGCTACGGTGCCATTCTCGCTGGCTGTGGCGCTCCTGCTCTGGTGGCTTGTCACCCGTACTTCCGGCCTGCCGGCTTTCATCCTGCCTTCACCTGCGCAGGTGGCCGTCCGTTTCTGGAAGGCTGTCTTGGATGGCAGCCTCTTCGGCAACACTGTGGTCACGCTGAGCGAGGTGCTGCTTGGCCTGCTGGTTGGGACGGTTACAGCAGTTGTGCTTGGCTATGCCATTGCCAAAAGTCGCCTGTTCGAGCGTCTGATAGCCCCCTATCTGGTCGCCACGCAGGCGATCCCGATCGTTGCCATTGCGCCACTGCTGGTCATCTGGTTTGGGCCGGGTACGTTTTCCAAAGTGCTGATCTGTGCGCTGATCGTCTTCTTCCCGGTATTGGTCAATACGGTGGTCGGTTTGCGCGCCGTACCCAGGTCCTTGCATGACCTGATGGGCTCGTTATACGCCACGCCAGCCCAGACCTTGCGCTATCTTGAGCTTCCCGCCGCGCTGCCGATCTTATTGGGAGGGTTGCGGATTGGTGCGACCCTTTCCGTCATCGGGGCAGTGGTTGGCGAACTGGTTGGGGCTGATCGTGGTTTGGGTTTTCTGGTCAACGTGGCGCGTGGACAATACGATACCGCCCTGGTCTTCGTGGCGGTCTTCACATTGATTGTATTGGCACTAGCTTTGTATGGTGCTGTAACCCTTTTGGAAAGGAAATTCCTCTCCTGGCAGGAGACAAACCCATGAAAAAATATTACCGGCTGGCATTGAGCTTTCTGTTATTGGTATGTGCGTGTGGCAGAAAACCCTCCGGCAATCTGACCCAGGAACGCCTGCCGCTGGGGTACATCCCTGACATTCAGTTTTCACCGCTTTACTTGGCGGTCGAGAAAGGCTATTTCCGTGAAGCCGGGATCCAAGTGACTTTCGATTACTCGATGGAAACCGACATCGCTGCCCTGGTGGGAGCGGACCAGATCCAATTCGGCGTGGTTTCAGGCGAGCAGGTGCTGCTAGCGCGCGCCCAGGGTCTGCCAATCGTCTATGTGACTGCCTGGTACCAGCAATACCCGGTATCGGTGGTGGCGAAGTCCGACCAGAACATCCATGTTCCGTCGGACTTGCGTGGCAAGACCGTTGGCCTGCCGGGATTGTATGGAGCAAACTACATCGGTCTACGCGCTCTGTTGCATGCCGGCGGCCTGGGAGAATCCGACGTGAAGCTTGATTCCATCAAATATACCCAAGTGGAGGCCCTGGCAACCAACCGCGACCAGGCCGTTTCGGTCTATACCAACAATGAACCGGTGCAATTACGTGCCCAGGGCTATGACCTGACCGAACTGCGCGTAGCCGATTATATTCAACTGGCGTCAAATGGTTTGATCACGAACGAGAAAACGATTTCGGAGAACCCCGACCTGGTCCGCCGCATGGTTAAAGCCTTCCTGCATGGCCTGGCCGATACCATCGCGGACCCGGAGGTTGCCTATCAAACCTCCAAGGCTTACGTTGAAAACCTGGCCCAGCTCGATGCGTTTATACAAAAGCAAAAGCTGGCAACCTCCATCGATCTATGGAAAGCCGACCGGCTGGGTTACTCCCAGCCCAAAGCCTGGGAGAGCATGCAGGCGGTCCTGCTGGATATGGGCCTGTTAACCCAGCCGCTGGATTTATCAAAAGCCTATACGAACGATTTTCTGCCATGAGAGCATGCATGAATGGGAATCTCTGTAATATGGAGATGGGAAAATGACCGCGCCCATCCTGGTTGTCGGTGAATTAAGTGTTACATTCCCGGATGATAACGGTGGGCTGCATGCCCTTGATTCGGTTTCTTTTTCCGTCCAGCCACAGGAGTTCGTGTGCGTGCTGGGACCCTCGGGGAGTGGAAAATCCACCTTGCTGCGCATCCTGGCAGGCCTGCTCCCGCCGACTTCCGGGACATATACTTTTTCAACCGGCCAGCCCCGGATTGGCATGGTCTTCCAGCAGGCTAACCTGATGCCCTGGCGTACGACCATAGATAATGTCATCCTGCCGCTTGAGTTGCAAGGTGTTCCGGCGGAAGAGGCCTGTGTGCGTGCCCAGGATTTAATCGACCTGGTCGGCTTACAGGGATTTGAATCCTCCTGGCCGCGCGATCTTTCCGGGGGGATGGCCCAGCGGGTGGCGATTGCACGTGCCCTGGTCCACGACCCAGATATCCTCCTGCTGGACGAGCCTTTCGGATCGTTGGATGCGCTCACGCGTGAGCGCATGTGGCTTGAACTCTCGCGCATCTGGCAGGCGCGCCAGAAGACCGTCCTGATGGTGACGCATTCCATTAACGAGTCGCTCTTTCTGGCTGACCGTGTCCTGGTGTTGACCCAACGGCCCGGTAAAATCAAGCTGGATCTGGCGGTGGATTTGCCCCGTCCGCGCCCGGACGAGATTCGCTACACGGCGCACTTTGGGAGACTTGTGCGACGGCTGAAGGAGGCGATTGGGTAAAAGGGAGGGCAATCCGGCTGACCGGAGCGTGTACGCGGCTCAGCTGACGTGAAATTTTGCGGGGGGCATTTTGTGCTGGATTCCCATCAATAAGAGATTGACATTTTCCATTGGAACAGGTATTATTACGCTTGGCGATATAACGTCTAATGTATTAACAGAGGTCTTATGGATATCAACGATTTCGGCCTTTTTTCCAACCCCTCCCTGCTGATCCTGGCCAGTCTGGCAGGCGGGGAAAAACATGGCTATGCCATGATGGAGGATATCCGGGTCATGACCGGGGTCCGCCTGGGAGCCGGGACGCTGTACGGCGCCATCACCCGTCTCGAACAGAGCGGTCTGATCGAGTCCCTCCCGGCGGATGAGCGCCGCCGCCCGTACCGCCTGACGGCCCAGGGCGCACTGCTCCTGCGCCAGACCCTGTCGGACCTGGAAAAGTTTGCCGGCCTCGGTTTGAAAAGGTTGGCGGCGACATGATCCGACGCCTGCGTCCCTGGCTGACGCGCTTGTATCCACGCGCCTGGCGCATACGCTACGAGGATGAGTTCACCGCCCTGCTAGAGCAATGTTTGAACTCGCCTCTGGATGTCCTGGATATCCTGCTGGGCGCGATTGATGCGCATCTTCTATTGTTATCCGGAGAGCCTTTGAATTGGAGAGTAATGAATATGCTTAACAAGATCCGTACTGCCGTATTGATCGTCTTTGCTGCCTACATTGGTTTCGTAGTTGCGGGTTTTGCCCTGGTCGGGATGGCGGATGACAGTCCGATGATCGCCCTGACAAAAACCAACCCTTCCCTGACGGCAGCCTGGGTCACCATCCAGACCGGCGCGACTATTGGCTTGCTGGCGGTGGTGATCGGTGGACTGCCGCTTGCCATAACCGTCATCCGCCAGGCCCTGTCAGATGCGCGGCGTGGACTGCGTTTGTTGCTGGTGCCCGCCTTTGCCTTACTGGCACTGGTTGCGTATGTCATGTTTGTGCTGGCGGTGGGCAATGGCCGCATCCAGCTCCCGGGCGTTGAGCGGGTGATTCAACCCGGGACCTTTCCGCCCGGCAACCGCCTGTTGATGGCCGGCCTGATGGCAACATTTGTGCTGGGTGCGATTGCCAGTACGCTGGCCGTCTGGAAAGTGATCTCCCGGACGGACATTGAACAGGAAACCTTCCGGGCGCTCAAGCGCAGCATAACCGTTATTATTTACCGTTTTGCCTACTGGCCGGCAGTGGTGACTACATTGGCGATGTTCGTCATGCTGGTGGCTACAGTCATTTGGGGGACGCTGGCCTTCGCCTCACTGCCAGGAGTGTTTGCCGGGAATTTCGGGCCATGGGGAACCAGCACACAGGTCTGGTTTGTCGGTATCACCTTGTTGATGACTCTCTCCACGGTTGCAGCCTTTCTGGGGGTTATACGCGCTCGATCAAGCCAGAGACTCCCGCCACCATAGGCCGGTACATTCAGGCAACACCCAGCCCACCTCAGTCCTGACCAGCCGTTCGAGCATCGCCTGCCCAAAGAGCGGTACTACCACCTGGCGAATCTGCTCCAGCGTCTCGAAGCAGTAATCCGTACGGATGGCAAGCGGGGCAAAGCCGCGTTGGCCTTCGAGGAAATCGTACACCTGGCGGTGGAACGGGGCTGCCTTGGGCGTGGACTCGCCTGTGCCGAGCGTTTCGATCAAGATCATTCTCCCGCCTGGGCGGACAACCCGCTGCATCTCATCCAGCGCCCGGACCAGTTGTACCTGCCAGTCCTGCGGATTCCAGACTGCGATCTGCAGAAAGGCCCAGCCTTCGATGGCGAAATCCGCCCAGCCTGGACGGACCGGCATTCGGCGACTGTCGGCCAACGTCAGCGAGACGTTCTTCCAGGAGTAACGGCGTTGCTTGCCCTGTGTTACCCGCAGCATGGACTGGGTGAAATCGAAAGCAAGGAGACGCTGGACGGATCCGGCCAGCAACCCGCTTACCCGCCCGGTCCCCGCGCCGAACTCGGCCGCAACGGTCCCGGCCAGGGGTTGGATGGCCTGAATGGTCCGCGGCAGGTTGCCCTGGTAGTCTTCGTGTGAGACCAGGATCTCGTAGGAATCCGCATGGTCACTGTAGAGAGTGTCCCAGCTAAGTTCGCTCATATCATCGCTTCTTCTGGCCGCTCTTCTTTGGTCTTGTCTGCAAAGCGTTTCTGCGATCCCAGCCTGAGATGCAGGGCATAAAAGCAGAGCGCAGAAACGATACACATAGCGCCACCTATATACCAGAGCAGGTTCGGGTTGAAATTGTCCAGGATATACCCGGCTGCGCCGGGTCCAAACATCGATGGGATGGCCCAGCATAGGCCATAGACCGCCATGTAGCGGCCGCGGAATTCCGCCGGGGCGAAGTTGGCTGCCAGTGCCTGGCTGGTTGGCATAATGATCATCTCCCCCATGGTGATGACCACGATCGCAAGGATGAACAGGCTATACGCGGATATGACCCCGATCATGCTGAACCCAATCGCATAAAAGATAGTTCCCAGCGCCATCATCAGGAAGGCCGGTCTGCCCTTAACGACGCGCGTCACCCAGAATTGGAGCAAGACCACCGTAACGGCACTGCTCGTCAGCAGAAAACCGTATGCTTGTGGGTTGAAACCGTGGGTATCCCGCAGGTAAACGGGCAGGGTGTTGTACATTTGCTGGTATACCGCCCCCATCAGGATCGAAGCGACCAGGAACGCCATGAAGGCGAAATCCCGCAGCACATGCCGGTAGCCTGCCACGGACTGCCAGACGCTTTCATGGCTTTTTTCTGGCGGTTCGGCGGGCTTGGTCTCCGGGATGAGTTTATAGAATAGCAGCGCCACGATACAGCTCATTACGGAATCGATCACAAACAACATGAAGAAAGACCGGGTCGCCACCAGGCCACCAATGGTGGGACCGATGATCCAGGCCATGTTGCCAACCACGCGCAGGATCCCGAAGCCCTCCGAGCGCTGTTTTTCGGGCAGGATATCTGCCACCATGGCGTCATGGGCTGGCCCGGCAATGTTGGAAAGCACGCCGATCACAACAACGAGCGGATACAGGCCGGCCAGCGTATGTACCAGCCCCAGGGTCAGGGTGCTCAGGGCACTGAAGATAAGCCCGAACAGGATCAGCCGCCGTCGCCCAAACCGGTCGGTCAGCGCGCCGCCGGCCATGCTCCCAATCAGCCCGAAGGCGGAGAAGGCCCCCAGGATGATGCCAGCCTGGGTCATGCCGATGCCGAATTTCTGTGTGATGTAGAGTGAGAAGAACGGGAAGAGCAGCGTCCCGCCGATCCTGTCTATAAACGAGACCAGCACGACGATCCAGAATTTACTCGGGAATTCGTGATAGATCTGATTGAGTCCCTTGAACATGCGGGCTATTATACGATGCTCTGGTTGAAAGGGTGGAAATCAAAACCCCGCACGAGCGGGATTTGGCGGAAAAAGCCGCCAGACGCCGAATCCGCCGTTTGGGGCCAGAATCCCCGAAAGTGTGGGCAGCGCCCGCACTTGTCCGGTGCACGCGGTGTTGGGCAGATTTTGCAAGACGATATTGTTTTTAACCTTGATATTGCCATTACTCAATGTACTGCATATATCGGTGCATATATCGCTGGGCGGGTGAATGTTTCTGGTAAATTACTTGCGCAACCGCATAGTGTGCGCGAGCGAAATATAGATTTGTCGCTGGCGCACTCACGGCTACTGAATAAACCCGATGATGTTACCGTCGGGGTCTCTTACACTTGCGATCAGTCCTTAGTTCACCGCTTTCTTCACAAGCGCGACGATCCTTGCCTCTTCAGTGGTAGTCAACTCCTTCAGCGCAAAGGCGGTCGGCCAAAGAGCGCCTTCGTCGAGGTTCGCCGTGTCGCTGAAGCCTAACGTTGCGTACCTCGTATTGAACTTTTGCGCGCTTTGGAAGAAGCAGACGACCTTGCCCTCCTTGGCATACGCGGGCATCCCGTACCAGGTTTTCGGCGAGAGGACTGGCGCGCTGGCTTTGATGATTGCATGGAGCCGCTTGGCCATGACGCGATCCGGTTCCTGCATCGCGGCGATCGCCGCGAGCACGGCGCTTTCACCATCCGCCTTGTCCTTGTCCGCTCGCGCGGCCGCCTTCAGTTCTTGGGCGCGCTCTTTCATTGCGGCTCGTTCCTCGTCCGTGAATCCCTTGACCGTCTTGCCGATAGCGGTGGTGCTCTCCCTGGCACCGCCCGCCACCTGTACCTGCGGTACTGGCGCAGGCAGGGCAGGTGTGGCGGACTCCTGTATGGCCTTCTTGGTGTTGCTCTTATCTTGGTTCATGAGAATCTCCTTCAATTTGTTTGAATTAGTGTACGATATGTGATGCCATATGGCTTTTAATGTGCTTGAGTGTAGATTCCCCGCCCAGGTGGGCGGTGATACACTTGTCGTGGCTTTTATCCTTCTACTGTGCAATCATCCAAATGTTGCCATCAGAATCCTTAATGCTAAATCACTTGACTCCGGATCCCGGAGCATATAGGTCATCCTTGGGACAGCCGGTTCACAAATAAAAAATCAGCCTTAACATTACATGAATAAAATATAAAGCTGATTTTTTTGTTTTCAGTTACTTATCTTCGGGAAGAGCAGCAAAGGCTTTCTTTGTTTTCATATACCACCCCATTCCTGATACGGGATTTTTCCACCTATTCTGCATGCTCTTCAGGGTGCTTTTGTGCGTTTCATCACCCTTTGCGACCATTTCTTTTAAATGCTTATCTTCAGCTTTTATAACATCATCAGCCGTATTTCCATGGAACGGGACATCACACGGTCCACCCATTTGTTTACATGTCATTGTTTTCATAAATCTCACCTCTTTTCATATCTTGGCAATTGGCGAATTCCTACTGCAAGAATCAATATTATACTTTATAATAAAGATACTCGAATTCTAAGGTAATCTCTTCAAGCTGTCAAGAGGATAAATATGACAAAATTACGCAAGAATGATCTAGTGAAGCAAGTCAACTGGGATGCGGGTGAATATGGTATTAGCACAGTGCTATTTCGCCACGCTGTTGGCGAGATTCTCGGCGTTAATGTTACTGATATGGCATGCCTTGCCCTCATTTTCTCCAAGGGCTTGGCCACTCCTTCAGAGCTGGCCCGGTACACTGGCCTGACCTCCGGTGCGACCACGGCAATGCTTGATCGTCTTGAGAAAGCCCACCTTATTGAGCGACGCCGCAATCCGCAAGACCGACGGGGCACACTTATTGTTCTGACAAATGAAAGGACAAAAGAACTTGGTGATATGTTCGCTTCGGGGAGGGAAGCAATTGATAGATTTGCCACGAGTTATACTGAAAATGAGTTGGAACTCATATCCAACTATTTCAGTAGGCTCGTCATTCTTTGGACAGAAGAACGGGAAAAACTCCTACTACGGAATAAAGCGAAGTAGGAGTTTTGTGAGGATAAAGAGATGAAACATCGGGAGCAGTCAGGTTCTTCGTTTTTGCTCGAAACCGTCGTCAACTCTACAACCGGATTTATTTAGACTAAACCGCCCATGTAATGAATTTGTTTGGCGGTAATTTCATTATGTTTTGCAAGGAACTGCCCAACGGTTTGCGTTACTGGCGGCGGGGTGGGCGTGGATTCTGTTTGGGAGCAGAAAAAACTCGAAGCCAGCCTGTCCTGGACGGACAGTCCAGCGAAAAATGCTTGAAAATGCCGCAGA
>Ga0209777_10009459_pt1 | contig 10473 bp, 11 predicted proteins | sample FrelakmetHBP12HB_FD_187147 | JGI IMG/M metagenome (GOLD analysis project Ga0209777, IMG submission 187147) | Freshwater lake sediment microbial communities from the University of Notre Dame, USA, for methane emissions studies -HBP12 HB (SPAdes)... | ecosystem: Environmental > Aquatic >... | reverse complement strand
AGATCACCGTGATATAGGAGCCGAACTCCGAGATAGAGAGTATGCGAGCGATATAAATCGTGATAACAAACGAAATCACGGCCGAGATCGCATTTCCACCAAACAAAAGCCCCGTGTTTTTAATACCGCGTATAAGTGATCCACGTTTTAGCTTGGCTGTCTTTTCGCCATTGGTTAGTTTCATCTGATAGTGCCACGTCCTTAGTTGATTGAAAAAAAGTGAGCGGAAATAGATAGGCGCGGCCGGGGCAAATTAGCTGACGTTTGCAATGCTTCCATAAATCTCCTCAAGTCGGTCGACAACGGCGCCCCACGTAAACCTCTTGATGACTTTAGCCCTGCCTCGGATACTCTTCTCACGTTCTAGGTCTTCATTGTCGAGAATATCAATGATATTTCCAGCAAGAGCTCGGATATCTCCGTACTTAAATATTCTGCCAATGTCGCCGACGACGTTAGGAATCCCCCCGACGTCTGATGCAACGATTGGGGTCCCGCAAGCCATTGCTTCAAGAAGGACGATGCCAAAAGCCTCCCACTCACTCGGCAGAACGAAAACGCTGGCAGCAGCATATCCTGACTTAAAGAGCTCAAAGCTTTCTATATGGCCTGTAAACACGAAATAGTCATCGAGCCTATTGGCCCATATTTTCTTCTTGAGCCTTTTCAGCACCCCCCAATCTTCTCCGACAATGACGAATTTCGTTTTCGGGTGCTTTGCGACGACTTCATAGGAAGCGTCGATGAGGTGCTCGAGTCCCTTGTTGTCTGCTAGTCTTCCAGTAAAAAGGACAATCTTCTCATCGTTACCTATCCTATATCTGCGTCGGAAAGGCCGGCCGTCAGGTATTGGGGTCCAGTCTTCTATGTCTAGTCCATTTGGAACGGTCACGCACTTTGTTAGGGGTGCGAATCTTTCAATAAAAGGCCTCTCACTATCTGTGACAACGAGTATCGCATCGACCATTTTGTAAACACGACGTGAAAGAAAGAGATCATCGACGCCCATCAGGAATCGCGAGACCGCTGATTCCCGGTTCGCGGGTGGATGAAAATGAGGTGTGACAGCGAGTGGCATCTGGTATTTTCCGTGTTGACGCCCGCGCTTTAGCTTAGCTGCGGCGCAGGCGAAAAGCTGGTAGTACCTGTGCGAATGGGCGTGGACGACATCGGCGTCGGTTTCGAAAATCTTCTTTATCAGGCCTGGGATTGTTGGATAAGATGCATAAGGGGATGGGTATCGTTTCACAGGCAGTCGAAGCACTCTCACGCCGTTGACGTAAGTATCTGCAGCATATTCTTGAAAGCATTGCCATGGCACCTGTGTTTTGAGGTTTGTTGTATATACGGTGACGTCGTGACCACGTTGCACTAACCGCTCGGAAATCTTTTGTATATGCGTCTCCACACCGCCGGGAGCGAGATATCTGATGCAGACTTGTGCTATTTTCAACGTCATCACTTATTCTTCGCGACTCGAACTACGATTAAGCGATTTTTTGCAGCAGACAGTAACACGCTGCAAGCTGTATTTATTTGTAATAGGACGAACAGATTATTGCTGACTGTGAGTTTTTCGTGATTATTAAGGCTAAGCAGGGGTCAAACGCACCCGCACAAAGACCGAAACAAACGTCACTCCTTGCAAAAAGCACGAATACCAACCAGTAGCAGCGAACTAACACCTATAACTCAGAAACGATTATGGTTTGAGATTGTAACGCATTATTGGCTTATGAAAGTTACCATAATAGCCCCTTTTCCCAAACAAAAAGATGGGATACCGAGAGTCGCCGAGGAACTGCTTAAAAGAATAGCCGACGCAAATCAAGTAGACTCAGTTTCGCTAGTAGTTCGCAGAGGCATGGATTTTGTCAACCCTTCCCTTCTCACGAGTCAAAAAATCTCGCTTTTTACAATAGCACGCTTCCTAACGCCTCAGACTATGGTCAAACTCATCAGGCTGTATAAGATAAGTGATGTGGTCCTATTCCTAGCTCTGCCTTGGGATGTGCTCGACCCGTTAGAAGCCCTGTATTTTCTTCTTCTTCTTATCAAATACGGTTTTTTGCCCCGCTCAAGATGGGTTCAGATGGTGCACGATTTCATCCCTTATGTTTTTGCTGAGGACGGAACCCAAGGCAGGCGGACGATAAAACTCCTTAACACATTTCAGAAGCACTTCAGTGGCGTACCTGAACGATATATCGCGGTTTCGCAATCGACGAAGAAGGACGCGATGCGTTTTTGGGGTTTACAAGCAGACAAGGTTGTAGTTATTCACCACGGCCCGTTCGTCACCCCAAAAGCTGCCAGAGTTGATTTCGGAAGTAAAAAGATCTTGATCGTGTCTGATATATCTCCACGGAAAAACCATCTCCGGCTGATACAGGCGTTTAAACGCGTCCAAGAACGAGCTCAAGGCCCTTTGGAGTTGGTCGTTGCTGGTTATACGAGAACTGCCATTCCTGAACTTGAGGATATGCTCCAAGACGTTGCCAACCGGCGCGAAAATGTCAAAATCACATTTGTGGGCTATGTGCCTGACTCTGATTTATTGTCTCTCTACGCTCAAGCTGACGTCTTCGTTTATCCCTCCCTATATGAAGGATTTGGACTCCCCGTACTCGAAGCGATGGCGTGCGGGTGTCCTGTGATTACCTCGAACGTCTCCTCATTACCCGAAGTGGTCGGAGAAGCAGCGCTTCTTGTTGATCCCTATGACGTTGACGCGCTCGCACAGGCAATGCTCACTGTGCTCGAGGATGACGAATTAAAAAAAGAGATGAGTAAGAAAGGCATAGCACAAGCACAGAATTTTTCGTGGCAGAAGGCCAGCGATGAATTGCTGGCGGTCTGTTGTGAGGTGGCGGATAAAGCCATCCCAGCCAAAACTTGAAAGTAATATTCTGCGCTTTAATGTGTTTCGCGTGCCAACAAACGAGCGCAGGTCAGAGCTGTAGTAGGCGCAGAGAAGTGGGGGATTTTTTGAGCTAAATTTCGATGCCACAAGCTTCGAAGGCATCAGTCAGGATAGACACAATGCGCGGGCCTGAGTCACCATCGCCGAATGGATTGCTCCAATTGCGTGGTGTATTCAGCATCGCTTTTGCTCCAGCTACGATCCGATTAGGCTCGGTTCCGACGACTAAATTCGAACCCGCGCCTACAGTCTCAGGCCTTTCCGTGTTGTCCCTCACAGTAATGCACGGCACCCTTAGAATACACGCCTCTTCTTGCACTCCACCTGAATCGGTGATGATAAGCTCGGCATTTGCTTCAAGCAGTAGGAACTCGAGAAATCCAATTGGGGAACTCGGTGTGATTCCATCTAAAGCAAGATTGAAATCGGCAACACGCTTCTTGGTTCGTGGATGCATTGGAAATATGATCGGTACATCAAACTCATAATGAAGCTCTGTTAGTCCTTTCAATATGTCGCTCAGGCGCGCTTTGTTGTCAACGTTCTCTCGTCGATGCGCAGTTATCAGAAAATAGTTCTTGTCTTCAAGATTAAGCTCACTAAGAACGCTCACTGTTTTCTGTGCGAGCTGAAGGTTTTGGTGAACAGCGTCTACGATTGTGTTGCCTGTGATGGATATCTTGTTTGCAGAGATTCCTTCGGTTAAGAGATTCTTCTCTGCTTTAGCAGTCGGAGCAAACAAGAAATCTGAGACGTGGTCAGTGAGGACGCGGTTAATTTCTTCCGGCATGAACCTGTCAAAGCTTCTCAAGCCAGCTTCTACGTGTCCCACTTCGATATGAAGCTTCGTTGCAGCAAACGCGCCTGCAAAAACTGAATTTGTATCTCCTTCCACCAATACGACATCCGGCTGCTCGTTGGTCAAAGCACTCTCGACGCCAACGAGTATCTTGCCAATTTGTTCAGCGTCAGTGCCCGATCCCACGCTAAGCATATAGTCTGGGTCACGAAGCTCTAGCTCCTCAAAAAAAACCTTATCCATCTCATACGAATAGTGCTGCCCCGTGTGAATTATTAAGTCTGCTATTCCCCGCTTTTTGCATTCCCTAATTACGGGCGCCATCTTGATAATTTCAGGCCGAGTTCCGACAACAAATGCTAACATACTTAGGTTTTTCTTCAAATGCATTCAATGTGGACTTCTGGGTGCTTGTTGCGAATCTCTTCGGAAAAAGCTTTAAAATAATGCTCAGTGCCAGGAAATGGGTCCAATAAGACAAGATTCGCTCCAGAGTCTCGAATGTTGAACTCCTCAATCTCACCGTGATAGAGCTCTATAATGGTATGATCAGTAGTGGCGGAACAGAACAAATCAGGACCCCTTTCGGACGCTCTTTTAGTTACTGGGGCTCGGTTTAACATCCGGATGCCAAGTATCCCTCTATTCGTTTGCAAGTTGAGATACGCGTTCTCTACGGCCGGCAACCAAGCGTCATTTAGAATGACTTTTTGAGCGCCCATAAGCACACTCATAAGCCCGAGAGTTCCAGGTCCGGCGAGTGCATCAAGCACAACGCATCCCGCTATTGGAATCGTTCCGAGTTTCATCATTTTGGTCATGTTGTCGTGCTCAATATGAATCTTTGACTGGCTTTTGTGTACTAGGATCTGTCCGTACGTCGAGGTGACTAAGTCGGCTCGCATGTCGCAGCCAGCTAAGACGCGACAGGTGTAGGGGGTGGCTCGGCTATCAGCTAGACCGATCACTCTTTTTATATCTCCATAGATAACCCCTTTGACTTCGGGTATGTTTCTCAGAATCAGATCGCTTATATCTGCGATTATTTGTTGCTTGGTTAGTAGAATCAAACTCTGGTATCCTAAGTGTGGCGGAGCATAGGTAGGGACCCCTGGTGACAACAGCGGCGTGCCTACCTGTCTAAGTGTCAGCGTCGGTCGGCCTTCATTTCCAACTGATAAGGCGAGTATATGCGCCATAACCGCATCCAACGGTCTTTTTCCGCAGTCCGTACATTTTAGGTCCTCAAAGCTGATGTCGGTTAAATCGATTCGGTTTGTCTTGTCGAGAACTAAATTATTGCATGAGGGGCACTTGACGTACAATGTGGGAGCTACTTCAATGACGTGCTCTGTAGAGTTCACGCACGAGCGGCTGCCGCAGCTCGGGCAACGAAGTCTCATCGCTCATCTATAGGTGTTTTCGTTATATAATGCTGCAGTTCAGACCATCTACTGGCAGCGTTGAGTTTCAACCTTATAGTTCGAGGCGAGCAAATAGGGCGTAATAAAAGCTCGTGTTTGTGGCATCCTTAAAAAAGACCTAGCTGGAAGACCTAGGGGTATTTTTAGAAGCGGGCTTGCTGTTGTCTAACAAAGCGTTATATAGGCAAAGAATGAAAAACAAGAGCTTATTTTTCAAAAAAAGTGGACCGGTCGGGAATTGAACCCGAGGCCTCTACCATGCCAAGGTAGCGATCTACCCCTGATCTACCGGCCCAAATCGGTGCTCATTTTTACCTACAGTAGGCCAATCAAATGAAGGTAACAGTTTTTTAGGCCCAAGGCATATAAGCGTTGCTTCGAACGAACGTACGTTGCACGTCTAGTTGGTTTAGAAATTAGCAGACAAGAATTATTATATATCTCGTTCACCTATAGGCATTGCGCTATCAACGAAAGGGCCCGTAGCTTAGCCAGGTTTGATTCCGTTCTGAGTCTCTTTAGGACGGAGAATATGCACACGGCTGATAACCGTGAGGCCAGGCGTTCAAATCGCCTCGGGCCCATCATTCTCAGTAAATGATGATTTTAGCGTATAATCTAACCCTTCGCATACTACGAGGGTCGTTGATCGTCAGTCCGTATGATAATCTTGAATAAGGCGGAGGTTTTGTCGGAGCTTTCTTCGCTAGCTTCTGTAACGACTGCGTGCCAATTTTGACTGGTCTATGGTACGTGATTTGGAGGGAAAGAGCGACCTCTGCTTAATTGAAAGAATTACAGGCTGTCGTAAATGCTACCTCTGCTAGCGAAAAATCAAGCCTCCATACACAACTTGGTAAATTTAGCATATGCTCGGCGACTGTTAATACAACTTGCATTTACCTTCGTTCGATCTATGTGATTCGAATATCTACGAAACTCGTATGGTAGTCACTTTTCAGATTGTCTAAGACGCGAGCAAGTTCGTCGTTTGTATCGTTTCTTGCGAGACCCATCAAGTTTCAACTACATGCAATATTTTCTTGTTGCTGTAAAGTTCCTCTGCTGCTCACTCAGCTCAGCGCGACGACAACTTCTTCGTAGACTTGTATTAGGGGCGTCATACTCAACGTGTATCCGCACATCTGGTTTTGCATAACCTACTATGTATCGTTAGAGCTTAGTTGAGCTAGGTGCGCCTGCCTCAACGATGTCGTTGATCTTAGCTGCCATTATAAAATCGTTTTCAGATAAGCCACCAATATTGTGGGTAGTGAGGCTAACCTTTACGTAGTTGTAGGAAACGAAGACGTCTGGATGGTGGCCTTCTTTTTCTGCTAGCTCGGCCACTTTGTTTATGAAGCGCATTGATTCGACGAAGTCTTTAAATCTGTAACTTCGCACGATTTTCTTAACCTCGTCATCTAGGTTCCAGTTAGGAACCATGGGCAATAAGCCCTGAACAGTCTCAAGATCAAAAGGTTGCGTGCCGACCTCGCACGGAACGCAGTGTTTTTCTGTCAAGCGGGAAGTATTTTTAGTATTAGTGTTGCTCATTTTCAACTCCTTAAGTTTTGTAAGTAGCGTTTAAGTCTATTGGAGAAAGCAGTGGGGCCCCCCCTCAGTTACAGATGAAAAAAATGCGACCCAGATCGCCTTCGCACGATTCGATATGCGGGGGGTGCGATTTGAACGCACGAACTCCTACGAGAATAGGCCCTGAACCTATCGCCTTTGACCTGGCTTGGCAACCCCCGCGCTTTTCGCAGCCAACTTTGTGATTTGTGGCGTCATATATACCTATTTCTACCAGTCGCGAAAAACTACGCGGCAATTTGACTACAAGGCTAAGTTTGAGAAGGTCACTCACATAATCCAGCCATCGTTTTTTGAATCCTTCGAAGTGCCCGAACTGAATGATTAGCACAAGCCCAGTTATAAGCGCAATCTTTCTGAGCAGTGGCATTGACGTCCACGCTAAGTCTTTGTACACGTTTAGATAGAGTAACACATCTGTCTTGTCTGGGAGCTTGAATTGGCCATTTTCAGCGAAAAGCAACCTGAGTTGTTTCGTACTGCTCAGTAAAGTTGGTATGCAGTTTGCCGTCGTAGTCAACCCAGAAATGCACAGGAGAGACTTTGACTGTGTGCGGAATCTGTTTCGCTTTACGCAAGCTTGCAAGTAGGACGGCTTTCGATTTACAGTCTCCTTGCTATGCTTTGAGAACGTCACTGGGGGTGGGAAGGTACCAAACGGCGCCGTAGGCTTGAAAATCGTAGGCATACTGAATGTGACTATCAACATACCGTTCGATCGCTGTAGCGTTTGCCGGGAGCAAATCTGCTACGAGCTGCAAGTCATTTGTTGGCCGTGTCGGCATTTCGAAGAAACGGTAGACGTTAAGTGGCAGCAATGTAGGGTTGGGGAAAAGGATAAGTAGAATCCAAATCGTAGCTACCGCTTTTTTGCGACGTAAAATTCGATTAACGTTCAAGTTCCGGCTGGACACTACTACCTTTATGTACGATATTCAATTTATTTAAGATTGAATCTCCTGATTGGCAAAGCTTAGGGAAAAAGCGTCACTATGGAAATCGTCATTTTAAGATTGGGTCACAGAATTGAGCGCGATCGACGCATTACAACGCACGTAGGCCTATGTTCGAGAGCTTTAGGAGCCCAAGGAATGCTTCTTGCAGCTTCCGACCGCTCGGTCGTCTTTACAGTCCGTGACGTCGTGGAACGCTGGGGTGGCAACTTCTGGATTCGAGACCAGGTAAACTGGAGGCAAGAGATTGCGAAATGGAAACATGACCAGGGGGCTGTAGTGCACTTAACGATGTACGGACAGAACCTGCCAAATGTCATTAATCGCCTTGAAACTGAGAAGCTTATGGTCGTTGTAGGAGCTGAAAAGGTGCCCCCAGATCTATTCAGACTCGCTGACTACAACGTAGCGATTACTAACCAACCTCACTCAGAGATTGCAGCGTTAAGCATCTTCCTAGACCGCGTGCAGGGCGGTCGAGAACTCACGGCAGATTTTTCGGGTAGAACTAGGATTGTCGGGAACATTAATGAAAAGGTAGGTGTTGAGCGCTCTGAGCCGATCAACTAGCACTTCCAGTCACCGCGGTGAACCTCTGCGAGTTTTGATTATCGGATACAACACAAGACACATTACGTGCTCTGCTAAACGGGCAGGGTTTTACGTTGAGTCCGTAAGCCATTATGAAGACAGTGACTTGATTAAGTGTGGCGATGTCACGCGTTTCATCAGAGATGAATTTCCTGGAATAATAGCCGACGCGGATTATTCAGGTGTGAAAGCGCTCGCGAGGGGCCTTGCCTACGACCACGCGATATTGGCCTCTGGGTTTGAGACGCTTGATATCCCGCGGATAACGGGGAATTCTCCGTCACTTTCGAGCTTCATCGATGACAAAGACCGTCTGAGGGACAAACTTCAATCTTTAGGCTATCCTGTCCCGGAGCATTTTGACTTAGAAGATAATTTGTCTTTTCCTGTCATTCTGAAACCTAAACGAGGAGCTGGTGGATTCAGGAACGTTCTTGTGAGGGACAAACAACACTTGCAGAGGAGTATTGAGCAGTATCACGAGGACGGCTGGGATGATTTTTTACTCGAGGAATATGTCCGAGGTATTGATGCGAGTGCGTCGGTGTTGTCGACCGGAAAGCAGGCGCTCACGATAGCAATTAACGAACAGCTCATTGGCCTAAAGAATCTGGGACCGATGCGACGATTTAGCTTTTGTGGCAGTTTGACTCCGTTAAGAACAAGTTATGTAAATGAAATCGAGGAAATTTCAAACTCAATAGCAGCCGATTTTGGCTTAGTCGGGACGAATGGTATCGATTTCATTATTGGTGCAAACGGTCCAATCGTAATCGAGATCAACCCGCGGTTTCAAGGAACACTCGATACGATAGAAGGGGCACTTGGCATCAACCTCGTTGAGGCGCATATTAAAAGCTGCCAGGGTGAACTAATCCCCCACGTGAGGTATAGTAGATTTGCATGCCGCATGATCTATTTCGCAGAGTCCGACTTTTCCGTAAAAAAGACCTGCAACAACGCGAATTATATGGATGTCCCTCGAACAGGGACCTATATCGAACGCTCAAAACCAGTCATATCTGCGATTGGATATGGTAAATCGAGAGATTGCTCGTTCAATAACGCGTTGTATTACATAGAAACAGCAAAAAAAGTATACCAGGGTTGAGTAGCACAACTCGGAGCCTCTAGCTCACGTATACCATCATCAGGTATAAGGCACTTTAACGCCACAAAATAGAATAATGGTTACTGATGTTGCAGTTCGGGGCTATCTGAAGAATCTCGTTGGAGATGACGGCTTAGAAATGATTGAACGCGCGTCTATCAATGAGCTGACCGACGAAAAAATCGCGCAAGAAACAGACACGAACCTAAACACGGTGAGGCGTACCCTGTATATCTTATATGAAAATCGACTAGCAAACTACCGACGTGAAAGAGACAAGGACAGTGGATGGCTCACGTATCTCTGGAAAGTCGATCTAAGTGATATCGCGCGTAACATGGACGAAGAAGCGCAAAAGCTTATTCGAAGACTTAACACACGTTTAGAGTTTGAAGGGCAAAACGTTTGCTATACGTGCGAAAACGGCTGTAGTCGTTTTCCATTTGAGAACGCAAGTGACTATGATTTCGTCTGTCCCGTATGCAAGGCCGGGCTTGATTTTCAGGACAGTTCGATTTTAGTCGAAGCAATGAGACAAAAACTGGAAACACTCAGCATTGCCTTCGAATAACCCCCCCACTTACCAAGGAGCGATACAGCTTCTCAAGGACAGTGGCTGCAGCGACAGACTCATACGGCACGTTAAAGCTGTTTCTCAATACGCTGTGGAAGTTGCCAAAATGAGAGGAGATGCTGACGTAGCGCTTGTTAGAATCGGGGGACTTTTACACGATATCGGAAGGTGCAAAACGAACAACATCAAACATGGCGTCGCTGGTGGAAAGCTTCTACGCGGCTACGGAGTAGACGAACGCGTCGTCCAAATCGCTGAGAAACACGTTGGAGCCGGGATAACGGCGGAAGAAGCAACAAAGTTGTGTTTCCCTCCAGGAGATTACATGCCGGAGACGGTCGAGCAGAAGATCGTAGCAGCTGTCGATAATCTCATAGACGGTACGCGGAGAATCAGTGTTGAGAAGGCAGAAGCGGACTTCCGTGCTAAGCTCGATGGAAGTCCAATAGCACGCCGAGTAAGAAGCCTTAACGACGAAGTTTTTGGTAGCGACAATCGGTCT
>Ga0209777_10009458_pt1 | contig 10473 bp, 7 predicted proteins | sample FrelakmetHBP12HB_FD_187147 | JGI IMG/M metagenome (GOLD analysis project Ga0209777, IMG submission 187147) | Freshwater lake sediment microbial communities from the University of Notre Dame, USA, for methane emissions studies -HBP12 HB (SPAdes)... | ecosystem: Environmental > Aquatic >... | reverse complement strand
GTTTAGAAGCTTTAAGACAAACAAAATCTACACAAGATGCAATAGAAAATACGATTGGAAGATTTGTAAGAGGAATTTTTGCAGGAGTAGAAAAGTTTGTTTCAATGTTTGGAATTGTTAATAAAGGACAACTTTCAGGTTTTAGTGATGTATATGATGCAATTCAAGATAATAAGCAAGTGTTAGACGAAAACATGAGCAAAATTAATGATAGAAAACAAGCAACAGAAAAAGCTTTAGGTGAACTTGAAGATCCACAAGGTAAAGATAAAGAACTTGCTAGTTTTTATAAACAACAACTTGTAAAACTTGATGAACTTACAAAACTAGGTGATGCTGCTCAACAAAGTAATACCTCATTAGAAAAAATAGCAGAAAATGATTACAAGCAAAATGGAAAATATACAAAAACATCTTCAAATGCTTTAACTCAAACTGTAGATAAGTTAGCGAATATAAGTGATGGAATGAGTTCACTTGATGAAGATACACAAAGACAAAAACAGAGTTCATCAAAGGGTGGAAATTTAGTAGAAATAAAAAAAGGACTTGATATTTCTAGTGACATACAACCATTATTGCCAAAAGCAAGTGGTTCGATTTCTTCAAGACAGAAAGCAAAACAAGATGTTCAAGCACAAGTAGACCTTTATAAAACAGCTGGTGGCAATCCTTACGGTCAGCCAATGATGTCTTATACGCCACAAAAAAGTATAAGTGAATCTGCAGGTCTTAGTCTATTAAATGCAGACCCATCAAAAGTTATGCCAATACTCCCAAATGTCAAAATAGAAGCACCAACGCCACTTATACCAAATCAGTCTACAGATGTGAATAATAGTTCGCAATCTAATGTTGGTAATAAGACGTTTAATAACACATACATTATTAATCAAAATGACAAAAAGACTGTAGAGCAAATTGCTCTTAAAATGTTTTATGATAGTCAGATGCCAAAATGATACTAACTAGAAAAAATCCCTTACCAATAACATGGAGTGTGCAGGGCACTAGTCAAAATGTGCCTGATCTAACAATGCTAATAAATCCAGCAAATTTAGAAACGCAATATACGCCACTAATTACTGAAACTAGAACTCTTGGTGGATTTATTCATGAATTTTGGGGAGAGCAATTGACATCTTTATCTGCTGCTGGTAAGACAGCAATGTTTATTGATGAAGGCGGATTATCTAGAGAAAATCAAAGACAAACTGAATCATATCAGTATTTTATTTCTTTGTTAAATATTTATAAAAATAATGGAAAAGATTATTATAACATAAATTCTACAATTGCTTCTCAACGAAATCAGAATAGAATAACAAATTTTGGCTATATAAATATGACTTTTGATAGTAAACAATTTCTTGGACATTTTGATTCTTTCGAATGGACTGAAGATGCTATAAAACCTTTCACATTAGATTATCAGTTTACATTTAAAGTTTTTAAAACTTTTAGTTCGTTACAAGTATCAGCACAAACGCAAACATATGCTCTTAACACAAATAGTTACACTACAAGCACAATAAGCGGATAAGCGGATGAACATGACAAGTTATATAACATCAACTGCAACACCTATGTCATTTTCTCTTGACATTCTAAGTCCACCTCCTGAACTTACTTTGTTAATTAATCCCACAAGCATGAATGTGAAATTTACTCCCAAGGTTTCAGAACAAAGAGTTAGAAGTTCAGTAAATAGTATTGGTTATGTTTTTCAAGCACATCATGATGAACTTGATGTAATTTCTTGCTCAGGGATTTCTGCAATGTATATGACATCAACTGAAGGAATAACAAGATTAAATAGAATAAGTACAGATGCGCATTTCAATTTAGAAAGCTTAGTAAGAATATATAAAAATAATGGCACTAATCAAAATACGAAAACAGGTAATGTTGTGAACCCTTGTTCTATAGATTCTGTAGGAAGAGTGATAATGATTTATGACAATTATATTTATAAGGGTCATTTCACTTCATTTTCTACTTCAGAAACTGACGATAAACAATTTAACACAGCATTTTCTTTTGAATATAAAGTGACTGAAAATTTAGACATGAGTCCTTTTACTAAATAAGGCTTTTAATGCAAGCAAATAACTCATATTCAGATGTATTAAACACAGGTTTTAGACAAGTAGAAACTGTACAGCTTGCTCCTGATGCTCTTTTATTTATAAATGGCTCATCTACAATGAAAGATGAAAATGGTAATCCATTTCAAATAAGAGAAGACATAACAGAAATAAACACAAATTTGAATATTGATGCTGTACCAGGTACCGCAAACTTTACTATTTCAGTTCCAGATCACGGAGTAAAAAAATATAGAGTAAATCAATACAGAGGTGGAATACAAGTAATGAATGAGATAGAAATCTATTTCAGAGGTAGATTTCTTAAAAATGAAGTAAATTTGATACCCAAAAATAGTCAAACTATTATTGATTCTTCTGTTACAAATACAAAAAGCTATAAATATTATCCAGCATTTTGGGGTTTTGTTCAAGCAACATCAGAGAGTTATAGCGATGGTGTTTTTACAATTTCTATTTCATGTGCAGATATGCTCAGATGGTGGCAAATAACAAACACAAACATAAATCCTTCAATTCTTTCAACTACAGAATCATATAAAAATTATATGGTAAATGTTTTGGGAGTTGATCCGAAAGATTTTGATACGTTTACAAAAGGCAACAAAGTCACGTCAAAAATAACAGGAAAGCCAATCACTATTTATGGTACGACACTAGCTGGGCTCACAGTTCCTGAGACATTTCAATATCTTTCTACAATTTCAGCAAGCAAGAATTTCGCACCTACGATAGAAGCATTGCAAGCTGAATATCAACGTCAAAGTATTACGCAAGAATTAAGCGATTCTGCATCGCAAACTGATCAAATGAAATATTGGAATAGAAGATTTAATATGATCAGTAATGGATTAAGAGTCTATAATTTATACACAAATACGCAAAAAAGACTTGATATTAAGTTTAATTCTCCAAGCGGTACTATAACACCTGAAATTCTGGTTCCTACAGCACCTCCCTTACTGAAATCAGAAATGAAAAGCTTGCTTGACATTGCTAAGCAAGCTGCTGAAAGTATAAATTTTGAATTTTTTCAAGATGTAACAGGTGAATTAATTTTAAAACCTGCATTTTGGAATATGGACGTAACAAAAAATACGCCTAATTCGATTATTGATGATATTGACATTATAAATTATGGAATTACTCAAAGTGAATCTGAAATAATAACAAGAGTTGATGTATCAGGCTCTATTTCTGAATACGTGCATTATGGCGATCCCATTCACGGCATGGCATACGATCCTACATTAATGTTACGTTATGGTGAAAGAGTCACATCAAGACAAATGGACTGGCTACATTCTTCTGAAGCCTGCAAAGAATGGGCTACAGTTGAACTTGCAAAACAAAATGCAAGCGTAAGACAAGGAACGATTACAATAATTGGAAGACCTGAGCTTCGTCTTGGCTATCCAGTCTATGTTCCTTCAAGAGATTGTTTTTATTACATTAAAGGAATTGATCATCATTTTTCTTTTGGTGGAACGTTTACAACAACGCTCTCTTTGACAGCTGAAAGAAGAAAACTTGTTGACGAACAAAATAATGCACTAGTAAACGGACTTTTTAGTCCTGTCGGTGAAATCATTGATGATCAAGTGCCAATTCAGGGAACATCTGTAGCTGAACCAATAGACGATAATAATTTTGTAAAACAAATGTATTTTCCCAATATATGTACGCCCAAGGCTATAAAGCCAAATGCAGTTGTAAAACCTAATTTTACAGTTAATGTAGCAAAAACAATAGCTGATAAGACAGCAAATTGGCAAACTGTAAGTTCTGATCAAACTTTGGCTCAAACAAAAAATGTTAATATGAAATCTGTTGCAGTAATTCAAAATGGAATGAAAATTTCTGACAAATATGGCTACGAATTAATAGGCGTAAATTCTTCTTTATTTGATTTTGGCGAATCAATAACCATTACAGGTAGTGCAGTAGATACAACTGGTTCACCATTGACTTCAACTAGAGAAAAAGCTTCAGCTGCGGTAAATTTCAACGAAGGCGATAATAAACTGACAGCAAATCCAGACAATAAGTCACTTACACTTGATCAAATAGAAAATACGATGCTTGTAATTGGTGCACAAGATACAAATTCTAAAGCTACAGGTTTAAATAACGTAAACAATGATTTTGTTGGGCCTGTATACAATGGTATAATTAGAACGCCTTAGTAAAGTTTTTATAATTCTTCTTTAATAATCTGCTCAGGCTACATAAACTACAAAATGCTCATAGACCCTAGTAGCACGGGAAGAGCATTTGTTGACAAAATCAAAAACAAGAGATATAAAGCGTAAAAGGATAATCAGTATGAAGTTGACTTGCATAAAGCCACAAATTTACTATCTACTTTTTGACAATCAATATGCTGTCACAAGCACTATGATGCGCCTTGAAGAGTTCTACGAATCACCTTATAAGAATATAAAAAATAAATTTTTCACTCTAGAGCAATTTATGGACACGTACGCTAAGCACATGGGCAACTTCACATACACTTCAGATTGGACAGGCTTTAACGTGCAGAGTGAAGTTATAAAGAAATTTATCTATTACTTTAAAGACGATCTTCTTGAAAAAGAAAAACCACTAATAAATTTATTGCAAACTATAAAAGATGAAAAATACTATCTAATAGCTACATATAAAGGCTGTCAAGACAATGTTCTTGATCATGAATTAGCTCACGCATATTACTGTTTAGATCTTGACTACAAACACTCAATGTGTCAACTAATCAACAAGTTCAAACACAAGCTACAAATGCAAAATTCTCTTTTAAAAATGGGCTATTGCAGAGCTGTGCTCAATGATGAGATTCAAGCTTATCTTGCAACTATAAAAAAGCATGAAATAGTAAAAAAGCACTACGACACAAAAGAATTTAAAAAAGTCTTCAAGGATAAAAATGCGCACTCTTAAACCTGGTGAACAACCCTTTCGTGGCAAAACTACTAAAGACGATCTAATAAAGTATCTAAAGATAGCAAAGATCATCAGAGTAGACTATGAAGAAGGCTATGCAGATATTGAATGGATCGAGGGAGCAAAAGCAATTCGTTCTTATGTCTATCTTCCAGCAGCATACTCCTCACAACGAGGCTGCATAAGAGGAATGCCAGAAATTGGTAGTTTAGTAGTCTGTGGCTGGTATCGAGGACAAACGCATACCTGGGAAGATCCAGTCATTCTAAGCTACATGGACATGAACTTAGATATTCTAAATAACTACAGTCTACTTCGCTCAAACAAAACCGCAAATGAACTAAAACAAATTACGACAATCAGAGAAAAAATAGGATATGATGTCACAAGAGGAAAACGAAGAAAAATCTACCCAGGTGAACTACAAATCGAATCCTCTCAAGGTGCGGAACTCTATGTAGACGAAGACATCTATCTCTCAAATAGTAAACTAAACGAAATAGAAATACGCTCAGCAGACCAATCTATCAGAATCTCAACAAATCAAATATACTCTATTACGCAAGCTGCTAGAACTTGGCAAGGCATGATCACTCGAGAGTCAACATCAAACTTCATCTATCAACCAACAGTTCTACCCAACGGAAAAAAGATTCAAATAGTAACAGACACGCACCAACCCATCCACATGGGCGGCAATGCCTACACAGAAAACAGAACTGAACTATTTGAAAAATCTGACGGAATTTTAAAAGTCTCTGAAATAAACTCAGGTGTAGATGTCTCAGATCAAACACCTTTCATAACGCAAGTAACAGGCACGCTAGTCGGCAATGACAAAAAAGACGGCTCTAAATACGGCAAAGTACTAAAGCCCCAAGTATTCGGTTCAGCTACTTCAGTTGACAGAGTCACTGACTACCTAGAAGCAACACCAGATGAATATGATACACTAGCTTCTTGCTATAGCCTGCAATTCAATAAAACAGGAGCTCAAATAGATGTCGACAAAGAAGGACATCTATTCACTTTCTTCCCAGCATCTTCAGGCAGACAAGCCCTTGGTGCTGGAAGAAGCTGGGAAGCTCTATTTGACGGATCAGTAAAACTAGTCATAGGCAAAGAGAGCATCAACAATAACTCACTAATTCTTGACACGATGGGCTCTATAAAAGCAACACTTGGCTTTGACAAAGACGGAAGAAGCTCATTCATAACAACACAAAAAGGAATGAGAACACTTATACAAGCTCCTGCTACTGACGGCTTTGCATACTACATGTCAGCAAAAGGAAATCACCAAACTGACGTCATAGGAAACTACGGCGTAAATGTAAATGGTAACTATAACATTGTAGTAACTGGAAAAATCACTGAACAAATTCAAGGTGTCAAAGAAGAAAACTATGTAAACGACAAAAACAACTTATATGGCGGCTACAAGAAGAGCATAGTCATGAAGGGCATCAAGGACACAATAGGCTACAATAGAGCAGTCACAATAGCAGGGGCGATTGAAACAGGCATGGGAATTATTACGCCTTCAACAATCGACACCCCCACGCAGTACTCAGACACTTTAGATTTAACTTTAGGTGGACAAAAAATAACCACGTTGAGCGGACATCTGCTTCAAACAGTCATATTGGGAAATATTAAGCGGATTATAATTGCAGGCGACTCTGCAGATCCAGATGTTGGGGGTGACAGTGGTTTTCTTGATAAAATTACTACAGGTAATCACGTCATAACTGTGGATGTCGGAAGTATAAAAAGAAAAATCACTATTGGAGATTATAAATTAGATATCGCTACTGGGTCTATAGTCAAAACTATTGTTTCTGGCTCTGATAAGACGAATATTACTACCGGAGATATTATTCAAGAAGTTGTAACCGGTAATATTAAGAGAACTGTTACTGCTTCAGGAGATATAAAAGATACTACAGCTGTCCAGGGTAATATAACTCATAATGCTGCAACAGGGAATATCACAGATACTATATCTATACAAGGTGATAGAACTGTTACTTTAACATTAGGCGACTTTAAAGTTTTAATAACTACAAGTGGCAAGATATCACTTATGACAAGTCTTGGAAATGTAGAAATGACGGCTGCAACAGGGGAAGTCAACATCACCGGTTCACTAGCTGTGAACATACAAAGCGGTGTAAAGATCGTAAACCAGGCACCGCTAGTGAACTTGGGTCCTGCCCCAGTTCAAGGCGGAGTAGTGACTGGATTACCCTTGCCATCAACGCTTTGTTTCATCACAGGGTCGCCCCATTTGTGTTCTGCAACTGTAACAGCATCATTATAGGATTTGTTTATGAATGAAAAAGATTATATTAAATGTCCCCTTTGTCCCGAAGATTCTGTGAGGACATTTCATAAAAATGGGATGTCAAATCATTTTCTTGCTGTACACAAACAATCTTGGTTAAAGTTTCAAAACAAAACAATTAAATATGAAAAAAAATGTAAAAATTGTAATAATGTTTTTTCAAAAAAAAATCATCGATTTTGCAGTAAGGAATGCAAAAAAATATATTTAACAAATAATGTTATCTTAACGTTCGAGAACATGTCTGAAGAAATAAAGAAAAAAATCATTGATATGTACAAAACAAATTTTTTTTCAATGAAAGATATAAGTAAAGCATTTGGTGTTTCAAACACAATTATAAAAAAAGTTTTTAAAGAAAAGAAAATAGAAATTAGAACAAAAGAAATTAAAAAGAATAAAATCGAAATAAAAAAACAAGAAACTTTAAAATCACTTGTAGAATCTGATTTAGCAAAGCAAATTTTTAAAGAATATCAAGAAAACCCTAATATTTCTATTACATATCTTGAAAGAAAATATTACAAATCAAAACATCTTTCTAGTGAACATATTGTAAAAATTTTACAATATTATGGCGTAGAAGGAACTTTAAATCAAAAAACTGAAAAAAAATGTTATTCTAAATTTAATAAAGCAACAATGTTTTGTCATTGGTTTTTTTATGAAGGTGTTTATTATCAAGGTTCATATGAATTCAAATATGCACTTTTCTTGAAATTTCATAAAATAAAATTTCTTTATAGAAAATATATAAAACCTTTTCAATACATTGATTGTAATGGCGAAAAAAAAGATTATCACCCAGATTTTTATTTAATTGATACAGATGAGTATATAGAAACAAAAGGTATTTTTACAAATGAAGATAAACAAAAAATACAAATAATAATAAAGACTTATCCTAATATAAAGCTATCTGTTTATAGAAAAGATAAATTAAAAGAGCTTGGTGTTCTTGAAATAGAAAAAAAAATAAATATTGATATTTTTGATTACCAATATTTAAATGAAAACATGTTAAGTTTTTATAAAGAAATAAAACAAAAAAATACAAAAGATTTGCTAATTAAAAAAATAATTTATGAAAAAAAGTCTATATTAAGAATTTCAAAAGAACTTGATATACCACTTGTTTTTGTTTCTAAATTATTAAAAGAATATGGTTTGTTTCGTGAACATAATTGTGATAATGAAATTGTAAAAAAAGAAAAATTCAAGTTTTTATTAAAGACAAGAGGTATAGATTTTTGTTTTGATTACACATACAAATTTGAAACTTTCGAATTTGTATGCAAAAAATATGGTAGACCACAATCATTACAATTAGTAAATTTTTTTAAAATACCAATTAGACAATGTTACGTTCAAAGAAAAATACAAAAAGTACAAAAAATAACATTTGAAAAACAAAATTTTCAAAAAATGATTGATGATTTTGTAGAAGAAGAGGCTCTATGCCACTGAGCCCACCCATTTTGTCCGGTCTACTCATGGCTCAGTTTGCTGCGAATGGTATGAGCGGCGCAAATGTACCACAACTATCTCAAGCTTTGGGTCAAGGAATCATTACACCAATACTTGCAAGCGCAATATATCAAGGTACATCTGTTGGCTTGTCGATCGGTGTTGGCTCTGGTACCGGAAGTATGACAGGCCCCATTACAATTGGCCCAGCATTATCAGGTTTGATTTTAGCTCAGTTTGCAGCTGTTGGCTTTACAGGCTCTAATGTGCTACAGTTGTCTTCAGCTATTGGCTCTGCAGTAGCAACACATATGGCTACAGGAATTGTAACGAGTGTATCGAGCATTGTTGCCATAGGGTCGGGGACGGGAATTATTTTAGGTGTAGTTGGAGCTGTTCTTGGAGCTTCTATATTTGCACAAATGACTGCAGCAGGATTAACTGGTGCTTCAACATTGAATTTTGCAAATGCTGTTGGAAATGGAATTGCTCTTGCATTCTCGAGTACTGTAGTAACAACAGTCATTACGGGAATTGCAGTTGGTGTAGTACCGCCCGCGTTTCCCCCAGTGCCCGGGGTAGGTGTGGACGTAGGAAAACTTATGTAACCAAGTTTAACAAGATTGTTAATTATTGTAACATAGAATAAAAAAGGATTAATATGTCATTTAGTTTGCCCACGAACCAGGCTGATAAGAATTTGCTCAATAGCACTGTGAGCGACTTAACTCAGCAGAATGAGCAACTTGCTGCAGCAAATGCTACTACTTTGTTAGATATAGCAAGGGCTCTGCAGGTTGATTTTCCTTTCAAGAAGCTTCTTGATCCTACACATGTGGATATATTTTCATATGAAGAAGAGTTGAGAAGATTGAATGGACAGACAGTGTCTCAGCCATTGCAAGAGAGTGGGTTTTCTGTAAATGATATTTCTGGTAATCCTGCAAGAATTACTGTGATAGATGGAAGATTGAAAATAGTTCAAAATGGCACAGAGACAATTAATGTCCCAATAATACCAATGAAGGGTTATAGTAAGTCTTTTACTACAAATGGTTCTTTTAATTTGTGGTCAAGAGATAGTTATGGGAGCTCAACAAGTAAGAAGAATACTGCATCAAATTTTACATTAGACTTAATGCATTATAAGTTGCATATTTTACAAGATGGAACTAGAGATGTAGAGATTGATTTTTCTACTGCATACATATTGCCGAAGACATTAGATATTCAGACAATAACTGCAACAATGCAGACTATGTTTAGAAATTTAGGTGCTAATGTTTCTGTGATTTATAATAATGCAATCAGAACATTTTCAATTATTTCAGGCACTCAGGGACTGGGCTCTTCAATTAGAGTTCTTGATGCATCAACAGCTGATATGAAGAGTCTTATTAAGTTTGATCAACAAGTTTTTATAGATGGAAGAAATGCAAATAATTTGTTGAATGTAGAAGTTGATGGAGTTTCAAAAGAGTTGAAGCTTGGTGATTTTAGATTGTGCACTGTAGATCCAGAACTTGGAAATAATAATGATGATATGGGAATCTATTGGACTGGACATCCCACAGTTCCTGTGGGCCTTGTAGGTTATGAAGCGCTGGGTCC
>Ga0209777_10009457_pt1 | contig 10474 bp, 9 predicted proteins | sample FrelakmetHBP12HB_FD_187147 | JGI IMG/M metagenome (GOLD analysis project Ga0209777, IMG submission 187147) | Freshwater lake sediment microbial communities from the University of Notre Dame, USA, for methane emissions studies -HBP12 HB (SPAdes)... | ecosystem: Environmental > Aquatic >... | reverse complement strand
GCGCTGAAGATGCACGGCGTCCGCGTCGAGGTGGTCAGCTTTGAGCGTTCCACGGCTGCCGAGTTGATCCGCGCCGCTGACCAGTACGTTCCGATCCAGGAAGCCTGGATCTTCAAGGAGAAGAAGTTCGAGAACCTGGCGGTGCCTGGCGGCGCCGCTCCCCATGGTGTGCTCGGACCCACGGCTCCTGGGCAGACCGTCTTTGAAGGCCTGCCGCGCGATGAGGATTTGGAGGCTGAAGCCGCCGCGGCCGCCGCCGCCGAACAGAACGCGGTTTATGCAGCCCAGCCGCAACCGGCGCAGCCGGCTTCGTCCGAACCCGAGGATCCGCCGCAGCCGCAACAGAATACGCGCAGTTCCCGCAGGCCGGACCTGGGAATTCTGGGTTAGTCCTCGAGAAAGCGCGAGCCGTGGAGTGAAGGCCCGGTCCCAAGGCCGGGCCTTTTCATTGCTATAGCCCAAATTCGAAACTCGAAATCCGAAATCCGAAGGAAACAGCAAACAACAAAAAGGCAAAGAGGGCGACGCGTGGTTTTGTGTTTTTTTGGGTTTTCCTTTTCCTTCGGATTTCGGATTTTGGATTTTGGATTTTGAGTTTATAGTGGCGTCCGGCGCAAGATGGAGCCGGCTTTGAAAGGCAGTCTATCCCATGGGTGAACCCATACGTCTTCAGAAGATCCTGGCGTACACCGGCTGTGGTTCCCGGCGCGCCTGCGAGAAGTTCATCGAAGAAGGCCGCGTCACCGTTGACGGCGTGGTCGTTGAACGTCTCGGCTCCAAGGCCGACCCCGATACCCAGGTCGTGACGCTCGATGGAGAGAAAGTTTCAGGGCCGGGACGCGTCTCCAAGTCCGCGCGCGAGGCCGGCGACAAAGTCTACTATATGCTCAGCAAACCCCGAGGTGTGCTGTCCACCAACGAGGATCCTTCAGGCCGCCCACTGGCCGTGCAGCTTGTGAGGGAAAAACGGCGTATCTTCTGCGTCGGCCGCCTGGACAAAGACACCGAAGGCCTGCTGCTCCTAACCAACGACGGCGAGTTGGCCAATCAGCTCACTCACCCCAGCTTCGGGGTGCAGAAAGTCTACGTGGCCCAAGTGGATGGCCTGGTCAGCCGCCAGCAGGTCGCCAAACTGGAACACGGCGTACACCTGGCCGAAGGCCGTACCCGCGGTGCGCGAATTCGCGTAAGGAAGCGCGGCGGCCACTCCAGCGTGCTGGAGATGACGATCTTCGAGGGGATGAACCGCCAAGTGCGGCGCATGTTGGCGGCTGTGGGCTTGTACTGCCGCAGGTTGAAACGCGTGGCCGTCGGCCCGTTGCGCTTAGGCGGGCTCCCCGATGGGGCTTCGCGGCTGCTGACGCCCGATGAACTTAGGCGCCTCCAAGCGGCAATCCGCACGGAGGAGGAGCGCCAAAGCGAGAGCTCCGCGGCGCCAGTTCCAGCGGCGCAGGAAGAAGAAGCCGAAGAGGCCGCGCCTGCCGTTCAGCCGGAACAGGTTGAGCAGCAGCCTGCTCAAGTTGCAGGCGAAGAGCCGATGGACGAATCTGCTGAGAAAGACTGGACGGAAGAAGAGGCCGAAGCCAAGGTACTCGCTCAGAAGATCGAAGCGCCTCCTTACGAGGATGCCGGAGACACCGAGGGTTGGGAGGACGAAGAAAGGCAGGAGCCCGAGTCTGAGATGGAAGGGGGGGACTCGTCTCTTGAGGTCCCGGGAACAAAGGACCGTGGCGCGCCCGAAGAGGAGATAAGTGCAGAAGACATTCCACCGACGGCTGCACCCCCCGGAAGGAAGTCGTTCCACAAGGGTGAGAGGAAGCCTTGGGAGCGCACTTCCGACCGGGGCGCCGGGAGACCGGGCGACAAGCGCGAGCGCCCGCAACAGCGTGATCGCAAACCGTGGCAAGAGCGCAAAAGCCGAGGCGAGGAGCGTGGGGAACGCGGCGCCAAACCCGTTAGACCGTGGGAGAAGCGTGAGCGCCCGCAGCAACAAGACCGCAAGCCGTGGCAAAAGCGCGAAGGCCGAGGCGAGGAGCGTGGGGAACGCGGCGCCAAACCCGTTAGACCGTGGGAAAAGCGTGAGCGCCCACAGCAAGGTGAACGTAAGCCGTGGCAAAAGCGCAAAGGCCGAGGCGAGGAGCGTGGGGAACGCGGCGCCAAACCCGTTAGACCATGGGAAAAGCGTGAGCGCCCGCAGCAACAAGACCGCAAGCCGTGGCAAAAGCGCGAAGGCCGAGGCGAGGAGCGTGGGGAACGCGGCGCCAAACCCGTTAGACCATGGGAAAAGCGTGAGCGCCCGCAGCAACGTGACCGTAAACCGTGGCAACAGCGCGAAGGGCCGCGCGAGGAGCGAGGCGACCGCGGCGCCAAACCCGTTAGACCATGGGAAAAGCGTGAGCGTCCGCAGCAACGTGACCGTAAACCGTGGCAACAGCGCGAAGGGCCGCGCGAGGAGCGAGGCGACCGCGGCGGCGGGAGACCGTGGGAGAAACGTGAGCGCCCCCAGCAAGGTGAACGTAAGCCGTGGCAAAAGCGCAAAGGCCGAGGCGAGGAGCGTGGGGAGCGCGGCGGCAGACCATGGGAGAAACGTGAGCGCCCGCAGCAAGGTGAACGTAAGCCGTGGCAAGAGCGCAAAGGGCCGCGTGAGGAGCGAGGCGAGCGCGGCGGCAAACCCGTTAGACCATGGGAAAAGCGTGAGCGTCCGCAGCAACGTGACCGTAAACCGTGGCAACAGCGCGAAGGGCCGCGCGAGGAGCGAGGCGACCGCGGCGGCGGGAGACCCTGGGAAAAACGTGAGCGCTCGCAGCGGAGTGGGGGGAAGGAGAGTACTTAGTACTGAGCAATGAGCGCATCGTTCAATGCCCGACACTCAGTACTCAGTACTCCGGCACTCAGTACTTTATGAGACAACCAGCGCGCGACACTATCGCTGCGATCTCCAGTTCATTGCCCAACGCCTCAGCTTACCAGGGCGACGGCGCGGACATCGGGCTGGCCATCCTGCGCCTTTCCGGCCCCAGGGCGTTGCCTCTGGCAGAACTCGTGTTTGAACGCGAGCGCTGCGTCTTGCCAGCCAAGCCAGGCGAGAAGCCTGCGCCAGTTGCGCTTGGCACAATTTGTGGCTGGCGCCGCGTATCTGGGTCTGTGAAGTGGCACAGCCATGTCCTGGCGGCGCACGCCTACGTGATGCGTTCGCCGCACAGCTACACGCGCGAGGACATAGTGGAACTGCATGTGCCCGCGCTGCCTTGGCTGCTTTCAGCGCTGCTCGAAGCACTCCTGACGGCTGGTGCGCGGCTGGCTGAGCCAGGCGAATTCACCCGCCGCGCCTTCGAGAACGGCCGAGTCAAGCTGGACCAGGCCGAGGCTGTCGGTGCGTTGATTGCCAGCCGCAGCGCGGCCGAAGCCCGCACACATGCCTCCAGACTGAGCGCCCACGCGCAGGGGTGGCGCGCCGAACTGCGGCGGGATGTCGAGGACTTGCTCGCGCTTGTCGAGTTGGGCCTGGATTTCTCATACGACGACGCCGGCGTGCTCTCCACCTCGCAGTTGCGGGCAAGGCTGGACCGTTTGCGGGTTCGGTTGGTGGAATGCAGCGGTCCGGAGGCGGTGGATGAGGCCGGCGCTGCGGCCGAATCAGCCATTCTGACCTCCGGGTTGCCGCGCCTTCTGCTTTTAGGTCCAACCAACGCGGGCAAGAGCAGCCTGTTCAACGCGCTGCTTGGCCGCTCGGCCGCCATTGTCAGCCCGCAACCCCATACGACGCGCGACACTGTTGAAGCCACGTTGGCTTTTCCAGGCGCTGGCACTGCCTTGCTCGTTGACAGTGCGGGCTGGCCGCCGCTGAGCGCGCAGCGCTCGGCACTGGGTACTCGGCGTTCAGCCTTGGGCCCCGAGCTGCTTCGCCAGGCCGCCTGGGCCGCGACGCTGAGCGCGGCGCGCGCCGCGGATGTGATCCTCCTGCTCATAGATCGTTCCGTCCCGATGCCTGAGCAGGACGAACTTTATCCCGGCGTCCTGGCGCCGGCCTTGGCGCAGGCCAGGCCTGACGCCTTGGCCGTTATCTGGAGCAAGGCGGATCTGCCACCCGCGCCGGGCTGGTCGCTTGAGGCAGGCGTGCCGTTGAACGTGGCGGGCGCAATACTGCCTGTCGCAGCGCGGTTTGAGGTGTCGTCCCTGGACGGCACAGGCCTTCCAGCGTTGCGGGAGTTCCTCGCCGCCAAGGTGGCCGACGCGGACGCGCACCCCAAGGATGCCTACCTGGCCGCCGTGGCAACAGCGCGAGCCGCCGCGCGTAGCGCCGCGGATGCCTTGTCGCGCGCCAGCGCTGGTTTGGCGATGGGGCACGGTGAGGATGTGGTGGCCGTTGAATTGCGCGAGGCGCTGCACGCGTTCTGGCAGGCCGAAGGCGTACTGATGAAACACGACGCGGTAACGGAGGGGACGCTGGACAGAATCTTCTCGCGGTTCTGCATTGGGAAATAGCCCGGACATTTCACCGCGTAGGACGCAGAGGAACGCAGAGGCGATTCATACAAGAGGGTTTACTGCTCATTGCCTTTGTCTTTGTCTCTGCGCACTTTGCGATGCTAACCGTCGGAATCTTCGCGGCGCGCGAAGATTCCCCTGTCCCTCCGCAGGCCGCGAGGGCCTCAAATCGCCATTGCGCGTCCGAGCGCGCATTTTGCTTCTTGAAGTTTTTCCGTTTCCTTCGGATTTAGGATTTCGAATTTCGGATTTGGTTGCGGTCGTCAGGCCGCCGGCTTATCCGGATTCTCCTCGGCGGCGGGCGTTGCCGGAGAGGATGGCGCTGGGGAAGCAGGCGGCGAAACCGGCGGCACGGCCTGGGCTGGAGCTTCGGCCTTCTTCTCGGCGGCAGCAGGTGGGGGAGGTGGAGGGGCCGCTTTGGCGGCGGCAGCCGCCGCCTTCTTCTTGGCCTCGGCGGCCTCCAGCCTTTTGCGCTCGATCTCCAGCTTCTGCTCCGGCGTGTAATAACCGGCGCCGAGGTGCTTAATCTGCCCGTGCAGATTGGTCCCATCGTCCGTATGGAACGTCGCGCCCCACCATTCCTTGGTCATGACCAGGCCGGCGGTCGGGCAGGCGCGCACACATAGCCCGCAGTACATGCATTTGAGCTGGTCCACGTCGAAGCGGCTGACGTGGAGCTTGCCTGTTTCAGACTTCTCCGTGTCAACCCAGATGCAGTCAATGGGGCAGACTTTCATGCAGGACTTGCAGCCTATGCAATTGTTGCCTTGGAGACGCAGATGGCCGCGGAAGCGCTCTGCAACCTTTACGCCTTGGGCCAGGGACGTGGAGCCATCGTAGGCGATGGTGGTGACAGTTTCCTTGGGGTGCAGGTTGGCATTCTTGAGATAGGCGCCCGTCACTCGCATGCCGGCGAGAAACGTCCTGACTCCCAGATAAACGTCTTGAAAGAACTGGAACATTTTTACCTGTGTGCCTTCCTCCCCCCGGCCTAACTCTACCACGCGCAGACTACGGCAGCGGGGCCGAGCCCGCGCTTGCGATCACTTCTTCTTCTGCCACCACCTCCGCAGGTGCGATGGGCCCGCGGAAATACCACACCAGCCAGGCCGCGACGCCAAGAGCGAACGCCGCACGCAGCCAAAACGTTATGCGCTCCAGCGTGGCCGCGCCCAGCTCCTGGGCCAGCATCATCCGCGCAATCATCCAGGCAGCCGTGCACAGCAAACAGGCCAGGCTGATCGGTATCAGCTTCTTCCAGCACAACGCCATCATCTGATCCACGCGGAAGCGCGGCAGCGTCCAGCGAATCCACATCATGAGGAATATCATGGCGTAGGTCTTCAGCGCGAAGGCCAGCAGGTGCAGCAACGTGCCATACCACACGTAAACTGGCGGAGCGGTCATCAAACCGGTGGCGGCATCGAACTGCGGTTCCTTGGCCATCAGTGCCCACTCCAGTGAGCCAATGCCTGTGGACCATCCGCCCAGGAAAAGTGTGACAGCCACGGCCGAGGTGACGACCATCATGGCGTATTCGGCCATGAAGAAGAGAGAGAAGCGCATGCCGGAGTACTCGGTGTGGTAACCTGCCACCAGTTCGGATTCCGCTTCGGGGATGTCGAAGGGCGTGCGGTTGCACTCGGCCAGCGCCGCGAGGAAGTAAGCAGGCGCGAGGACGAACATGGCCGGGTGAAAGAGGTTCCACTGCCACAACCAGCCGCCGCTGCCGGCGTGGCGCAAGGAGAGCTGGTCAAAGGTCATGCCCTGCATGGACATCGTGCCGGACACGAGTATGCCTGTGGCGACGGCCAGGCCGACGGGCAGTTCGTAGGAGACGATCTGCGCCGCGGCGCGCATGCCACCCAGCAGCGCCCACTTGTTGTTGCTGGCCCAGCCGGCCATGAGGATGCCCAACACTTCCAGGCTGGTTATCGCCGCGACGTAAAAGATGCCGATATTGAAGTCCGCGACATATACGGCGTCGGAGAAAGGCAAGACCGCCAGCCCGCCCAGTGCTGAGGCCAGTACTATGTAAGGCGCGGCGCGGAAAAGCCGCTTGTCCGCCGCATCGGGGATGATGTCTTCCTTGAGAATCAGCTTCAGCCCATCGGCCATGAAAATGAGGACGCCCGGAGCCAGCTTGCTAAGGACCTTGTCGAGAGCATCCAGGGGCGGCAGGAAAGGCTTGCATACGGCCGCCATGGCCCGCGCGAGAGGATCCGCTCGGGGGTCGGCGCCATTGCGTACGATGACCCGGAGAAGTTCGCCGAAGAAAGGCCCTATATTGCATTGGTTTGGGCCAATACGGCGCTGGATGTCCGCTGCAACTTTCCGCTCAACATAGGTGCTGAAACCCACCACGAAAAGCACCACGCCCACAGCGACGCCGCAGGCCACGAACACGGCGATGAACGCGGAGGCGGAGCTGCCCCAATGATGTGTCATCAAGAAGTCATAGAGGTCTGGCATTTGCTGGCTCGTTTCTCCTTCTGGTACGCCTACTTCTTTCCGTCCTAGCCTCGTATGGTGATCTTGCCGTTGGAAATGATGAAGAGAACTTCGCCGTCGGAAGCCTTGTACCACCAACGCTCCTGCGGTTCAAGAATGGGTCTTCGTATGACGAGGGGCTTCCCGGTAGCAATGTCTTTCCCTATCTCCTCCGGCGGTTCAAGACCGGTCATCACCTCAACGCTCTCGACCCTGCTTGGTTTGCCCAGGGCTTTTTGCAGGTCTTCTTTGGTCTTGCATTCCTCGGCTCTAGTGAGGATGTCCTGCTTTGAGCTTGAGCCTAAGCCGCAGCCGCCCAGGAACAGCAGCGTAAGGCAGAAACCGGCCAGTAATCTCAGCAGCATGCTTTTCATTCTACCCTCCTCCCAGGGGCTTTTGGCCTCCAGACCCCCTTACCTGTCAACCTCCGGCAGCACAATATCAAAGCTGCCGATCACGGCCACAATGTCTCCGATCAGCAGGCCGCGGGTGACCTCTTCGAAACAGTTGACCGCGGTGAACGAGCCGGTCCGGATCTTGACGCGCAGGGGCTTTTCCGTGCCGTCGCTGACGATGTAGTACCCGGTCTCGCCGCGGGGGTTTTCGCAGCGGACGTAGACTTCGCCGCGTTTGACGCGCAGGCGCGCAGGAACCTTGGCCTGGTACTGGCGGTCCGGATTCTCGGGCGGCAGCTTGTCGTTCTCGCGGAGCAGCGCGCACACCTGCCGGGTCAGCCTGACGGATTCGTGGACTTCCTTCACGCGCACCCAGTAGCGGTCATAGTTGTCGCCCAAGCTCCCGCGCGGGTTGCTGCCTTGCGGGTCGCCGCCGTCACCGATGGGCACATCGAATTGGAGCTTATCGTAGATCGAGTATGGCTCGTTCTTGCGGATGTCCCAGCGCACACCCGAGGCGCGGAGGTTCGGCCCGGCCAGCCCCCAGTTGACTGCCTGTTCCGGTCCGATTACGCCCACCTTGCACAGGCGCCGTTCGAAGATGGAATTGCCGGTGATAAGCGCATTGAACTCCACCATCTTGGGTTCCAGGTATGAGGCGAAGTCCTCGCACTTGGCGAGAAAGCCGGCCGGCAGGTCGTAAGCCACCCCGCCGATGGTCATATAGTTGTAGGTCAGCCGCGCGCCACAGACCTCCTCGAACAGGTCGTTGACCAGCTCGCGGTGGCAGATGCCGTGCAGGAAGGGCGTGTAGGCGCCCATGTCCATGGCGAGTGCGCCCAGGCAGATCATGTGGCTGGAGATGCGGTTGAGCTCATCCACCAGAACACGCAGCAGTTCGCCTCGCCGGGGAACTTTGATGCCGGCGAGTTTCTCGACGGCCAGGGCATAGGCATGGTTCGAGTTCATCGCGCAGAGGTAGTCCACACGGTCCGTGTAGGGCATGAACTGCCGGTAGTCCACGTACTCAGCGATCTTCTCGATGGCGCGGTGCAGATAGCCGACGTCCGGCCGGGCCGCGACGACGACCTCGCCGTCCGTGGTAACTTCCAGCCTCAACACCCCGTGTGTGGAAGGATGGTGCGGCCCCATGGAGAGCACCATCTCCTCGGTCTGCGCCAGTCCAGCCTGCTCTTTGTTCTCTGCTTCCACGCCGCTCGTTTCCTGTCGTAGTTCTGCCGCGGGCCTCCAGTGCGCTTTCGTGCGGGCAACGGACCTGCGGCCGCTCTCCCCGCCGCCCGCTATTTCCTCTCCTGCGCCGCCGCTTTGCCCTGCGCTTCCTTCTCCTTCGCCTCCCGTTCCGCGTTCACTTTCTTGATCGTGTCGCTGAAGTACTGTCCCTCGCGCAGCAGCGGCACTCCGCCGTATTCCTTCGGGTATTCGTAGTCCTTGCGTCCCGGCCAGCCTTCCCAATCCGGCGGGTTAAGAAGCCGCCGCAGGTCGGGATGGTTCCTGAAGACGATGCCGTAGAGATCATACGCTTCGCGCTCGAAGAAGTTGGCCATGCCCCAGAGCTTGGTGACGGACTCAATCTCCGGCTTCTCGCGCGGCAGGACTGCTTTCACCAGCAGCCTGTGCGAATGCTTCAAGCTGTGCAACGGATAGACGACCCAGAATTCGCTTCCCGTGTCCACGGCGGCCAGAGACATCAGGCTGTCGCAATAGAGCTCCGGGTCTTCCTTCAGGAACTTCAGGATTTCGAAAGTCCTCTCCGCCGGGACAAGCACAAAACGGTCGCCGGCCTGGACGGCGGGTGCGGCGATTTCGGGCCAGCGGGCCTTCAGCTTGCCGGCGAGCGCCTCAAACTCCATGGGTTTCCTTCTGGGCGGGTTCTTTGCGCAAGACGCCTTCCCGGCGGATCTTCTCGCGCAACTTGAAGACGCCCTCGATGAGCGCCTCGGGTCGCGGCGGACAACCGGGTATGTACACGTCCACCGGAATGTACTTGTCAATGCCTCTGACAACCGAGTAGCTGTATTTGCAGAACGGTCCGCCCGCGTTGGCGCAGGAGCCCATCGAGATGACCCACTTAGGCTCAGGCATCTGTTCATAGAGCCGTCTCACGCGGCTGGCCATTTTGTGAGTGATCGTCCCGGCCACGATCATGAGGTCGGCCTGGCGCGGGGTGGGGCGGGGAATCATGCCGAAGCGGTCCAGGTCGAAGCGGCTGGCGCCGGTCTGCATCAACTCAATGCCGCAGCAGGCCGTGGCAAAGAGCAGGTACCACAGCGAGTTCTCTTTGCTGAGGTTGAGCAGAGCGTCTGCGTTGGCGAAGACGATGTTGTCGTATTCAGCGGAATGGCGCAGCAATCCCACACTGTCCCCCAGTCACGGGTTAGAATCGCGGCTGAACGCACATGCACACGGGTAGAAAATCATGGGTTCGAAGCCTGGATGCCTTAGAGATAATGAGCCTTCATCTGCGTTCATCCGCGGTTCCCGCTCGCCGCCTGCCGCCAGGAGCGCAGCCCTGGCTCAGGCGGCGCGCGGAATGTTCTTATCCAGCCCAAGTCGCCTTTGCCCCAGATGTAAACCAGCCCCAGGAATAGGACTGCCAGGAAGAAGAGCAGCTCGCCGAACACAATCAGAGCCGGCTGCCAGTTCGTGGTGCTGGTGGTCAGGTTCTTGAAAATGGCCGCCACAGGGTAGACCAGGGCCATTTCCACATCGAACAGCACGAACACCAGCGCCACCACGTAGAAACGGATATTAAAGCGCAGCCATGCCGAACTGAGCGGGTTCTCGCCGCACTCGTAGGTTAACTGCTTCTCTTTCGTGGGGTTGTGCGGGCTGACAAGCCGGCTTAACCCAAGCAGCGCGCCCGCCACGACCACGGCCAGCACCAGCAGCAACAGTGCAGTGCCGTACTCCGGGACCTCAATCTCCGTGTGCATCTCCGCCCGGCTTCCTTGTGGCCACGCCGTGACGAAGGCATGGCTCTAGAGCAGTTCACGATTGGGTGTATCGCCGCGCCTTCGTGGCACGGGCATCTTGCCCGTGTACACGGCCTGGAAGGCCGTGCCACAAGGCCACAGCCATTC
>Ga0209777_10009456_pt1 | contig 10474 bp, 6 predicted proteins | sample FrelakmetHBP12HB_FD_187147 | JGI IMG/M metagenome (GOLD analysis project Ga0209777, IMG submission 187147) | Freshwater lake sediment microbial communities from the University of Notre Dame, USA, for methane emissions studies -HBP12 HB (SPAdes)... | ecosystem: Environmental > Aquatic >... | reverse complement strand
GGGGACGGTGTGGTCTACCGTTGGGATGAATCCGCCTTGTTCGATTAGGGGGATGAATTCGCGGAGGTGGGTGCGGATGGCTTCGGGGCCTTTGGCGAGTTCGCGTTTGTCTACGCCGCCCCAGAGTTTGAGGGATGGACCGAACTGTTTGCGCCATTGCATGGGGCTGACGTTCGAGGCGCGTTCGATGGGCCAGACGGTGTCGACGCCGGCGTCAAGCATTGCGGGGATGAGCAGGGTCGGGTCGCCGTCGGAATCTACGGCGAAGTATTTTGTGCCGTGGGCGCGGAAGAACTCGACCATGCGTTTGAGGTGCGGGAAAATGAATTCGCGGTGCAGATCGGGACTGAGCAGGGGTCCGGATTTCATGGCGAAGTCTTCGTTGAGCACGAAGTAGTCGACCTGGATTTTTTCGAGGACCGGGCGGCTGGTCTCGATGATGAGATCGGCGTAGAACTCCATCATCTCGTGGAGCAGCGCGGGTTGTTCGTACCACGCGTAGGACAGGGCTTCGGTGCCCATCCACTCGCGGGCGCGCCAGTAGAAGCCGTTGGCGGCGCAGTTGCGGCCGAGGACGAGGGGATAGTCGCGTTGTTTCCAGCGCTCGATTTGCGTATCGAGGTCCGCCGGATAGCGTTCGGGGATCGCCGCGATCAGGCGCTTCTTGATTTCGCGGAAGTCCTCGGGTGTCTTCACGGGGAACTCGAGGTACTGGTCCATGCACATACGGCCGCCGTCGACGGTCCCCGCTTTGAGCGCCTTCGTGACGATGCCGTGGCCGTTGCGGACGATTTCGTATTCGGGCGTTTCCTCGATGAGTTGGTGGTCGAAGGGCGGAATGAAGGAGTAACTGACGGGGACGTATTCGCGGCGGTCGAGGCCGAGTCCTGGCTCGTCCACGAACCAGTCCCATGTGAAGTCCTTGATCGCCTCGGAATTCTCGGCGCGCCAGCGCGCCCGCGTCTGCGGCCAGATCCCGAGCTCGTGGTTCGGCCGCCGGTCGCTGGTTTCGTAGCGCATGCACGCGTCGAAGCGTTCGAGGTCCGTCACCCGTTTCCCGATTCCCATTTGCCTCCCCTCTCCATTCGTTCTGATCCGAACGCGATCATTTTCTCCGGAAGGGCCCACTGTCGTCAAGATCGAAGAAGGTATCTTTCGCAAAAAAGGGGCTCTTCCGGTTTTACCGTACTTTTCATGGAGACTCATCCCACCAATTGGTATCGCGTTTCGTGCAGGCCATAGATTTTCAGTTTGAAGAACTCGGGGTCTCGAAAGCCGTAGGCTTGGTGTTGCAGCACGCGGATCTTGGTGTTCGTGCCTTCGAGCGGACCGGTGGAAATGGGGTAGTCGTAGTACGCGAGGATGTGGCGGCGGTGCGCGGCCAAGGTCTGGGCAAACTTGATGAGCATCCGGATGCCCGAGGCTTCCGCGCGCGCGATCCACGCCGTCAGTATGCGGCGCGCCGCGCGCTTGTTCGGCTGTTCCCATACCCGGCGCAAGTCGTCTTTCATGTAATAGGCCAGGGCCAGCGGCTCGTTGAGCTTCAACGCTTCGCGCAGGCGCCGGGGTTCATCACGCGTTTCATCAAGGTTCTCGGGGTTCTTCAGCAGCAGCCATCGCGTCCCTTTCAACACATCCTTGTGGAGTTTTTCGGTGGCTTCCCGGTGGAGGTCGCGGCGCAACTCAGAAAGTTTCTCGTTGAAGAGTTTGATGATATGGAAGTGATCGTAGACGATGACGGCGCTACGCAGGTGCGCCTGGACGGCGCGGGTGTACGCGGGGGACATGTCCATCGCCACGGCCTTCACCTTCGCATGGGACTTCTGGAGCCGTTTCCAAAAGGGGTCGAGCGCATCGGCCCCTTTGCCATCGCCGACGAACACGACCGCGCCCGAACGCAGATCCAACACCACCGTCAGATACCGGTGGCCCCGGCCAATGGCGATCTCGTCAATCGCGATCGCGCACAAATGCTTGAGCTTGATGCGCTTGAATTTCCGGCCCAGATACCGTTTCTGGATGTCTTTGACGGCGTCCCAACCGACCTGAAAATACCGGGCCACATCCCGGATGGTCATGCAATGCGACAGCTCCAGCACGTGACGCTCGAACGCCTTCGTATAACTGCGCCGCGTGTCCGCAAAGCCCACTCGAACTTGGCGGATCGCTCCGCAGTCCATGCACCCTACCCGTGGAATATCCAGCACAATTTGCACCGGACGCCCGCCAATCGGAAGGCCCCGAAACCGCCGGGGGTAGACACCATGCCGGACTACATGGCTTGAGCCACAGACCGCACACCGAAGATTCTCCGTCTCCTGACGCACCGTGAAGATCACCTTTCCACCTTCATACTCCGTTTTCACGTACTGGTAGCCTCGAATCCCAAAACCGTGGTATAACAAACTCGTGGACATGCTCCGACCTCCTTCCAAAGTTGATTCACAACCTTTGGATACGTCAGCATGTCCACGTTCTTCAACTCAAAAGTACGGTAAAACCGGATGAGCCTAAAGAATCATGTTTCCTTTGTGGCGAGATGGAGTTTTTCGTTAGGATCTGGGAAAGCTACCCGATCGTCATAGACTTGGTGCTCTACTTCTTCCTGTTTGCGGCGGCCAGCCGGGCTGCATTTGCCAAGAGCTTTCCAAGCTATGAGGGGCGGATTCTTTCTTTGGCTGTCGGCCTGTTTCTCGCCGCAGGGCTTGCTATCGCCCAACGTAAGCTTGGATTTAGTACCGAAAGTATGGGGCCGGTCGCGATATTCATTATCGGGCTTATCGTGTTCATTCTGGGGTACAAGCTGCTTCGCCAAGCCGACCTTCCACGCCATTTGACGATCTTGTTCTGCGGGCTTTTCGTAATCGTGCTCATCAAGGTCACGATGCCGGCCGCGTCAGGCAAATTCCTTCGCGAGAACCCGCTCACAATCTTCCTGGTAGCTGCGGGTGTCCTGTCCTGGGTCGCGTACACGACCAACCTGCAAATCGGCCGTATGGAACAGCGCAAACCAGGGCACGCGTTGGAACGGTTCAAAACGGTCCCCTCGGAACAAATCCTAAACAAGGAGAAACGATTGATCAAACACGAAGTGCGTGAGCCTTCTCGTCAAAACAAGCGAGATGAGGAAGGAATCGTTTTAGAATTGCGCCGTGCCCAGGAACTGGTCGAAAAAGAAGGCATAAATAACAAGAACCGCGGCCGGGTCATCGAGGCTATTGACCGGACGCTCAAACGGAGCCAGGCGATTCGCCAACGGTTGAGCCGTTTACTTCAGATTGACGAGGCGTTGCGCCGGTTTGATACCGCTTGGTTCAAACGTATGCACGGGCTGAACCTGAATCAACTGACGCCAGAACAGCAGAAACTTGTGCAGGATTTCCTTGTCAAAGAACGGAAGCGCGTTCATGTAGAAGAAGAACTCGAGAAACTGGAAATGGAGGTAAACAATCATGCTCAGACTCTTGCTGCGCATCTGCAAAAGGTAAAAGAGTCAGCGATGGCCTTGAACGCGCCAGGTCTCCAAGGATGGATCAACGAAGCTATGACCGAGGCCGAAAAGACCCGCGAACTTGACGGCCGAATTCTTCACTGGGAACAATACCTGCTCTCCCTTGTAAAAAAACAACGGCGCGAACTGATGAACGCGGAATAGATCAGGGGGGAGCTATTTCCTCCTGAGTGTCAGATTGGTATAAAATGTGGGCGCATGGGAGAACGATGATGAACATGACTGACCGAAATTTCGAGCCGGAATGCGAAGGTCTCTTGAATCGTTTCTTTGACACATACCGCAACGACGCGCTGCGAAAAAGGGCGTTGAAGGCGTTGCGGTTTCTCATGGCTTGTGATACGCCGTTGGGCGGGAGACCTACGGGCTGGGCTGGAGGAATCGTTTACTTCGTGGCCAATAGGGATCAGCTTGTCAACTGCGGAGTACCCGGCCTGCTGAACAGCGACTTGGAAACGTTCTTTGGTATCTCGATGGGTACGATTCGGCAGCGCGCGGCAGGTATTGAAACCTTGCTCGATATTTGAACTCCTCGCGAGGCTTGCATTGCCGTTACCGATTCTATTCGAGCTATTGGCGTCGGCTGCGCAACAGTCGGCAAATAAAGAAAAAGTGAAGTCTAATTCGGGAACCCGAAGACCTCCACGGAATGCTCCCCTCCGTTATGGTTCTACTGGATCCATTTTTTCAGGAAGAGGTATAAAAGTTCCCAGTCCTCGGGATTGTCCGGCTGTTTTCCTCTGAAACTGACTCGTTTCATTATCTCCACGTCGGGTTTGAGCACCCCGAGTTCGCGTGCGCGTTTCTTCAGGAATTTGGCTAGGCCTAGCGGCAGTCCTGGTTCTACGCACGCGGGTGAGGCTGTCTCGCTGAGTTCAGCGACTGTCACGCCGAGCGCACCCGCCAGCTTTTGAAGTATGTCGAGTGAAGGGTTGTCTTTGCCGCCAGTCTCGAGCTGCCAAAGGTAACCGCGGGAAAGCCCGGTCGCCTTGGCCAGCTCGACAGAGCTCAGTCCCTTTTCGTTGCGTAATTTTACGATCTTTTCGCCGAGCGTCATTTTACGACTCCCATTTCAGGCATTATACCAAACCCGCCAGATGTTTTCTATAAAGCATGTTATGTTTGACTTATAAGACAACCATTGTGTATAATATAAAGGACAAGATGATTTCTAAAGAAGAAAGGAGAGCTAACCATGGATCAGACAATCGTGATGCTCGAACAATGCTACACCCGTCACTACGAACTCTGTAACGCCGTCATTCTGGTGCTTGTATTCGGCGGGATGGCGCGTATAGCGTTTTGGCGTGACGAAGACGGCCTAAAAGTCGGCGGACCGCTTGCCGCCGGTCTTGCGCTCCTGCTGACTGTCGCCATGCTCAAATGGACACGCGCCGAAGGCAGAACCATCACCGAACTCGGCCCGCTCGCGGCCCTGATCATAGTCCAGGCAATCCTAACCATGGGATGGGCGGCGTTTCGAAAAAGCACGAAATCCTAGCAGCAGGAATCTACTCGTAGAACACTTCCGACTTCTCTTCGGCTTCTTGTCCATCATTCCTGTCGAAATCGTCCGGTCCTCTTCCCAGGAGGACTCAGGCCAGTATCTCAACCACTTTTTCGAAACCATCGGGCTTATAGTTCTCGGGAATTGACCGTAGCCCCATTGGCCAGGAGCCCAAATCCTCCAGATATCGCCTTTCCCGTCTCTCCAGAAGACCCATAATGACCGCGTTACAAGCGGGAAGATCCATGAATTCTTCAGCCATCCGTGGCCATTTCTGAACGTTGCACAGTATAGAGACCGACTCCCAGTCGTCCAAGCAGGCAATCATTTTAGCTTTCTCCTTCATGGGAAAGGAATCGTCTTTACGGGGTATTATCTGTGGCCTTGTACCCTGACATCCACCCTCTAACCAAGCCAAGTTGGCCTGTATATCAAGCACTGGCACTACTCCACTATACGAGATATTATACAACACGCTTTCAACAAGGCCATCCGGAGGCTTGGCCATATCCCCCGCTATACACTTCGTACAAAGGAGACGCAGCATAGGCGGATAGTGCTCTTTCCCAGCAATAAGGGAACAAGATGTTTTATCGCTGTCTCTTCCTAACGCCTCAACGGCCTTCATAACATCGGCAAAAAACCCTAGCCCATATCGCGCCAGCCAATCCCAGTCACCGAGGTCGGGCGGCGAGGGCCGCAAACTATACTCCGGCATAAAAAGCCGTAAATTGTTCCCCTCATCAGCTAACCTTGCCAGGAATCTCGCGACTTCTCCAAGTGTTTTATCCGGGTCCTGCAGACAACAGATGCGTCCGAGCGCAAGCCCTGCAGCGCGCCTTGTCACTAAAGTTGAATTCACAATACCCTTGAGGACATGGATTAGCTCATCGTCCACTGAGTCCAGATCAACGAGCTTTGCCAATCCCTCCACATATCGCTCCTTAAGCATGACCCGGGCAAGCATGTGATTCCAGGCACGCTTACCATTCCATTCCTTTTCATAACAGCGCCTACGAGGCGTCTCAGAGATCTCTTCACCACAGAAGATACTGACCAATGCCTCCAACCTAATCTGCGCTTCTCTTGTAAGTTGTGAATTTGCCAATGCGCGAAGAAATATGTGAAGAATATGCCACATACCCTCGTCCCAACCCGGCTCAGTTGTCTCCGGCTCAAAACTTGTCAAGATTCTGATCGCATGCCGGTCTGCGCCTCCTGGCGTATGAATGAAATGCTCGCCAATATCCAAGATAGCGTCCGTAGCACGAGGGCCGCCGATCCTGCCAATGGCGAGAACAATTGCCTCACACTCATCGAGCTTCGTAACGTCCAAAAGTGAAACAAGGCCTGCTATGTGTCTTTCGCTAAAATGCGCCCTATTAATAGTATTCAAGAGTGCCGCCTTGATCACGTCATTCCGTTCCTTACAAATAACGCCCAAAAGATCATCGGGGGAGAGCGGTCGTTGCCAATGACGAAGCAACTGGAGGCACCTTTCATGAAACACAGACCATTCGTCGATGTCTGGGTCTATTGTTGGGCGCGTCATGGCAAAATATTTCTCGTGATCGTGTATATAGGGAAGTGCTCGGGAGACCTGTTCTCTCCATGAAGGCTGTTCCAGCGTGCGCCTGTACCCAGGAAGACAATCCATAATATACCGCATTATCTCTACCATCTGAACCAGTGCGTTATGCGAACCAAGATACGCAAGCCCATGCAGGAGCATTCGCCCCGTCCGATAGGCTTCAAAGCCATCTGTCAGGGAATTGTTCAACAGGCTCGCCCACGCGGCAGGTTCCTTCATCGCGATTGCAGATTCGATGCATGCCTCGAGCCACCTGTCAATGAGTGCTTCCTGCTGCGCTTCGCGAAGCTGTGAAAGGTCCAAATGCGATAGCAATGTGGCCGCAAGTTGGGCCACCCATTCAGATGATGTGTTTTCATAGTGGGTATCCGGCGGAAGATGGTACACTTGATGGAGAATAAACACTAAGCCTCTGACCAATGTAAGAATCAGCTCGGGTGTCGCGTGGGAGCCGTTAAGGGCAAACTGCGTAGCGAGAATACAATCGTGTTGTGCTATTTCGTTCGCAGTCACCACAAAAAGGTCCTTGTTGTCACACATTTCAGCGAACAAAAGTAAGGGGTCATCCCAACGGTGATATTCGAGATACTCGCTTCGGAAATCGACCGGTCCCTGTTCGACCCGCGATTGGATATATCGCGCTGCGAAATAGTCACGAAACAGGTCATGGGAAAACGCAATGATCTGGTCGGGATTTGCGGCTGTAAAATTGATATTGCTAAGAAGCCCCGCAAGAACGGCTATACGGGCAATGGCGCGCGAAGAGGGTAAGTCACAGCCAGTGGCAGTAGCAAGGTGTGACAGTAGGAACCGTCTTGATGGCTCTTTCAGAATTCTATGGGCAACACAGGAAAGTGCCGAAATGACGTCAGAATAGAGTGGTGCTGGAGTTGGATATTGGACACTTTCGTTCTTGAACTTGCGGTCAAGTGACTTCTTGACAAACGATTCCAAGAGAGTAGCCCGGTTTCTGGGCAGGGCGGGAGGAGTCGTGGTGTTAAGGTCAAGTCCCAAAGCAGTCTGAACAAGCAGGTCCAGAAAGAACGGGGTTCTTGTGAGTGAGTATAGATCGGGGTCCGAAAGGATCTGCGCGGCTAGAAACGAGTATGGGCCAGTTCTCAACCGGTCATCCAAATACTGACGAACGGCGTCAAGGGCAGGTTCCTGAAGGCAATAACGTGTGGTGGCGTTGAAGCAATCAGGGCATTCCTCGCCTCTTGTTGTGAGAAGCGTGTTGCCTTTGTGTTTCCTTAGGAACTTCTTAAGCAACTTGTCGAAGGGTCGAGGGCCGACTCGATATTCGTGGGGAATTTCGTTGTACCCATCCATGAGATAGAGAATATCTGTCGCTTTCGAACAGTCGGAAGCCAGCCATTTCTCTAACTGGGATACGGATTTGGCGTCCAGCGGCGTCTCGGCATCGTCAAGCAGGTCCAGAATAGAATCCCGGATGAGATCTTGAAAGGTCTTGTGGTCATGAGGGTCAAAGCGGCTGAGTTGAACAATAATTGGAAGAAAGTAGCGCGAGCAACCGTCAGCTTGAAGAATGTCACGGGCAAGCATTCGAAGCAGAGTCGATTTTCCGGATCCGGCCGACCCACTGACCAGAATACGTTCGCCAGAAGGCCCGACGCTCAGAAGGAGCCTCGAGAAAGAAACGGGACCGGATGCGGCAGACGTTTCCTGACCTGAAACATCAGGGTATGTAGGCGACGTCTCCTCCCGTAGCGTCAGCTCCAGGGGGAATTCAGGAGCTTGGGATTGAATGGTACTTCCGTAAGCGACCATCCATTTCTGACTGAAGCGTTTTTCATGGTTAATGTGTCGTTCAGACGCGACGATTCTATCGCGCACTTCTTTGAATAGGCGGCGGGCGTCCTGTGTCGGGAAAATGAATTCCTTGGGGAACAAACCGCTTGATGGTTCCTTTTTCCGCTGGGTCCACTCCCTCGACTGCTCGATTGATGGATGGCATAGCAGAATCGACTTACGGGTCAGTCTTCCTTCGACTGCGATCCATGGAAACTGATTGCGGGAACCATGGGCACGAAAGAGGCGTGCGAGTGTCTGTTGCTGTATTCGCACCGCACTTAGGCGTCCCCGTACCGCCTTATTCTTACTGGTCGATTGACTGTCGATATCTCGTGTTTTTATGAACCAATACTTGGCCAGGAAGTGCCAATGGTCGTAGTTCATGTGATCGCTACAGATAAGGGCAGGCAGTTTCTCACATCGCGGCCACCGCGACAACGGGCCATCGACGTGCAATCGCTCGTACGCTTGACCGAAGAGCAAAAACACCTTTCGCCAGTATGCGGGTCCACCTGTTGAGGTTGCCATGCACGAGATTGGAGGCATCCACGTCTCTCCGTCGAAGGACATGGAAACGTACCGGATCTCTTTACCGAGCTCAGCGTTCTCGTCTACGACAAACGCGATTTTGGCTAAAACCGGATTTTTATCCATGCTCATGCCTCCGCACCATTATCGGCGACACCGCATGACCACATCAACCTCTGTAAGCAAGCTCTGTAAGACCTAAGTCGTTGACCGGCAACAACTGGTCTCTTTCGCGTGGACTTCTGAACGTTTTCTCTGTAATGCTGTAACGTCGTAAGTTATTGCGCCACAATAACTTATGTATTGACAGCCCCTCTTGTTTGTGATATAGATTGGTTGGACTGTGGCCACGTCGTCTTGTGCTGAACAAGACCCAAGGCAACGGTGAAATTTGACCAGAAGGAAAATGTTATGAAGCTCATTGCATCACATTCCAGGGTAGACGGCGCGGCCACCAAGCGAGTTTCCTCGTGGGCTGCCCATGCCATAAGCGGGGGTACTCGGCCCAACATTTCAGAATCCCGGATTGTTGGCCGACCTTCGATACTGCGTTCTACAGGCTCTCCGCTAACGTTCTCGGCTTATGAGCCGCTTGTACGCAGAAAAGTTCCTAAGAAGAATTTGCGGTTCTTCACCGCAAGTCGAACTAACAAGAGTCGAGCCAACAAGATCGCTAGAAGGAGGAGGCAAGCAACTATGAAGTCCAGACATATGCAGTCATTCCAAAAGGCAACCTGGGACGTAGCCCCCAGAAAGGCAGCACAGAATTCAAATCTGGCTGCTCATCACACATGTTTGGCCAATTTTTGGCTAGGCATCGCTATCCGGAGCGTCTTGATGTACAGCATTTGGCTATTTGCCCTTGCCATTGTCACGGCCGCTGCGTTTTCTGCGGAACCGACTCGGCGCGAATTAGGCGTTAGGAATGAGAATCAAGTGGTCCTTATCGAGGACATTAGAGGGGACCGATCAACTCCGCTTTTCAGCAGTATTTGCCGGGACTGTCCTGGCTTGACCAACAGAAAGGAGGATCATCAGATGAAAGATAAGACAATATGCTATTTATGCAAACAAGTCCCTGACCCGAGCCGAGCCGTTCATCGTGCATCGGCGGGCGGCGACGTGACAGGGGCGATAGGCGGTGGTATTGCCGCCTTCTTGAGAACCCTCTCAGATTGCCCCCCTGGCGAAACTGTCGCGAGTTTTAGGTACGTGTATGTCCCCACTGCGCAAGCTCAATCGCGCTTATCGCTCGAAATCTTTTTGAAGAGCGACGACAAGGCCCGGCTTAGTATTTTGAATACAGCTTTGAAGCACGGGCCGCTGAGCGCCTTCTACGACTTCCAAGACAATCCTGGGAGGGCTTTTCCCTGGCAGGCCTTGCAAGCCGTATGCCATTCAGTCCGGAGGTGCGAGACAGTCCCGTCACTGACGGACCCGCGCGACCATCCAAGGGCGATGCAGCAATTCCTTGTCATGCGACCCTTCAGTAGCCGCAAACAGGGCTCCTTTGCCACGTTTGATA
>Ga0209777_10009455_pt1 | contig 10475 bp, 5 predicted proteins | sample FrelakmetHBP12HB_FD_187147 | JGI IMG/M metagenome (GOLD analysis project Ga0209777, IMG submission 187147) | Freshwater lake sediment microbial communities from the University of Notre Dame, USA, for methane emissions studies -HBP12 HB (SPAdes)... | ecosystem: Environmental > Aquatic >... | reverse complement strand
TGAGCGAAGACGCCCGCCAGTTCGCTCAGCACTATCACATCCGCGTGCTGGACGACTCTGACCTGAACCAGCTCGAAGCCAAGCTGCTGGTCTCCTGACCCGCGCCCCCCCGGGGAAATCCTAACACCGAAACCCGAAGTCCGAAACTCGGCGATTCGGATTTCGGATTTAGGACTTCGGACTTGCGTTTTCGCTTGGGCGTGTTCGCTTGACTCTGACCCTTGGGCGAATAGAACTCAGTCTGACGGTTGATACTTTGAGTCGCGGATTCAACTCCGGGTCCGTGCCTATCGGAAGCCCTTAGAACAGCGGTGAACGCGAAATCCCTGGGACAGCCCCGACGAAGACTCAGGAACAGCCAGTTAGCCGTTGGCAGCCTGGCCGGTCAGAAGGGAAGCGGCGCTTTGTCGCACTTCTAACTCGTTGACAGAATCCAGCTTGGCAGAGTGGGTTCAAGTCTGCTGGTTCCAGCGCGGACGATGCGGAGTTCGGTCACAGCGCTGTTTCGGAGGCGAAACCGCATCAGAAGTAGCGAGTTACGAAATGGAATGCTCTTGAACGCAATCATGGCACGGCATCTGTTCAGCATACTTCCTAGGAATTCGCCCTCACCGGCTGGACGCAGAGAGTGAAACAAACCTGGAATTGACTAGCACCGCCGCTACCTTCCAGTGGCTTCATATGCACTGGAACATGGCACGGTTGGCGGCAACTTATGAGTAACGAAAGAGCCTGATACAACCGAAAAGGGGGGTCATCATGGCACACAGAACGATCGAAACCTGCAAGGCCGTCCTGCTCGACGAGAGCGGACAAACGATGCTTGAGTACATCGTCATCGTGGTGTTCGTCGTGATCGCCGCGATTGTCGGTTTCAGACTCGTCAAGGGCATCGTCAGCCGTGGCACGGCGAAGGCATCGGCTTCCATTGGCTAGCGGCCGGCATCTGGTCGAACGCAACCCGTTGCCGGCGCGGGACCGTTCGTACCCGGTCGAGTTGCGGGCGCCGGGCGCAGATGGACTGACCGGCACGCCACACATCCGGAGCGCTTCTTTCGAGGGCGCGGGGTTCAGTCCGTGGCAGGATGCCTGGCGCAGCCACACGCGCCCGGTACTGTTCGGCAATCACGTCGAACTGGTCGGCCGGGAAGCTGAACTCGCGCAACTGAAGCGCCTGCTGAATGACCCTCAAGTCAGAGTGATTACCATTTCCGGGCCGGCCCACATCGGGAAGACCCGGCTGGCGCTGGAAGCTACCGCGTCCGCTCAGTATGAGACCGTGGTGATAAGCGGCGACGAGCTTGAATCGGCCTCGGAGTTGCGCCGGCTTGCGTTGCCGGGCAAGCGGGTCATTGCCATCGTCGAGCATTGCGATACCGAGAAGGCCGCGCAGATTGTCCGCGGGATGGTCGAGTCGAATGACATCAAGACCCTTGTGTTGCTCGCGCCCGGCGCCCGGCTCGCCGCGACCTTCGGGTATCCGCCCAACACGGTCAGCCACATCGTTGTCCCTCCACTCGGGAACCCGGAGAGCCGCGTATTGCTGAACTACGCGGTCAGGAGTCTGGACCACGAGACCGAGAGCTGGATTACGCGCGAGGCTTATGGCAATCCCGGTATTCTGCTTGCCGCCGCGCGCTTGCGCCGGCTGATGTACCGCGGCGCGCCGAGCCTTCAGGACGCGCTGGTCCAGGGCATGAAACAACGCGTGCGCGAGGAATTCGGCGAGCACGGCTGCGAGATGCTCACGGTCCTGAGTCTGATGACCCGGGTTGACATCCGACGCGAAGACGCCGATGAGGTCGAACAGATCTGCCGGATTCTCGGCTGTCGCATTCGGTCGTCCTTGATTCTGCGCGCAGTCCCGCGCTTCCGGGAGGCCGGCGTCGTCAACCAGGCCGGCCGGTATCTGGAAGTCGCTCCCGCGATTCTCGCCGAGGAACTGACGCTCGATGCGTTGCGCAACCATCCCGAACAAGCCCGGTCCCTGGTGAACGCATTCGGCAATTCCGGTCGCCTGCGAATAGCGGGAAGACCCGAATCGCCGCCGACGCTTGAAGATAACACTGAACCATTGCGGCAGAGTCCCTGGCAAGCACCGTTGCCGCAGTCTCAACCTTCATGATGCTTCTCTCTCTCAGCGTATCCGCGCTTCTCATGCGACCATAGCACGCTCAGCATAGCGGCCCTCAGAGGGAGAATCCGGACGCTTCGCGACAGCGAAGCGTCCACGCTTTTCGCTCAATTCCGAATTCCGACTTGGACTTCCACCACAGAGGCGCAAAGACAACGGCAGGGATGTCAAAGAGCAGATATTAATCTGCAAATTGCAGTGTGAACCATGGCATCTTGACTTCTGCAGTCTGTATTCTACAATCTCCTGCTGGTGGTCTTGGTGGTGGATTCCGGCCGCGGAATCCGGGGAAGTGCTCCTTCCCTACTCACTAGTCACTGCCGGCAGCGTCACCGTGAACGTCGTGCCTTTGCCCGGTTCGGACTCAACCTCGATTGTGCCGTGACAGGACTCGACAAACGCCTTGCAGACCGCCAGCCCCATGCCGATGCCCACGGCCTTGGTCGAGAACAACGGCTCGAACACGCGCTTGAGGTTCTCGGGCGCGATTCCCGGCCCTTCATCATGAAACCTGACCTCGACCACTAGCTCTTCACTTTTGACCTCTGAGTTTTGACTCTTGAGTTCCTGCCCTGCCTCTGACTTTTCGACTTCTGACCTTTTGACCTTCGACTTTCGGGCCAGCACCGTGATCCGGCCCTCACCATCCATCGCCTGGGACGCGTTCACGAGCAGGTTGAGGAATACCTGCACTATCTGCTGCAGGTCAACGCGGACCATCGGCAGGTCCGACGGAATGCCGCGCTGAACCTGGATGCCCCGGGGCAGGTTAGCGCGCTCCTGCGCGATGTCAAGAACGTCCGTGAGATTGAGCGGGACCATCTCGGCCGGCCGCCCACGGGCAAAGTCCAGCACGCTGGTGATAATGCTGTTGGTGACGTCTATCTCATGGTTGACTATCTCGAGATGGCGCGCCTCTTTCTCGTCCAGCTTCGGGCCCAGCGAGTCGGTCAGGAAGTAGGTCGCGTTGCGCATCGCGGCCAGCGGGTTCCGGATTTCGTGCGCCATGCTGCCCGCGACCTTGCCGGTGGCGGCCAGCCGCTCCTGCCGGACCAGCGCATCTTGGACCTGTTCCAGTTCCTTCGTCCGTTCCTCGACCAGTTCCTCGAGGTGCTGCTGATGGCGTCGAAGCTCGTCTTCCGCCAGCCTGCGTTGCAGGGCAACCGCGGCCTGATTGACAAACGTCTCGACCACCTCCGGGTCCCGGAGAACCGCCTCGCGGCGCAGTAGGATATTCACCGAGCCGAGAATCGCGCCCTGGTGGAACAGGGTCATGGCATAGACCTCGCCGATGTTGAAGGTTTTCTCCAGCAACGCACTGAGCCGTTTCGGCAGTTTGCCGAACGACAGACCGGCCAGTCCGCCTTCAATCCGCTTCAGCTTGTCCGAGGCGTAGCCCTGCCGCTCCTCCGGCGTCAGGGTAAACACGGTCCCTTCCGGCTTTCGACCCATGAGCTTCAGCACGGTATCCAGCCGGTTCCCAAGCCCGGCAACTGCCCGCACCTGGAACTCACCGTTCTTCAGGTCATGCGAGTTCACGACCACGTAGGCATCGCCGACCAGCATGTGCAGACGGGAGCAGATATGCTGATAGATGTCATACTGCTCGCCGAGCCGGACGAACTCAACCGCCGTCTCAGCCAGGAACGCCTTGTCCCGCCGCCGCAGCGCCTCCTGCTCAGCCGCCAGTTCCCGCTCGGTCACATCGCTCAAGAACGACACGGTCGCCGGTTGACCTCGCCACTCGGTCAGGGCCGAGCTGCCTTCCACCCGGCGAACTGCGCCGTCCTTGCGGACAATCCGAAAAGTGTAACGCTCGGGAACCGGCTCGCCGCGCAGTCGCTTTTGATACCGTTCAACGACCTCGGTCCGGTCGTCAGGATGGATGAATTGCGGGAACGGCTGGTCCTGAATCTCCTCCGGGCCCCGGCCCAGCACCTCCCGGGTCCGGGAATTGGCGAACCTGACTCGATCATCCTGGTGCACTAGAATCGCCTCATTTGCATGCTCGACGACCAGCCGGTATTTCTCTTCGCTGGCCTTGAGCGCATCGTCGGCCAGTTTCCGCCCGATGGCAACCGCCATCTGCTCGGCGATTGCCGAGAAACGTCTGAGGTCCGGTTCGCGGAATGGTTCACCCCGGGCGGCGGTGAGCACGCCAATGGTCCTTCCCGATATCGCCAGCGGAGCGAGCATTACCGAGTTGAACCCGAGCAGCCGCTGGAATGTGGGCACGAGCTTCCGAATCAGCGGACTTTCGGTCATTTCCCCAGCCCAGCGTTCGACTTCCTGCGCATTCGACAGAATCCGGGTCAGGCCGGTCTCCAGCACGGTCGCATGGAACCCGCCCGGTTTCAGCACGACCCGGACCTTGGGCATTCCGACTCCCAGCACCTGTTCGACCTTCTGAACTTCGTTGCCGGAGAGTTCCATGTTCATCAGTTCAAGGTACTGCCGGTCTTCGCTCAGCAGAAAGAGCGTTGCCCCTCTGCCGCCGAACGACTTGCGAGTTTCGGCCGCCAGCAAGGCGACTATGGCATCCAGACTGTCGCCCCGGTTAATCCCGGCATCCAGTCGGTTGAGCAGCGCCATGTCCTCGGAATAGCGCCGCAACTGCTCATCGGCCCGCCTGCGTTCGGTGATGTCGCGGACGAACGCGGCGATGCCGACGACCTTGCCCTTGCCGGCGCGAATCGGGTTCCAGGTGAACTCGTAAGAGATGCTGAGACCCGGCTGTTCCTGGACCTCTGTGAAGTTCTCGCCGGCCAGCACCCGGTCGAGACTCTGCTTCGCCTTCTGCCTCACCTCCGGGATGTTAATGACTTCCAGCATGTCCATCCCGACTTTGATTTCAACCCCGTAGACCTTCCGAATCTCCCGGCGATGCGGCTCGTTGAATGCAGTATACCGGTACTCGCGGTCCAGCGCGAAGATCAGGATGTCTTCCGGACTGTCAATCAACGCCTCGGTCAACTTGTACTGTCGGGCGAGCGCGTCGGCCGCTCGCTTGCGTTCGGTGATGTCGGTCATGACGACGTAGTGGTCCGTGGACTGGCCCGGCTCACAACCCTGAGCATACCGGCATCGGACCCAGCGCCGCGTTCCGTCCTTACGCACTATGCGGTATTCCAGGTCGAACGAACCCATGCCGCGCTTGACGTTCTCGGCCACTGTTTTCACTATCTGCGCCCGGTCCTCCGGGGCAATGGGACCCAGCATGCCGGCCCGTCGAATCTCCTCCGGAGAGTGACCGAAGATTTCTTCGATACGGTGATTGGCAAAACTGACCCGTTTCCCCTCCACCACCACCAACCCATCGGGTACGTTTTCGGCAATCCGGCGGAAGCGCTCCTCGCTTTCGCGCAGCGCCTGCTCGGTCTTCTTGCGTTCGGTGATGTCCTCAATCGTTCCCTCGTAGTAGAGGACTTGTCCTTTGGCGTCGCGCACCACCCGCGCGTTCTCACGAACGAGAAGCGGCGAACCGTCGGCCCGGACCCATTCAGCTTCGAGCCCCAGCATTTCGCCTTCACGCTCGAGTTGCGCCTTGAATCTAGCACGGTCAAAGCGCGGGCTGAACCCCTCGCTTTCCAGGTTGCACCGCAGCAACTCGGCCGCCGACCCATAGCGCATCATTCGCACCAGCGCCGGGTTGACCACCAGCACGGTGCCGTCCGGCCGGGTCCGGTACATGCCAATCGGCGCGTTGGTGAAGAGATTCCGGTACCGCTCCTCACTTTCGTGCAGGGCCGCCTCGGCCTGCCTGCGCTCGGTGACGTCCTGGCAGGTGCCGCTGACCACCACCGGCTCTCCGGCCGCGTCGTACTCGACGTTCGTCTCGCCGTGGATGAAGCGCTCGGCGCCGTCCGGCCGGACGACCCGGAGGTCGTAGTCGTACGACGTTCGATTTCGCGTTGCCTCGGCCGCGCGCGCCTCGAAATACGCGCGGTCGTCCGGATGCACCCGCGCCATGAATGACTCCTGGGTCGGAGGAACCGAATCCGGCTCCAGGCCGAGAATCCGAAAGAGCTCGGCCGACCAGAAGGACTGTTGCGCCCGGATGTCCCAGAGCCAGCTCCCGAGATGGGAGGTGCGTTGAGCTTCGGCCAGCCGTTCCTGATTCAGTTTCACGATTTCCGCGCTGAGCCGCACTTCGGTCGCGTCGAAGATGACGCCGTCAATGTACTCCGGCCGGCCGTCCGCGCCCGGGACCGGCCGGCCCTGCTCGCTGAAGTGCCGTATGGTTCCGTCCCGGTGCGTTATCCGATAGTCAACTTGGAAGGGCCTGCTTTCGCTCACGGCCCGTTTCACAGTTTCGACAACCGACGCGCGGTCCTCGGGCAGAATCAGCGGGTCAATCGAGCACACCTCGTCCCGGCGCAGCTCATCCTCGCGGTACCCGGTCATCATGCCCAGCATGTCGTTGAAGAATGCCATGCGGTTCCGGTCCCGAAGATGCACCCGGTAGACGATTGCCGGAATGTTCTGCGCCAGCGTGCGGTAGCGTTGCTCACTCTCGTGCAGAATCTGCTCGGCCCGCTTGCGTTCGGTGATGTCCTGAATCAGTTCAATGAAGTGCAGCGGCGCTCCATCGGCGTCAAGCACGAGACTGGTCGACAGGTCGGCCCATATGACGTGGCCGTCTTTGTGCAGATAGCGTTTCTCAAAATGACGGGAGGCGACTTCCCCGGCCAGGAGGGACCGCACGGCCTCCTGACTCATCGCTGCGTCGTCAGGATGCGTGACCGCGCTGGTGTTGCGTCCGGCCAGTTCCCGCTCAGTGTAACCCAGCATGCCGGAGAAGGCGCGATTGACCGTAATGAACCGGGTGTCAAGCATCGTCAAAGACATGCCGACCGACGCATTCTCGAATGTCGTTCGGAAGCGTTCCTCGCTCACGCGCAGCGTGGCTTCCGTCGTCGCCAGGCGCTCCTCGGCCTCGACCATCCGGAACGCTCGCCGCATGACTTCGGGCAGAGCGATTCCGAGGTCGGTGTCCTTGATGAGGTAGTCCAGCGCCCCGAGCTTCATCAGTTCGACCGCGACCTTCTCGTCGCCGTGCCCGGTCATGACGACAAACGGCGCCTCCTTGCCCTCCGCACTCAGCTTCTCGATTATCTCGCTCGCCGTCATGTCCGGCAGCAGATAGTCAAGCAGAAGCAAGACGTTGGGGTCGCGGCGCACCGAATCCAGCGCCGCCGCGCCGTTGAGCACCGGCTCGACCTGGAACCCGGCCTGCTTGAGCTTGCGCGTAATCAGCGCGTTCAGCCCCGGGTCATCTTCGACTATCAGCAGGCGTCGGCTACCGGCCATGGGCCTGCTCCGTCCTTTCCTTCCTGCCCGGCTGCGGCATCAGTTCATTATCCGTGTCCCTGCGTTGCCGTTCGACTCGCCGTCCACGCGCGGCACCTCAATCACCTGCAGAAACAGCCCGACGCGCCGGACCGCCTCGACGAACTGCGCGTAGTCAACCGGCTTGGTCACGTAGTTGTTGCAGCCCAGCGCGTGGCAGCGCTCGACTTCGCGCGGGTCATCGGTCGTCGTCACCATGATAACCGGAATCTTGCGCAATTCCTCGTCCTGCTTGATGCGGCGCAGGACCTCGACGCCGTCAATTCCGGGCATCCGGATGTCGAGCAGCATCAGGTACGCTTTGCCCGGCTCCCGCTTCTGCTCACCCTTCATCGTCAGAAAGTCCAGCACGCCGGATCCGTCCCGAAACCAGATTTGGGGGTTGACGACCCCGGCCCGCCTCAGGTTGCGCTGAATCAACTCCGCGTGGGCCTCTTCGTCTTCCACCACGAGAATCACTACTTCTTTCTTCAGCATCTATCCCTCCTTGATTCCGACCGCGGGCAGCACGAAGCTGAACCGGCTGCCCTTGCCCAGTTCGGATTCTACGACAATCTCTCCGCCCAGGCGCCGCAGCGCCCGGCGGACAATCGTCAACCCGAGTCCTTCGCCTTCCGCGCGGCTCGGATTCGCCTGATAGAACAGCTCGAATATGCGCTGGCGCACCTCGGGCGGCATCCCGATGCCGTTGTCTTCGACGCGATAGGTGACAACGCTGAGCTGCCGCTGACCGGTCAGCTTCACGACCAGCGGGCGCGCCGGGTCCCGGTACTTGATGGCGTTGTCGAGCAGGTTCGCCAGCACCTGGTCCACCTGTCCCGTGTCAGCCCGGCACGGCGGCAGGTCGCCGAGTTCCACCTTCGCGCCGGCCTGCTGAATCCGATAGGCCTGCGCCGCCACCGTCCCTGCGGCAAGCTGATTCATGTCCAGCCGTTCCAGTTTCAGCGCCGCCCGCCCGAGCCGGGATAGCCGCAGCAGTCCGGCCAGCCGTCCGCCCATCTTCTCGACCCCAGCCAGGATGAACCGGAGCGACGTCGGAATCTCTTCGTCGAGCAGCCGGGCGACCTCTGCCCTGACCTCGGCGAGGGCAGCGGGACTGTCCCTCTCCTCCGAAGCGGAAACGGGGGCCGTCCCTGCGGCCAGCAACCGGGACAGCTCGTCCAGCGCAGTCTTCAGTTCGTTGGCAAAACCCTGCACGCTCACCAGCGGCGTGCGCAAGTCATGGGAAACGGCATAGATGTGCTGCTCCAACTCCACGTTCTTAATCCTCAGAGCCTCGTTGAGCCGTGCCTGCTCCAGCTCGGCCTGTTTGCGCTCGGTAATATCGGTGTTGGTGCCGAGCCACTTCGCCGTGCGGCCATGGGCGTCATGCAGCCGCACCGCCCGGGTGTCGAACCAGCGATACTCGCCGTCGTGCCGCCGGATTCTGAACTCGACGTGGAAGTCGGAACCGGAGGCGACCGCGGTGTTCCAGGCCGCGAGAGTCGGTTCGCGGTCATCCGGATGAAGCTGTTCCAGCCAACCGAATCCGAGCTGCGGCTCCGCCGGAATGCCGGTGTACTTTACCCACTTCTCGCTCAGGAAATCGTACCTTCCGTCCGGCCGGCAGGTCCAGACGAACTGGGGCAGCGAGTCGGAGAGCTGCTGGAACCGCTCTTCGCTCTCGGTGATTCTCCGCAGCATCGGTTGAGCTTCACGGAAGAAAAGCAGAGTCCCGAGCAGGACGGCCATAAGCGCGATGCCGCCGCAGAGCAGGCCGGCCCTGACATACGGCCCTCGAACCTCAGCCAGGTCCATCTTCGCCACGACGCCCAGGTCGTGCGAACCCACGGCGGCATACCCGGCCATGACCGTTGCTCCCCGGTAGTCGCGCCCGACTACCGTGCCGCAGGAGTCCTGCAGCGCTCGCCGCATCGGAACCGCTATGCTGGTGTCCATCGGCAGCGACCGCACCGCAGGCTGCTCACCCTGACGAGTGCCAATCAGGAAGGCCATGCTGTCGCCCTGGCGCTGGCCCACCAGATACTCGCCGGTCTCGCCGAATCCGCCCGGGCGTTTGTGCGCCGCGCGTAGAATTCCGATGGTGGCTTCAAGGGCCGTGCCGCGCTGTCCGGGGACATGACCCGCTGGGGACATGACCGGAATCGCTTTGATTCCGGATCGTGTCCCCTGACGCGGGGGGATCGTGTCCCCTGATGCTCCCCCGGCATACTCCTCCTCATGCGCTAGAATCGCCCCGATAACTCGCGCCTCGCGCTGAGCCCGCTCAAGCAAACCGGTTTCCTGCTGAGCCAGCGCGGTGTGATAGAGCATGGATATCGCGCTCAGCGATGCGAGCAGGGCGACGCAGATGAGAATCAGAATCAGCACAAAGACCCGCCGGACAAGAGGATTCATCGGCAACCGCCTGCCTTGCCGAGAGTCGCCGGAAATCGCGTTCCACCCGCTTCTCCGGCCGGCCGGAATCGTGTTGCTGATTGCGGGTCGAACTCGTGCCGGTCAATCATTATCATGCGTTCCTCAGGGCAAGAGTTTTGCCCCATGCTCGGCGTGGTCCGGGGATGGGACCGATGCCGCTAGATTGTAGCTCTCGGCCTGCGCTGCGTCAAGGGCAATCCAGCACAAACTCAAGCCACAAGCACAAGCCGGAGTAGTTGGCGCGCAGCGCCTTCTTTGTTGGTTTGAGCTTGGAGCCTGCGCTTGAGCTCGGGAAGATCTGTAATCTGCAAGTTGACTTCCCCGTCCTTCCGGTTGTGGCCGTTGTGTCGTTGTGGTGAGTCGGTCTCGGAGCTTGGGTCGTCATTTCCGCTTGACAAACTGCACTCCGGGCTTAGCATTAGTCAGTCTCGCTCTCTTCCGGTCGCTTGCCGTGACCGGATAGGGCGGACAGATTGGAGTTGAGCATGACGCAAGGCACGCGAGAGACGGTCGGCACCGCCGAACCTGATGCGCGGGAGCTCAAACAACTCCTCACACTGGGCCGGCTGGTGAG
>Ga0209777_10009454_pt1 | contig 10475 bp, 8 predicted proteins | sample FrelakmetHBP12HB_FD_187147 | JGI IMG/M metagenome (GOLD analysis project Ga0209777, IMG submission 187147) | Freshwater lake sediment microbial communities from the University of Notre Dame, USA, for methane emissions studies -HBP12 HB (SPAdes)... | ecosystem: Environmental > Aquatic >... | reverse complement strand
CTTGTCGTCCATCGTTTAAGCCTCCCCTGCAGCAAGCTCTGACACTTACTGCATCGGAGGCTCTACGCGCCCAACAAAAACGGGGGGAAACTCCAGAAACGCAACACTTGCAATAGACTGCCCCCTGTGGTACGCTTGAAACGACGTTGCGGCCTGAGTGTCATCGGGTTGGCACTTTTGTCACGCCGGTGGTTGCGGGTTCGAATCCCGTCGGCCTCGTTGACATAGATTGTAACCCCGACCCGTCCACGGCGCCTCTATGCTCCCGCAGCCCGCCGGCCTTGATCCCTGAACACGAACTAACGCCAGCCAAAGCAGTATTACCAACACGACCAGCAAACACCGGAAGAACCAAGATTGAGCAAATAGAGGGTTGAGGGCATAATGCATACGCCAATGGCAACCACCAAGACAAACACGACTCGAAAGTCCGCCGAGACACCGAGCAAGGCCGCTCGCCGGGAGGAAATCCTCGCTCGCGGACGGACGGTGCTTCAGGCGGAGGCCGCGGCCCTGGCCGAGGCCGAATCCCGCCTCGACGACGCCTTCGTGGGCGCGGTTGAAGCGATTCTCCGCTCCCGCGGGCGGGTGTGCGTCACGGGCATGGGCAAGGCCGGTCTGATCGGTAACAAGATTCAGGCGACGCTGGCCAGCACCGGAACGCTCGCATATTCCCTGCATCCCGTAGATGCCCTGCACGGCGACCTGGGAATGATCCACTCCGACGACGTGGTGGTCGCGCTGAGTAAGTCCGGCAGCTCCGAGTTGATCGAGCTTCTGCCCCGGCTCAAGGAGCTGGGTTGCACAATTATCCTTTTGACGGCCAGGCCGGACGCCGTCGCGGCCAAGCACGCGGACTTCATCCTGGACATAGGCCGGACCGCCGAAGCCTGCCCCTTGGGGCTGGCCCCGAGTTCATCCACGGCGGCCATGCTCGCCCTCGGCGACGCCCTCGCCCTAACCGTCATGGAGCAAAAAGCCGTCCAGCCCGAGCAATACGCGAGTTACCATCCCGGCGGCGCCCTCGGACGCTTCCTGATGAAAGCCGGCGAAATCATGCGCACCGGACCCAACTGCCCTACTGTCCGCGAATCCGACACGCTTGGAACCTGCTACGAGACTATCCTCGCCGCTCCCAAGCGCGCCGGTGCGGCCGCAGTCGTGGACGCCAAAGGAAAACTCTCCGGCATTATCACCCATGGCGACTTTTTCCGCCTTTTCCACAAGGCCGAGCGCTCGGCCGAAAGGCCCGTGGCCGAGGTGATGACGCGCTCGCCCAAGCGCGTCTCGGCGGAGGCCCGGGTCAACGACGCCCTGCAACTTATGCGCAAATACGCGATCGACGAGCTTCCCGTCGTCGACGACGCCGATCGCCTGATCGGCATGATAGACATTCAGGATCTTCTCGCCCGGGGGTTCTCCGTATTCGAAAACGCATAGGCGCATCTGTGTTATGCCCACTCCGTTATGGGATGTGTGGCAAGGCGAGTGGGTCCCGGAACGGGCCTCTGAAAACACCTTAAGATTAACGGTCGTATTAGTATAGGTTTCTGATTGAGGTTATGACGGAGCATCGCAGAATGAGTTTTGGCAGGATTTGCATGACCGTGTTGGTCGCCGGCTTCCTTGCGGCCGCCCCAGCCCAGGCCGGAGTCTCCATCGGGGAGACCGCCCCAAGTTTGAAGATCAAGGATTGGGTTCGCGGCAGTCCGGTTGATCTGGACAAGGATGCGAGCAAACGCATCCACGTCGTCGAATTTTGGGCGACCTGGTGCCCGCCGTGCAAGGCCAGCATTCCGCTCCTGACCCAGTACCAGAAGAAATTCGGCAAGGAATTGGTCATTATCGGCGTTACTGACCCTGACCCCTACCGCAACTCCCCGACCGACATCAAGCAATTCGTCAAGGAACAGGGGGCCAACATGGACTACACGGTGGCCATGGACGATCGCGGCGCGACTATCACGGCCTATATGGGCGAGGACGCCGTCGGCATACCCCAGGCCTTCGTCGTCGGAAAGGACGGCAAAGTCGTCTGGCTGGGCAGCCCGCTCGATCCCGCGATGGAAAAAGTCGTCGGCGATGTGATCGCAGGGACTTACGACGTCGCCTCGGCCAAGGCCGCCGCCCGGCGCGAAGAGGAAATCGGCAGACGCTTCGCCGCTCTGGACCGCGCCTATCAGTTGGGCCAGATGGACACCGTCTGGAACGGGCTGGTCGAGATCACCGAGCTCGATCCCGGCAACACGACCGCGATCGAATTGATGGCCACCATATACGTCTCCGAACCAGACAAGCGCGGCGAAGTCCGCAAATGGGCTGACAATCACATCGACAAGTTCGCCGGCAACGCCTTGGCCATGACCACATTGGCGATTACGCTCTGCCGGATCGACGACTTGGCGCTACGTATGCCCGATGTGGCCTTAAAAGCGGCCAAAGCGGCTTACGAAGCATCCAAGCAGAACGATCTCCATGCGATAGAAATCTATGCACGCGCATCCTATGAAATCGGGGCGCTAGACCGCGCCGTTTCGCTGCAAGAGCAGGCCGTCGCGCTCGCCAAGGGCGAAGAAAAGGACGTTTCGCAGAATGTGCTGAAGTTCTACAACCTTTGTAAGAAGCTTCAAAGCACGCAGTGATGATAGTCACGGCAACGGCCACGCCGTTCGGTAGGGGAGGGTTTGCTAGCGAGCGTGATGCTCAAGGGTTTTAGGGTTTAACACTACTATGACAGCCCTAGGTCACATTCCGATGGCCACTGGCACTATCGAAAACGCGGGCGCCCCATGCGGCTGTCCGGCGGTTCCCGCTTGGAATCGAAGTTGGTAGCGCTGTCATACTACTACGCTAACAATTCCGGACGCGGTGATCGTCGAAGCTCCGGATTCGGTGATCGTCGAAGCCACGGATTCGGTGTTCGCCGAGGTTCTGGCTTTAGGCCGCTTTAGCGGCCTTTCCCCGCCGGAGGCGGGTCTATAGGCCGGCCCTTGTAGGGCCGGTTAAGGTCGCTACCCCTTGGAGTCTGTTCCAGCCCGTTTCAACGGGCTTTCCTTGTCCGACCGCAATGGAACATAGCGTAGTGATATTAGATCAAGCCTTCGGCCTGCTATGACGCCGGAGTTTCCAATTACGCCCATACACCCACGGACAGAAATCAAGTTGTGGTGTTAGTACCCATGCGATAATAGAGTACGCACCGTGACCCCGGAGAACACCAGAAAAGCGGCGTGAGGGTGGAAGGGCGTGAAAGTCATACGTGCACAGAATTTCCCCAAGTCATTCTGGACGCAAACCGGCAAACGCACTTCGGACCTCTTGGGCGCGGCGTTACTCCTCGTAGTTCTCTCGCCGATCATAGTTCTGGCCGCGGCGATGATCAAAATCACCAGTCGCGGGACGTTGTTCTTTGTCCAGGAGCGCGCGGGACGCGACGGAGCGATTTTTCGATTGGTGAAGTTCCGGACGATGCGCGGCGGGCGCACGCCGGACCCCAAGGAGCTCGTGCCGCTGGAGCATCCGGATATCACGCGCGTGGGGCGCGTGCTGCGGCGACTGAAAATCGACGAGCTGCCGCAACTCTACAACGTACTCCGCGGAGAGATGTCCTTGGTCGGCCCTCGACCGACTCTGCCGGACCAGGTGGCGGCCTATGACGGATTCCGTCGGCAGCGCCTGATGATGCGTCCCGGCGTCACGGGTTTGGCACAGGTGTATTCGAGCGCGGCGGCCCCGTGGGATGAGCGGATTCTGTACGACATCGCCTACGTGCGAAGCTGCGGCGCATGGTTGGATATGGCCATCATTTTACGCACTTTCCTGGTGATGATTCTCGGTGAATCAAGGATGTCGCGGTCTTTTGCGTCGACGCGCTTCTCAAGCCTGATCGATCCTTCGGAGCCTGGATTCCCTGTCGCACTGGCAGATCGAGGGAGTGCGGCTAGAATGGAGCAGTGAAGCTTCCAAACGGCGCCAAGGCAATCGTAGAATGACGACTTCCGCACAACGATCGGCCGTGCTTCGCGGGCTTATCTCCCGCGGCGTGGTCATGCTGCCCGGGGCGTACAACGCGCTCTCCGCGCGGATGATCGAGCGCGAAGGCTTTTCGGCGATTTACCTCTCCGGGGCGGTGCTGGCCAATTCCGTCGGCGGGGCGGCGGACATCGGTCTGATGACGCTCAGCGAGGCCCGCGATCACGCCGACCACATCGCAAGCGTTACGACCGTTCCCATTATCATGGACGCGGACACGGGCTTTGGCGGACCGGAGAACGCGGCACGAACGGTGCAGGTTCTGGAAGCCGCCGGCGTGAGCGGGATTCATCTTGAAGATCAGGAGTTTCCCAAGCGCTGCGGACATTTGGAAGGCAAGCGGCTTGTACCGCAAGAGGAGTTCTGCGCTAAGATCGCCGCGGCCGCGGCGGCCAAGACCAGCCGCGATTTCCTGCTCATCGCCCGCACCGACGCGCGCGGGGTGGCGGGATACGACGAAGCGGTGCGGCGGGCGCACGCCTATCTCAAAGCCGGGGCCGACGGCATCTTTCCGGAGGCCCTGGAGAGCCGCGAGGAGTTTGAGCGCTTCGCACGGGACGTGCCTACGGTTTTGCTGGCCAACATGACGGAGTTCGGGAAGACGCCCTACCTGACGGCTGACGAGTTCGGCAGGATGGGGTACAAACTGGTGATCTTTCCGGTGACCTTGCAGCGTGTGGCGATGAAAGCCACCGAGGAGGCGCTGCGGACGCTTAGGGCGGAACACTCGCAGAAGTCGCTGTTGAATCGCATGCAGACGCGGCGCGAATTGTATGATCTGTTGGGATACGAGGTTGAAACGGCGAAGCCGTGAAACGGCAGGAGTGCGACGATGACCACCGACGATTGGAAACCCGGTTTGGAAGGCGTGATCGCGGGAGAGACAAACATCTGCTGCGTAGATCAGGGACAATTACTCTACCGCGGCTACCCCATCAGCGAACTGGCTGAAAAGACTGTTTTCGGCGAGGTTGCCTACCTGTTGTTGTACGGAGAGCTTCCAACCAAGGCCCAGCTCGAACAGTTCAACGCCCAACTCTCCGGCTTTCACGGATTGCCCCGCGAGGTCCTAGACACCTTGCGAAGGATCCCCGCCAAAGACGTGCCCATGATGTCCGTGCTACGCACCTGCATATCCATGGCCGGGCACTTCGACCCCGTGCAAGGGCAGGACGTTTCCGCTCTCCGCCGCCGCGCGACATGGCTGCTCGCCCAGGCCTCGGACATTGTGGCCGCGCGATTTTGCCTGATGAACGGCAAAGAACCGGTGACGCCTAAGCCCGGCCTGACTCACGCGGCGCAGATGCTCTATATGTTCCACGGGACCGAGCCAGATGAAACTTCGACGCGCATCCTCGACCTCACCCTGGTTCTCTACGCCGAGCACGAATTCAACGCCAGCACCTTCACCAACCGCGTGGTGGCCTCCACGGCTTCGGACATGACCTCGGCCACGGTCAGTGCCATCGGCGCTCTCAAGGGTCCGCTGCACGGCGGAGCCAACGAGGAGGCGTTGGAACTGATTATGCGTTTCAAATCCGCGGACGAGGCGGGCAAGTGGGTGCGCGGGGCGCTTGAGCGCAAGGAAAAAGTGATGGGCTTCGGGCACCGCGTTTACAAGCACGGCGACCACCGCGCCGGACTCCTGGAGCGCGAGATGCGCAAACTCGCCAAGCTCAAGGGCCGCGAGGACCTAGTGGCCATCTACGACGCGATCGAGAATCCCATCGTCAACCGCGAACATCCGATCTACCCGAACGTGGATTATCCCTGCGGCCTGGTGTACTACCTGATGGGCCTGCCGCCGGATTTGTATACCCCGCTGTTTGCGTGCAGCCGAATCGCCGGATGGTGCGCTCATTACATCGAGCAGATTTCCAACAACCGCATCTACCGCCCGCTGAGCCGCTACACTGGCCCGCCAGTGCGCCAGGCGACACCGATCGATCAGCGGAAGTAGGCCCAAAACGGTTCGGATGCCCGTATTGAACACACTTGAAAGGCGATACCATCCGCACAATGCCTGTTGGCGATATAATGGCCGACGGTGGCCATGACGCCTTCCACAGATCATACGACTCCGGCCCAGGCATCGGCCTCTCCGCGCCGCGCGGCGAGCGGACGGATCGGCGAAGCGCTTGCCGATGCGCTGCGGCCTTCCGACTCCGTGATTCAAGTGCGTCGTGGCCCGGCCACCTGGTCCGTTTTCGCCGAAGACGCCGAGGCCCTGTTGGGAACCGCCGCACCGGATTGGTTCGCGTTGCAGCCGGGTCCGATCGCGGAGTGCGTAAAACGCGGCCATCAGCGGTCCACGTGGCGCGTCGCACTTGGGTCTGAGCGTACCATCTTCGCCAAAATGTTCGACGATTCCGGGAAATCTCTCCTCGCCCTGTGGCGGCGCTGGACCCACAACACCCCGGCCGAACGTGAATGGCGAGCGTCCTTGTCGCTGCGCGCTCGCGGCGTCCCCGTCGTCCAACCGCTGGCCCTTGGCGTCTTAAGGGGCCCGCAACGCGGGTTCGTTCTGCTCACCAAAGGCGTGGATGGTGCCACAAACCTGGCACAAACGTGGTCGGCGCTGCGGACCGCGACCTCTCAACCGTCGGAGCAATCGCGCACAAATGCACTCATCAGTACCGTCGCGCGGTTATTGGCCGTCTCACACGAGCGCGGCTTCGCCCATCCCGATTGTCATCCGCAGAACATTCTCGTATTCACTTCGGCGGAAGGCGACCCTGCGGCGCTGTTTGTGGATGTAGCCGCGGGGTTGACGGCCATCCCGTCCGCGCGGGCAACGGGAGGGGTCAGTACGAGGCGTGCGCTGCGGTCGCTTGCGCAGCTAGATCAGTATTTTCGACACTCCGCGACGCGCGCGCAACGCCTTCGCTTCTGGCGTTATTATGGGACGTTGCGCGCGAGTTCCCGCAACTTCCCCACCACTCCCCACCTGCTCCCCGCCCTCGCCCGCGAGTCCGCCATGCACTCCGCGGCGCTCGCCCGACAGCGAGACCGGCGGATTCGCCGCGACGGAAAATACTTCGCCAGACTGAAATTGGGCGGCGGCTGGCGGGCGACAGTCACCCTGAACCTCGAACGCCGACACCTTTTTCCCGAGCCGCGCGTCCCGGATCGCACCGCCGAAGAATGGCGCGCCCTTCTTCAATCGGTCGTTATGTCATCGACTTCGGACAGGCAAGTCGGGTGTGACGCGACTATCCGGTGCGTCCGCTACCGGCCGCAGGGCGTGCTCGCTTGCGTCATTGAATCGCTGGTCGGCTCAGAGGCGCGGCGCGTGTTTGAACGATGCCACCGGCTTCGGCATCGCGACATCGCAGCGCCTTTGACACTGGCATACTGTGAGCGTCGCGGTTTGATGGGATTGTTGCGAGAGTCGGTGCTGATCGTGCCGATTTGTGGCGGCAGCGAGGGTGCGGAACAACGTGAGCGTGCGAGCGTGTGAGAATGAGTCGCATAGAGATCGTGCAGGGCGACATAACTCGGCAGGAGGTTGACGCGATCGTCAACGCCGCGAACACGGCGCTGCTCGGCGGGGGGGGCGTGGACGGAGCGATCCACCGCGCGGCCGGGCCGGAACTGCTGGCCGAGTGCTGGACGATCGGCGGCTGTCCCACGGGTGAGGCGCGAATCACCAAGGGATATCGACTGCCGGCGAAGTACGTCATTCACACCGTCGGACCGGTGTGGCGCGGTGGGAAGAATGGCGCAGCGGATCTTCTCGCGTCGTGCTATCGCAATTCGCTGGCGCTGGCAGCGGAGAACGGTTGCCGCATTGTGGCATTCCCGGCGATCAGTTGCGGGGTATATGGATATCCGCTGGAGGCCGCGGCGGAAGTGTCAGTCGCAGCGGTGGTGGAGTTCCAAGCGACGAATTCCATGCCGGAGGTTGTGCGCTGGGTGCTCTTTGGTCCGGAGACATATCGGGCCTGGGAGAAGGCGATCGCCGGGCGGGCCAAGTAGAAACGCAGAAAGCAGAAACGTTGAAACGCAAAGGGCAGAGGCGGCATCCTGGCGCGCCGCGATTGCACTCCGTCCGCGGCTCTGAACGGATCGGACGAAGGTTCAAGAGCTCAAGGGTGAGAAGGACGAGAAGGGTGTGAAGGGTTCAAGGGTCCGAGAGTTCGAGGTTCAAGCCGCAATCGACGATCCGCGTGCTTTATGGATTTGGAGCGATAAATTCGGAATCGGCATGTCTGACGCGTATGCTTGAGCAGGTTACTTGGATTGCTGTTGCCCGACGGGGAATAGGGTACTTTAATAGCGATAGCGACTGACAACGAATTGGGGAAGTTTGATGCTCTGCACCTGTTTATTGCTCTTAGGTTTGCCGGCTATGGCACCGGGCTGCGGCGACTGCCGTCCGATTGGGTGTTGGAGCGCCGCCGTGGCGAGGGATTACGGCAGTGTGACTCCGGTAGCGGTTCTGGTGAGTGCTAGCGCTGACAGAGCGGTTTTCTTACTCGGGTACTTCGATGGGACAGTGAACTTCGGTTCCAACGGCGTAATAGATGAACGCACATCGGTAGGAAGCAAGGATGTATTCATAACCAAGTTCAATGCTGATGGTTCGGGCGCCTGGACCAGGACATTTGGTGGTCCCGATTGGGAGGAATGTACTGCAATTGCGCAAGACCATGCTTCGAACATCTTGATCGCGGGAAACTTTTCGAGCACGGTCGATTTCGACCCTGGTGAAGGAGTAAGTGAGCGAACCCCGGAAGGCTTGGTTAACGGTTTCGTCCTGACGCTTTCGCCCGAGGGCACTTATCGTACAGTGCTGACGTTTGGTGCAGGAAACGGGCGTGTCGGCCCGGCTGGCATGGCGTTGGATCAAGATGACAACATTTTTCTCACGGGGTTGTTCGATCACACCGTCGATTTCGACCCCGGCGCCGGCGTCGAATTGCACACATCGAATCTCAACACGCCGGACGTCTTTGTCACCAAATTGAACGCCGACGGGTCGCACGCATGGACGCGAACTTTCGGCGGGCGGGCCTTTGATATGGGGTACCAGCTCGAGGTGGACGCGGATTCCAACGTTTTTGTGGCCGGAGAGTTCCGCGGAGAGGTCGATTTTGATCCGGGCGGCGGAGCGGACGTTTTCACGGCGCTCGGGCCTTCCGCGTTGTTCCTGACAAAACTCAATGCCGACGGCTCATACGGGTGGACGCGGGTGTGGCAGATTTCGACGATACTTCCTCAGCATCTGTTGGCGCGCAGCCCAGACGGGGCGCTTTATCTAACCGGTATTTTGTCCGGCACGGTGGACTTCGATCCGACCGAGGGGTTCGACTTCCGTACGGGTGATGTCGATGCCTTCGTGATCAAAGTCAACGCCGACGGATCGTATGGGTGGACGAGGGTCTTCCCCGGCGACGGGCAAGGAGGATTGGACCTGGACCTCGCCGCCGACGAATGCGGTAACCTATTGGTGGCGGGCGCTTTCACCGGGACGATGGATTTTGATCCCGGTCCGGGAGTGGATCAGCACACCTCGATGGGCGGTTACGACATATTCCTGATTAAGCTCCTGGCGGACGGTTCGTACGCATGGGGGCGAGTCATCGGCGGGGCAAACAACGAGTGGCTTCCCGTGGTGGCCGCATCGGCGGGCGGGCTCGTTCTGGCGGGCGTCGGGGTGGAGACGACCGACCTCGATCCGGGTTGTGTTGACGCGGAGCGCGGGTCGGACGCGGCGGCCGGGGAGATGTTCGTTACCGAGCTGCGCTGCAACCAACCGCAGGCGGATGCAAACAGCGACGGGCGGGTGGACCTGCTGGATTTTGTCAGGTTTCAAAACTGCTTCACCGGGCCGGCGCCGACAACGTGCAACGTGGGGTGTCCGATTTTCGACTTCGATGGCGACGATGACATTGATCTTGGAGATTTTTTGTTCTTCGAACACGCTCTAAGCACACCGTGACCAGCATCGCGCCGGAGATTGTGCGCTGGGTGCTCTTTGGTCCGGAGACATATCGGGCCTGGGAGAAGGCGATCGCCGGGCGGGCCAAGTAGAAATGTGGACAGCATTATTCAGGGTCGCAGGCGCCTGGCTTTGACACAAAGTATCAAGAATCAGAGCGCGCGACGGGATCGCATTCCGTCCGTGGATCGGACAAGAACCGGGGAGTGACTGGACAGGATTAACAAGATTTACAAGATTAACAAGTCGCGCGGACTGAGGTCCGCGGCTCGGGAGGGACAGGGCGTAGGTTCAAGAGTTGAAGGGTTCAAGGGTGAGAATGGTGAGAAGGGTGAGAAGGGTGAGAAGGGTTCAAGAGTTGAAGGGTTCAAGCCCATCTTCAACACTTCGAAATCGTAAGTCTTGGAAAATAAGGCACTTATGATTTGTGATTTCGGCCTTGGCACTACACACTATCCCTTGGCGGCAGACCGCAAGATCATGGGCGACTTACGCGCAG
>Ga0209777_10009453_pt1 | contig 10475 bp, 26 predicted proteins | sample FrelakmetHBP12HB_FD_187147 | JGI IMG/M metagenome (GOLD analysis project Ga0209777, IMG submission 187147) | Freshwater lake sediment microbial communities from the University of Notre Dame, USA, for methane emissions studies -HBP12 HB (SPAdes)... | ecosystem: Environmental > Aquatic >... | reverse complement strand
AATATGGGGGGCGTGGTGAAGTTTAAGTTTAGGATTTTTGGAAAGGGAATCGTTTGGGGGACTTGGTTCGGGCCCGGACTGAGATGGGACTGATTTTTGCCTCCTCCTCAGAGAGGCGCCCCTTTCCGCGCCCTCCATTCGCGGGGAAGGGAAAACTTTTTTAAGATTTCGCTTTACTTCTTAAACCGATAGAGTCAAGATTGACGCATGAAAAACTGTGACGAAACAAAACATCCTTTTCCCCGACGGGGAGAGGATTTTTTTTGTCAATTTGAGGCGCATCCTCTTGTTTACGTCACAGTTTTCAAGGGGCTCTGCGCCCATCCTTTTTGGGAGGGTTAATGGCTAGGGGTAGAGTGATCGACAAAGAAATTTTCTCACATGAAATACTCGGAACCCTTTCGATTGAAACAAGGTATTTTCACCAAGCCCTTATTGTTTTAGCGGATGATGAGGGGCGTTTAAAAGGGAGTTCTCTTTATCTTAAAGGAAAGATTTTCCCTTTCGATTCAATGAAGTTGTCGGTTATTGAAAAGATGGTTGACCAATTGGCAACCAATGGTTTCCTATTGGTATACCAAGTGGGTGACGACCGGTTTTTAGCCCATCCAAAGTGGGATAGGTGGCAGACCATCAGAAAAGACCGTTTTAAGCCGTCAGACTGTCCTTCTCCCGTCGATGGTATACCAGTGGTAAACCAACGGTATACCGCTGGTAGCCCTGTACTTGACCTAACCAGACCTGACCTAACCAGACCTAAGGACGCGCAACCAACACCTTCTTTTAAGAAACCAACACCCCAGGAGGTGGCCGAGTACGCCAAAAGTATAAGCTACGACTTAGATGCTTCTTACTTCGTTGATTATCAGGACGCCAGGGGTTGGAAGTTAAAGGGCGGGCAACTTATAAAAGATTGGAAAGCGGTTATAAGGACTTGGAAGAAAAGACCTTTAGGAGAAACTGTGGTTAAAAAACACGAGGTTGTTTTGTGAACACAGAAGACGCTTTAAAATACGATGGAGATTACCGGGTAACTCATTTTAAAGATCATCTTGAAGAAAAATCAAAAAGGCCGAATTCTATTTTATGTTTTAAAAGTAAGTTTCCCTCTTTTGATGAGAAAATGGGCGGTCTTGAGACGGGGGAAGTTGTTGTAATCAGTGGGCGTCGTAAAAACGGGAAGACTTTATTCGCCGAGAGTTGGATTCGAAAGATGATGATGACCGATCCTGAGGCGAAAGCGCTTTTTCTTTCCTACGAGGTGCAGACTGAAAAACTTTTGTTGAAATATATCGAAGAACCTTTCCAGCCGATATATGTTCCGATGAGTCTTAAGACAATGGATTTTGAATGGTTGAAAGACAGATGTCTTGAGGCCCAGATTAAATTTAATTGTCGAATTTTATTGATTGATCACTTGCATTTTATGGTGGATATGAACACAAACCAAAACATGAGTTTAAATATTGGCGCTTTCATGCGTCGGCTGAAACAGGAAATTGCCATAGGAATGAATTTGGCCGTTATCCTCATCGCGCACCAAAGCCAATTAAAAGAAGGCCAGAGGGCGACGTCAGATACTCTTCGTGATTCAAGTCTCATTGCCGCCGAATGTGATTCGACGATTATTGTCACGCGAGAGAAGGATATGGATGGAGAGGATTTAAGAAAATTCGTGGAAAAGAAGATTGGGAATGACTTGGGGAAGGACGCGGATAAGGACTTGGCTTTGCACGCATTTTACGAAAGCAGATTAAAGAGACTGGATGGTAACGAAGACGATTACTCTACCGGCCTGGCTCTTGTAAGCATTGAGAATCATCGTCGCACTGGTGTTTATGAATATAAGAAAAGGTTTCAGAAGGTGGGTAATTTTTTGGAGGAATTATGAAGGAAATCGAATGGAATAAATTTCTTTTCAAACTTTATATGGACTTTAGAAAATCGCCTGGATGGAATGATCTAATATCGTGTCACGATGAAGAAGATAACCGATATTTTAAAATGTTGGAACAGAAGGGATTAAAACCAAATGAATTTTGTTGAACGTAATAAAATTAGGAAAGCTTATGAAGAATTCCTCCCTGGGTTATTGAAGGGCACGAGGAGATCCCCTTATGATTTTGGAATTGATTGGATAAATAATATGACGCCAATTGAATACAATGTTTGGGGTGATATTCGATATCTTGGGCTTCCTTTATACCCGCAATTCCCCGTGGGCCCATTCTTTTTGGATTTCGGAGATCCTTTTAACAAAATTGGAATTGAGGTGGACAGTATCGAATGGCACCGAGACATAGATAAAGACAAACGCCGGGAACGGCGAATTAAAGATATGGGTTGGGAAGTTTATCGGATTTCCTCTCAAATGGCCAATCGAAAAAGAAGTGATTTTGAAGATGGTGAGGAAAATATAGATCCCGAAAAACTGGAAGATTTTTATAGCGAATGTTCGGAAGGATATTTGCGGAAAATTTACAACAAAATGTTTCGATGAAAGGATGAAACCATGAAAATAGGCGACAGGGTATCACTGACGCTAAACGCGGCGAAGGTTCGGACGGAGGAAATGGGCGGCTGGATGGGGATAGTTACCGGGTTCCTGGCCGAGGTCAACGGGATCGGCGCGGGGTGGGTCGTGGTCAACTGGCCTTTTGAGCCGAACAACAATCCGACGGGCGTGGAGTGGAGCGAGCGGGCGGAGAATTTGCAGAATTATCTGAAATAGGCCTTGACTTGTACAACGAAGTTGTGTACATTCAAGAAAGAGGTGAAAGCTATGGAAAAGATAAAGAGGATAAAATTGATTCGTTGCCCGCGCTGCCGAGGGGGAGCGACGTATTGGAGAAATCTTTTAAACAATTTCATCTGCCGTAATTGCGGAAACGTTTTTGAGAAGCCAAAGGGGAAATAACATGGAATTGATTATTTTAATCGCTCTGGGGATTGCATTGGGTTACGTTATTATTAAGGCCGCTCCCTATATTTTTATGTTTGGGATATTGGTAATCGCTAGGATTACGGGACAATGGGGGGAATGAAAATGGACAAAGAAACGATGGAGCGAATCGAAACCAACTACGAGGGATTTATTGTTTATTGGGAGGAAAGCGATGAGTGACAAAAATGTAATTATGGCGAGTCCATATAGATCAATTTCTTCTGGTGGTTATATGTATGTCCGTTCCGAGGGACATCCGAGAGCTTATGGAAAGGGTCATTATGTTTTTGAACATATCTTAGTGATGGAAAGGAAACTTGGGAGACATTTAAAAAAAGATGAAATTGTCCATCATATAAATGGAATTAAGACTGATAACAGAATTGAGAATTTGGAATTGACCAATCAATCGTCTCATATGAAAATGCACGATGTGAGTAGATATTTTTACCGGAAACCCGGCCCATTGACTAATGAACATAAGAGGAAAATTTCTGTTTCAAAAAAGAAGTGGTGGAAATTAAGGAGAGAAAAATATGGATACAACAAACAAAACACTTGAGGTTATTTCCGCCACTTTCTTCGATGATCGATTTTATCGTGTAAGGGTCGGCGAAGATACCTACCACTACATCGCGTCGGTAACGACAAAACTATCCGTTGAACGGAAAGAAGGGATAGAAAGATGGAGGGGAGATATATCGAACCGCGAGGCCGATCTGCGAATGAATGAGGCTTCCCATCGCGGGAAGCGAATCCATTACGCCTGGTGGGTTTACACGAATGTAGGGACGGTAGTTTACAATCCATGGGAGTCCCCGATCTATTCAGACGAAGACATTAAGCAAATGAAAGAATCGTCGACGCATTTAATGGTTTTGAATTCGCAGGACGAAATGCTCCAAGTCTGGAAGCTCCAACAATTCTTTGAGATTGTGAAGCCAAAGGTTTTGGCCTCTGAGTTGATTGTTTATTCGGTTAAAGAAGATATCGCCGGGACGATGGACAATGCCTTTTTGATCGAGAAGGGAACGTATCCGGTTAGTGGCTCAAAGGGGTTAGTCATCCCGAAAACAGGGATCTACATAGCGGACTTGAAGACCGGGAAGTTTCTGGACGATCATGTATGGCGGCAGCTCGCGCCCTACGCCGTGGCCTACCGGGAAATGAACCCCGGTATTGAAATCGCCGGGGCTCTGGTGATGCACACCGCCGCCCAAACGAAGTCAGGGATTCAAGGGCTGGCGGTATTGTCCCGGACGGCAGAGGAGCTGAAAGAGGATTTCGAGGATTACAAGCATTTGGCCGCGATATGGAAGAAGAACAATCCAAACGCCGGGCCGCGCGTCTTTGATTTCCCATCGATAATCAGGAGGACAAAATGAGCAATTCATATTCAGGATTAAAAATTGAGGGTGGCAAGTATTTAAAAATCAAGGGAGGGGACACCGCTGACATTCATATTCTCAGCGAACATCCGAAGAGCGTTAAGGTTCACGGATTTGGACAGGAACGTTTAGACTGTCCGGGAGATGGCTGTAATATGTGCGAGAGCGGAGAAACTCCGAAACAACGGTGGATGGTCAACGTATTTGACCGGAAGGACAGCAAAGTAAAAGTTTACGAATTCGGAACTACGGTCGCCCGGCAGATAAAGAACATCGCGGAAATGCTGGAAGAGAGTCAACAGACTGTGCATCATGTTGATCTGAGAATTAAAGCGGAAGGGGCTGGAATAAACATTGAATATACCGTCATGCAAAAGCCGATGTCCGGCGAAATCCCCGAAGGGCTTAAACTTTATCAGTTATGAGATTTTATGAAGCAGAGATTTCCAATTGACAGGATATTGTCAAATCATGATTTCAGGAGAGGAAGAACATGACGTTTATTGATGACTTTTCAAAATGGACAATTGATATAAAACCTGATTTAGATCATGTTTATAGAATTCTATGCGAAAAAATGAGCGATGAAGCGGAAGCTCTCGTTTCTGATTTGCAAGACGCTGAATCATGGGGATCTCGATGCGGATATCTTTTAGCGGAGGCAAATAGCTTTCTTCATCTTGCCTCACAAGAATTGATGCCGGAAAAGACTGGAACGGAATTTGAACGAAAAACATTGCTGGATTCAAAAGTCGCTATTGTTAGAAAATATCGAGATCGTATTGAAAGTTTGTCTGAGTCTATTCGTCAAAGGCTTATGTTGGGGATGTCGATTTTAAGATATCAAACGCAATTTGCAGAGCATAAGGCGAACCCAACAATCAAAAAGGACGGTTTTAGGGGTCAAACGGTGGAAGACCCGTTTTAGAATGTATTCAACTACCCCGAATAATGTTATAATGCCATTTTATTCAAAGATAGAGGGCGTTTAACATCATTTAAAAAGAGGGTATTTAAAATGAACATGAAAGGAGTGCTTGGCTTTGACTTAACTGAGAATTGGGGAAAGGTATTTCCGAAGTTCCCACTGATTGATCGAGAAGTCAATGTTTACGGTGATTTTTACGAAGGTAATAAAAATCCTTTTGGTCGCATAGATTTCATGGCTCAAACGCCTTATGGTGGATTAGTGTTTTTGGAGGCTGATATTAATTCATCTGCTGTTAAAATTGATCATGTGTCGAAAGTTCTTCTTTACCAAGCCGCTTACGAAATTGATAACAAAATGTTTTACAGAAATCAATACAGGAAAAATCACGCGGCTGCTTTAATTGAAGGTAAAAATTTGTCTCAGAGATTCAAAAATGTTCTTAGCGGATGTGGAATCGAATGGTTTGCTATTAGCTCAAAAACAGATGGAGTAAAAGAAAATATCTTGGTTACTGTCGATATAAGTTTATTGGGCTACAAATACGAAGTATATCTAAAAAAATGAAACCCGTAAAAATTTGTCCTTATTGCAAAGATGAATTTGAATCAAATCGAACCTGGCAAATTTATTGTTCAAAAAAATGTTCAATGAAAATTAGAATAATACGGTATTGGAAAAAAAAATTATCTGTTAAATGATTTTCGCGGTTCAAATCCTTGGTGGGGTCAGACCGCGAGGGGCGGGGGTAAACGATTAGGGTTAGAGGGACTTCCACCCAAAAACTTGGGGAATTCGGAGAAACAGAAATTTATATGCCTAAAGTTGAAAACGCTATAAAACGAGCGGCTAAAATTTGCGATGAGAAGTTGATATGTCATGATCCCGGTCATGATGATCGTTGGTGTTCAAGATGCGATGCGATGTTGGATGCGGCGGATCAAATTCAGCAGAAAATATTAAAGTTGCTTGAAAAGTGCTGCGGACATCCCGATAATGACGGGAATTATTGCCCGCGCTGTCACGATGCAATGTATCCATGAATAGGAATAATTCTAAATTGGTTTTTATTATGACAGAAGACGAGCTGAAGCAAAAATTTAAAGAATCGATTGTCGTGTGTAAATATGTCCTTAGGGGATTAAAAGCAAATCCTGCTTTAGCAAATGGTGGGTGGGTGGAACAGTTGGAAACATTTTTGAAATCCATTCGTGAATTAGATATTGATACGACCCGCCCACCTGGATGGATTTGCAAAAAATGCCGATGCATTATGAGTTTGGAAATTAAAGAATGTCCGGAGTGTTCGAGATAAGAAAAAGTTAGCCACGGCCATAAATTTATAAGAAAGACTAAATTAAGGAGAATTACTAATGAGACCTAAAATCAACAAGACAGAAACACAAAAGGAAAACATAGACGGACATCCGACCCCGGATCAGGTAGACCCCGTTCCCCAGGCGGAGGAGGGGGTGCCCGAAAAGAAAACGCGGAAATCCCGAAAAGTGAGATGTTCCATTGACGTGAACGACCTCATCGCGGAGTTTCAGGCCAAAAAAGAGAAACTGGTCGAACGGTATCAGAAGAAACTTTTGAAAGCTATGTATCGGTAAAATGTTTCGAATCAAACTCCATCGTTCAAAAGCCGACGCCCTTTTCTCGGACTACGTCCGGGAGAGGGCAGGATGGGCTTGTGAGCGTTGCTTTAAAAAGTTTGAGCCTTATCATGCCCAGGGTCTTGACTGCTCTCACTTCTACGGGCGCGGGAATAAATCGACCCGGTTTGATCTTGAGAACGCGGCGGCGATGTGCCGGGGTTGCCATCAACACTTTACTGCGAACCCGGAGCTTCATCGACATTTTTTCTTATTGAGATTGGGTGAGAAAAGATTTGATCTTTTGACCGTTCGATTCCACACCCCGCACAGGGTAGACGAAAAAGAGATTGCGCTGGGTCTTAAGATGGAATTGGATTTGCTGAGGAAAAAAGGAGATGGAGATGGGGATTGAACAATTTTCTGATTCGGGTTGGTGGCTGTCAAAAGAAATGAAGCCACTTTGTTTTAGTGTGAAAGACTTAGAAAACTTAAAAAACCAACCTATTTTTATGTATGAGCCTCAATCATGTTTGATGTCTTTTTCAACATTTAAAAAGTTTCGGCAGAATCATGTTCCTTGTCCTTGTTGTGGGAGTTTTCGTGAAAAACATTTCTGATATGGGGAAGAAAGTATACGGGCCAATGGAATGGAAAACGGGTCCGCAGCCGTTGAATTGGAAAGAATACGGTAAAAGTTTTTCCATCTCATGGGACGATTTTTATTCAGATACCGCATCGTTTGAAGCGGCTCTATCGGTAAACATTTATGATGCAAAGAGAGATGTTCGGTCATTGCATAAAAGAATTGAATTTCTTGAATGGGCGATAAGTAGATTGATGAGGAAGAAAAAATGAAGAGACGTAAGAAAATGGTTGACTGGGTAAAGGGGATTAAATGTTTCGTGACCCAGAAGGGGAAAGTCTTTCCCTGCGAGTGGAAACGGCAGGCGCTTTATCTGGCGAGGAAACGGGGATGACTTTAGGGGAGGTTCTGTTCCTCAGACGAAAGCGTTTCCGCGTGGCTTTGCCTCCACAAAGGCCGAAAGAGAGAACAATCCAGCCAACATACTGCACCAAGAAGCACGCGGGCTCAGTGAATGCCCAGGGAGAAGTTTTGTTAAATTAAATTATGGAGGTGCATCTTGTGTTTTCGAAACTCGCCAGAATTAAAGCTCACCTTTTTGGAATGGCAGGCCATCTTCCCCACCGACACGTTTCCCACCAACACGTTTACAAAATCACCGACCGAAACATCTCCGCAGAATACCGAAAAGGATGGCGAGAAGCCGTCCGGGTCATTGGAAATTATGAAGAATGCTCGTGCGGCGCGGGGAGATTCATCCCGTCCGCGTCGGACTTGCTCTCCGTCCCGTGCGAGAAAATAGTTCAAAATAACCCTTGATAATCTAAACGTCTTAGGTTATACTAATAGGGAAGTTAAACGTTAAGGATGAATTTATGGAAAACCATACAAGAGAATGTTTGAGCGAAGGAAACGAAACAAAATGCCCCGTTTGCATACCAATAAATAAAAGAAATTCTACGAATATCGTTTGGTGTAAAAGATGCAATTACACTATGTCAATCAATGGACGATACTACGAAGCAAGCGATGGGAAAATGTATATCGCCGACCTCACATTTAAATGTCCGTCATGCAATAATCACACACTGGAAGAAATTGAATTCAAATATTGGAATGGGAGGAAAAAATGATTTCGTTTGAAAAAATTAAACAAGGATTAAGCCTTTCTAAAAATATGCATTTTGATTTCACTCCTGTGTTTGGAGATAAAAAACAGATTGAAGCGATTAAAGAAGCAAATTCAAAAGCATTATTTTGCCCCCATTGTAATTCAGCAAATACATTCCAAGACGGTGATACCTTTGAAGAATGGGAATCTTTTTACTGTAAAGATTGTGGACATAGTTGGGGGGATGAACAATGATAGATATCAAAAAAACAAAAGCCAAGGCACATCTTTTGCGTGAATGGACTCCTTATGCAATGTTCCGATGTTGGATCGATTCGAGGAGCTATTGCGATGCTATGGCCAATTCTGACGATAAGAATAAGTATCAGGTCAGGATAAGGCATGGATGGTATGTTGTCGAAAGGAAACGTGAATCCGATGAAGAATGAAATAAAGCCTGGAATCCGGCGATACTTGTCCAAGATTGGACGCAAAGGCGGGAAAAGTCGCTCTGCGAAGAAGAGAATGGCATCCCGTCGAAATGGGAAATTGGGAGGACGTCCGAAATGAGCCTGCCAAATTGGAGAGATAACATCCCAAACATACCGGAAAGCCGGAGCAAAATCGAAACCACGGGAGGAACGTATGGAAAACCTGGATCAGACATTGTTAGAAATGGAGGAAAAGACGGTAGAGATTTCCAGACTGCTTCTGGTTCCGGGCGTGGAGACCCTGACCGCCCAAGACTTCCATCAAGCGATAACTGTTTCTGTGATGGAGCTTATCGGCCTAGCCGAGCGAGTAGAGAGGTCGCTGGCGAAATTAGACCGAGAAGATCCCTTGTTGCCATAATTCTCTTGTTGATAATCGGAGCCCTTGGAATTTACGCCGTCCAGCAGCGGATGCGGGCGGACAAGTTGGACAGGCTTTTGACCGCGACGGTTGAGGCCTGCGGAAAATCTTGGTTGGAGGCAAAATAAAATGAATAAGCAGGAATACGTTGCAGCGTTGAGGGAGTTGGCGGACTTCGTGGAGTCTAAACCGTTACCGGATGAATGGAAATCTTCATGGGGAAACAGAGGGTTCAATCCTCCCGATTTAACGGTTTACGTTTATGACAAGAAAGAATTCGGGGAAATGTGTGTTGCTCTTGGTTCCTTTCAAAAAAGCGGGAATGAGACTTTTACTTCGGCGCACATCAGGTTGCCGTTGGGGGCGACTATCGACATACACGGGAATAAACATGATGTTTGCGAAAAAGTAGTTGTCGGGAAAAGGACAGTTTTAGCGCAACCGGAAACGTATATACAGGCTGAAGTTATTCCGGCGATCCCGGAACACGAGGAAGACGTTTTTGAATGGAAATGTCCCGATTCGTTTCTTGAGTTGGCAAATAAATAATTTCACCTCCGCCGGGCCGGGCTTGGCGTTCCGGTCTGAAACTAACGCCAGCGATATAAAAATAGCGGCGTGAGGTGTTTAAATTTGGCCGTTAAATTAAATGGAGGTAACAAGATGAAAAAAAGTGGATATAAATTAGTGAGGACTTATTCATCCGGTGTATTCGCGGGAGAAATCGTTTCCCGAAAAGGTCAGGAAGTCGTGATGAAAAATGCGCGGCGCATCTGGTACTGGTCGGGAGCTGCCTCGCTTTCCCAACTGGCGATGGAGGGAACAAAAGATCCCGCTAACTGCAAATTCCCGTGCGAGGTGGATCGCGTGGAACTTTTGCAGGCCGTCGAAATTCTGGACGTCACTCCTCAGGCGGAAAAATCAATCAAGGAAGTGCCAGTGTGGAAAAACTAATCGGTTCCGGCGATGGCGCTGGCTATGGCGCTGGCTATGGCGCTGGCTATGGCGCTGGCGGTGGCGATGGCGCTGGCTATGGCGCTGGCGGTGGCGATGGCACTGGCTATGGCGGTG
>Ga0209777_10009452_pt1 | contig 10476 bp, 8 predicted proteins | sample FrelakmetHBP12HB_FD_187147 | JGI IMG/M metagenome (GOLD analysis project Ga0209777, IMG submission 187147) | Freshwater lake sediment microbial communities from the University of Notre Dame, USA, for methane emissions studies -HBP12 HB (SPAdes)... | ecosystem: Environmental > Aquatic >... | reverse complement strand
AACTGTTTGCTGTCGCAATTTCGCAACAAGTTCCTGCAATTCGCGCTCATGAGTGCTGTATCCCTCGACAACCTGTACCAGATTAGAGATGAGGTCATTCCGGCGCTTCAACTGAATAACTACCTGCGACCAACCCTGCCTCACACGCTGGAGAAGACCGACAAGGCTGTTATAGACCGTCCATACCCAACCCAGAGCCATAACGGAAAGAAAGCCAACGATTGCAACTGCATACCATTGCCCACCCACCGGTGTAATGGGTTTCAAAACAAGATTTCCCACCAATATGCCACCGATAGCCGAGAGTAATCCCAGAACCAGCCAGAACCAAAGCCAGCGACCGTGACTGTAACTGACCTGTTTTTCGGTACGGGTGGAAATGAGAAAGATCGGTGATTTCTTATCTCGGGCGAGTTCCGCCGCAACGACATCCGGTCGTTCCCGCGCTTGTCCCATAACATATAAATTGGCATGAAGAGGAATAGCGGTCTCATGAAAACGCCGCTGATGGTCGGAATTAGCGATTTCATTCTGGGGGCATTTGGTAAAATACAGCGGGTCGGTGCGCTTACAGGTTTTATCGAACACCTCTTTATCTTCGATTTCCGCCCCTTCCGGAATAATGCGGACAACGCCGGACTCGTCCTTAAGATAGAACGGGGCAGATTGCCCGCCCTGTGCTACAGTTTTCCAACCGCTCTCGTGGCGGGTCGTCGGGACACCCTTGGGGCCTGTAGTGACAACCGTTCTGGACCAGTGCTCATCGACTTTCCACTTGTAGAGTACGCAAGAGATTTCCGACAGATAACTGGTCAGATGCGCTTCACTTTCCGCCGTGCCTTTAAGCTCTACCAGACCGATAAACACACCCAACGTTTTTGAAGTGGGAAGGTCATCGATAAGGCGCTTGTGACGCAGGAAACTAAAAGCCCTAATTAAGCAGACAAGTGAAAACAAGCCACCGATAATAATCGATATGCTCATTTTTTACTCCAAACGAGATTATGCCAAATGATACTGCCGAATGGGATTTGTGTCAAGAAACTAGATACCCTTCCCCACCCAGAGATACATTCGCTTCGCTCAGTATGACAAGTTGTGAGGGGAAGAGGTCTTTGAGGCAGAATGTTCTGCCAGTCTGGATGGCGGTGAAACCGTACTTGAGCCGGATATGGTCAATTGTCTGACTCAATTTCTCCAATCTCTGAACGGAATTATCGAGTAATGGAAGCTGTTTCCCCGTCTCCATTAGATTGGAAACACTGATACCAACCAGTCGTACCAGTTGTTTATCCGACATTAACGCACGATGGAGCAATTCTGTGCCGACACCGAAAATTGTCTGATCGGCATCAAACGGTTGAGGTAAGGACTTACTACGCGTGATAGTAGTGAAATCGGCATACCTGAGTTTCATCGAAACGCATTTTGCCTGTTTAGCCTGCTCCCTTAGTTCGGCACCGACTCTTTCACTGAGATAGCGCAACGTCGCTTCCAGAAACGCCAAATCACGAGTATCCTTCGGGAAAGTGGTTTCCCGACTGATGGATTTAGCGGCACCAGGTGGCAATACTTTTCTCTCGTCGATGCCGTTTGCAAAACAGTGTAGTATCTCGCCGAAGACGCCAAAACGACTTTTCAGAGCATTTTGGGGCATACCCGCCAGTCGACCGATGGTTTTGATACCTAAACCTTTCAGAACCTGTTCTGTTTTCTTACCGACACCGGGCAGGTCACCAATGGGGAGTGGCACTAGAAAAGAGGATTCCTGTCCTGCGGAAACTTCGACCAGACCATCGGGTTTGGAGAAATCGGAGGCGACCTTCGCCACTACTTTGCAGGAAGCAATGCCGATGGAAGCAACCACTCCCAATTCGTTTTTAACACGCTGTTTGATTGCCAATGCCATTTGCCGGATGGTGCCGTGTAAAGATTCGAAGCCGGTGACATCAAGATATGCTTCGTCCAGCCCCATCGGTTCGATGAAGGGTGAAAAATCAGACAGAATCGTCATGAATTTCTCAGAGGCATCGCGGTATCTGGAGAAATTTCCTTCGATGAAGATGGCTTGCGGACAAAGTCGTACTGCCGTAGCTAAAGGCATACCGGAGTGCAAACCGAAGGCACGGGCTTCATAAGAAGCGGCAGCAACCACGCCACGGCAATCGGGTTTGCCGCCGACAACCGCTGGTTTCCCTTTCAAATCAGGACGGAATACCTGCTCTACAGACACAAAGAAGGCATCTAGGTCGACATGCATAATCGTGCGACTTCCCATAGTGCCACTATTTTAGCACAAATGTTCTTATTACAACCGGTCCGTCATTGCGAGGACGCACCACTATAATCAGAACGCCGTGCCCTATCCCCTGACCACTTCCCTGATTGGGGAAGGAAAATTTTTATTTTTCTGCGGCGCGAGGGCGGGAGTCCCCGCTTACCTTGCCTACCTCCCCTTTACTCCACTACCGATTATTGCCTTCCGGAGTCCTTCTGCTGAAGAAGGACGCCCCCCCAGCCTAACTTTTCTGCTGGAAATTCGTTCCAATTAGTAGGAATGAGGCGAAAACTTTAAGAAAATATTTATGCTACGTTATTCGTCTCGCCTGTATCTTGAAATCAGGAAAAAGGAGGTGTCAGGACGATGAGAGATTTAGTACAGAAAATCTTGTTCCGTCTAAAGTGGTCGGCGATGACAGAGAGAGGTAGATATGCTTATCTCTGGGCACGAACGAGAGAGACTTTATAAACGATAACAAAAACTAAACGCCACATTACTTAAAGCCCCTGAATTGCAGTCAACCGATCCCGGAGCTTTATTATTTTCTCTCCGTCTTAATCCACAATCTTTCCCCATTCGTGATTAACTCAATGGTGCCATTCTCGTCAGTACGGTAAATTTTATCTGAGACGATTCTATTCATCAGTCTTTCCAATGTTTCCGCGGCGGGATGGCCGTAATCGTTATCCGTACCCACTGAAATAACCGCCAACTGTGGATTCACTACCGACGAAAACTCCAGACTGGAGAAGTTATTGGAGCCGTGATGACTGACCTTGGAGACTGATACGCAATGAAGATAAAAACGCCGACAATTATTGTAGAAAGTAGAATGATAAGGGGAGGCTTCTGTCAATCTATTCGCCCATGAGTGCCGCACGTAACGCTTCCTCAGTTTGGGAAGTAGTGACCGCTATTATTTGGTCATCCGCCATTAAAATAGTGGCAGCAGTAGGGACAACGGGTTTTTGAGACTTACGAACTATCAAAGATAGCATACTACCTGTCGGCAAAATGATGTCTTTGATGGTTCTGCCGACACTGGGACAATCAGCTGGTATTCTCACTTCAACAATTTCCAGTCCTCTATCCCGGATTTCCATTAGATGGGTTACCGGATGGGTTGGGACTTCCTCGGTAATATGTTCAAGAATAATGTTGGTGCTACTGATAGTTACATCGATACCGAGCTTCTTGAAAAGTTCTTCATTTTTCGGATTTCTGGTACGGGCGATAGTGTGCGGTACTTTAAACTTATACTTGGCAAGCTGGCAGGCAACCAGATTATCTTCATCGTCAGCAGTTACCGCAACGAGCATATCGGCTCTGCTCGTGCCGGCTTCATTAAGCGTCGACACTTCACAGCCATCGCCACGCAGACAAACACTACCCAATTCATCATTGATAGTATCGCAAACAGCAGGGTTTTTCTCGATTAACAGGATTTCATGCCCTTCATTCAGAAGTGCTTTCGAGAGATAGTAACCAACCCTTCCACCACCAATGATGATTATGTACATAGTTATAAACTCCTCAGCTCTCGATTCGCTTTCTCAGGAGGTCTGCGAAAATGGTTGTCGGGCTGATGGCCTCTAAGCCCATGGTTTGAAAGAGCTCCTGACGTAACGGGTCATAAATGCGGCAAATCACCCTCGGCACATTGAACATGCGCTTGGCAATTTGCGCCGCCATAATGTTCCGATTGTCTCCCTGAGTTACAGCAACAAAAACTTCCGCCGACTCGATACCAGCTCTTTTCAGAGCTTCCATATCGATGCCATTGCCAACTATAGCTTTACCCTTATAGGTCGGGGGCAACCTACGAAAACTGTAAGAATTCATGTCCAAGATGACAACGCTATGACCTGCGGCATCCAATTGCTCGGCAAGTTGAGCCCCTACGCGACCACAGCCCATAATGACTACTTTCATACGTCACTCTCACTCAGATTGGTATTGCTGATATAGTATAACACGGCAGGGTGCATTCTTGAGAACATAAGGTGTGACATTCCCCAGACTGTATTGCCCGAAATGCTGTTTGTAAGATATGCCCATCACAATGAGGTCCACTTTGCGTTCTACGGCTTCATCGATGATACTCGGCCCGATATTACGCGCCTGAAGGAGGTCGGTTTCAATTTCGAAGCCGTATTTCAGAGCAATTTTCCCTGCGGAATCCAGTATCTCTTCGGCTTCTTTGACTTCGACACTCACTTCGGCATCCAACGGCAGTGAATGCACAATCGGAATAATATAAACAGCAAGAATCTTGGACTTGTCTTTCTTCGCTAAGCGACAGGCCAGTTTGATTGTTTCAATGTCGGTTTCCGTACCGACAACCGGGACGAGAATCTTCTGGAATTCCATTATTTCAGTATACTCTAAAATACAATGTAATAATTATATTAAAAAAGCTAACGATGGACATTCCCCATAACAAAACGGACCATCTTTCTGTAAAAGACTACCAGGAAATTCGGGGGCCTTCTCAACCGGCGCAGTAATCTATCGCCGATATGAGTAGAAGGTACCTCCTCAAAAAGCCCCTTGCCCGCTTTCACTGTCTTCAAAAGTATCTCCAAGATACCCCTCTTATATTTTTGCTTATCTAAATTCGGAATTTTACTACGGTGGGAGATATATGTCAATGGGATATGACTAAGTTGATTAAGAGTGCATTCTCTCTAACTCGTAATTACACGAGACCCCATCCCTTTATCCCTTCCCGACGGGCAGGGAATAATCACCATATTCTGGACTAAATCCAGAATGGAGATAAGAAATATTCTCAGAGGTTTTATACCCATCCCCGGCTGGATCCCTTATTTCTCGCTGAGTTCAATCTGAGTAGCCCCATAGCCTCCATGTTCAGAATCAGCTTCCCTGTAGGACCTGACCAAAGGATGCTTTGACAGGTAACGCCTGACTTCCTGGCGCAAGATGCCGGAACCTTTACCATGAACTACCCACACCCGGAAGTGTCCGGCTTGAAACGCTTCGTACAGGAAATCATCAACTTTCGGAATAGCTTCGTCCACAGTCAAACGGTGGAGGTCAATCTCTTCCCTGAATGGTTGCTTCTGTGCTTTGCTCATTTGCGGATTATCTTCACCTAACAACTTATTTCTGACAGTGCGGACAGTAATAGGTGCCGCGACCACGCACTACGATGCGCTGAATCTGACCGCCGCAACCTGAGCAGGTCTTTTTCTGACCGTGTGCAACATTGAAATGTTGATGTGCTGTGCCCGAAGAACCATCCGGACGGAAGTAGGTCACGACACTGGCACCTCCAAACTCGATGCCTGCTTTAAGCACTTTCCGTATGGCAGAGTAGAGGCGCGCAATTTCCGGCTTCCTCAAGGAATTAGCGATACGACGGGGGGCGATGCCGGAAGCAAAGAGGGCTTCATCGGCATACATATTACCGACACCCGCTAGAAACTTCTGGTCTAATAACAGTGCTTTGATAGGCAATTTACGATTTGCCAGTCGGTCCTCAAGGACTTTCTGCGTAAAACCCTTTTCAAAAGGCTCGGGCCCCAGTTTGCGCTCAATTTCCACGGTATTTTCAACCAGTTTTAGAACGCCAAACTTACGCGGGTCGCGGAAAAAAATCTTCTGCCCGTCGTCCAGACTAATGACGGCGCGGGTGAATTTCGGCGCTTCGGCATCACCCTTCCCCAGCAGAAGCGAGCCGGTCATTTTTAAATGAATAATGAGCTTATCCCCGCTACTCAAACTTGCAACCAGATATTTACCGAGTCGAGTGAGAGCGGTAATTTTCTGTCTGGCGATGCGCCGGCAAAACTCTTCGGGCGACGGTCCCCTAACAATGCCATCCCAGAGCAGAGCCACGCCGGTAATACGGCGACCGATAATATGAGGGGAAAGCTCGTTTTTGACCGTTTCGACTTCCGGTAGTTCGGGCATATTACTTTTCCATCTCTCCCCAGTTTTTACCGATTTTGGTATCGACTTTTAGCGGGATACTGAGTTTAAGAGCATTGACCATCATATCGGGGGTCAGACGGCGCATTTCATCCATTTCATTTTCAGGCACTTCGAACACCAGTTCATCATGCACCTGGAGCAGCATCTTGCTTTTCAGTTTGCACCGGGACATTTCCCGATAAAGGTTAATCATTGCTTTCTTGATGATATCGGCGGAAGTGCCCTGAACGGGCATATTGATTGCCATCCGCTCGGCGGCTTCCCTGACCTGCCGGTTAGAGGCATTGATTTCAGGAATGAGGCGTTTCCTGCCGAGAATTGTCTGGACATAGCCACTCTTTCTCGCCTGTTCTTTGGTCAGTTCAAGATACCATTTAACACCGGGGTATTTTTCAAAATAGGCAGCGATGAATTTGCCGGCTTCCTCGCGGGATAATTCGGTCGCCTGCTGGAGGCCATACTCGCTCATACCGTAGATAACACCGAAATTAACCGTCTTGGCGAGACGGCGCATAGCAGGGGTAACCTGCGACGGAGACACATTGTAAAGCTGAGCAGCGGTTGCGGAGTGGATGTCTTCATCCTTGCGGAAAGCATTCAGCAGGTTTTCGTCCTGCGAGAGATGTGCCAGAGAGCGAAGGTCGATTTGAGAATAATCGGCACCCAGTAAATACGAACCCGCAGGCGCAACGAATGCCTCCCGCATTCGCCTTCCCTGTTCATCACGAATGGGAATATTCTGAAGATTAGGGTCGCTGGAAGAAAGTCGCCCAGTTGCCGTCCGCGTCTGGTTAAAGCTGGTATGGATACGTCCCGTCTTCGGATTAACGAGCTCGGGCAAAGCATCGACATAGGTCGACTTCAACTTGGTCAACTGACGGTACTCCAGAATATAGCCGATGATAGGATTGGCATCGCGTAGACTTTCCAGGACATCGGCGGCGGTGGAGTAACCACCACCTTTTTTCTTGGGCGCTTCTAATTGCATTTTCTCGAATAATACCGTAGCTAATTGCGAAGGGGAATTGATATTGAACTTCTGCCCAGCGCGGTTGTAAATTTCGCCTTCAAGCATGGTGATTTGCTCTCCCAATTCACCGGACAGCCTAGAAAGCAAGCCGATATCCAGCTTGATACCGTTCTCTTCCATATCGAGCAGAACCGGCACCAAAGGCATTTCTACCTCATCGAACAATTGCCAAAGGTCCTGCCGGCGCAGTTCATTGCTAAGGATTTCGCTCAGCCGCCCGGTCATATCGGCATCAGCACAGGAGTAATCGGAGGCTTTTTCAATTTCCACCTGTGACATCGGGATTTGTTTACTGCCCGAGCCCATCAGGTCGGAAATTGGCGCCATTTCCACCCTTAATAAAGCAAAAGCCAGTGATTTGAGTCCCAGTGACGGTTCGCTGAGAAGATAGCTGGCAACCATAGTATCGAAGGTAAGATTGGTTACATTAATACCGACTCCATTGAGCACTTCCATATCGAATTTGCCATTGTGGGCAATTTTTGACTTCGTAGCATCCTCAAAAATGGGCTTGAGCCTCTCGACAACCTGTTGAAGAGGTAATTGAGGCAACTGCATCATGCCGATATGCCCGACCGGGATGTAATACGATTCACCGGGAGTAGGTGAGACAGAGATACCGACAAGCTGAGCCTGGATTGAATTTAAGCCAACTGTCTCGGTATCGAAGGCAAAAGATGCGGAAGCGGAGAGCCGCTTAACCAGTGCCTCCAGAGCTTCGGAGGTATTAACAAGATGGTAATCACGTTTTACCGATGGTCCGGCTTCGGTTTGCAACGGTGTTTCAAACAACTGCGGCTCTTCGGCGGATGGCGGTAATTTGTTCAGGAGACTGGAAAACTCAAGCTCACGGAAAAGGTCAGCAACCTTACTACGATTGAAGTGGCTAGCTTGCGCCTCCTCGAGGTTAAGGGTCACTGGGGCTTTGGTGACGATGGTTGTCAATTCCTTACACTGACGGGCAATCGCCTCATTTTCACTAAGTAGCGTCTGGAGTTTGAGAGGTGTAACCTCATCGAGGCGGGTATAGATTTGCTCCAGACTACCGAATTGCTGGATCAGCTTTACGGCAGTTTTTTCGCCGATACCCTTAACACCAGGGATATTATCCGAAGGGTCGCCTTTGAGCGCCTTATAATCGGCGACGTTTTCGGGTTTGATTTCATATTTAGCAACGACCGCCGCCTCGTCAAAGAGGTCGGAATCACTGAAGCTGGCTCGCGGCCTAGGGTAGAGGACCTTGACCTTATCATTAACCAACTGCATAGTATCCGCATCGCCGGTAACGATAACCGTATCGATACCCTGCTCACTTGCCTGTCTGCCGAGAGTGCCAAGGACATCGTCCGCCTCGAATCCTTCCAGCTCATAGACGGGCATATTGAGAGCCTGCACCAGTTCTCTGACCCTTCCGAATTGCCCTACCAACTCGGAAGGAGTCTCCGGACGTGTCGCTTTGTACTGGTCGAACATTTTATGACGGAAGGTAGGCGCCGCTTTGTCGAAGGCAATGGCGTAATGCGTAGGTTGAAGGTCATTGATTACCTTGAGCAGAATCGAGGCAAAGCCGTAAACTGCTCCGACCATCTCGCCGGTCTTGCGAATAGTCAGCGGAGGTAGAGCGTGGAAAGCACGGTGTACCAGGGCATTGCCGTCGAAAAGGATGAGTAAGGGTTTTTTCATGCCCTCATTATAGCAGAGGGAGTGGAGTGAAGAAACTCGTAGGGATGCGAATGTCCGTTGTTATATGGATCCTGATTTACATCGGGATGACACTCACGCCTCATAGCTTCACTTTGAAGCTAAGGTGTGGTATAATGAAATAAATGGGGAATTAGCTTTCGGACGCGGATGGTAAAAAGTATCTGTCAAGCGTCCTTTTTTACATTCTGAGATACGAAATTCGTCCCTGCGGAGTAATAGTCAGTTATGATTGAAAATAATAATCTCTCTTTACCCGACTCAGGCAAGCACAAGACCAGTAAGGGTGCCAGCGAATATAATGCCGAAGCAATTCATGTGCTGGGTGGGCGTGAAGCAGTACGCCGCCGTCCCGGAATGTACATCGGCAGTACCGACCAGCGCGGTCTGCACCACCTGGTTTATGAAATCATTTATAACAGCGTTGATGAAGCAATGGCAGGCTTCTGCACACGCATCAATGTTACGATTGAAGAAGATAATTCGGTTACTGTCGAAGATAACGGCCGCGGCATACCCGTAGAGGTTCATCCCCAGACAGGCAAATCCGCACTGGAAACGGTAATGACTGTTCTCCATGCCGGTGCTAAATTCGGCGGCAAGACCTACCAGGTTTCCGGCGGACTGCACGGTGTCGGCGCTTCAGTAGTCAATGCACTATCTAAATGGATGAAGGTCTGGGTAAAGCGCAACAGCAAGCTTTACTTCCAGGAATACGACCGTGGCATCCCGAAAGCGGATGTCACCGTTGTCGGTAAATCAAAAGGCACAGGCGCCACTGTCAGCTTTATGGCAGATGAAGAAATTTTCGGTACCATTAAATACGATTTTAATATCCTCAGCGAACGTGTCCGAGAAGTAGCTTACCTCAACAAAGGACTGGAAATATCCATCAGGGATATCAAAGAAGACAAGGAGCAAACCTACTTTTTCGAAGGCGGCATCACCAGTTTCGTAAGACATCTCAACCGGAACCGCGTGGTCTGTCACAAAATACCCATTTATATCGGCAAATCCGCTAACGACATAATGGTAGAAGCGGCAATTCAGTACAACGACGGCTTCAGTGAGTCGATTTTTAGTTTCGCCAACTGCGTCAATACCATCGACGGCGGCACTCACCTCACCGGCTTCCGCTCGGCCTTAACACGCGTATTTAACGACTATTCCCACAAAAACAAATTTCTTAAAGACGAAGACCCCAACCTGAGCGGCGACGATGTCAGAGAAGGGCTAACGGCTGTTGTCAGCGTTAAAATTGCCGAACCCCAGTTCGAAGGACAGACAAAAGGGAAACTGGGTAATGCCGAAGCCAAGACAGCAGTGGAAAGTGTCGTCAGCGAAGGATTAGGCCTATACCTCGAAGAGCATCCTGACGATGCCAAATCTATTATCGATAAATGTCTTCTTTCCGCTCGGGCAAGAGAAGCCGCCCGCAAAGCACGTGACTTGATTGTCCGGAAAAACAGCCTCGATACCGGTACTTTACCCGGTAAACTGGCAGACT
>Ga0209777_10009451_pt1 | contig 10477 bp, 11 predicted proteins | sample FrelakmetHBP12HB_FD_187147 | JGI IMG/M metagenome (GOLD analysis project Ga0209777, IMG submission 187147) | Freshwater lake sediment microbial communities from the University of Notre Dame, USA, for methane emissions studies -HBP12 HB (SPAdes)... | ecosystem: Environmental > Aquatic >... | reverse complement strand
TCCGCTTTAATGGGGGTGTTTTTGCTATAGATTTTAGGAGTTGGTCTCTTTTTTAGATATATACTCCTTCCAGTTCGGTCGTTCGGTTAGGATTCGGTAGAATGCGGGTGAGGGATAATTTTGATTTTTTTGACTGAGCGCTCAGTGGTGCTGAGTACTTCGAGATCGAATTCGTCATGCATGAGGCGCCATCCTTTTGCGGGGATGGTACCTGCGCAATGGAATACATAACCGCCAATCGTTTCATATTCGGGAAGTGGCGGGATTTGGATTCCGAGCTGCTCTTCAATGTCGAGAATATTCATCTTTGCATCGACGATCCAGCTTCCGTCGGGAAGCGCGAAGAAGGGTTGGTCTTCTTCGATGTCATATTCATCTTCGATCTCTCCGACGAGCTCTTCTAATATATCTTCAATGGTCACAATCCCTTCTGTGCCGCCATATTCGTCCACGATGATGGCCATGTGCAGCTGCTTATTGCGGAATTCTTGCAGAAGATGAGTGATTTTCTTGTTTTCGGGGGAGTAGATTACGGGTTTTGCGATCGACTCGAGAGGGGAGTCGAGAGTAATTTCGCCTGAAGTGGCTCCGGCGTAGAATTTCAGCAGATCTTTATAGAGCACAACACCGATGATCTGATCGAGAGAATCTCGATAGATCGGGATTCGGCTGTATTCTTGTTTGGCCATCAAACGTCCCGCTTCGCGTATAGTTGTTTCGACGGGAATACTGAAAATATCGACTCGGGGAACCATGATCTCCTTGGCGACGCGTTCTCTAAAATTCACAAAGGAGCTGATCAATTTTTGATCAAACGGATCAAGATGGTGTTGCAGCTCTGATTCGCTAATCAGTTCCTTGATCTGAGCGCGGGTGGGCATAAATTCTGCTTTTTCTTCATGGGCCTGTGTTTTGCGGACAATCCCGCGTGTTAAGTGAAGCAACAAGCTGACGAGAGGAAAAGCGACCATAAGGAAAAATGAGGAGAAGGGCGCACAAAACTTTAGGCAAATGCGAGGCCAGGCGCTGGCCAATAGCCGGGCTAAAAAATCGCAAATCAACGATATTCCCAATAGAGCTGTCGCTGATAAAATCAAAGGCGGCCAGTCATGTTTGGTGGGAGCGTCATTTAAGAGTTCGCGAAAATAGGGAACAGAGGTGGCCAAGAAAAAAAAGCCGCTCAGAGTATAGAGCAATTGGTAAATGTTTTTGCTAAGACCAATCGCAACGTGCAGCGTATCCCATTCATGTCGAGGAAAGAAGCGCTTGAGCAATGGCTGAAAGAAGAAAAGGGAATGGTGGAGAATTTCTTTGGATTTGATCCGCCCGATACGGAGGATTGCTGTGCTGAGCAGGGTCATGCATAACGTGGCGAATAAGAGGATAAGGGGCGGCAGAGGGCTTTCGAGTAGAAAAACTGAAATCATGTGGGCCGCAGGGACTCGATGATGCTTTTACAGTAAGCCATACACGATTTTTCTTTTTTTCGCATGATTCTTTTCTTGGCCGGTTCTAAATCGTCATAGCCCAGCAGGTGTAAAATACCATGAATAATATATAGGGCAACTTCTTCGTAGGGATCTTGATTGTGTTCTTCTGAATAACGAAGAGCCGTTTTCGGACATACGAAGACTTCTCCAAGAAATTCCTGATCGATTGGAAATGAAATACAATCGGTCGGTGTCGGGTCGTTGAAAAATTCATTGTGAAGAGCAGAGATGCAACGCACTGTTACAAAGTATATCGAAACTTCATGACAGGTGTGATTTTGCGATTTTAAAACAGCTTGAACCAAAGCACGCACAACCGGCAATGAGAGCTTCATGTCCTTTTGCCGGTTTGCTAGACGAACGATTGGCTTCGCTTGAGATTTAAGCAGATGGGGTCTTTGGAAGACCGGTAACTTTCGTGTTTTTTCCGTCAATCCATTTGCCGATTTTACGTAGAACATCGATTCGCTCAAAGCGTTTTAGAACATTGCGTTTTTTTACCGAACTGCTCGTTTTGCCGTAACTGGAATGTCTGGTCATGATTGATCCGCGCGTTAAGAGATTTTAGGAATAAATCGGGATGATGCCGACTCTGCCGGCGCTGCGTTTTCGTGAACGCGAAAACCAAGTGGTAAGTTGTTCGTTTTCGGTCCGGTCTTGGGAGATGGCGGACGTGGACGATGATAGGAAATGCGTCGTAATTTACCTTGCTTACTGATGCGTGTCATGGAACTCACCATTTAAAATTCAGGCTGTAAGAATAGGGTTTGTTCTTAATATTATCAAGAATCAATTCAGGAGCCATTCCCGCTGTGCCTTCCTGATGATCTTTGGGAATCTTTTCGACGAATTTACCCCAAAACACCGAAGCCCATATCATTCAGCGAGATATGAGCTTCGGTGTTTTGGGGTAAATTCGTTTGAAAATATCACAAACCTCATCGAGAAATTCACAGCGGGAGTGGCTCTCAGGGATTTGGTGAGAAACTGAGTCATCTGAGGATTGTCGGGTAGCCGTTCATAATAAAAATTCTTAGAATATTTTCGATTTTAAAGCTCCGTATAATCGCAAGAATTGCTGATAAATATTTAATTTCTGGATTCAATGAGATAATGCGCTTGTTTATAGGCATCGAATCGGGAGGCTGAAAGGTTTTTTTTACTTGGCGAGCTGCCATCATCAAAGTCATAGATAATGCGGAAGGGACCTTCGATCATCAGGGGGGTCGAGCAAAGATTAAAGACAAATCGGGCGTTGTTGAGATTTTTCTTTACTTTCGTGAGGGCAATCCATTCTTGTGTTTCGCACTCTACGATCGAATGAGGAAGAAAAATTTCCGGGGTTTGATTCCAGAGAAGTTCATCGACAAAAGTCAGTGCTCGATCATCCTCTGCGATAATGAGAAAATGTTCTTTGCGAGAAAAATGCTCATAAGCGGTTTCCGCCAAGCATCTGAGCTTCGACGCAGCATCGCTCACCTGAAAAAAAATTACCCGAATCGATTCAATGTTTGTCATGATCTTCTGGAACAATCATACCGCAAGAAACGAGGAATTTTAGGGCATCTTCATTTGTCATGTCGAGAGAATTCACTTCTTTTCGTTCGACGAAAAATAAAAACCCTGAAATCGGATGAGGAGCTGTCGGCATAAAAACAGCGACCAAAGGCTCTTTGACTTTGCTTTGACACTCCTGTGGTACTTCGCCAACCTCAAAGCCGACCGATCGATTCGGATGGGTTGGGAAGGGGATCATGACCGGACATTTAAATACTTTTTTGCCCTCGTGAGCAAAAATTGCCGAAAAAACATCGCGGCTGACTTGGTACACTGTTTTGATAAATGGAATGCGCGATAGAAAGCGATGCATTCCCCGAATCATATTTCGCACCAGGATCCAGCGCGCAACCATCCCTAATACGAGAACAAAAATCGATAGAAAGATAAGTGCGATCAATCGTGAGAGAAAGGTGTTGATTCCCTCGGGAATTGTTAATGAAAGATGACTCTCGATGGTGGAGAGAAGATAGGCGACGGGGCGCATAAATGGCGTTGTGAAAAAATCAAATAGAAAAACGATTATGATGATCGTCAGGACAAGGGGTAAAAGTATAATGAGGCCTGTAAAGAAATACTTCTTCATGGTGCGTCCTCTTTGACCGATTCTGGTGGGACGACGCCGCAGGATACGATGTATTTAATCGCAGCTTCGGTACGCATATCGAGATAAATGAGCTCTGATCGCGGACGCATGATGAGAAATCCCGTCATCGGATTGGGGGTGGCGGGAACAAAAATTGAAATGAGTTCCTCGTTGCCGACCTGACTGCAGGTTACAGGTGCATTGCGCGATATGAGTCCGAGAATATAGCTGCCGTGATGGGGAAAAGGAAACATCACGACTTGTTGGAATGAATTTTTTTCGCCGGAGAGAAGTGTGTGAAAGATATCTCTGGCTGTCTTATAGATTTTGTTTGCCAGTGGAATCTTGCTTAGAATCTGCTCTCCGATTTTCATCAGTGCTTTGAAAAAAAATCGATGCGCCAGCATCCCGAGGCTCAAGGTAAATAATAAAAGGATGATGAGAATCAATATCTGACTAATCGTCCGGATCAGATCTTCTGATCCAATCGGCAAGGAGCTTAACGAATGCGTAACGATTCCCATAAATGGTTTCGTCAATAGGTTCACGACGAACATCAGGGCCATTACCGTTACAGCTAAAGGAAGAAGGGTGACAAGACCCGTGAAAAAATACTTTTTCATCATGAGATCAATATCGCGACTCTAGCTATTATTTGGCGATGCGTTTATCGCCTTTTTGTGATTTTCGGCAAAATTTCCCAGCGAGATTGCTGGCGGACGAGATCGATTTCGCGGATGCAGACAAAGAGAATGGCTCCGCAGCTGAAGGTTTTTCCCGTGCGTCTGCCACGGAATGTGAGCCGTTTCGCGTCGTATTCGAAATAGTCATTGCCAAGTTCCGACACATGTATCGATCCTTCGAGATCGAACTGGGGAACTTCAAAAAAGAGCGCAAATGGTTTTATGCGAGTGACAACGGCTGAATACTCTTTATTGGTGTCGTTTTCAAAATGCAGCGCGGCCAAACGAAGCTTTTTTAAAAGAACGACAGAACTTTCGGCACGGCAAGAGACTCTCTCTTTTTGTGAACAGACTTCGGCAATTTCGGACAGATTCGCTTTAGGGTCTTCTTCATTAAAGAGAAGACGTTGGATGATCAGGTCGGTATAACGGCGAATCGGGCTTGTAAAATGGCAATAATGCTCTAGAGCTAGCCCATAATGGCCGATATTATCAGGAGAATAGAAGGCTAATTTCATGCTGCGGATGAAGCTAACGGAGAGCTGGGATGAAAGGGCGGAATCTTTAGCTTGTTCAAAGAGTTTTTGGATATCGTGATGTGTTGGCTTTTGCGTCAAAGTAAAGCCAAGGGCTCGGGCGTAGTTATAAAAGTCTTCAAATGTTTCGGGAGAAGGTTCATCGTGAATGCGATAGATTAGCTCTTTTCCCATTTTATTGAGATGGATTGCGACAATCTCATTGGCCTTGAGCATAAACTCTTCGATCATCTGATGAGTAATGTCATACTCGACGTGTTCGATTCGCTGCGGCTCACCTTCATTGTTGACGATGACGACGCCTTCTGCTAGAGCAAAGTCGATGCTCCCGCGCTCAAAGCGTTTTTGTTTCAACAGATTGCATAATTCGACCATCCGATCGAGGAGCGGCAAGAACTTGGTTTTTTTCTGATTCTGCAGAATGGCGAGGGCTTCTTTATAGGTCAATCGCTTCCGGCTTTTGATACAGCTCCGGATGATTTGATAGTCAGTTAAATTGCCGGTTGTATCGAATTCGGCCATGACTGAAATCGTGAGACGTTTGACGTTGGGTTTCAGACTGCACAATTCGTTAGAGAGCTCAGAAGGAAGCATCGGCAAGCAATAGCCGGGAAAGTAGGTGGAGTTGCAATGTAAATAGGCGCTCTGGTCAAGATGAGAGCCTCTCTTGACATATGCAGGGACATCCGCGATATGGACCCCCAATAGATAATGCCCCTTTTCGTTTATGGTCAATGAAATGGCATCGTCAAAATCTTTTGCCGTATCGGGATCGATGGTCACACACTCAAGATGGGTGAGATCCGTACGCCCCGTGGCAACAACTCTTTTTTTGAAGGCTTTTGCTTCTTGAATCGCTTCTTTGGTGAATCCATTGGGCAGTTCAAACTCTTCGATAGCGGCAGCGACATCGCAGGAAGGGTCTGAAATATGACCAATTCGCCGTGTCATTCGGGCATCGACTCCTGCTCCTTCACTGTTCCAATCCAGAACCTGGCATATGATTCGATCACCATTTTTGAGAGTGGTTTTCGGGGCCGGGCGCACAAGAACCGCTTTTTGCGAGCCGAGCAAGGGAGCGTAAGCGATATATCGATCGCCTTGGCGTTCAATGATTGTGCAGCCCAGATGCGTACGGCTCCGCTGCAAGATCGTTACGACGCGGCCTTCCGGCCCCTTGATTGTAGTATCCGTCACTTCCGCTTCTACCGTATCGCCGTTGACTGCGTCGCGTATGTGATGCTTGGGAATGAAAATATCTTTATCCATTCCTTCGACTTTCACAAATCCAAAGCCTTTGACGGGATGGATGCTAATTGTGCCGGTCTTCAGATTCGATTCGTTTTGAAGAGACAGAGGTGGTTTGTGCCGAGGGGCTTGTAACTTTGATTTTTTCTTTGACATAGAGTTCTTAATTACCATCATAAGATTTATCATCAAATTAGGCGACAGTTCTTTTGGAAAATTGATCGATCTTTCATAATCTCTAGGGATTTATGATACGGATTTTGATTAATGAAATATAAATCGGCTAAAGAGATCAAATATTATGGTTTGCATGCTTGTTTTGCCTTATGGGAGAAGCGGCCGCAGGATATCATTCGAGTCTATATAGACCCTGTGAATGTAAAATTTTTTTCTCGTTTATTGAAATGGTGTGCGGAGCAAAAAAAAGCATATCACATCATTCCTTCCGATGAATTAAATCAAGTCTGCGATTCAGTTCATCATGAGGGAGTTTGTATATTGGCTAAAGAGCTTCCTTTTCAGACAGAAGAGGGGGTTATCTCTTATTTTAATAAAATGGGCTCTGGTGTCGCTCTTCTTTATCTCGATGGTGTGCAAAATCCTCATAATCTGGGCTCGATCATGCGTACCTGCGCTCATTTTGGCGTTCCATTCATTTTGGGTGAGGCAAATCAAATCCCTCCATTGTCGCCCTCTGCGTGCCGTATTGCTAAAGGAGCTGCAGAGGTTGTGAGGCTGGTTTCTTTGCAAAAGCCTGCGCAGCTCTTAAATCTGCTCAAGAAAAAGGGGTTTTCCTTTATCGCAACCTCATCTCATCGAGGGACGTCGCTTTATCGGTTTTCTTTTCCCTCTCATACGATCATCGCTCTTGGATCGGAAAGCCATGGTATTAGTAAAACATTTCAATCGATGGCCGATTCGCACATCCAAATTCCGGGAAGCGGAGTGATGGAAAGTTTGAACGTTTCCGTAGCTGCAGGACTGTCTTTGGGCGAGCATTACCGGCAGCATGGGCCTTCATGACCGGCTATTTAGCTCCCATTGGTCTTGAAGATGAACTCAAAGAGGAATTGAAAGGGCCCATCGAACAATATGGGCGGCTTTTAATTGTCCCCGGAGAGCCGCAAAACGTTCATTGGGCTCAAAATATCTGGTACGATCCGATCCGCATTTCGTTTCTCTCTATCTCCGATGCGGCCAAACAGTTGCGCGCTCTTCATCCTCTTTGGGCGTTTTATCCTTTTCAGTTGATCCGCCGCGGCCAGTTGATTTCTGATCAGCTGCCTTACTTTTCGCCGAAACCCTGTTCATTTCCCACTCAACGGCCAACTTCCGCTCTGGGGTCATGGATGCTCCTTGATTCGAATACGCTTTTGGCATCGCACCGATGCTCGAGTCTCTTTGCTCATGGGGAAGTTCATTTTCAAGAATCGAGCATTCCTCCAGGAAGAGCCTATTTAAAACTTTGGGAAATATTAACTCGGATTGGTCATTGGCCCAAAGAAGGGGAAAAATGTCTTGATCTTGGCGCCTGCCCCGGCAGCTGGACCTGGGTTTTGCAGCAATTGGGCGCCGATGTTGTTGCAATCGATCGATCGCCGCTCGATCCAACGGTTTCCCAGCTTTCGAATGTATCTTTTCTTAAAAAAGATGCCTTTTCTACGAAACCTGAGGAATTAAACGGAATCGATTGGGTTTTTTGCGATGTCATCTGTTTTCCTGAAAAACTTTTAAGCTGGCTTCAAAAATGTTCGGCCTTTCATACAAAGATCAACTTTGTCTGTACGATCAAATTTCAGGGTAAGGCGGATATGGCCATTATTAGAGAATTTGAGCGTATCGAAGGCAGCTCTTGTCTTCATCTGTTTCATAACAAGCACGAATTGACTTGGTTTAAATTTAATTCGTAATTTGTTATCTAAAAATCTTACTCCAGTTTTTAAAAAAGGTTTTAAAAATGATAAATGGTAAATCTGTTTGTTTAAATATGATCGTTAGAAATGAGAGTGTCGTAATTAAGAGGTGTTTAGAGTCAGTCCGAAACATCATCGACTACTGGGTTATCATTGATACCGGATCAGTCGATGGAACCCAGCAATTGATTCAAGAGTTCTCGCGCGATATTCCCGGCGAGCTGCATGAGCGTAGCTGGGTCAATTTCGCTCATAATCGCAATGAAGCTTTGAATTTAGCGAGAAATCAAGCCGATTATATTTTATTTAATGATGCGGATGATCATTTTGTTATCACGGATTCATTATTTCAAGAGCATTTAGAACATGATTTTTATCTGATTCGTCGAGACGGATGTGGTGTGATCCACCATCGCATACTTATGATCAATAATCATCCCGGTTGGGTTTGGCAGGGCGTTGTTCATGAATGTCTTTCGAATGAGAGTAAAGTTACAGGTAAGATTTTAGAGGGTATTGTATGCAGGGTGTCGGCTAGCGGCGGCCGTCGTTCATTCGATCCCGATAAAGATCTTAGAGACGCTCAACTGCTCGAACAAGAACTGATTAAGAATCCCTCGGATGCACGCACTGTTTTTTACCTGGGACAAAGCTATCGATCGGCGGGGAAGCGGAAAGAGGCGTTAAAATATTATGAACAGAGAGCTTTGATGCCCGCCAACAAGTCTGAAGAGATTTTTTGGTCTTTATATCTCTCCGGATGTATTCAACAAGATCTGTTAATGGATTCTGAGAGATTCATTAATAGTCTTTGTAATGCTCACCTGGAAAATCCTGCGAGAGCTGAGCCGCTTTATCGCCTCGCAAATTATTTCAACCAAATCGCGAACTATATTTTAGCCTACCTTTTGGCAAAGCGTGCAGCTGCCATTTCTATTCCTGCCTTCTACGCTGCGATAGAATTTTCTGTATATGACTATGGGGTTGCTTATGAATTAGTTCGAAGCGCCTTTCGTCTCGGATATTATGATGAAGTCCGATCTGTTGGTGATAAGTTGCTTTTAAATAATAACTTACCTCAAGGACATCGAAAAACCATTTTGAACATGCGATAGGGTTTAATAATGATAAATCAAAAGACGCTTTGTCTGAATATGATTGTTCGAAATGAGAGCGCAGTCATCTTGAGATGTTTAGAGCCGCTTAGAAAAATCATCGATTATTGGGTCATTGTTGATACCGGATCGAATGATGGAACCCAGCAGCTGATTCAAGAGTTTTTACAAAATATTCCGGGCGAGCTGCATGAGAGTGTCTGGATTGATTTTGCCCATAATCGCAATGAAGCATTGGGTTTAGCGAGAAATCGAACCGATTATATTATATTTATTGATGCGGACGATCGATTTGAGATCACCGATTCATTCATGAACACTCAATTAGATCAGGATTATTATTATATTTTGCTGCGGGGATGTGGAGTGACATACCATCGCATCCTTATGATTAATAATCATCCCGGTTGGGTTTGGCAGGGGGTTGTTCATGAATATATGACGAATGGGAGTAAGGTTACCGGTGCGATTTTAGATGGCATCGTTTGTGAAGTGTCGGACAGCGGAGGCCGCCGTTCTTTTGATCCCGATAAAAATCTGAAAGATGCGCGATTGCTCGAAGATGAGTTGAAAAAAGATCCATCGAATAGCCGCACTGTTTTTTATCTGGGTCAGAGCTATCGTTCAGCAGGGAAGTTGGAGGAGGCGTTAAAATATTATGAACGGAGAGCCTCGATGCCATCCAACATGTCTGAAGAGAATTTTTGGTCTTTGTATCTGATGGGATGCATCCAGCAAGAGCTGAAAAAAGAACCGGAGCAGTTCATCGATAGTTATTGCAAGGCATATCTGAATATTTCTGACAGAGCCGAACCGCTATATCGACTGGCTTATTATTTCAATCAAAGCGGGAATTATATTTTAGCCTACCTTTTGGGGAAGCTCGCTTTGGGTATTTCCATTCCACCGTTTTATGCTGCAATCGATTATCGCGTATACGATTTCGGAGTTGCTTATGAATTAGCTCGAAGCGCTTTTTTTTTAGGATATTATAAGGAGGCGAGATCTATTGGTAATAAATTGCTTATTAACAAGACGTTGCCTCAAGATTACCGTGAAACCGTTTTGGAGATGATTTTCTAAGCGGTCAAAAAGAACTTTGAAGAATTTTACGCTTTTGCAGATGGTTTCGCAAAGTGGGAACGTCGGTGAAAAGCTCTGCATCCAAACCGGCTGTGCGTCCCGCATCCACAAAGGCGGGAATATCGTCAGTATAAAAATTCTTTCCGCTTGCTTCTTTTAAAGCTTTTTCGAAAATTAATGGATGCGGTTTACAGGCGCCGACTTCGTATGAGAGGATAAACCGATCGAAGAGTTTTAATACCGAATAATGGGAATAGGCAAAATTG
>Ga0209777_10009450_pt1 | contig 10477 bp, 9 predicted proteins | sample FrelakmetHBP12HB_FD_187147 | JGI IMG/M metagenome (GOLD analysis project Ga0209777, IMG submission 187147) | Freshwater lake sediment microbial communities from the University of Notre Dame, USA, for methane emissions studies -HBP12 HB (SPAdes)... | ecosystem: Environmental > Aquatic >... | reverse complement strand
CGATTGGGCCATTAATCAATATGTTGGTTGCGACCATGCTTGCCTTTATTGTTATGCCAAATTCATTTCTCGTTGGCGACCGCCAGATTACGGAAAATGGGGAGTCTGGGTAGAGGCCAAGGTGAATGCGCCCGAATTGGTCAACGGCAGACATGTAGATGGCTGGGTATATATGAGTTCAATCTCTGACCCCTACCAATCAGTAGAAAAAGAGCTGGAATTAACCCGCAAGGTTTTAGAAAATATAGACAAAACCACCAAGATTTCTATTCAGACCAAATCAGATTTAATTTTAAGGGACATTGATCTTTTTAAAAAGTTTAAAGATATTGAAGTTGGTCTGACCATCAATACTTTTACGGGTAAAGCAAAAGAGATTTTTGAGCCAGGGGCAATTTCTAGCGAACAAAGAATAAAGACCCTGAAAACATTAAAAGGAGCCGGTTTAAAAACATTTGTTTTCGTCAGCCCATTACTTCCTGGTTTGATAGATTTAAAGAAAGTTATTGAAGAGACCAAGAACTACACTGATTATTATTGGTTTGAGTTTATTAATATCCGAGCCGCTGGAGCGGAGTTTATGGAGGCATTAAAGCAGCATTTTCCTGAAAGCTATAAAATTTTAAGGGACAAGCGAAAGTTTTTAGAATTTGTTAAGGAATCCAAGCAGATCATTTCTTCAGAAGATATTAAGGTTCAGGGTATAGAAATCCACGGCAGTTAATTTTTTGCTACAAAAACAATGCTTAAACAAGAAAACAGTTTTGACGTGGCGGTGATTGGCGGCGGGCCAGCTGGAATTATGGCCGCCGGCAGAGCGGCGGAATTGGGCGCTAAAGTGGTTTTGATAGAAAAAAATAAAAAGCTCGGCCAAAAGCTTCTGATCACCGGCAAGGGTCGTTGCAATATCACCAACGCCGAATTTGATCTGCGCCAATTAGTCGCCAATTATGGCAAAAGCGGGAAATTTCTTTTTCACGCTTTTTCTGTTTTTGGGCCCCAGGACGTGATTAATTTTTTTGAGCAACTGGGTCTGCCAACCAAAATAGAGCGAGGCAGAAGAGTTTTTCCTACAAGCGATCGGGCCGATGAAGTGGTTAGTGCTCTGACTAAGTATTTAACTAAAAATAAAGTAAACATTCTTTTCGATTCGCCAGTGGTAAAGATTATTCATCATAATAATAAAATTGAAAAATTGGTCTTAAGAGATAGTGAAATCACGGCCAAAAATTATATCATTAGTACTGGCGGAAAATCATATCCTTCTACCGGCTCTACTGGCGAGGGTTTTAGGTGGGCTGTTGATTTAGGGCATCATATTAAAGAGTTGTCGCCAGCTTTAGTGCCGATAAAGACCAAAGAGCCTTGGATTAAAGAGTTGCAGGGCTTGAGCTTAAAAAATGTTACCATCGGCGTTTATCAAAAAGGTAAAAAAGAATTGAGCGAATTTGGCGAATGTCTGTTCACCCATTTTGGCTTAAGCGGCCCGATAATTCTTGAGATGAGCAAAAAAGTTGGCGAGTTGTTAAAAAATGGCGAGGTTATTTTGTCGCTTGACCTTAAACCGGCGTTAGACTTTGCGACTTTGGATAAGCGCGCGCAAAGTGATTTTAAAAAATATCAGAACAAATCATTTAAAAATTGTTTGGGCGATTTATTGCCGCGCAAATTAATTCCCGTGATAATTAAGCTTTCCAATATTAACCCCGAGAAAAAGGCCAACAGTATAACCAAAGAAGAAAGACAGGGCTTGGTGAAATTATTGAAAAACCTACCAATGACGGCCACCGGCCTGATGGGCTTTGACACAGCCATTATTACCAGCGGTGGAGTTGTCCTAAACGAGATAGACAACAAAACCATGAAATCCAAAATAATTGATAATTTATTTTTGGCGGGCGAGATGATTGACATTGATGGCCCGACTGGCGGTTTTAATTTGCAGCTTTGTTGGAGCACGGGCTATCTGGCTGGCGAAAGCGCAGCCAAGTAAGACAATCATATAAATTAAACATATCAAAAAGGGCTCAGCTTGGCTGAGCCCGATTGTTTATTCTTTGATCAGATAGATGATTCCGCTATAGGCGTTTGGGGCCGCCCCGATCAACTCGATTTCGTCTGCAGTCATTTTTTCCGTAGTGGTGTGAACTATTCTCCATCGTCGCTCTGGCTCAAGGTTGACGGGACCCCGGTCTTGCAGGGAAGCAATGGTTCTTGTATGCAAGAGCATTTCAATTTTTTGTTTATCTGGATCACCGAGATCATAGACTAAAAATTCAAGGGGAACAAATACTATGCCTGGTCCTAAGTCGGACCCCCGCACCTTACGATAGTCTGGCGGAATTCGCCCCAATTTCTTGAGAGCGGCGAAGACTACATCAGCGCTGATGGTTTTGTCCATAGAGCCCCTCCTATTGGCTTGTTTCAAATGATAGCATAAATTAACTTTTTTGTCAAGAGAGCTTGACATTTTTTTTGGTTTTGATATTTTTTAGTTAAAGGAGGTGCACAATGAAGATAGTTGGTGACCGAGTGGTGAACGAAGGCGCTATTGTCAGTTGCAGCCAAGGTACCAGGCTAGCTCAGCAGGTGGCAGAGCGACTGTCTCTTCCGCATATTGCCGGCGATTTGATTGACTTTACTAATAATGAGATCAAGACTAAGCCTGGTCAATCTATTTCGGCTTATGATGTATTGTTCACCATTCAGGGTTTTGATTCTAATTTACATACATCGATCTGGGAGCTGTTTGTTATGCTGGATGCTTTGAGGCGAGCTCATGCTCAGCAGACTTTCGTGTGTCTTTCTATCGTTCCTTATGCTCGGCAGGATACCGTTGCTTCACCACGCGAACCAGTTACCGCTAGATTGTTTTTGGAGATTTTGGAAAAAGTTTCGCAGATGTATTCTCTGATTACGATTATGCTGCACTCTCGGCAAATCATGGGATTTGTGAAATGTCCATTAGACAACCTGACCATGCGCCCACAGTTTGTGCGAGAATTTCAGTCGCGAGTCGGAAGTAAAGACGTCTTGGTGGTGGCGCCGGACGCTGGTGCTGAACCAGAATCTAAGAAATTCGCTAGAGATCTCGGCACTGATCAGACGGTTTTACCCAAAACCAGGACAGGTGTTAATCAAGTGCAACACACAGACATTCCTCTCGATACAGGCGGTAGACCGTTTTTGATTATCGATGATATGGTTGATGGCGGCGGAACAGTGGAGGGTGCCGTTCAAATGCTGGAGCGTAAGGGCAGTAAGAATGCGCAGCGATTCCTAATTGTTACACATCCGATTTTGTCGCCAAATCACAGCGATGAATCAAAAGATCCGATTCAGAGAATTAACCGTTGTGGCTTTAATGAGATCTTTTTCGCCGATACGGTAACCATTCCCCCAGATCGTCTCAGCCGGTTTGATAGAAAACCCATTATTGTTCCGGCGGCCGAAGTTTTAAGCGTAGCGATTGATTGCCGGCTTAATCATCGGCCCTTGCCCGATCTTCATAAGTATGAAAGAGGTTATTCTTGACTTCAAGAGAGCGGAAGCCCCGCTCTCTTTTTAATAGAAAAAGGCTCCGCGAGGAGCCTTTTGATTTTGACGTTAGTCTTTAATAGTAGTGCCGATAAATTGTTTGCCCTCAAGCGCATCACGCAAGTTGGTGATTTGGTTTCCATCCAGAACTCTTACCTGAATGTTGTGTTCCTGGGCTAACTGAGCCGCAATAGGGTCAAAGGGAGTATTTTTGCGTGCCTCCCATCTATCGCCGACCAATTTTCTGAGATCAGCCCACGACATAAGCGATATTGGCTTAGCGTTTTTGTCTTTTCTGGGGTCGGCCGTAAAAACATGGCTGATGTTGCTGGCGTTGACGAGGCTTTCGGCGCCGCGATTAATCGCCCACAAAACTGCGTCATAATCAGTTGAGCAGCCGGGCTTCCAACCACAACCGATAATGATCGGCCAATCGCCCCGAATTGTTGTGTGGGGGCTGGCAACCACCTTGGGGTAAACCTTAATGTGGTAAGAGAACAGAGCTTGCAATAGAAAATTAGCATTGACTCTTGTTACGGTAATACCTATGTTGTCTAGGATGCGATTATCGCTAACACCCAGTCTTCGCAGTGCTTCCACATAAACACTGTTAACCCTACCACCACCAACCGTAATCACAAGTCGACGACCTTGCTGAGTTAATTCTGACATCAGGAGCAGAAAGGAATCAAGGAATGTTGTATTGATGAATTGAAAATCAGGTGTTTTGCCGCGGTGACCGCGGCTGGCCTGTGGTCCGGGAACCAGGATTGATCCGCCAAGCGATAGAACGATGGTTTTGTTTTCTGACACTACCTACCTCCTTTTGCCTTTTGGCCATAAAATTATAGAAGAAAAATAATTTTTTGTCAAGGCCAGCAGGCTAGCCTCGCCGAGTCTAGGCAGGCCGCAGCCCTGAGCGTAGCCGAATGGGCAACCCCATTATCCACAATTTTGCTTGACCTTGCTTGACAAAGCATTAATCTAGATTATAATAGCTTCTTATGATGATTGAGGTAAAAGATTTGGTGAAAAAATTTGGTGACTTTAAGGCCGTTGACAATATCTCCTTTGCTGTTCCAGAAGGGGAGATTTTTGCTTTTTTGGGGCCGAATGGCGCCGGTAAAACCACCACCATCCGCATGCTGACCACCCTGCTACATCCCACCAGCGGAGCCATTAAAATTAATGGCTTTGAGACAGTGAAGAATTCGGATGCAGTGCGCCGGAGCTTTGGTATTGTTTTTCAAGACCCAAGCTTAGACGATGAATTGACTGCCTGGGAAAATTTAGAATTACACGGTGTACTTTATGGCGTAGAAAAAAAATTGCGCCATGAGCGAATGGAGGAATTGTTAAAGCTAGTTGAACTTTGGGACCGCAAAAATGAATTGGTCAAAAATTTTTCCGGCGGCATGAAGCGCCGACTGGAAATCGCCCGCGGACTCATTCATCATCCCAAGATTTTTTTCTTAGATGAACCGACTATCGGCCTTGATCCGCAGACCAGAAATCATATGTGGAATTATGTTAAAGAGCTGAATCAGAAAGAACACATTACCGTTTTCTTTACCACTCATTATATGGAAGAGGTAGAAAAAGTAGCTCAAAAAATCGCCATTATTGATTATGGTAAAATCGTGGCTCAAGGGACGTTAGAAGAATTAAGGGCTAAGTATAATAAATCATCTTTAGAGGAAATATTTTTGGATTTAACCGGACACGATATTCGGGCGGCTGGCGCAAACGCCGCAGATCATATGCGCGCTAACCGTCGCCACTGGCGTCATTAATCAATTTAAGGGGCAAAACCCTAAACTAAGTCATAAATTTTGACAAATTTGGCATGAAAACTATTTATATTCTTTGGCTGAGACAATTAAAAAGACACGTCCGTTCTCGCTCGCGCATGATTGGTTCGCTGGGCCAGCCTTTATTGTTTTTAATTGCCCTGGGTTTTGGTTTCGGGCCGATTTACCAAAAAGCTGGCGGAGGAAGCTATATAGAATTTTTAGCGCCGGGCATTATGGCCATGAGCATTTTATTTACCGCGCTTTTTTCCGGCATTGAAATTATTTGGGACCGCCAGTTCGGATTTTTGAAAGAAACCATGGTAGCGCCGGTGTCGCGATTCAAAATTATGTTTGGCCGCACCCTAGGCGGGGCCACGGTAGCCATTATGCAGGGCGTGATTGTCTTTATTCTTTCTTTAATTATTGGTTTTCATGTGCAAAGCTTTAATTTAATTTTACCGGCGCTGATTTTTATGTTTTTGATCGCCTTGATGTTTGCCGGACTGGGCACAGCCATTGCTTCAGTCTTAGAAGATATGCAGGGATTTCAATTGATTATGAATTTTTTGGTCATGCCAATTTTCTTTTTATCTGGCGCTTTGTTCCCGTTGAACAATTTGCCGCCGGCCATTAACTTCATTACCCGCATTGATCCTTTAACCTATGGTGTGGACGCCTTGCGCGGGTCGCTTTTACTGAATGCCTCGCACTTTGGCTTATTAACCGATTCACTCGTCTTGGTAATTATTGTCATTGTTTTCTTGGCCGTTGGCAGTTATTTGTTCTCTAGAATGGAGGCATAAAATAAAGAATTAATTTAAAATAAAAAAACGCCAACATCAGGTCGGCGTTTTTAATTATATCCTTGCCCATTCGATTTCACTCAGGGCTGCGGACCTTCTGGCCCTTGACGTCCTTGATATTATATAGTAAAATTTTATTTATCAAGGAGGTATAAAATGGCAGATCCGAAAAAGAAGATCTTCGTTATCACGGCGCCAATAGTGATTAATACCGGCGCAACAAGCACAACCTTCATGGCGCAATCCGGCGCTAAATTTCTAAATGATCAGTGGGCGACGTTTCGGGCAAATTACGGTTTTGTCTATTTATGTCATCGTGGTTTTGGGGACATCTGGGCACTTGATTTGTTTTTATCTGATAAGCGGCATATCTGTGCCAGGATTAGGGGAAATCCGCCCGATGAGCCACAACTGCAGTTTTCCTTGGGTCGAATTTTAAGTCCCTTGGGTGGCTGCGTACTACTGATGTCGCTTGGATATTGGGAAGAGACGTTGCCAAATGGCGATGACCTGCGCCGGAGAATGCCGGTCAATATCATTGATCGTTTTGCCGTCGCCTGTCGAGCTATTAATGCTGAAGTTGAATTTTGTTTTTGTCGGAAAGATTTGGCCACTAGCTGAAAATTTAAAACTTAACCACCCCAATGGGTGGTTTTTTTATGCCAACTTTTTGTCCGGCCATTATTTAACCGTAATATCAATCTGATCGCTTTCCATGGTCTGGCCGCTGGTGTCAACTAAGTCAGCCCAAAGTTTATATTGACCGGCCTTAGCCTCGGTCCACAATAAATTAAGGCGGCCAGATAAATTATTATTAGCCAGGGTACCCAATAAGGTTGTTTGATTGTTGGACGAATTTTCTAAATAAAACTTGGCGCTTTGCAGCGGGATGGCCGGCGCCAGCAAAGTTAAATTGGCCGGGAAAGATTCGGGATAAATAATCTGATTGGCTTGGGGCCAGAGCCAGACGGCCGTGGGGCTTAGGGCGTTAGTTATGTTGATATTGATTTCGGCTTCATTACTATCATCAATGTCATCATAAACGGCGGCTTTAATAATATGCGCACCAGCTGACAAGCCGGTTAGATTCAGCGAACATTGCCAAGGAGGATTATAGTCTGTGTCAGCTAGATTGTCATCTAAATAACATTCCAGGCGGCGAACTCCGCGCGGCGCATAAGCCGAGACAGTAACATTAAGCAAACGATCTGAGACATCAGCCTGGTCGGTCGGGGAGGTGATATTAAGGCTCGGCTTATTGGCCAAAGTATGGAGATCGTCAGATTGGGTGGGCGGTGCTTCGGCCTGAATTTTATTTTTAGTCAGCCATTTTTTAATGGCGTCTTCCCAGCGACTGTATTGAGGGTCTTGAGCGGGATTGACCGGCGGTGGGCCATCGGGATTATCTTTGTCAACGTATTGTAAAATACTATGATAGCCGGAATATTGTTTTTCAATCACATAGCTGGCTGGCGTGAGGTCGGTGGCCAGCTTGCCCGAGGCTTTATCAATTTGAACTGTGGTTGAACCGGGGATTTGGCCAATCAGAGCTGGATTATTTGGCGTGACTGGATCGGGCGGTGTAAAAGTTTCAATCGGTGAATCGGCTAAAGCGCGGACCATAAAATTGTGCCAAATCGGACCGGCCACCACTACACCATCAGCCTTTTTCTTCATCACCGTATTATCATTATTGCCTACCCAAACGCCGCAGACTAGGCTTGGCGTATAACCCATCGTCCAGCCATCGCCCCAGTTGTTGGTGGTACCAGTTTTAGCGGCTACCGGACGATCGCCTAAATATAAAGCTGAATTAGCGCCGAAGATAAAAGTCCGGGCCGCGTTATCAGACAAAATACTGGTCGTCAGGCGAGTGATTTGAGGTGGCAACACTTCTTGACTGTTGAGCGGATCATTTTTCCATTGCTCCAAAATATTGCCTTGGCTATCGTCTACTTCTAAAATTGCTGTGGTGGGAATTTTTATGCCTTCACGCGCTAAGATGCCGAAGGCGGCAGTGTGCTCTAATAATTTTACCTCGGCGCCACCAAGGGCTAGCGATAAGCCATAACGACTCGGATCGGTTAAAGTGGTGTAGCCCATTTTTTGCGCTAAACCCAAAACATTATTGACGCCGGTTAAATATAAAGTTTCTACCGCTGGAATATTAAGCGATCCAGCCAAGGCTTGACGCATGGTTACTGGTCCGCGTTCTTTGCCATCGTAATCGTGAGGAATGTAGTCTTTACCCTGCGAGCCGGATGGACCAAAATTAGTTTCGGCATCAAATAGCGGTGTATCGGGCGTAAAACCTCTTAACCAGGCCTCACTATAAACGATCGGTTTAATAGAAGAGCCGGGTTGGCGGGGACTTAGAGTCACGTTCACTTGGCCATCAATACTATTATCAAAAAAATCTTTAGAGCCAACCATAGCCAAAATTTGGCCGGTTTTTACGTCCATGGCCACCAGGGCCGCATTATTGGCGCCATAATTTTTAGTATTAATAGCTGCTTGCTTGGTCACTTCGTCTTCGGCGATTTTTTGTTTATCTAAATCTAAGGTGGTAACAATCTTCAGACCGCCTTGCTCCACCATTCTAGTGCCATATTTTTGTTCGAGCAGATCTTTGACGTACATAACAAAATGGGGAGCGATAATATTTTCTTGGCGAGCGACGATTTTCTTTAGAGTGTCTATGTTTCTGGCCGCGTCGGCAGTGGGCTGATCAATATAGCCCTCTTTTACCATTAAATCTAAAACTAATTTTTTTCTGGCGATGAGTTCGTCGCGATGTTGGCCTGAAGGTGAGTAATAGCTGGGCGCTTGGACCATGGCCGCCAAAAGGGCTGATTCATCAAGGGTTAAATCGCGGGCCGACTTACCGAAATATAATTGGCTGGCCGCTTCCACCCCATAGGCCGTGGAGCCGTAAGGGATTTCATTAAAATACATCTGCAGAATTTGGTCTTTGGAGAAGTTTTTTTCTATTTCATAGGACAATATCAGCTCTTTGATTTTGCGGTTGTAGCTTTTGGCGTTGGTTAATAAAGCATTTTTAATAAATTGTTGAGTGATAGTAGAGCCACCCTGGCTGGCGTTTAAATGAATAATATCGTTCAGTAGTGCGCGGGCGATGCCCTTTAAGTCAAATCCAGAATGATGATAAAAATCTTTATCTTCAATCGCGATGGTGGCATAAACGAGATTGCGCGGAATGTCCGACAGGGGGATTAAGGTGCGGCGTTGGCCGGTAAAAATTTCGTAAAGCAGGGTCTGGCCGGTGCGGTCGTAAATTTTGGTGCTTTGGGACACTGAGCGCTCTAATAATTTATTGGGATTTGGCAGGGTCAGTCCATACCAGATGAAATTACCTACCAAGAAGATCAAGATGGCAATAAAAACAAAGAGCACCAGGAAAAATAGTCGTTTTCCGGCGCCGGCTGGTTTGATATTTCTTGTCTGCCAGGTTGATTTAGGCATAAATCAAATTAAAATACATTCTGGATAAAAAGTCAAGAGTCAAGCCAAAAGCAAAAGGCGCTGCGATGAGCGCCTGTTAAATAATCTAGAGAGGAAGGATTTGATAAACCAGGGGGTTGACTTGGTGTGCCTGCATTATTCTATTAATGCGATTAATGAGACGTGTTGCCCATGGTCTTGATGGCTTATCTATGCGAATAACTAAAGTGTAGTATTCTAAGGGATATGTTGTTCTGGCAAGAGAAACACTATGAACGCGACCAACCTTTAATAGTTCTAGCTTAACTCTTTGCTCTAAGCTAGACATTTCCTTAAAAGATGTGCGTAGCCTGTAGTAGTCTTGTACAATTTTCGGTATTTGAACAATCTCGTCGTCTATCGGAACAGCAGACCTGGCGGTTCTTTTTGAGAGCGAGGGTTTTGCCATAAATACCTCCTTACTCGCCATTATAACTGATTGACCTTGACCTGTCAAGGGGATGTTGTTATATTATTAGTATGACTAAAATCAATATTGATCCACAAAAAATCGAGCAATTATTAAACCGTGGGGTGGAAAATATTTATCCCAACCGCGAATTTTTGGCTAAGCTTTTGGCTTCGGGCCGACGTCTAACCTTATATGCTGGCTTTGATCCAACCGCTTCCACTCTTCATCTTGGTCATGCCATTACTTTATTAAAATTACGGCAGTTTCAGGAGCTGGGCCATAAAGTGATTATGTTGATCGGCGATTTTACTGGCATGATCGGCGACCCGACTGACAAAAGCGCTACGCGCCAGCAATTGACGCGCTCCCAAGTGATGGCCAATTGTAAAGAATATAAAAAACAAGCCAGCGCGATTTTATATTCTTTACAA
>Ga0209777_10009449_pt1 | contig 10478 bp, 6 predicted proteins | sample FrelakmetHBP12HB_FD_187147 | JGI IMG/M metagenome (GOLD analysis project Ga0209777, IMG submission 187147) | Freshwater lake sediment microbial communities from the University of Notre Dame, USA, for methane emissions studies -HBP12 HB (SPAdes)... | ecosystem: Environmental > Aquatic >... | reverse complement strand
GGCGGGAGTGCACCTTCCGAAACTGAACATCGACTATTCATTCATGAAGTTCGATCAGAACGATCAGCTGGGAAACACCCACCGGATCTCCATGACGTTTACATTGGAATCCGAGCAGTTCAAGCGGGTGACCGATTGACTCGTTGGCACGTCGTTTGCGCTCTGTCATATGACAGACATACGCTGGCGCCTGTTGGCACGTCGTTTGCGCTCCGTCACATGACAGACATGTGAAGATGCGACGGTCACTTGGTCTTCATCACGAATACGCCATCCCAGTTTTCGGGCGGAGGCTGCTGCCGGTAGGCATGAATCCGTTCGAGGTGGAGTTGCGTGGGGTAGTCCTCCGGACGCAACGCCAGAGCCGCTTCAAAAGCCGTGCAGGCCTCGGGCCAGCCGCGTGAGAAATAGCCTGTCATCCCTTCCGTGTAGTGCGCCAGGAACCGTTCCAGCTCATCCGTTGTCTCGTCCTTCTTCATTCCCAGCAGTTCATACACGCGCACAGGCTCACTCCGGCCTTTCACGGCGATACGGTCGAGCTCGCGTGTAAGTATCTCCTCCCTGATAAGTTCATACGTGCGATCGGCTACCATGATCCCTGTGCGGTACTCCCGGTTGGCACCTTCAAGCCGCGATGCCAGGTTCACGCTGTCGCCGATCACCGTGTAGGCGAATTTGCCTATGGCACCCATGTTGCCGACAACCATGTCGCCGGTGTTGAGGCCGATGCGGACACGTAACGGCGGTCTGTTCCGGGCCTTCCATTCCTTGTTCAGCTGCACAAGGCTCTTCTGCATCTGCAGGGCCGTCACGCATGCACGCATGGCATGATCCGCCTGGGGAATCGGAGCACCCCAGAAGGCCATGATCGCATCCCCTTCGTACTTGTCCAGTGTGCCGTCATTCTGGAAGATCAAACCCGACATCACGCTGAAATACTCGTTGAGAATGCTCACCAGGCTCTCCGGAGGGAGATGCTCGGACATCGCGGTAAACCCCTCAATGTCGCTGAAGAGCACGGTGAGTTCCTCGCGTCGTCCGCCAAGGACCAGCCGCTCCGGATGGGCAACCAACTCGTCGACAAGCGAAGGATTCACATAGGTGCTGAACATGGATTTAATCAGCATGCGCTCCTTGCGCTCGGTCACCAGGTGATAGGTTGTGCTCATAACGTACCCGCCCAGCACTGCAAGTATGGCACTCACAACCGATAGCACATAGTTGAATTCCACAAACACGAAGACAGCGACCCCGACGATAATGACGATTTCTGCAAGAGTGAAGAGAAATCCCAGAAGCCCAACCAGCAGGTGATATCGCGTCTTGACATCCCGCAGCAGCGAGGTCGCAATGAACGTGACGAGCACGAGGAAGAGCACGACGACGGACTCGGTGAAGCGCGATTGCACCGTGAGAAACGAGTTGCGGAGAACACTTTCGATCACATTCGCATGGATTTCCACTCCATACATCAGGTTATCGCGTTTCTGCACGCCTCGCGCTATGGCAACGGGGAAGAGGTCTTTGTACTCCGGCACAGTGACGCCGACGAGCACGATTTTGCCCGCAAAGGTGCTGTCATACAGGTACCCGTAGGAGGGGTCGCTGAATGTGTTAATCTCCTGTGCAAGCGACTTCTCGTCGAACGTGGTCAGTGTTTCATCATCGATGACATCATGGAACCGGATATGCGGAAATGTCCCATTGGGCCCGGCAAGATTGATGAGAAACGACCCCGCGTCGTAGGCAGGGATACTCCGTCCCGCATAGGTAAACTCGCGGCCGTGAGCGACAGGGACCGTAGAAGGAGGACGCTCGAGGGCTTTGTTGAGCACAGCGAAGGCGAGCGTGGGAATCCGAATTTCCGTGTCGGCCGAATCAATAACGAACATGGTGTTGTAGGTCCGGTAAACGCCGTCAACGTCGTTCCGGATGTTGACCAATCCTATAGACCGGTCCACGGGGAAAAAAATATTACCGAAGTTCTCGTTGGCAGATGTCGTGACGTACGTTTCATTGTCGGCTTCACGCTTGCCGGCAAGAACAGCAATGCCGGTTTCCCGGATAGCGTTTGCCAGAGACGTGTCATTGCCGGGTGAATAGGAATCGGGGCCGCTGAAGAGCAAGTCGATACCGACGGCCCGTGCACCTGCGGCTTTCAGATTGCGCAGGAGATGAGCGTAGTAGGCACGGGGCCAGGGGAATCGCTCCGGAAGCGATCGGAAGGAGTCTTCGGAGATCTCTACGATGATGACATGGGATGACTCTTTCACCGCGGCGACCGGTCCCCGGAATTGAAACCGGTAGTCGATCGTTGAGAGTTCAAGCCGCTGAATGGCACCTTGACGAAACACCTGCACTTGCGTCAGGGCGATGATCATTGCCGCGGTGCCAAGGGCAAGACCAAAACGGGTCAACCAGCCACGTTGACCGAAAGTAAGCTGAATCGCTGGCATGGCCCGTTGACTCAGATGGTGAATCGGTACCGCAGACTGACGATGTTATCGTTGGAGCCATCGTCATTGTGGAAGAACGCGCATTGGAACTGAAAGCTCATGTTCCGCCGGGCAAACCACTCCGCCCCCACATCGGCAGCCGTTCGCCTGTAATTCCCTAATGTCGGCGCAACGGAACCATTGATCGTCAGGACGTCGCGTATCAGCGTGTATCTTCCCGTTACAGAGAGTGCTGTGTAGTTCAGATCAACACTCTGGCCCGGAGCTACACCGCTGGGGATGCTGTTCAGATAGACGGCAATGCTGAGGATCGTCTGTAGGGGGATCGCATACTGTGTGGTCAGTCCCACCTCACCCGTGAAATTGGCCAGGTCATATTTCCGGACGGTTTCGTCCGTGCGCTTCGAGGTCGACAGATTGAATGTCGCGGTGTGGTGTGCCCCGAGCACGAAGTCATACGACGATTGCACGTAGAAGCGCAGTGTTGCATCGAGGATCGCGGAAAGAGAATCGGGACCGTCGGCGGTGAGGCTGTTGTTGTTGCTGTACCGTGAAAAGCCCACGGTCACGGTCGGCAATTCACGACGGGGAAACCATGTTGCGGCGACATTGAAATTGGAGAAGACCGTTGTTGCAGCCTTCGTTTTGGCGGTATTGTCTTCCAAGCGTTCAAAGCCGAACGTGAGGAACATCTGGTTGTCGAGCAACCGGGCGCGATCGGTGAGCTGTACGCCGCGGATGTCCGTTTGGAGAAACGATTGACCGAACGAAGTATAGTCGCTGCCCCGGAACAGATAGGTGGCGTGGAAGGCATTGTCAAAGTACTCCAGCCCGACACCCATCTGGTATGCAAGCGTTGAGAGCTGCTGCAAAGAGAGAGGGCGGAAGTTGTCATTGACCGTGATGTAGTTCTTCAGGTAGTCACGGACCTTCTTGATGCCTTCCGGCCCCGTTCTGTACACGGAGTCGATATACGCATCAGTAAAATTCCCGCTGCTGATGTCGGAGTTGTAGGCCGTCATGGCGGCCTGCCCGGTAAGTTCGATGCGGCTGTTGTCGAACCTGGCCATGAAATCCGTGCCGACCAGTATATTTTCCTGCGGTTTGATCCCGTAGCGAATGGAATTCATGTCGTCGCCCGAGCTCAACCAGGAAAACCCCACTTCCCATGTTTGCCTGTTGCCGATACTCGGACGGATAGCAAACAGTTTTCGTGCAAATGTTCCGAAGTTGTACTTGCCCCACGTGGTGGGGTTGATCTGGCCAAACGCCGCGGTTGAGTCGCGCTTGAATTCCACGCTGAAACTATCGACAGGAAATGATTTAGTCAGCGACCCTTCGACACTGCGGGTAATCTCACCCAGGGACAGATCCAGACCAAGGATGCCGTACCGGGCGGTTGTCTGCAGGCCGCGCACGCGTTTGCCGTTGAGCACAAGTTCCGGAAAAGCCGGGTAGTGATCCCCATAGCCGGCTTCCACCCACGGCGTTTCGACGCCGATGAAGTAACGGTTCTGCGGCTGCCTGTCGGCCTTTTCATCGGACGTGACGAACAGATTGCCTGTGAATTTCCAGATATCCGTCCGGCCTTTGAATTGTGCGCCTGCACGGTTGTACCAGGTGCCGGAGCTGCTGATGTTCTCGTGGCGGGATTCCACCTGGCCGTTGGCATCGTACTCAAACCTGCGTTGCGGGATCGTCGAAGAGAGCAAGGTTTCCATCCCGGGGCGGCGGATGTAGAACGCGAGCTCTGACGCCGCATACAGTTGTCCCTTGGCGTTGAACAGGCCGACTTTCACGGTATGCCGGCCGGCCGACAGCTGGATGCCGAGATTCGCCGGAGAGAGGATGATAAGATCGCCGCTGAAGACTGCGGCATTCGTGATGTTTGCATCATCAAGCTTGATTTGCGTCGCGCGCCGTGCGACGACGGAATCCGCCCGTAAGAGCGATATTGAAATCAGCAGATCGTCAGGATTTACGATCGCATCGGGATCGGGGCTCAGAAAAAGGATCTGTTGCTCAGCCTCCTCCTTGACAGCGATGCGTAACAACTGGGGCGGCGGAACGACCATGGGATCGCCGGAACTGCTGCGCGGATATGCTTCACGCCGCCCGGAGGCATCAGAGAGGACGATGTAGTATTCTACAAACGGAGGTACAACAACGTCAGCGGGCAGGACTGAAGATGCGGTAGACCCGCGGAGATCCATTTCCGCCTTCCGGAACTCGCGTGTGCCAAACGGCCGGTAGAGCAGAAGGATCGATGTTGCCGCATGCCCTTCACGCAGGGTGACGGAGACCGTGACAGCAGAGCGGGAAACCCCCTCGCCTGCAGAAACTTCGGTGACGGCGGAGGAGAGTTGTGCAAGTGCACCCCACACCGGTAGAAAAGAAAGAACAGCGAAGACTGCAAGTGGGGTGTTCTTCATACGTGCCGGGGTCCCAGAGGATTAGTCCTTGTATTCGATTTTCAGCCGGCTTGTCTTGCCCTGCGGATTGCGCAACTCAAGCTCGAGCTTCTTGTTCTGTCCATCCTGCAATGCTTCCGCTGCTGCCCGGCGTTCTTGCTCAGTGGATGTGCGGCTCTGCAACGTCCCGTTGCGGTTGGAAATCCCTGTGAATCCTGCATTGACAACGAGAGACTGTGAAGAAAAACGGTTTGAAAACTGAATGGCACCCTCGGTGACAATCAGAGTGTCAGAAACAGATGTCGCATTGAATGCCCCGGTGGTTCCGCGGATCGATGCGACGGACGTTGGCGATGTGAAGCGGAATTCCTCACCCGCCCGTTGCTTTGCGACGTTGAAGCCCACCACGCCGGTCTGTATCTCCACCGACTTGGAGAACGAACCGCCCGTGGTTGTGCCGGTGACCGTAAGTTCCGCCTTCTCGCGCAGGTGGACTAGACTATTGTCTTTGAACTTGATGATGGCGAGGGACCCGGGGCCGGTGCGCACCATGTCGCCGGTGGCAAGTGTTTGCCCGAGCGCGGCCTTGTCCCATGTTTTCCCGCTCTCCTTCCGCAACACCTCAAGAATCACCTTGCTCAGGAGTCCGATCGGCGCCCCGGGAGGGGCGGCAACCAGGGAGTTGGACAACACGCCGCAGAGCACCAGAGTGAGAACACGAAGCATAGTCGATTTCATGGCAGACTCCAGGGGAAAAGCGTCCTACTCAATATCCGCGCTGATAACACTTGCGGGATTGTCGCGCAACTGCGCAATCAGCTTGATAAGATCGGATGTTGTCGCCGGAGCACCATTCAGTCGAATCTGCCCCGTGGGAGAGAGCGCTTCGGCCCTGATGCGCTCAAACAGGGCTTTGTGCTTCGGGCCCAGCGCCTTCTCAAGTTCATCCAGGAGACTTTGAATTGCCAGGTTGGTCCCTCCGGCGTTCACTGTGAACGACCGGATCGGGCTTCGCAGTGAGCGGTTGCTTCCGCCGACAGCTCCGTAGAGCCCCTCGACGAACCACACGTAAGATTTTCCCGGTTCAAGCGGGCGCACCCCTGCGCTTGGATAGAGGAAGGAGTTCCCGCTCACCTCCGTTGCGACATGGGGGATGCCGCTGGTGGCTTCCTCGGGGGAGGACTGTCCGGGGAGCCGTTCGAACACTGAGATCCGCGCCCGTTGTCCGTCAAAGTTCCACTGGAAGAGAGGAAACTGACCGATGGTGTGATCATTGTCCATTGGAAAAACAAGTTCAAGTCGGGAGGGATTCGACAATACGAACTTGAACGAGGCCTTGCCCAGCAAGACGTTCCGGATGTCTACAACTTCGATCCGAAATGTGTACACACCGGCGGGAAGGATGCCCGAAGGAAGCGCTATTTCTTCGAATCGCTTCTTGGCTGCGGCATCCATGCTATAGTCGCGGCGGAGTTCGGGATTCCGGAGATCGAGATTTGTAAATGACCGGCTTCCCTGAATGGAAAACGGAACCGTCTCATAATGTGAGGCCGACGGAAACGATTCGCCATTGGCCAGCGTCACATCCAGGAAAAGCCGCATCACAGCGGTGACCGATGCACCGGTGCCCACTGCTCCTTTGACGCGCAGATCAATCGTAAAAAGCCACTTCGGGGTTGTGGAGTTTATGAAATCCACATCCTGCAGTGTGAGCATGTTAACGGGAGCGGCGGAGGCGGTGATGTCGATCGTCTGGACCTGCGCACGAAGCGGCAGCGCCGTGGCGACGATGATGGCGATGAGAAGAAGGGGTGTTCTCATGAGATCGCCTGCATGGAAGTGGAAGAACTGCGCATGGAAAACAAAGTATAACAAATTACGGCATGTCGTGCAAATGCCTAGAAAACCAGTCGAAGACCCATACAAAAAAAATCACTGTGCCTCTCCGGTAATGCTTTTCATCTGCACTAGAAATGTCGTAGATCGTTGTATACCACAAACGCCATGAACGCCAGCAACAACACAAACCCTGCCTTTTGCAGTACCATCCGTACCTTCACAGGAATCTCACGGCGAAAGATGGCTTCATAGATAAGGAACACCATGTGCCCCCCATCCAGCGCAGGGAACGGAAGGAAATTGAGAATAGCCAGGCTCATACTCAGGAGAGCCATGAATCCAAGATAGGTGAGCATTCCCAGCTCCGCCGTTTGAGTGGCCATCTGGGCGATCTTGATGGGTCCGCCGACGGATTGTGCAAACGCGATTTTGCCTGTGATGATCTGCCAGATTTGCTTCATAAACAAAACACTCACGCTGTAGATATCGGTCCAGGCGCGCGGGAACGACTCGACAATCGAGTACTGCAATTTGTGCACCGGGCCGTTGTATCGCAACGCGTACCCTATGCCGATCATTCCTTCTGCTGTCGGCGTCGTTGTTCCTGTAAGTCTCTCCTTGTTGCGTTGCCACTCCATTTGGATCGGTTTGCCGGCGTTTGCCTGGACCAACGGCTTCACCTGAGTGTCCGCGCCAAGAAGGGCACCATTGATGGAAATCAGAACATCCCCGGGCTTCAATCCCATCTTGTCAGCAGGCAAACCTGATTGCACCGTGGTTACGACAACTTCGGTATTTGTCGGAATCATACCGAACGCGCTTTCCGCGGGATCGGGGATTATTGAGCGCGGAACGCGCACCTGGACTTGCTGATCCCGGCGCATGACGGTGAAATCGATATCGTCGCCGGCGTGGTCGATATAGATGCTGTTGAGAATGCTGTCCCAATCGCCGACGCTCGTTCCATTCACCGCGAGAATCCGATCGCCGCTTTTGAGTCCCGCCCGGGCAGCTGCGCTCCCCTCAAGAACAGACCCAATTTCGGTGGTCTCACGAACCACCTTTCCCTGTATGAAGTTGATGCCCCAGAAAATTGCCACTGCGAGGAGGATGTTCATGATCACTCCGCCCGAGATGACGAGCATCCGTTGCCAGATCGGTTTTGCGCGGAACTCCCAGGGTTGAGGCTCCTGGGCCAGAAACTCAGTGTCGAAACTCTCGTCGATCATGCCGGCGATCTTCACGTACCCACCCACCGGAATCCATGAGACACAATAGTCGGTTTCGCCGAAGGTCTTTCCGAACGCGCGCGGAGGGAAGCCGATCGAGAAGCGGTCAACACGCATCCCGCACAGCTTGGCGGTGATGAAGTGCCCGAATTCATGGACAAAGACGAGCACGCCCAGGGTGATCACGAAATAGAGGACGGTTTCAAGAAACTGCATAGTTCTCTCTCACAGGGGGACGGCGTTCATTTGTTTCGACACGAATTCGCGCGTTTCGGTATCTGCACGAAGGATATCACATAACTGCGGATGTTGAACCGCACGATGTGACGCGAGCGCCGCCTCAATCACGTCGGGTATCGCGCTGAATCCAAGGCGACCCTTGAGAAACTCGTGCACGGCCACTTCGTTCGCGGCATTCATCACTGCCGGTGCTGTACCTCCACAACGCAGCGCCCGGAACGCGAGGGCCAGGCAGCGGAATTTCTCCATGTCCGGGGCGAAAAACGTCATGCTCTGGAGTGCTGCAAAATCCAGGCGCTGAAACACCGATCTCGGCCGATCCGGATACGTAAGCGCATACTGGATCGGCAATTTCATGTCCGGTATGCCGAGCTGGGCCTTCACCGATCCATCCACAAATTCCACCATCGAATGGATGATGGATTGCGGGTGGATGACGACGTCAATTTTGTCGGGCGCCAGGCCAAAAAGCCAATGTGCTTCGATCACCTCCAGCCCCTTGTTCATCAAAGTTGCTGAATCGATGGTGATCTTGTTTCCCATCTTCCACGTCGGGTGCTGGAGCGCTTGCGCAGGTGTTATGTGCGCAAAGCTCTCCCGGTCAACATGAAGAAACGGCCCCCCGGACGCGGTCAAAATCAACCGTGCAACGCTCTGTGTATCCTCACCCTGCAGGCATTGCAGGATCGCGCTGTGCTCGCTGTCGATCGGCATGAGCTTCACGCCGTGTTCGCGCACCTTCTGCATCACCAACTCGCCGGCCACAACCAGCGTTTCCTTGTTCGCAAGCGCGATGTCTTTGCCAGCCTCAATTGCGCGCAATGTGGGGAGCAGCCCCGCAAAACCGACCAATGAGCTGACTACGGTGTCTACATCCTCACGCGAGACTGCCTCATACAGCCCTTCCTCACCCACCAGAAGCTCCGTAGTCCCATCAACGAGGTAACGCAGCCGGTGGGCACTCGACTCATCCGGAAGCACGACACCGCGAGGACGAAACCTGTGGATCTGCTCGGCGAGCAGGTCTACATTACGATGCGCCGTCAGATAGGTAACCCTGAAGCGATCCGGGAAGGTGCTGATGACATCCAGGCTGCTCCTCCCGATGGAACCGGTGGAACCCAGGATGGCAATATTAGTGAGGCGATTCACGTGAATTCACTCGTCTTATCAAGGTAACCAAACCCTGCTTGTTTATCAAGCTAGAGGAAGGTACATTTCCAAGGGCGGATTGACCGACAAGACAAGGAATATGACGCAATATCATCGTATGCTCTTACTTTCGACAACAGATGGAGCCAGCCGCACCCTATCGCGTGCCGACGCTGCATTATGGCGCTCCGCTGTTGCCCTTCTCTGCGCTGTTCTGGTAGTCAGCACCCTTCACTCTCAAACGCCAGACACGCAGGCGAAGTTTCGCTTGGCTCAGGGATTTGAGCAGGCGGGTGAGTGGGAGAAGGCTGCGGAGCTCTACCAGGATCTTCTCCGAAACGAACAGGGCAATTTTGCCTATTTTGATGGCCTCGAACGGATGTATGTTCAGTTGAAACGCTACGAAGAGGCCATTGGTCTGGTTCGTGAACGGCTCAACAAGTGGCCGAACGACCCTACGCTTCTTGGGTTGCTGGGTACCGTACAGTATCGGGCAGGACGCGAACCGGAAGCGATGAGTGCATGGCACCGCGCTATCGCCGTCGCCCCGGAGAACCAACAGTCGTACCGGCTCGTCGCCAACCTGATGATCGAAAGCCGGTTACTCGACAGAGCGGCCGAGATCTACAGGAGAGGCCGCATAGCGTGTCACGATCCCCAGCTGTTCACCATTGAGCTCGCACAGCTTCTCGTGGCGTCAATGGATTATGCCGGCGCTACGGAGGAGTTCTTGCGATGGCTTGAGCAGAACCCCGCGCAGATCGCGTTTGTGCAGAACCGGCTTGCTGCTTTCACCTACAAAGATGAGGGGCGCGCGGCGGCGACCCGGACAGTCCAGGCGCACCTCGATGACCAGCCAACTCTCCGTCTGTACGAGATTCTGGCCTGGCTGCATATGGAGGGAAAGGACTTCGACCGCAGCCTTGAGGTGTATCGCCGCATCGATGAGCTCTCCGGAGCCAACGGCGCCGCACTTCTGGGCTTTGCGGATCGCGTCTCTCGTGAACGGGTCTACGATGTTGCGTCCCGGGCATACGGTGAAGCCCTGCATCGGCCATTGCCCGCACAACGTGTCCCGCAGGCCAGGTACGGCTATGCCTGTGTGCTCAAAGAACTCCAGATTGCGGCTGACAGCGGGGCTGTGCGGGGTT
>Ga0209777_10009448_pt1 | contig 10479 bp, 4 predicted proteins | sample FrelakmetHBP12HB_FD_187147 | JGI IMG/M metagenome (GOLD analysis project Ga0209777, IMG submission 187147) | Freshwater lake sediment microbial communities from the University of Notre Dame, USA, for methane emissions studies -HBP12 HB (SPAdes)... | ecosystem: Environmental > Aquatic >... | reverse complement strand
AACAAGGCCGTGGCAACACGTTTTAGAACCCCTTGCCGGGTACCTTACCCTTGGGGAACGATTGCTTGAGGGCGATCCTGAAGCGCCGGGGGCATGGAATTTTGGCCCAGACGGGGACATGAGTGTTCTGGATGTACTTAAAATAGCCCAGAAAGTCTGGCCGAAGATACAATTTGATGTTAAGGATCAGGAACACCACCCCAGCATGGTTCGTTTGCTTAAGATAGACAGTTCCAAGGCAAGGGGGATCGGGTGGCATCCAAGGTGGGACATCCAGGAAAGCATCGAAACAACGGTGATGTGGTACATGAATTATTACGAAAGGAATGAGGTGACCTCGTCTATTGATATTATGGAGTATGAGAATGATTAAACTGACCACTCCCAAGGAGTACCTTGATAAGGGCATGAAGAAATCCCGGTTTGAAATCTCCCGGGATGAGCTTGAGTACCGGATGGATCTCAAGAAGAAACTCCAGGACGATCCGGTCAAGAAGGCGGTCGCCCTTTTAGAGCTCGCCATGGAAAAAGTTCTTACCCAATTAGGGGTGGACTGCACCAAAGATATTATAGCCCAGCAGGGCGAACTGGGGATCACCATTCAGGAAAACACAGACGAAAGGACACCCCAACTTCATGGGTTTTTTATCTATGTGGGGTATGAAGAATTCATTCCTTTTGCATGGGTCGGAGGGGCTTACTTAAAACACGGAAGGTGTTACTGCAATATAGAATATTTTAATGATAATCGGTTAGTGGAACTCGGAGGGATTAAATTATGAAAGCAGTAAAGATAGTGATGGGAATTGTGACAGTTTTAATTGTAGCTCCGATCTGGCTTTACCTTCTGTATCAGATCCTTGTGCGGGTACAGGCAACCGAGTTAATGTTCTTTCTGTTTTGGATTTATGTTCCGGTAATGTTATTAACCAACATCCTTTCTCAAATTATTATCAACCAAAAAGAGGGAAAATGAAGGTCCTTTTCGTAGTCAAGTCCAAAGTAATGGAAAATTTGGGTGTCATGTACCTTTCGGCTGTGGTTAAAGAGGCCGGGCATGAGGCGAAGATCTGTGACATTGATGAAGCCTTTGTCATGGCAAAAATATGGAAACCGAATATCATAGGGTATTCAATTATGACCGGGGATGATGCAAGATTCCGTGCATTAAATGAGAAGATACTTTTTGCATTAAAGTATAAGCCACAGGTTCTGGTAGGTGGAGCAGATCCAACCTTCTTCAGCGAAGGATACGGATGGGCAACTGTCATACCGGGGGAAGCCGAACAGGACATAGCTGATTTACTTCAATCGGGGTTGAAATATCCAAATATAGACTCCTTACCACACCCAGACAGAACAGACTTTCCCAATATGCCCATGAGGGATTTCATTTCAAGCCGTGGATGTCCGTGGGCTTGTAGATACTGCTTTAACGATAGATGGGCAAAAATGTTCCCTGAGTTTTCAAAGGTTCGTACAAGATCTGTAGAGGATGTTATCAAAGAAATAAACGCCGTTAGCCCAGAATTTGTTTACTTCCAGGATTCTACCTTTGGTGTTCATACTGGATGGTTAAAAAAGTTTTCTATCATGTATCGTTCTCAAATTAACATCCCGTTTCATGCCCACATGAGGCCAAGCCAAATAACAAAAGAACGGGTGGGATACTTGGTAGATTCTAATTGCTACAGCATCAGAATTGCCCTGGAAACTGCCTCTGATAAATTAAGAAAACTGATCGGTCGTCCGCATACCTCCAATGAAGAATGTGTCCAAGCATCAAGACTTTTGAAAAAGTATGGCATCCAACTTATGATACAAAATATGATCGGAATTGCAACATCAACGATTGAGGATGACCTCAATACTCTTGAGGTAAACATACGATGCAAACCAGACTACGCATGGGTATCTATTTTTGCTCCTTACCACGGCACAGAATTGGGGGATCAATGTGTAAAAGAAGGATGGTTCAAAGGAAATTATAATGATATTTCGGATAGCTTTTTTAATAAATCTGTGTTAGAATTTTCTGAAGAATATAAAGAACAGATGTATTGTTTACAAAAAATATTCGCATTCTGTGTTGAAGTTCAGGTTATGCCAGAAGTTAGTGAATTGACTTATGAAAATCTTCCAAAGTTTATCCATCGGGCTATGAGAAAAGTTGGTGACTCTCGCCTTTACGGAGGCATATTATGAAGGAAATTATTTTATCACAAGGCAAGGTCGCACTTGTCGATGATGAGGATTATGGAGAATTAGCACAGCATAAGTGGTTCGCAAATAAAAGATGTAATACATTCTATGCTCTCAGAAATAAATGGGATAACGGAAAACATAGCATTGTTTTTATGCATAGAGAAATTCTCGGATTAAAAAAGGGAGATGGAAAAATAACCGATCACCGGGACGGGAATGGGCTTAATAACCAAAGAGAAAACATTCGTAATATCCCAAACCACCTTAATGTTTACAACCGATCAAAGGTAAATAAAAACAATACCTCTGGTTACAGGGGAATAAGTTGGAATAAAAATGCCAAAAAATGGGTAGTCAATGTGTGTATCCATGGCTTAAATATATATTGTGGAATCTATCAAAATATTACAGATGCGATACAAGTATATAATAAAGAAATAGTAAAATATCGTGGTCAGGATGCTATTCTCAACTTTCCTTGAGTTTCTTGTACCGTTCCGGATGCTTCGCCGCCAGGTTCGACAGCTTCTTTGTTCTGATCTGGGCGTACTTCTTCTGTTCTTCCGGGGTGGCCTCACTCCATATCTCTTTTAGATCCTCAGCCGTTAAAGATTTGAGCTCGGTTGAGGTCGTGTCCGTTCTGGCCCTGTGGTAGATGGTCTGGATATCCTCCCGGTACAGCTTCCCTTTCTTGATATCCTCGTGCATCTGCATGACCGTCTGTTCGATCGGTTCCTTGTTCTCCCTCATCCTCTGGATCTCAGCCCCGTACTTCCGGACCAGGGCCAGGCGGGCCCTTTCTTCCTTGGGCGCAGACAGGACCATCCTCTCTTCGAACTTCTCTGCAACAGCTTTATCGAACGCAGATCTGTAGGGGTAGTTGGACAACCCAAATGACTGGAAAAACGTATTGGTAATAGATTTCAGTATGGTGTCAGTCGGATCACGGACGATGCCCTGGAGGGGGATTGGTGCCCATGACTTCAGGGTGTTGGTCGCCCATTGCTGTGCATCTATCTTCCTTCCGAACCGGTCCCTCCCGGACAAGCCCTCCACGACGGGTTTACCCCACAACGGATTGAGGCGGTTGTAGGCGAAGTTTCTCCAGTCGGTCACAAGATGCGCCATGTCACCCACAACTGATCGTGGAGTGTATTCCCTCCCGCCGGCGATGACGCTGAAGGGCCGGTCCCAATGAGGCTTATGGTCATCACCTATTAATATGTTTGCAATTTGAGCAGAGGTGGCCATGATGACAGCGCTCTTGAGGAGGGCCATCTGCTGTTCCCGGCCGTAGGGCCTTAAAGCCTGTCCGGCAAATTTCAATCTGGCTTCCAGGAAGTCGGGGGCCAGCCCGATGATCCGGAACATATCCTGTAGACCAGGGTCCCTGCCCATGTATTTATAGTTCATTTCACCGAAGGCGGAGTTGGCCTGTTTGGCAACGTTTTCAATCATCTGTTCCCTGGTAAGCTTCCCGGATTTAAGGTCCTTGGCGTACCACTTTTCAGCCCTGGCAACGGACTGTTCGAACATTTCCGCCTTAAGTTTAGGGATGTATCCCTGGAACAGCCACTCCTGCCATTGGGTCATGCCGGATCCGATGGATTTACCCCATTTCCCAGGCAGATTGTTCCACAGACCGCCCGAGGCTATACCCTCTCCAAATTCCCTCATGGCATTATGGTTGTATAGCATGAGGCCATGGTCCACCCCTTCCTTCAGGAGGGGCCTGTCCTCAAAACTGATCTCTCTGGGATTGAACGGGTTGACGTTATGAAAAACACCATGTAGCCCGACATGTACCATATGGAAGGGACCGACCAGGATGGTCCCCTTGATAAAGGCCCCTGATCTCATCAGCCATTCCGCAGGATGTCCTCCCCCTATAAAGGGTATCTCTTTGGGTAGGGTATATTCCCTCAGGGCAGACTTCCCAAGCAGGGCTTTCATTTTCGTTACGGCGTCGGGATGGATCCAGAGGTTACCTTCTTGGAAGATTGGCTTCCCGTTCTCATCGTTTGCCATCCATTGCCACTTATGAAATGAAGGATGATCAAGGTATTCATAATCACGGATTTCACTATCCTTCAGATTGGGTTTTATCATATAGGCCTTGGCCACACCAGCCATGTCTTTCACTACAGACCCGATGCCGGCAGTTCCGATGGTGGGACGGCCGTCCTTCTCGGTGCTGTCCATCATTTCCCGGAGGGCCATTCTTGCCGCAATAGATCTCTGGATGGATCGCTGAGCGGCAGTCATCTGATAACCTATTCTTGAATCCTTAGGCTTGAACCCAGCCTGTTCCCCTTCGAAGTAACTACCAAAAAGTCTTTTCATTGCCTCCTTGGGGTTGGTCCGGAACTCTCCAGAACTGGCCATGGAGATAATATTTTGGGTGTGCTGGTTGGGACGGTCCCATTGCTGGCGCACGTAATCTGTGACATAAGCGAGCTGGATCCCGGCCTCATTGGCATCCATCCATAACTTATCTAATTTATCACGGAATTCTTTGGCGGCCGCCTTCTCCTCGGGGGTAAGCTTAAGCGCCCGCTGGTAGTGTTGTTTATTTTCTGTCGTGCTGTTGTCAGCCCAGTATTTAAGGATGGTTTCATCCCCGCCGGCTTGCATATAACGTGATATAGCTTCCTGCTGTCCGGGGCCGGAGAACCGCTTATTGATTTCCCTGGCGTCCTTCATTAAATTATAATCGATTAACTGGAGGGCACCTGTGTATCTACCTATAATAGATTTTAGGGTGTTCTTCTGGGGAGGAGCAGAGTACAGGGTCCCGAGCTTTTCAAACTCGCTCAGACCTTTCTTGTAAATCTCATCGATCTTTTCCTTGGCCTTACCCAAGGGAGTTTCGGGGGAGATGGCGTGGTCGGTTTTTAACGACTCAAGTTCCCTGGCAAGGTCTTGATGTTTATTTACCGCATCAACTATTCCCTTAGGGTATCTCCCCATGTCGTTTATTTCTGGAACGACTTCTCTGTTGTTACCAATTAAATAAGAGTATGGTCCTGTGGTTTTATTTTCTCCATTGATTTCTTTAGTATCAATACCAACATATGTTGGGATGATACCAAGCCTTCTTAACTCCTGCATGGCCCGTACTTCTTCTTTGGAAACATTATCAAACGTCCGGTCTGTAGCAGGGGTTTGTATGATATTATTGACAAAATCTTTTGCTTCTTTAAGGGATGAGAAACTTACGGCGTCATTATATTTACCCGTAGGGGTGTAACGGGCCATTGCAATTGACCCTTTACCCTCTTGCTTTTTATATACCCAAAATAGATCTGTCCCTCTTTTACTCCCCTTACTTCCTACTGCGGAAGTATATCTTCTTATTTTCCAATCGCCATCTTCCGATATTTCATCACCGGTGGATGTTTTATACCAGTCTATGGCGTGGTCGGGGGTGGGAAGTGGATCCCTAAGTTCCCATACGGGCCTATCCCTTGGTCCTGCAACTTGTTCAACAGATTCAAACTTCCGTTCAAGCTGTCCCCTCATCTCGTTTACAGACAGACCCATTTTCCTTGGAGTTAAAGGATAGTTAACTATCGCCCTGCCTCCGTCTTTCATTGAATTTGCTATTTCATTGAGAGTGGAATCAAGCATATCCTGCCGCAACTGGACGTTAATGACATTCCCGGCCATTACCGTATCATACTTTTTAGATAAGGCATCACGGTCGTGTATCCCTTCCTGGACATTCTCACCGATGTCGTAAGCAGTAGCCTTAAGGCCGGATTCGTTCATATATTTAGTCTGGTTGGCATTTTCCCCTGCCCCATAGTCAAGGACCGACTCCCCCTTCTTGGCGGTTTCTACGACGTATTTCGATTGTGGGTTTTCCCCGGGCCAGTTGCGTGATGTTTTATTTAATTTCTTGATATCATCTTCTTCTATGGAGTAGTCAGGGGGTTGTTTCTCATTTTTGAGGCTCTCCCTCATTTCCTTCATTACTTCATCTTCTGCCCCCTCCCCCCATACGGTTTCCTTCCCCCTGTTGCTATCCATATTCCCGTCTATATGTTTAAAGCTCCAAACGAATTTATTCTCATTGTCTGGATCTTCGTTTTCATTGGAAAGTCCGAACGGTTCTCCATCGACATTTGCAATATGGGTGAACTCTGATTCAAGTACGTTGGAATTTCTGTCGGTTACTTTTTTGAATTTCTCCGAGTTGACGGGAATTTTCTTAACTAAATTACGTGCTTCGTATAACTGGTATCCATACCAGTTCTCATTAAACCTGACGTCATCCCGCTCCTCCGGGGACATTTTATCAAGCTTGTCGGCAAAAGCGATTGATTCCTTTTGCCGCTGGTCGTAATCTATGGCGTAGTCCGGTTCTTCTGCCCGTTTTTTAACCTCCCTTACAGTCCTTGCCCTGGCGAGTTCCTCCTTATGTTTGGCAATTGTTTCATCCCTCTTAACTTGTTCTTCCCTGGCCACCTTAGTCTGGGCCCGTTCAATCCTTGCCCGGAAAGACTTCTCAACCTCCAGTTCCCCGGGGGCGATGACGACATCGTCCGCCTGTTTATAAGTACCATCCTTTATTTCTTTCAGTATTTCGTCGGAAATTTTGGTGTATTCGTCAAGGTTGATGGCCGCTTGTTTCACCCGGGAAGAAAGGACCTTCGGGATGATCCCCGTATTTATCTTGGAGGCATCCGGGGGGAGGTATAGGGATCCATTTCCGTCAAGGTCCCGCCTCCCTTCCGTGAACTTACCGTACTCGGGGCCGATGAGTTTCATAAAAAGGTTCTTTTCTTTTTCGCCCAGCATCTTGTAGATGTCGGGGAACTTCATCATCTGCCCACGCTTCTCAACCATGTCCAGGTAGGTCTGCAGATCTCCACCATGGTCGCTTTCCTTGATGTGGGCCGGGTTATCCGGGTCTACCTTGTTCCCGACCTTTCCGTCCACGATGTGCCGTTCGCTCTGGTCAAGGGTGGAATCTTCTACGTTCTGGTCCCCGATGAGCTTTTTCATCTCCTCGGCCTTGGCCATGGAAGAGTGCCATGGGATGACATGGTCTACCCGGGGGTCCCTCAACGCTGTTAATATTTCTGCCTTGGTAAAAGATATGTAAACGACAGCGGTTCCGGGATGTTTTTTCGCCTCTCTGGCCGCTTCGTTGAGATCCACCCCGATAAGCCTGTTCCTTCCGGAAGATATGTTAAAATATGCTCCAGCCGGTCCAAACATCCTCGCCGCATCAAGCTCTTTGATATATCCGGCCATAGGAATTCCGGCTTCCTGCGCCTCAACAGCTTGTACGATAAGTCCGGGGATGTGTTCCGCCTTAAAATCTGTTGAGGAGTAATGGCGGAGCCCACGCTCTATCATGGAGAACAGGTTGGACATCGTATTGAAAGGAGCTCTCCCCCGGGCAATCTCCCCATTGTACCCCCCTACGCCGATGATAAACTTCTTCTGCATCGTGGACCCGTCGGCTTTCCTTGCCCAGTACACATAGCATTGGGGGCAGGGGATCTTCAGGCCACGTTCTGCGGCCCGGGCGAACACCTCCCAACCAAGGTTAAGGTCGTTGTATTTATCTTTTCCGAGGGCGAGTTTTAATCTTCGGATGGCGATGTCGCAACCTTCTGATTTCTGGCACAGGGAGTCGGGGTCGGTGGAGGCGAGATATTCTATGTTCTTTTCAAACCATGCCTTTAACTTGTTGTACGGCCTTAAGGGTACCCCTTTCCCCCTCATCTTATCCATCTTATTCTGGAGGTCTATGGCCGTCTTGAAAAGTTTACCCTTAACCGTCGTATCGGTCCTGGCGATGTCCTCAACCTTGTCACGGTACTCCGTGGAGATGGAATAGCTTATCCCGGATGGGTCATCCTTCTTCGCCGTATCTATCACCTTATCGTACCCGGGGGAAATCGCCCAGTCCGGCCATGCTTTCTTATACTCTTCTGAAAGATCCTGGTTAACTTTAAGGCGTCCCTCCGCTTCCCTTAAAACCTTTTGTGCGGCTTTTACCCCTTTACCCTGTTGGGTCTTAAAGACCAAATTTTCCTTGGCTTTCTTAACCTCTTCTTCAGCGGCGGCAAGATCCTCCTTCCAATTTTTTCCTTCTTCTTCCCTTTCCAACCGGGCTGTTTCTTCGGCGAGGGCGAGCGCCTTCTTCCGACGTTCCTCTATTGCTGGGGCTTCTGAGGCCCTCTCTTCTTTTTGTTTTTGTATAGCGTCCAGTTCTTCATCAGTTTTATTTTTCCAAGTGGACAGGTCATTTTCCGCATTCTCAAGTTCCTTTTCTGCGGCCTTTAGTCCCTTCTTTCCTCTTTGGGATTTTACATACTCCACCCATTCCTTGGCCTTGTCTACCCTTTCCTGGGCAAGAAATATTCTTCGTTCATTTACTTCTTTTTCTGTTGCATTAGCGCCAACCGGCTTACTGCCGGGGGGTTCCTGCCCACCGATGGGCTCTTTTTTTTCTCCCCCAAGGAGTACCCCCCCAGCCCCCTTACCTTCACCCTTCTCGTGAGTGATCTTCTCCCCCTGAGCCCCTATAGGTACCTCAGGGGCCTCCTTCGGGCCTTTTTTAAGCTTTTTCAGGAAAGCTTTTGCTTCTGCTATCTTTCCTTCGTTAAGAAGTATGGCAAGATCCTTGGCATCTTTCTCTTTCCGGGCCTTGTTCTCGGGGATGTTTTCATCCCCATAGTCTATTCCCCACGCTTGTTGAAGAAGGTGTCCTTGCTCTTCTCGTATGTGGAGTGGATCGGCACCCTCTGAGTACTGGATATCTGACCCGAATCTCCTATCATCTCCACGACCCAGGTACCAATGGGTTGCCCTTGTTCTTGCTCCCCAGTTTTCTGATTTCCATCCTTCGTCTTTACTATTGTCGAATTCATCTACCATTCCTCCATATCCAAGTCTTCGTAGTTCCGCTCTATCTGCTTCATTTCTCTTGTCAAAAAGTTTTCCGGGTTGGAATAAGATGTTCCGTATCGTCCACCTCTTCGGGAGAAGAGCCATGTGTCCTGGATCTGTCAGCATACTTACCGCCGCCGCATGGGACTGCACGGAGATCTTGTTGTCGTCCAAGTCCTTGTCAAGAGAGTTCAGTATGGCCATATAATGCTGGTTTTTGGTCGCCTCAAGCAACGGCAACGCCTTTTCGTTCCGTTCCGCCCGGGTGGCATCTATATGTTCTTTGAGCATCCCGAGAACTGATAATTTCTTCTGGTCCCCGGCAACCTTCTTCACCTTTTCTTCGGTGTCCTTCAGCTCCTTGTTGAACCCGGGGATGCTCTTTGAGGTTTCGTCAAGCTGGGTATTGATATCCAGCTCCATCTGGTTCAGGGGTTTGTCGATTGGGATATCTTCCTTATCCCTTATCCTTGCAAACGCAAACCTTCTCCATGAATCCGCAAGGGCCTCGTTCTTCTTGTTTGTAGAAAGGGACCTGGCAATAGTTTCAGCGATGAGGGCACGGTCCTGGTCATTGTTGGGGTGTTCGGGATCCGGCTTCTCAAGGATCTTCATGGCATGATCGTTTATCAGACTATGGACCCGGTCCCGTTTCAGCTCCGGGTACATCATGGCACCCCTGGTGATCAGGGACGCCAACCCCATGACCAGACCCGTCTTGCCGGCTTCCGGCAGGATATCTTCCGGTCTTTCCAGACCATAGCTCTTTTCCAGGGCGTGTTGCGCCGCACCACCGCCGGCAAACGACAACGACGTGCCCAGGACATCTGCGGATATGTTTCTGATCACCTCTGCCGCCGTGGGCTTATTGAGGGTTCCGATCGTTTTCGACATTACCGGCGCCAGCGGCATCACTTTTCCTGACAATCCTCGCAGGGCACCGCCGAATATCCCGGCAAACAATACCATCTTGGCGACTTCAATGGCGCCTGTTTCCAGGGGAAGGGCACCAGGGTCCATTCCCTTGGCTTCCATCTCTTCCTTGGTCTGCTGGTATTTTGATGCACCGAACAAAAGGGTAAACAATGGCGGCAGGGCATACCCAATGGCTTTCCCTATTGGATGGGGTTGAAGCCTAAGGGCCGTACTGGCCATGGAAACCGCTCCAGCCGGAGCCATCCACCCCAGGGCACCACCAAGCTGTTCAGGTATTCCCTCTTCGTGGGGTGCCGGTTGCAGAGATTTCCCCCATGCGGCCAGGTCACCGGATCCTGGAATACCGAACGCCTGTCCTACCTGGCCGGCAAAGTGGGGCATACCCATTATGGTATTTTTCGCACCCCTGAGCATCCCCATTATGGGGCT
>Ga0209777_10009447_pt1 | contig 10479 bp, 7 predicted proteins | sample FrelakmetHBP12HB_FD_187147 | JGI IMG/M metagenome (GOLD analysis project Ga0209777, IMG submission 187147) | Freshwater lake sediment microbial communities from the University of Notre Dame, USA, for methane emissions studies -HBP12 HB (SPAdes)... | ecosystem: Environmental > Aquatic >... | reverse complement strand
CGGACTGTGGTGGAAGGATAATCTCATCTGTGATCAACTTCGGCGATTCCATGCCTGAAAAAGAGATGGAGATTGCCGAGGCCCATTCTAGAGATTGCGACCTGTTCTTGGTACTGGGCTCGTCGCTGGTGGTGCAGCCTGCCGCTAACATGCCATTATACGCCTACAAGGCCAAGGCAAAGCTGATCATCGTGAACCAGGGGGACACGCCCCTCGACAGGATCGCATACCTTCGGTTCCATGAAGGGATCCTCGATGTCATGCCTCCCGCGGTCGAGCTTGTCAAGAAATTGCTCAAAGCGTTGTGAGGTCCATGACCCTCGATGATGAAATCCGCACCAATATCAGTAAGAACATGTCCTACATGCTCCGTCATGCGCCACAAAAGTTTGGATTGTTGTTAGACCCGGAAGGCTTTGCGCCTATTGACAATGTCCTGACCGCTTTGTCCAAGAAATTCAAGGAATTGTCCCGTTCAGACCTTATGGAGGTCGTGGCAAAATGCCCCAAGGGCCGGTTCGAGGTCGTGGGAGATGAAATCCGTGCATGTTACGGGCATTCGCTACCGGTCAGGATCGAGTACGAACCCGTCGAACCTCCAGAGGTGCTCTACCATGGGACCGCTCGCAAGTTCCTAGATAAAATCCTGTCAGAGGGGCTCATGCCCATGGACCGGCAGTATGTTCACCTTACCGTCGATGAGGATTTTGCAAGAGAGGTCGGCAGGCGCAGGGATAGAGAACCTGCGATACTCATGGTCGAGGCACTCCGGGCCCACAAGGCTGGGATAAAGTTCTACAAGGCCAACGAGAACTTCTACTTGGCCGATATTGTGCCGTCCGAGTATCTGGACCAAAAATGATCAAGCGGGGTCCTTGAGCTCTTTGATGTCCGCTTCGACCCGCATCTGCTCGCGCTTGGACCCCTGCTTGATGAAAATATCACGGGCCTCGTTGTAATACTGCAGGGCCTTGTCCTTGTCGCCCATCCAACAGTACATCCGGCCCTGGTCCCTGATGACCTTGGCCTCGCTGACGGGCATCCCGTTCTTGTTGGCCATGTCCCGGGCCCTCGTGAGGAATTTCTCGGCGTTCTCCCAGTCCTCCATCTTGGCGTAGGCCAGGCCGTAGATCTGCACAGCGCCGACAACTCCATAGTTGTCCCCCAACTTCTCGAGTATCGGCAAGGCCCACTCGAGCTCGAACATAGCTTCTTTGGTGGCGCCGATCTCGACCAAGCATTCGGCCCTGTTGAAGGCGCCCCAGGCCGCTAAGGACTGGTCGCCCACTTTATCTGCCAGCTTCTTGGTCTTTGCGAACATCTCGGCCGCCTTGTCGAACTTTTTGAGAAAGACGAAGTTGTTCGCGAAATTGTTATAGGCCCGGGCCAGCTCCCGGGCGTCCCCGACCCGCTCGAGGGCCAGTATGGCCTCGCGATATTCCCGATCAGCGGTGTCCAGGTCACTGGTGTTGGAATAGGTCGTCCCCAGTTCCAGGTGTACCATGCCTTCGAGCCTTAGGTCCTTTATCTTCTTCGCGATCTCGTGGGCCTTAAGGAGGTACTCGACGGACTTCTTATAATCCGCCCTTTTCCAGGAGATGTTACCCATAAGCCGCAGGGCCTCTCCCTCAGTGGACAGGTCCATGACCTCCTTTGCAATGATCTGGGCCTGGCAGCAGTCCTCGAAGGCCTTGGAGAGCTCGGCCGTGTGGACGAGGGCCTGGGCCCGTAGGAAATAGGCCCTCGCGATGGCGGGTTTAGCGGCCATATCGCCTGTGTCCTTGGTCAGGATCTGTTGTAACGAATCCAAGGCGTTCTTGTATTCACCCTTGTCCAAAAAGGACTTGGCCTCGTCGAGGATTTCCTTGGTGGTTCGTGTTGGCGCAGGGGGCATATCGGATGAGAATGCAGTTCTAGGTTAAAAACCGTTTTGGGGAACTAAAGCCCTTTCAATTCCTTCTCGATACGGGCCAGCTCTCTTTTAGCACCATGCTTTTCGAAAATCGTCTTTGCCTCATTGAAATAGAGAGCGGCCTTTTCTTTGTCACCGCGCCATTTGTATACTCGCCCGATGTCACGAATTATCATGCCCTCTGGAACGGGCATCTTCACCTTTTGGGCGAGCCGCCTCGCTTTGAGCAGATATTCTTCGGCCTGTTTCCAATCCTTGAGCTTCCCGAAGGCCAAGCCTTTGCTTTCGAAAGCTGCTAAAAGTCCGTTATAATCCTCGGTCTTTTCGAGGATCGGGATAGCTAGTTCGAGGTCCTTCATCGCCTCTTGAGGACGGTCGAGCTCGATAAGACAGGTCGCCCTGTTGAAGGAGCCCCAGGCGATATAGCCCTCGTCCCCGACCTTCTCGGCGAACTTCCTGCACTTTGCGAACATCTCGGCGGCTTTCTCCCAATTTCGAAGGGTCATGAAGTTGTCTGCGAAGTTGTTGTAGGCCCGTGCAAGCTCCCGGACATCCCCGGATTTCTCAAGGGCGAGCACGGCTTCCCGGTACTCGCGCTCGGCAAGGATGTTCTCGTCCATTAGTGTATAGGTGGTCGCCAGCTCGAGGTGCACCATTCCTTCGAGCCTGATATCCTTGATGCGTTTTGCTATGTCGAGCGACCTGGGTAGAAGATCCAGGGCCGTCTTGTATTCTCCCCGCTTCCAAGCGAAGTTGGCCTGGAGCCGGAGGGTCTCGCCCTCGAGGGAGGCATCCATGATCGCCTTGGAGATAGCCAAGGCCTTGTTGCTGTCCTCGATGGCCTTATCGAACTCGCCCATATGGACAAGGCACTGTGCCCGCATCAGATGGGCCTGCCCCAATTGGGATTTCAACGTCTGGTTCTTCGACGCGGAGGTTATCGCGTCCGCAAGGTCCTCGACGGCCATCTTCCATTGGGCTTTATTCATGTGTTCGTGGGCCTTTGAAATAAGTTCGTTAGGGTCCTCGGTAGCTGTCGTGGGCATCGTAATTTGGGATAATCTTTGAGTTATTAAGCATTACTAGTACCTACTGCAACTCGCCCATGAATGCCAAGAGCTGCTGCAGGTCCGATTTGGCCCCCGACTTCTCAAAGATCGCCTTTGCTTCTTTGAAGAACTGCATCGCTTTATCTTTCTCGCCCTTCCAAAGGTGCATCTTTCCGATATCGACGAGCACCTTGGCCTCGGAAAGGGGTGCCGCAAGTTGATGAGCAAGCCCCCGTGCGGTGGCCAAGTGCTCCTGGGCCTTGGAAAAATCCTTCATCTTTGCAAAGACGAGCCCGAAGATGTCCTTGAGGGCCATCAGCGCATAATTGTCACCGGTATTTTCAATGATAGGACGGGCCATCTCGAGCTCCTCGAGGGCCTCTGGTGATTTGTCGAGCTCGATGAGGCATTCGGCCCGGTTAATAGCCGCAAAGGCGGCATTGGGCATGTCCCCGATGCGCTCGCAAAGCTTCTTTGATTTGGCGAACATCTGGGCGGCCCTGTCGTAGTTCTTTGTGGTCAAGATGACATTGCCAAGATTGTTATAGGCCCTTGCCAGCTCGTTGGTATCTCCCGCCTTCTCGAGGGCGAGTATCGCCTCGCGGTATTCCCGCTCCGACGAGGACAGCTCGCCCATATGGCCCAAGGTGGATGCCAGATCGATGCGGACCCTTCCTTCGAGCCTGAGGTCCTTCAGGTTTTGGGCTGTGTCCAGGGCCTTGGTCAGCTGCTCGAGGGCGAACTTGAGGTCCCCTTTCTTCCAGCCGATGTTCCCTAGGATCCTTCGGGACTCGGCCTCTAGGGATGGGTCATTGACCAGCTTTGAGAGGGCAAGGGCCTTATCGCAGTTCTCCTGGGCTGTCGAGAAATCCGAGAGCAGGAGGAGCGATTCGGCCTTTAGCACAGTGGCCTTTGCCGTGAGGGGCCTATTTGCGATGGACCCTGCATTGGCCTTCAGAAAGGAGTCGATGAGCGCGAGGGCCTTTTTTCCTTCTCCCTTGTCAAGGAAGGAGCGTGCCTGAGAAAGGACATCTTTAGCGACCTTATCCCCGATGAGGGCCATTTTCTAGATCTCCTCCTTCATCTCTTCGGCGAGCCGCGCGAGCTCGCGCTTTGCACCGCTCTTCTCAAGGAGGGTCTTCGCCTCTTCAAAATAGAGCATTGCCTTGTCCTTGTCCCCGCGCCATTTGAACATGCGGCCCATGTCGATGACGATCTTCGCCTCGGCAGGAAGGAACCCCGCCTTTTGAGCGATCCGCCTGGCTTTGAGCATGAACTGTTCGGCCTTGGTCCAATCTTTCATCTTGCCATAGATAAAACCGTAAGTGTGAGTGGCCGCCATCTGGCCGTAGATGTTGTCGAGCTTCTCGAAAACAGGCAGGACCGGTTCCAGCTCCTTGAGGGCCTCATCGAACTGTCCCATCTCGGCAAGGCACTCGGCCTTGTTCATCGAGCCTAAAGCTACCTGGAACTCGTCCCCGATGCGCTCGGAGATCTTTCTGGCACGGGTGAACATCTCGGCCGCCTTCTCGAACTTCTTCATTGTCATATAGGTGTTCGCGAAGTTGTTGTAGGCACGTGAGAGCTCCTTGAGGTTCCCGGCCTGGTCCAGTAAGAGTACAGCATCGCGGAACTCCCGCTCGGCACTATCGGATTCCCCAGTATAATTTAGGATGGTCCCTTTCTCGAGATGGGCGCAGCCTTCGAGCTCCGCGGACTTTGTTCTCTTGCCGATCTCGAGAGCTTTATTGACGGCCTCGAGCCCTTTGGAATAGTCCCCCTTCTTCCAGCAGATGTTGGACAGGATGCGTAGGGCCTCTCCTTCGACGTTGATGACAAGGGCGTCCTTTGCAACAACAAGGGCCTGTTCCGATAATTCTTGGGCCTTTTGGAGATCGCCAAGCGAAAGGTAGGCGAGGGCCTTTTTGACGGTGGCCTCTGCGACAAGGGGCTTGGTGGTCTTGTCCTTAGAGGCTTCAGCGATAATTGCGTCTAATATATCGAGGGCGTTCTTCCCTTCATTGTGGGCGATAAGGTCGACGGCCTCTTTCAGTTGGTCCTTGAGGTTAGGAGTTCCTGGTGGCATTTCGGGAGAGCATAGAACAATTGCTTATTAATCATTACGTACACAGATAGAATGTACAATAATGTGGAAATATCGTCTTGAAATGGGGTAAAGAGAGATGAGGGGATCGGACGCCGGTCATGATCCGGTTCCCGACCCGCGGCGAGGGCGAACGCATCTTCTCGAAGCTTCACTGGACCGTTGCATCACGTTTCCATTCAGTTAACTCGAGGTACGGACCAGGTCGGTAGGGGGGTAACCTATCCTCCCAGGCCCCATCCTTTTGTTCCCTGAATTTCCCCGTGTTGCTTTGCCCCGAAGGGCGATCCAGTCGTGCTCCGTGATTTCTGGCCGAGCAGGGCTTATGCAGGTTGCCAGGTCCAAGCAAGCTTGGAGGTCTGGTTCCCATCCGCGGTCCCACTCTGTTTTTCCGAGATACTGGAGATGTGCTTGATCGGAGGGCCTTGCGGTCACGGTCTTGCCTTCTCCAGTGCGCGTTTGTCACACTGTCCGTCCTGTGCTATGTGAATAATACAGGATTATGAACAGTGTAGAGCCGTTGAGACCTCATCCCCCTGGCATGCTCCATCGATTATTGTACCCGAAGGTGCAATCCCCACTGGACCACGCCAACTTATAGCATGGATTTATCAAAATTTATATTTTACGCCGAAAGACTTTATTAGAATGATTGCACAGGAAATTTCATCTGTATTTTTACATTGATTCCTAGATAAGTTTTTTAAATGTTATGCTTTCCTCCTTTTCAGGTCTAATACGAATATTGATATTCTTGTCAAATGTTCAGGAATCTCGTCTCTATTACGGGGGGATATATATCAGAACGAGGGTCAAGAAGGTTTTCAAGGCAGTAAAGGGCGTCGACGCGATCTTGCTCCAGAACTCGAACCACCTGGACGCATCGTTCTTCTATTTCACGGGGATACAAGAAGGTCTGTTCGAGTTCGCCTCCGTCGTGATGAGGCCCCCGGACAAGATCGAGCTCATCACTTATGAGTTGGAAAAGGAGGCAGCGCTCGGTGGGGACTACAAGCTCACGGTACACAAGAGCCGCGACGGACTTCCCTCGTTGCTCAAGAGCCTCAAGGGCTGCAAGAAGATAGCCATCAATGCCGCCGAGCTCAAGCTCGCAAGCTTCCGAAGGCTCGAGAAGGCGCTTCCGAAGGTCGAATGGGTCGACATTTCCAAGAAACTTGATGAGATACGGCTTGTCAAGGACGAATCCGAGCTAGAGCACATGCGCCGGGCCTGTCAGATAACGTCGCGCGTTGCCGACGATATCCCGACCATGGTGCACGAGGGGATGACGGAAAAGGAGCTTGCGGCCCAGATAACCGGGGAACTGCTCAGGCGGGGCTCTTCCAGTCTTGCGTTCTTTACGATCGTGTGCTTCGGGCCCAATGCGGCCATCCCGCACCACTTCCCGGACGATTCCAAGCTTAAAAAGGACCAGTTCATCGTATGTGACTTCGGGGGCGCCGTTGGTAAATACAGCTCTGACATCACAAGGTCCTTTGTCTTTGGCAAGGCCTCGGATAAGATGCTCAAGATCTACAGATGCGTCGAGGAGGCACAGCAAGCGGCACTTAACATGATGAAGGCTGGCGTCAACGGCCGCGAAGTTCACAAGAAGGTCGAAGCGGTCCTGGCAAAGTATGGTTTCAAGGGAAAGATGCCCCACTCCACAGGTCACGCCCTGGGCATCGATGTCCACGACTGCAGCGCGAGGATCCACTCTGAGGTCGACCAGCCTTTAAAGGACGGGATGGTCTTCACGGTGGAACCTGGTGTGTACATTCGGGGCTTTGGCGGGGTCAGGATAGAGGACGATGTCGTTGTCCGCAAGAAGGGCGTCGAGTTCCTAACGGATGCCAAGCGGGACCTCATCGAGATATCTTGAACTTAGGACTTTAACGACCGTTCCCTTTCTTTTATCATTTCTCGTCGATAACATCAAATTAAATTGGTGCACGACAATCGAGATATATCCTCGCCGACAATAGTATTTTCGGAGAGGATACAAGTGGGCTATCTCATGGACAGGTTAAGGATCCGACCCCAAGAGGCCAACCCGACAACCTCCGGTATGGCCCTTAAAACGGTCCCGACCGCAAGGAACACCCCTCAGGCGCGGTCGACCTCCAGAGAATCTTTTAATTAAAGCCCACCAATCCTCTCCTTAGTTCTAAATGAGAAGCTAACCCGGCAAGGGGCCATTTTATTCCTTTAGCTCGTTGGCCTTTTGGTATGCCTTTACTGCTTCCTCGTCGCGGCCAAGGATCTTGAGGCACTTGGCCTTGAGGCGCCAGCCGTCCTTGAAATCGGGGTACATCTTTAGAAGCTGGTCGCAACATGTCACGGCATCATCCAATCTGTCGAGATCTTGTAAGACTATCCCTTTATTGAACCAAGCGGACAGATATTGTGGTTCGAGCTCGATGGCCTTGTCGTAACAGGGAAGAGATTCCTCCAACCGCCCTAAGTCCTGGAGCACGACGCCTTTGTTGCTCCAGGCCATCCGGTAGGTGGGGTTCAATTCAATGGCCTTGTCGTAGCATTCGAGCGCGCCTTCAAGGTCGCCGCTCTGATGAAGGGCGGCCCCTTTGTCGCACCAGGCCTTGAAATTCTTCGGGGCAAGCTCGATGGCCTTGTCGAGGTTCTCGACTGCCTCTTTCAAAAGCCCGTTCCTTAGTAGGACGATACCTTTATTGTACCATGCATCGACGTACTTCGGATCCTTCTTGAGGATGTCCTCGTAGGTGTTCAAGCCCCCAGGAATATCCCCAGACCTTGTAAGGGCCACGGCCTTGTTGGTCCAGGCCTCCATATAGTCCGGTGATATTTCCACAGCCTTTGAAAAACATGCAATCGCTTCGTCGAACTTTCCTTGGTCCATGAGCGAGATGCCCTTGTTGTTGTAAGGGTCCGGGAAATTTAGATCGAGCGCAATGGCCTTATCAAAAGCAGTAATTGCCCCGTTGTGCTTTCCTTGGTTCTGGAGCGCCACACCCTTTCCGTTGTGAGCGTCCTTGTCCGTCGGAGCATCAGCTATCGCTTTCTCGAAAAGTTCCAAGGCGCGCTTGTTGTCGCCCGACGCAAGGACGAGGGCGGCCCTCCTTGAGGCCTCTGACACCTCGCCCTTGGAGGATGCCTTCTGGCTCATTGTGCACCTTACTTCTTCAGCGCGTTCTTGGCCTCGGCATTGTCCGGGTTGAGCTTGACGGCCTTCTCGAAGCACTTCTGGGCCTCGGTGTCCTTGCCCAGTGCCTTGAGCGTTATGCCCATGTTCGTCCAGGCATCGTCGTTGTCGGCGTTGATGCCGATGACCTTCTGGTAGGCCTCAGCGGCCTCGGCGAACTTGTTAAGGTTGAACAGGCTTGCGCCTTTGTTGAGCCAGGCGTCCTCATACTCGGGGTCGAGCTCGATGGCCCTGTTGAAGCAGGTCAGCGAATCGTCGAACCGCTTGAGCTTGGTCAGCGCTGTGCCCTTGTTCTTCCAGGCCTCGCCATATTCTGGCGTGACCTCGATGGCCTTGTCGTAGAACTTGATGGCATCGGTGTACTTCTTCAGGGAAGCGAAGGCGTTGCCCTTGTTGTTCCAGGCCTCGGCGTACTCCGGGTCGATCTCGATGGCCTTGTCGTAACACTTGATGGCATCGGACAGCTTGCCCTGCTGCTGGAAGGCGTAGCCCTTATTGTTCCATGCGACATCGTCGTCGGGGTTGATGGCAATGGCCTTGTCGTAGGCGGTCTCAGCGTCCTTGTACCTGCCCAGCGCGTTGTAGCAGTGGCCCTTCCCGGTCCAGCCTGCGCCGTAAGTCGCGTCGATCTCGAGGGACTTGTCGAAGCACTTGATGGCGTCGTCGAACCGCTCGAGGGCCCTTAGCGCGTTGCCCTTGTTCTTCCAGATTGCGGGCGTCTCGGGGTTGATGTCAAGGGCCCTATCGTAGGCCTTGATGGCCTCCTCGTGCTTGCGCAAATTACCGAGGGCGTTGCCCAAGTTGTTCCAGGCAGAGTCGTAGTTGGGCTCGATCTTGATGGCCTCATTGAAGCACTTGACCGCATCATCGAACTTGTTTATCTGATAAAGGGCCGAGCCCTTGTTGTTCCAGGCCTGCGCGAAGGATGCGTTGACCTGGATGGCCTTGTCATAGGCATCGACGGATTCCTGGTATTTCTGCTGCTTGTAAAGCGCAGATCCCTTGTTGTTCCAGGCCTGGTCGTTCTTGGGGTTGATCGACAGGACCTTATCGAAGCACTGGATGGCCTCGGGGACCTTCTTCATGGCGAACAGCAATCCGCCCTTTTCGGACCAGACCTCCTCGAGGTTGGGGTCGATGGACAGCGCCCGGTCATAGGAGGACAGGGCCTCGTCAACCTTGTTGAGCTTTCTGAGGGCCAGGCCCTTGTTGTAAAGGGCCGTGACATCTTGCGGGTCGAGCTTGACCTCCTGGTCGTAGCATTCAATGGCCTCTTCCAGGCGGCCAACATCTACCAAGGCAACTTCCAGGTTCCTCCAAGCGATGAGATACTCGGCATTGATCTCGGTCGCCTTCTTGTAGCAGTTGATGGCCTCATCGGTCTTGCCCAGCTGGTACAGCGCGTTGCCCTTGTTGGACCACGCTATCTCGAAGTCGGGTTTTATCTTGATGGCTTTGTCATAGCAACCAATGGATTCTTCGTACCGCTCCAGGTTGTGCAGGATAAGGCCCTTGTTCGTCCAGTCCTGGACATTGTTGGGGTCTATCTGCAAGGCCTTCGTGAAGGCGTCCAGGGCCTCCTCGGTCTTGCCCAGGTTGTAGAGGTTCATGCCGCGCTCGGACCATACATTTGTGGCCTCGGGCGACAGCTCGATGGCCTTGTTGAAGGCGGCATCAGCCTCGTCGAAGCGCTCGAGGGCCTGAAGGACCTTGCCCTTGCGCTGCCAGGCCTCGGCCAGTCCGTTGTTAGAAGCGATGGCCTTGTCGTAGCACTCGAGGGCCTTCTCAAGTTCGTCGCGCTCGTCGAGTATACAGCCCTTCCTGAACCAGGCAAGGGCATGGGTCCCGTCGAGCTCGATGCACCGGTCATAGCAGGAGAGCGCCTCTTCGAACCGTTCCAAGGTTTCGAAGGAGTGCCCCTTTTCGTACCATGCATCCGCGAACTTGTTGTCAACGGAGAGCGCCTTGTCGAAGGCCGCGATGGACTTTTCGACCTGGTTGAGCTTTTTGAGGGACAAGCCTAAGTTGTACCATGCGGGCATGAAGCCTTTCTCCATATCGAGGGCCTTGCCGAAGGCATCGACAGCTTCGAGGTGCTTGTCCTGGCCCGCGAAGGCCTGGCCCAAGTATGTGTAAGTGACCGCGCTCTTTTCGATCTCAAGGACCTTTGTGAAGGCCGCGACCGCGTCATCGAACTTGCTGAGCTGGCTCAGGGCCCTGCCCTTGAGATCGA
>Ga0209777_10009446_pt1 | contig 10480 bp, 5 predicted proteins | sample FrelakmetHBP12HB_FD_187147 | JGI IMG/M metagenome (GOLD analysis project Ga0209777, IMG submission 187147) | Freshwater lake sediment microbial communities from the University of Notre Dame, USA, for methane emissions studies -HBP12 HB (SPAdes)... | ecosystem: Environmental > Aquatic >... | reverse complement strand
ATGATGGGTGTAGGGACCGATGACGATCTCACCGGGCTTCGCCAAACCTGAAAGCCGAGATGCCGTGTTGATCGTGTCTCCAAGAACACCATGGGTGCCCTTCTCCAGATTCACCTCACCGGTAACGACAAGACCCGTGCAAATGCCCGTGTGCATGGCGAGAGGCTTTCCAATCCTTTTTTCATACCGGGGACTGATCGAGGAAACGATGTCATGGATTTCTCTGGCTGCCTTAATAGCCCTGATAGTGTCGTCTTCATGCGATTTAGGAACTCCAAATAAGGCCATGACAGCATCCCCGACGAACTTCTCGATGAAGCCTTCATACCTGACAACGATCTGGGCGATCTCACCGAAGACCTGGCCCATGATCTCCTTCACTTCTTCCGGATCGAGCTTCTCCGTCATGGCAGTGTATCCGGAGAGGTCACTGAACATGACAGTAACGTACTTGCGTTCATGATCTGTAATAGTTGGAATTGGTGTTTCTTTCTCGGGAAGCAAAGGGATCGACTCAGGACGCACAGTCTTTAAAGTTTGACCACACTCACCGCAGTACTCATAATTGATAGGGTTTTCATATTTACAATTTGGGCAAATGTTTTCCAGTTTGGATCCACATTTCCCACAGAACTTAGTTTTCTCGATGTTTTCAAATTGGCACTTCAGGCACTTCATGTTACACTCCCGTCAGATTAAAGGTTAAGAAACCAACGCCAACTCCTTCTCATACTTCTCCACCCAGCCGTCGGCCCCGCATCCCCGGAATATATCGATGGCCTTCGTCAGTTGTTCCTTTACTCCTTTTCTATCGCCTTTCTTCTTGAACCAGTCGGCATAACAGCTATGATCCATCGCCAACAGCCACATTATTCTATTCCTTGAATCTTCTTCGATGGCCTTCTGAAACCAGACCTCGGCATCCGAAAGGTGCTCATTATCTATGTTTAACAGGACATCTCCTATATTTCTAGCTGTCCAGCCTTTACACCATGTGATTTTATAGTTTTCATAGCATGCAAATAAATCACTTATTTCGATGTCCTGATCATGCCGCAACACTTTGGCTCTCATTAAACATGATCGAAAATATTGAATGTAGGAAGGCAAGTAACTGTTGTTTTCCATGAGCTGAATTATTTTTTGATAATAATTTACGGCATCATCATATTCTCTCAAATCAATATAAATACATCCCAAATATGCATAAGCCAACGCCGTCCAACCAATAGGAGTCGATTTTTCATATAAAGAAACAAATTCTAGAAGATGGGTTTTTGCCTCATCAAATAAGCCTTTATGATAACAAGACATACCATAAACAGTGTAAGCCAGCCCCTTGACAAAGGCATCACTTGTTTCTTTGGCCAACTTCAATGTCTCCTGGGCAAATTCGTGAGCAGGATTCATCTTTCCCTCAGCCTGATAGCACGCAGAAATAGAGCCTTTTGAATATGCTATGCCCGTTGGATTCTTTGACTGCAGACTAAGATCAAGACATTGTTGAAGACGTTTGTGAGCTTCATTAAATTCCGAAGTCATGACCAGGAAATTACCTGATACTAAGAGTGCAGCAAACAATGAAAGATAGTCGGCAACCTCTTCGGCCATCTTCGTTGCCTTGTCAATCAATTCAATTCCTTTTTGGCTGTCTTCTTCAACCCAAAGATAACAGAGCCCTATTGATGTGTATATTGCCGGAAGCCGTTTCCGATAATTTAACGCCACAGCCAGATCAAGAATCGGTTCTACGGTCTCTCTTGCATAAGAATGGAGATTCAGCATCAAATAATAAGTAGCCAGTGTTGTCCTGGCATCAATAATCTTTTTCTGATTGGCCTCCGTCTGGGGGAGTTGTTCCATACATGTTACGCTTTTCTTTGCATACTCAATGGCATCGCTGAATGAGCCTCCCTTCTGGTATCTCTTTGCCTCCAACTTTGCATACTCTGCCCCCTTCTCGTAATTCTCAGCGGCTAAGCAGTGACCGGCCAGAACACCATAATGATAACAGATATCTTCTTTGTAGATGTCTTCTATAGTGGCGGTGATCTTTTCATGGATCTGTTTTTTCTTCTTGGTCAGGATGGAATCGTAAACTACCTCTCTTGTAAGGGCATGTTTAAAGATGTAGGTCGAATCGGGATAGATGCCTCTTTCATAGAGAAGTTCTGAATCCTTGAGAATGGAAAGGTTCGAAAGTAGTTCCTGTTCGGGCAGGTCGGTTACTTTTTTGAGCAGCTCATGACTGAACTCACGTTCAATGGCAGAGCCGGTGCGAATGATCTCTTTGGCCCCTTCCGGCAAAGCATCCACCCGGGCCATGATGACATCTTGGATGGTGGAGGGGATCGTGATTGTTTTGGTGCCCTTGGTAAGTTTATAGGCGCCGTTTTGTATTTCGATGATCTTGAGGTCTTTGATAGATTTGATAAACTCCTCAATAAAGAACGGTATCCCTTCCGTTCTGGACAGGATCAGTTCCTCTATTTCCCTGTCGACTTGAGCGTTCCCCAGCAGGCTGCCCGCCATCGCCAGACTTTCTCGATTAGACAGCCGATTCAAAGTCAACTGGTTATGGTATGATTTTCTGCCCCAGGTGTGCAAAAACTCCGGCCGGTAGGTAAAGATCAGTAATATTTTTACGCCGGGGATGCTCTCCAAAAAGTATTTTAGTGCATCTTCCGTGCTCTTATCCACCCAGTGCAAGTCCTCGATCGCCATCACCAAAGGCCGTATCTCCGAACCTTTGAGGACTATCTGTTTCATGATTTCAATCAGGCGGTCTTTCTTCCCCTCCGGACTCATGGAAATCTTTTCCATTCCGCTGTCTTTGACCGATAAAATGTCCAAAAGGTAGGGAAGGCTGGAAATTACATCTATTTTAAACGTTCTCAATCCATTGGTAACCTTTTCCCTGATCTTAGAATCTGCATCTGTTTCATTAATGTTAAAGGTTGATTTCAGAATATCGATTATCGGATGATAGGCTGCACCCCTTCCGTAAGAAAGACACTTTCCTTCCATAAAGGTGATGTCTTCGTTGGTCACTGCCTTATGGAACTCATAAAGGAGTCTTGATTTACCGACTCCGGCTTCGCCGATAAGAGAAAAAGCCTGTCCTCTTCCTGCTTTTGCCCGGTCCAGACCATCCAGAAGATTTTCCAATTCCCGGGTGCGCCCGACAAAGGGTGTTAATCCTCTTTCGGCGTTGACATCAAAACGGGTCCTTCTTGAACTGGGCGCAATGACCTGATAGATGTGGACGGGTTGATCCTTTCCTTTGATCTCTTTTGCCCCTAATGACTCAAAACGGAAAAGTCCTTCAGTAAGTTTAAACGTATCATCGGAAACATATGTTGTTCCTGTTGCGGCAATGTTCTGAATACGGGAGGCAAGGTTGACCGTATCCCCTACCGCTTTGAACTCTACCCGTAAATCATTGCCCAACGTTCCTACGACCACGGGGCCCGTGTGAATGCCGATCCGCATTTTGATCTGCGAAATGCCCTTTTCCTGTTTCATCCTGTCACTGAAGCGAGCAATTTCCTGATGGACGGCCAGGGCGGAGCGGATTGCTCGCTGAGGTGCATCTTCCAGTGCAATGGGCGCACCGAAGAGGGCCATCACGCCATCGCCGGTCATCTCGTTGACTGTTCCTTCAAAATCATGAACCTTGTGAATCAAAATCTCATAGACCTGATCCATGATAACATAAGCTTCCTCCGGACCAAGCTTTTCCACCAGAGGCGTGAAGTTTTCCATATCGGCAAACAGGACGGTCACTTGTTTCCGTTCGCCTTCGATCTTACCCCGCTGGGCAAGGATTTTTTCCGTCAGACCGCCGGGAAGGTATTTCTGGATTTTCTGAAGCTTCTCATCAAAGGAAAGGTCTCTTACAGATGTTATATCAGAGGATATTAATGATTGCCCGCAGTCGCCGCAGAACTTATCTCCGGGCACATTTTCATGCTGACAATTAGGACAGACCAACAAAAGCTTTGTTCCACATTCTTTACAGAACTTTCTCTCTACCGGATTTTCAGTCTGACACTTGGGACATTGCATAAATATCCTCCAAATAAGTGAACAGATACGGGTTTATAGAATTATGGAATGAATGTTTTATTTCTTAATGAGTTAACAAACTAAAGTCAATCGAAATTATGGATCATTAAGTGATTATTACAAATGGTAATTTTCAATTTTGCCAGATACTAATCACTGAAACTTTGTAGGTGCTGTCAACGGTTCTTATGATGATTTGGTTTTTCAAAATCGATCATTGATTTTTCTATAGATAACTTCCTGTAATGTTGTTTTTCTTATTTTCCAAATTCATACAACATTTCAGTTGGAAATAATCAAAAAACTGCTGAACTCTAACTTAACATGTGGTACAAATATCCAAGGCGGGTCAACCGGACATGGCATTCTGGTGCAAATTCATTGAAACCGCAACAGGAAGTTTACGAGGCAAAAAATGTATAATGAATTTTACGGATTTTTGGGAAAGCCTTTTGAAATCACGCCGGATCCTAAATTTCTATATTTAACATCTAGCCACCGAAAATCCTTGGATGCGATGATGAAGGGCATAGAAAGTCGGCAGGGATTTATTAGCATAACAGGGGAAGTGGGAACAGGCAAAACAACCCTTATTCACTATCTCTTGATGAACCTCGATGATAAAGTAAAAACAGCCTTCATTTTTCATCCATCAATCACTTTTGAAGAACTTCTGGAAATCATCCTCAAGGAGCGATATCTTGAGATTACAGGAAAGGACAAAAAAACTCTTCTACATCATTTTGTTGAATATCTGTCACGTATCGGCAGAGATGAGACGCTGGCGGTGATTATCGATGAGGCACAGCATCTTTCGGAAGAAACACTGCAAGAACTGGAGGAATTATCCGATCTGGCCTGCCTGGTATCAGGGCGGCTTAAAATTGTTTTCGTGGGACAACCAGAATTTATAAATATGCTCAATTCACCGAACCTGAAAACCCTCAACCAACGTATAGGAATCAGACACGAAATTACGACCATGACCGCTGAAGAATCGCGTGGCTATATTGAGCATCGCCTTAAACTCGTTGGGAGCAGTACTTCTAAGACATTCACCCCCAAGGCAATCTCTATAATCATCGAGCATGCGAATGGAATTCCGCGCGTCATCAACATCGTGTGCGACAACGCCTTGCTAAACGGTTTTAGTGAATCCAAAAAAATAATAGATGAAAAGACCATTCGTGAAGTTATAAAAAATCTGGAAGGCCCGTCACCCCGTAAATTCAAGCCCAGGAAAATCTCCATGTTCGTCAAAAGAACGCATCCAATCCGTCGTGAAATAATTCTTTCTCTAAGGAAGATCTCTGTTAGCCTCCTGTTCCTGCTTGGTTTGGTAGTAATATTTTTTCTGATGTTTGGATTTCTTCGATATGGGCATTCAAATCAGCGGGGTATCGAATCCATGTGGACTTCTCTTTTCCACACTGAACGATCTCTTGTCACAGCTCCTAAAACAACAACCACAAAGACTTCAAAAGCAGACGTGCATTATCCACCCGTTGAGACAAGGGCGCTGCCCGTTGAATCCACCAAAACAGCTATGCCGCCGTCCGCATCTTCGATTCTCGTAAGTAAGGATGCAATATCAACGGAATCTATTATAGTTAAGAAAGGGCAAAGCATTAATCGCTTAGCGCGACAATATTACGGAGGGTCGAACATAACCCGCGCTGACCTCATCTTAGATTCTAACCCCGAGATTACCAATGCCAATCTAATTTCTGTAAACCAAAAAGTCATGATGCCGAAAATTACGGAAGAACGCCTGATTGTTAAATCCTCCGATCGAACGTATAAAATTAATGTCGGAACGTTCTGGAGTCCTAAATTCGCCGAGGTTTACAGAAGTGAACCGTCATTGAGAGGAAAAGAAATCAAGATAGTAGCCAAAAAAGCGGCCCCTAACGAGACATGGTATCGAGTTGTAGTCGGGAAATTCAACAGCGAGGATGAGGCTCTGAAAGTTATCTCCACACTTAGGGATAAAAAGCTGCTACCCCTTTTCACAGCAGAACCTAAAATGCAGTGAAGTTCCGCTTGACACCCCAGCTTTTCCAGATCACACTGCCATTACAAATGCAGGGCAAGCCCTTACTTGTCTCATTAGATATGTCGGATACCACAATTAAAATGGTAATCCTCAATTCGGATAACTGCCTACTCCCGAAACTCTGTAGGTGTAACGAATATTGTAATCATAATATTATTGCTTATTATCAATCACGGGTATGAACCCCAAAGCAAACTTTGGAAACATTTCGCAGCTGTTGGGTATCATACCCCGCTTATGCGGGATAATTCGACTAACAAACTTCTCTTCGCTACGCTTTTGAAGTTTGAGTCTCATTACCCTCCACTGCGCGGGATTGTTCAACTTTCCATTCCCACTGTGCTTCGCTTTCGGAATTGGAGTTTCACGAACAAAAAAACGGTGCGTGGTTGGAGGTGAAAAATTCCGGTGTGCGTTGGAGTATTGGAGCTATTGCCGGATGCTTTTTAAAAGTCTTCTCTAAAAAATTGCGCACAACAGGTCTCTGCCAGTCAAAGGGGTGTTGAAAGTTTTTATAAATAGACAAATCGCCTTCATAGAAATCATGCGTCGCGAGGCTTTGCGCCTCAATGCTCTGAGAGGGCAAATTAAAAATCGCCAAGTTTAAAAAGTCGATACAATTATGATGCTGACAAACGAAATCCAGTGTCTTTGTCGCGCATTCTTTTGTTTCCGGCGGTGTGCCGAACAGAAAATAACAATAGGTGGCAATGCCTGCTCTTTTCAACGTTTTTAAAACTGCTGAAGCTGTCGGCAAATCAATTCCCTTGTTAAGTTGATCAAGCACCTGCTGATCGCCTGATTCAATTCCCAGTTTGAGCATGGCACAGCCGCTGTGTTTTAGGGATAAACAAAAATCTTCATCAGCTAAATGTTGAGTGATCCGGGTAAAGCCATACCAGGGCGAACCCGGCGGCCTCTGCGCCAGAGCGCTCAGCAGTGACGGAGAGATGGAACTATCCAACAGGTGAATCAGTGAGGGATTCATTCGTCGGGTCAGTATTTGCAGTTCTTCTGTGGCCTGAGAAACCTCCAGCGGTAAATAAGCATTGCCTTCCGCTTTTTCCGGGCAAAAAGAACAGTTGTGCCAGTAACAGCCGCGCGCGCTGCTGTAGGGTAGGATCAGGCCGGGCGATAAATATTGATCAAGCGGGAACCCATTGTAATCGGGTGGGTGGCTGGTCAAGCCGTTTTTAACATTCAGAAGCTCCAGTAATTTTTGTTCCCCGGCGCCAGCGACCATTTCATCTACAAGTCCTTTGAAAATATCTTTATTCACTCCGAGTTTAATCCATGATGTGACCAGCGATCCGCCTAAAATAATTTTTTGCTGCGGATGAATTTGTTTGATGAAACCGATCATGGCAAAGGTGCAGAGAGCCTGACTGAGATAGTTTAAAGAAAACCCGATTAAATCAGAGTTATCTTCCAGTGCCGTTGTAAGGCGTTTTGCGAAATATGGATAAAAAGGATTGGCTTGAGGTTTTTCTGCTGCGGACATTAAGTCGGCGCTTTTTACCGGGGATAGACATTGATCGTGATAATCGGCAAGCGATAGTTCAACGAGCCATGATTTACCCGCCACATTCAAAAGATGGTTAATATCCATGACTGCCCGCTGATAGCGGCTTTTGCTTTGGTAGGTGACAATGTTTTGCAGGACAATAAGATTGCGTCCCAGATTTTTTACGGTGCGCGTTGTCCATCTATCGGTTGTTGTATCATTATTGGAAACATGCTTAAGCAGGTAGAGGATGCCTTCCAGATTGGCGTCAATAACTTTATGGTAAATTTTATTTGCATTCAGACAGGCGGACAATTTGGCGATGCCCGCTGGCGGTTCAGAACATTTGGCAATCGGCGGATGGATCAAAATTATTTTTAGTGACATAGGTTTTCTGCACAAAAGGATTTTGATATTTCTTTAGTATCTAATTGTTGCCTGCGCAAGGCCAATTTTATACCATTCCGATTTCAAAGGATAACGAGGCGTATTGGTAATACGTTGAGGAAGCCGACAACTACGCCAACAAAGTTAGCCAAAGAAATCGAATTGGTATTACAGTTCTTATTTGCCGCTTGACAGGTCGCATTCTTTACGCAATAGTCACCTCGCATGATAGCTAAGATTATCATGTTTCGGCCAGAAGTATTTGAAATAATGAATAAAGCCAACAAGGTCATCAGTATTGAGTAATGTTTTTGTCGGTGTCTTGCTTTTTCTAAATAGATTGTTATATTTGCACCATAGTTGAAAAGATTAATGTAGAATTAAGAAAGTCTTCTGGTAATTTGTGAAAAAAGAATCTTTTGGTGATAGAAGTAAAATAATACTGGCTCTATTTGTCGCGCTGTTTATGGCGTTGATAGCCAATACAATATTTGCAGCCGAGAAATACCCTTCGCCGCGCGGCGCCGTCAATGATTTTGCCAATATCATTGATCAGGATAACGTCGCTAAAATTGAAGCCTTGTCGCGTGAAGTTTTAGAAAAAACAGGCACGGCGGTTGTTGTGGTAACTGTCCCTACAATCGGAGAAGGGGAGGAAACAAGTCTTTATGTCAATGGCCTTTATAAAGCATGGGGTATCGGCAAAAAAGGCGAAGACAAGGGCGTTTTAGTGTTTTTGACGCTTAAGGAACGCAAAATCAGGATTGAAACCGGTTACGGCGTAGAGGGTATATTGCCGGATGGTTTGGTCGGTGAAATCAGAGACAAATATCTAAAACCGCAACTCAAGGCAGGTAATTATGGCCAGGCTTTTTATGATACGGTGTATGTTCTCAGCTCTATTATTGCTACAGATGCAGGTGTTCAGTTGAGCGGTTCGCCCTTACCATACCGGACCAATGCCCGGGTCAAGCAAAAAAGCATTAACGTTTTTCAAATTATTTTTTTTCTGATTGCAGCCGCTTTACTTTTAGGCACAAGAACCGGCAGATCAATGCTTCCCTGGATATTGCTTTTGTTTTTGAGCGGCGGCCGTGGCGGCGGTAGAGGCGATGGCGGCGGTTTCAGCGGCGGCTTTGGCGGCTTTGGCGGCGGCGGTAGTGGCGGCGGCGGCGCCGGGGGAGATTTTTAATCACGGGTATAGTCCCCCTTAGCTTCGCACGTGGGATAATTCAACTTGCAGATATTACTGCACTACGTTTGTAATATCTGAGTTTCATTAGAATTAGAGTTTCAACAATAAATTAATCGGGTGTATAAAATGGCAAAAATACCAGACAAACCTCAAGATGTTTTTGTTCCTTTAACCGAGGACTACAAGAAAGTATTCGGCAAGGATTTGGTCTCTCTTATTCTTTACGGGAGCGCCGCCTCCGGTCATTATGTAAAAGGCAAATCGGACATTAACCTGTTGGTTGTTTTGACACCGGAATCCGTCAACAAACTGGAAGAATTCCTGTCCACTGTAAAACGCTGGAAAAAGAGCCGTGTGGCCGTGCCGTGGATTATGACCAAGGCGTTTATTGAGAGTTCCCTTGATTGTTATCCGATAGAATTCCTGAATATGAAAAACAGCCACATTTTAATTTATGGCGAAAATGTTCTGGAAAAATTAAATTTTAAGCCGGAAGATTTGCGTCTGCAAATCGAAAGAGAGATGAAAGGTAAACTGATTCTGTTGCGCCAGAGTTATCTGGAAACGGAAGGGAACCCACGGCGATTGAAACAGCTGATCAGCCGGTCATTTACGGCTTTTATTTCCATCTTCAATGCCCTGCTTTACCTAAAGCAGGAATCGGCGCCGCATAAGAGACGCGATACAATCAAAGAAGTGGCCAAACTTTTTGCGGTTGATGTGGAAGTATTCTTATCTTGTGCCGACATTAAAGAAGGCGTGGATAAACTCTCCGGCAAAGAAGTTGCGGGCGTCTTCAAAAAATATTTGCGTGAAGTCGAAAAGATTTGCAACATAGTTGATGCTTTATAAATTGTAAAAAGGCATTGCTCTTGGGCAAAACCAAAGACCATATTTGGAATTTTATCCCGATACGCTTTGGTATCGGGATAATTCGACTAAAAAATTTTACTTCTCCCGCAATCCTGCGGGATTGTAAAAATTAAGTTTCATTATAAATTTAAAATAATGCAGGAGGAAAGAAAAAAATGGATTCAAAAAAGAAAACTTTAATCATTGTGCTGGCAGTAATTGTTTTTCTGGCTATCGCCGCTTATTCTTTTTTCGCGGGCAACTACAATAAATTTGTCAGTTTGGATCAGACAGTTAAAACTTCGTGGGCGCAGGTGGAAAATCAATTACAGCGGCGTTTCGATTTGATTCCCAATCTGGTGGAAACTGTCAAGGGTTACGCCAAACAGGAAAAAGATGTTATGGTGGAAGTGACCAA
>Ga0209777_10009445_pt1 | contig 10480 bp, 12 predicted proteins | sample FrelakmetHBP12HB_FD_187147 | JGI IMG/M metagenome (GOLD analysis project Ga0209777, IMG submission 187147) | Freshwater lake sediment microbial communities from the University of Notre Dame, USA, for methane emissions studies -HBP12 HB (SPAdes)... | ecosystem: Environmental > Aquatic >... | reverse complement strand
TCCGATCTAGGCGTCTCGGCCCGCGATCGGGGTGCTAGCCCAATGTGGGGTCGGTTGGACACTAGCGGGCGCCGGCGGTTGAGGGGAAGAAGCAGGTCGCAAGTGGGGTCGCCGAAGGAGACGACGATCTCCATCAGGTCGAGGTTCTCTTTGCGGCCCACCTCGGTGGCGCTCTCGATCGTTTCCAGGTCAAACGCATCTTCGGCGGTGCGGACCCAGTATTCGCGGCCACCGTAGTAGAACTCGCCGCGGTTCAAGCGCAGGAACACTTTCATGAGTGTACAACGTCCGCCCGTACTGCAGTGGGCGCAAGGGGGTATTCTTCATGTGCGCCGCGGGGCGGATCAGGCAACAGGCGGGGTGCGTGTTTGCCCACCTTGCGAAGTAGGCCGGGTGGCGTACGGTTAGGTTTATGAATATCACCGAGGCGATAGCGGCCGAGCATGTGACCTTCGTGAGCATGTTTGTCCAGATCGAACATTTGTTGCCGGGCATGAACTCGCAGGCGGAGGTCAGCAGCGTTGCCGCCGTTGTGGAGGGGATGCTCGGAGACCACGCTCGATTGGAGACCAAGTTTGCGTTCGTGCCACTGGATCATGCGGTGCTCCAGAAACAGCAGATCGAGACAATGCACCGCGATCATCACGAAATGGACGAGCGCTTGCATCAGGTAGGGCGGGCGGGCACGTGCAAGCAGGCGCGGCGGCTGCTCCGAGCGGCAATGCGCGCCTCCGTGCGGCACTTTCGCGACGAAGAACGCTACATTTTGCCGGCGCTCGAACAAGCCCTCAAGCCGGAGAGCCTGGCCGCCCTGGGCAAGGGTTTCGAGGAAGCCCGGAGAGGCGACGGCAAGCCGCGCGAGGAGCAGACGCTGAGCGGCTGAGGGTGCGAGGGGAAAAGGTGAAACGCTGGGACGCTGAAGTCACCGCGCTAAGCGGCGCCTTGCGCATCGCGCTGCCCGCGCTCAGGGCTAGAGGCTCCGGGGGCGAGAGGACAGGTTGCGGTGATCAGTGATCAGTAATCGGTGACCGTTTCACTCTAAAGGCAACTGGACACGTCCAGTTGCTAAACCATTGCCGGCTTTCCGCCGGGGCGGGTTTGTGGCATCAGTCAGGGATGGCGAAACGAAAGAAAAATGCGGGGGCGGGGGCGCTGGGAAGGCTTGGGTGGCTCAACGGCGGGAAGGCGCGGGCCAGGAAGCTGACGGCGGAGCAGCGGAGGGAGAACGCGCGGGAGGCGGCGGCTGCAGGAGCGTAAACCGATGAAGATCGGCCATGGGCGGGTACTACATCAAGATTGGCACCGGTGGGGTTAACAAGAACCGCCTGGCTCGGTTTTCAAAACGGGTGGCGCTTCAGAGTACTGCCGGAGGACAACAGCCTAGCGAAGATCGAACCGCCCTCGTCGCTGACTCAGGCCGACCCGGAAGCGGTGACCCAATAGAAACGAGCTTTATGCATTGCTCAGAGGCGTCGATCCTTCTCGCTCTTGAGCTCTGGAGTGCGACCGGTTTGTTGGGAAGGGGCGGGTGCTCGCCTCTTGGCCCACGAAGCGTTGAAACCTATCCAAGTGGCGGGACTGTTCGGGGCGGCTTTTAGACCATTTTTAGACCATCACGTAGCTTTTGCACACGGGGTGCACCGCGCCGCGGGTCTTGACTTCCTTAGGAAAACGCTATAATAGCCCTGTAAATACAGTGCTCGCGCACCGTCTTCTTTGCCTTCTAAGCAGAGGGTCCTGGGTTCGAGTCCCAGCGGGCGCGCCATTAAAATGAATGGGGTGTTTCGGAAGATCGGCTCTCGGGAGGCAAACCGGTTTATACAGTTTTTTATACAGCTGTTGTAAATCGGGAAGGGTGACAGCCGCGCAGTGCTATGAAGCAAATGAGCACTGCAACAGAGTCAGCCGCACAGGAGAAAGAGAAGACTTGGAAGTGGGTCGAAGCCCGCATCTGGCAGAACACGCAAAGTGGCGTTTACTACGAGCGGCCCACGGTGAACGGTCGCCCGACGTTCCGCTCGCTAAAACGCGAAACCGCAAACACGCGGTTGAGGAACTCTTCAAGCGTCGCACCGCCGTCGGCGCCGGCGAGGACCCCTACGCAGAACCGAAGGCGGTGACTGTCGGCGAGGTCATTCATCGCTACCAAGCTGACGGTTACCTCGACCGAGACCTCCAGCCCCGCCCCCGATCACGCTCGCCGACGAGGAACGCCATTGCAACACCCTGCTCAAATACTAGGAGACCGTTGCTGTTGAAATCGTAACCGATGCTACCTGCGACAAGTACCGCGATTGGCGCAAGAAGCGGGTCCAGCAGGGGAATGGAGACCGGGCAATCGACCGTGAGCTAAACACTCTCAACAACGCATTCCGGTACTGCAAACGGCGCGAGGTAGTTCTGGTCAACCCGCTCGCGGACCGTCCCCGGTACCAGCCCTCGACGAAAGTCCGCCACTGCCGGGAGTTCATGCCGGACGACGCGGACGAACTGCACGCCATCGCTGGCCTTTTGTTCGGGAACCCCCATTCCCAGGTCCTCGGGTTCCAGGCGCTGTTTGAGGCCTATACGGGCTTGCGCACCTCCGAGATTCTGAAGTGGGGGAGCGACAAGTTCGGATGGGCCCGTGTCGCCAGCGAGTCTCGATGAAGAAGGGCCGAGAATGGTGCTAATCATCCTCGGCCCTCTAAACTGGCGCGCAGGCGTGCTACGGTTAGCGCTGGATGCTGGGGGACTTCATGCCCAGGTTCGGACGCGGGCCGGCCGAAGGAAAGGAAGGGAACATGGCGGGCAGGTTGGCAGTGTCTAGGGGCTCAACCAAAACAAAGGGCTGCTCCAGAAGCCAGCCAAACAATGCTGAGCCGTCGTGCGGTGTGAGGGGCTTCAAGTCGCGGTCTGCGGGATTGCGCTGAATCTCGCGTGCTGCCTCCTCGATCGCCTGAGCCAGGAGCTTGAATTGCAAAACGGCCATCGGGTCAGGGTCTGACACGTAAAGATGCCACTGGGCATTGTTGTATCGAAGGCCGCGCACGGCTTCTGGTGGCACGGTGAGAGAGGCCAGGGTCGGCTTGCCTTTGTCTTTGGAGTCATTGAACACGAGCGTCATATATGTAATTAGAAATGATCGATTTCTGCCAACAATCTGAGCGACGACTTGAGGAGCGCCACGCCGAGTTCGGCGCGAGTCCCAGGCTCTGCATCAACCAGCGCATTGGTCCCTCCCCACTGCGCCAGCAGCCGAAGGGCGGATGCATGGGACAGCTCGACTGGGACAGGATCGGATTCCATGCTGACGAGGAACAATTGGCCCGCGGCATAATGGATCTCGCTGGTGATTGCCGAACTCGCTCTGTGAACAGCACAGGCGGTGTCGGAGCTAAGTTGCGGCAGATTAATCATTTCAAGAGAGAGCGGCTGTCACCCTCGCTCAGGATAGAGGACGAGGCCCGCCAATGGAGCAATCCGTGGGAGCATAATGAAATCGTAGATATACCGAGGATGCCGACTCCAAGGAGCAGACCAAGGTAGCAACGGCTCTAACCAATTTGCAATTAAAACAAGGTGAGTGGCGGGTGTAAATCTGGCACGTTGCGGAGCCACAGGACCTCAGTCCTTTGCCGACCTCCATCAGCCCACGCCTGCTTTTCAAACCGGTGCCAGTCATGAAACAGCTCGCGGTACAGGGGACAATCGTATCCACTAACGATAACCTGACCTTTCAGCGTGCGCAGGAACTCGGCGAGGCGATGGTGGTCATCGTCGGTCATTTCATGCCTGTATGAGTGCCGGCCATCGAAGCCGACTCGGGTACCGTGGACGTAAGGCGGGTCCACGTAGTGAAGCGTCTCCGCCGTGTCGTGCCGTGTCATGACCTCCAAGGCGTCGGCATTCTCCATTACAACTCCCCGCAGGCGATAAATAATAGCCAACAAACTGGCCAACGGAACCAACGGTAAAACTCAGCTTGCAGCCGCTGCACCGGCGCCAACGGGCTGTGCTCGCGACTTCTGAACCCTCTCGGCGATCTCCTGCGCCGTCATCTTGGCCGCCGGGTTGTCAGTGAGTTGCTCCACCAACCCCGACACCGTGGTAAAGACGCCGGCCTCCTTCTGGTGATCCATCAGCCATTTGACGAACTGCGCATCAGCGGCTTGGCCTTGCGGCGTCGTGGTAAGAACGGCGCGCGCAGTCTTCACGCCCTGGATCAATGCCTCGTTCACCTTCCGGTTACGCACTTGGCGGTAGCCGTGATACAATCCGCCCAGCGCCAGCGCCAGGATGCTGCCAATGCCAGGTGCGAAGGTGTTGACGACAGAACCCGTGGTCTCAATCGCCGCCACTGCTTCCGGCTTGGCGACGGGGTTGGTTACCGGCACCTGTACCACGTTGGTATAGAACACCGGCACGAAGTTCGTCACCACTGCGGCGACCAGGTTTGTTGCCACCGGCTCCCGGGCCAGGTAGCCAGACACCGCGCCCGTCGCCGCGTTGGTCACATAGACGACGCTCGTCCGCTCCAGGACAACCGGTACCGTGTTGGTGAAGACACGCACCACCGGCGCACTGGTCCACGTCACTTCCTGCTTATACGTCCGGTCCAACGTCGAGCATCCGCTCAAGCCGTTGTTTACGCGGGTGCAACTCAGAACGAACCACGTTGAGCCCGGATTCCCGCACCAGTTCCTCCCAAGCCTTACGCGACAGGAACCGGCCGTGGCTTGGATCTCGCCACTTTTCAACCTGGTGCAACCATTCCTCCGTTTCTGGATCATCATCGGGAACACTGCCATCAATCAGCAGAAAGTGTCCGCCGCGCTTGAGCACGCGCGCTGCCTCCCGGACGAAGCTTTCCGGAGAACTGAAGTGATGTGGCGCCACCCGCACGGTAACCAGACCAAACGAGTGGTCTTCAAAAGGCATCTCTTCGGCAGGGAATAGCCGAGTTTCGATGCTGAACCCTGCTTCGCCGCAGAGTTTCTGCGCGTTCTCCAGCATGCGGGGCGCGATGTCGCTTGCCGTCACTCGCCAACCCTGGCGGGCGAGCCAAAGGGCTGTGTGGCCTCCGCCGGTGGCCACATTCAGAGCGGTGCCGCCAGCAGGCACGGCAAACCCCTGCAAGCCCAGCGCCACGTCCTGTGTGTCCGCCAGGATGTGCGACTTGCCGTACCGGTCGCTTTGCCGGTCAAACTGCGCAGCCGATGCGGATTGCCTGGGGTCCAAGGAAGTTTCCATGTATTAACCTTGTCCAATGGTGATTCTCCAAACCAACTCGCTTTCCTGCTCGGTCCGGATGGGTACGGGGAGGAAGCGCTGAATGATTTCGGCGTTCGTAATGGTGTGCAATGAGGGTCTCGTGGTTCCAAAAGAGCCGCCGCCTGCCAAAGCCATCGGCAGCAGGAGCTGATCGGCCAGGTGTTCATCCACAGGCACGTTCGCGTCGAGCCATACCTTGGCGGCTTCGACAGCTGATTTAGCCACTTCCACAGCGGGACGACCGCACTCGCCAAACCCTGTGAACACCTCAGTCACGTTTTCCGCTTCAATCTCCAGGACTAACGCGTTACCCGGGCCTTTTGGATAAGCAACGATTTCCACGCCGCATTCCTCCGACCGCCATTTCAGTTCGTCGCGAACCACTGCCAGTTCGCGTTCAGCTACATCAGGCGAGAGCTTGGACAGCCAAACTCGTGCGCGCCGCCCGCGAATCGCCCCGCGCTCGGTGAGGACAAGCCGGGATAATTGCTTCACCGGTTCAATCCGAGCATGGAAACGACCGCCGCCAGCGGGGAAAAATCCGGGTGTTCTTAGCTCGAGTTCAACGCGCGGTCCCATCCGGTGGATCAAAGGCATGAAACTCCGCGCGAGGAAGTCAAAAGGGGGAGCCAATGGGTTGTGCGTTCCACCTTCAAGGGTCAGCGTGCTTGTGCCCGAGGTTGTCAGCAACGACGGCAGCACGGTTTGCAGAACCAAGGTGGCGCTCCCCGCGGTACCCACGGCGAACCGGTAGTTTCCTGGAGTTGCTGCCGCTGGCCGAAACTCCAGCGTTTGCGAGTTCATGGCTGCTCCCAGAACCTCGGCGCAACCGACCGTTTTGGCTGCCTCGACTGCCGTCAAATGCTGCCGCAACAGACCCGGCTTTTGGCGCTTGGCCCGGATTCGCTCCATCCGGAACGGTTGGCCGGTCACCAGGGACAGCGCCAAAGACGTGCGCAGAATCTGGCCGCCACCCTCACCTTCTGAGCCATCGATTGTGATCATCGCGTCAGTCTTCAGCCCGCTCGCCGTGCGGCGCCATCTTCACCAGCTTGGGATCAAACTGGCCGAGAATCGTCACGAGGTCGTGTTGGGCGGCCATGACCTCGTGGATGTTTTTGTAAACCATCGGTACTTCGTCCAACCCGGCCGAGATCAGGGTCACACCCTTCTCGCGCAGGAACGCGTTCACTTTCTTCCACTCGAAGGTCTTGTTCGCTTGCGTGCGGCTCATCACCCGGCCAGCGCCATGAGAGGCCGAGTTGAGAGACTCGGCATTGCCTTTGCCGCTGACCACAAAGCCCGGGGAGGCCATCGAGCCGGGAATGATCCCCAGCACGCCCTGACCGGCGGGAGTTGCACCCTTACGATGAACGATTACTTCTTTTTCCACGCCGTTGATCACATGTCGCTCCTTCCAGGCGAAGTTGTGATGGTTTTCAAGATCCAGCAGGACTTCGGCTCCGAGATTAGCGGCGACATGCTTGTGGATGAGTGCGTGATTGGCGGCGGCATACCGCCCCATCAACTCCATTGCCGCCCAGTATTCCTGGCCTTCCTCCGAATCCAGTGACAGCCAAGCCAACCGCTTCAATTCGCTCGGCAGGTCCGGGAATTGGCTGAAGGCAATCTTGCTGTAATGGTCGCATACGGCAGCACCGGTGCCGCGGCTCCCGCTGTGGGAGAGCAGCGCCACGTAAGTTCCCGGTGCGAGCCCATGAATCTCCCCATGAGCGGTGAACAGTCCGAACTCCACGAAATGATTGCCGCTGCCACTGGTGCCGAGTTGTGACCAGGCCCGGTCTTTGTTCTGTTTGGTCACCGGGCTGACATTCCAATCCGCATCCAGGACCTCATGCTGGCGGCGGTTTTTGAAGCTGGCACCCACGCCAAAGCGCGTCTCAGCCTCGATTGCCCGGGTGAGCCGATCCTGGTGCCGCTCCAATTCACGCGCGGGAATGTCGAGCACGGTCATCTTCATGCGGCAGGCGATATCTACGCCGACCGCATACGGAATCACCGTGTTCTCGGTCGCCAACACCCCGCCGATGGGCAAACCGTAACCGACGTGGGCATCCGGCATGAGGGCGCCAGCCACCGCGACCGGCAGCAGGCAGGCTTTCTCCATCTGCATCACAGCGTCGTGCTCCAGTCCTTCGCCCCACTGCCTGTATTTGATGGGCTCGGTGCGCGGAGGCGGCGGAGCATTGAGCAACGCCTTGGCCAACTCGCCGCGCAGGCTGTCCTCAGTAAAAGCGGAGGGATTGGCAATGATCGCCTTCACTTCCTCTTCCAGTCGCGTCTTGTCTCCACCAGCGAGGATGAATTTGCTGGTGAAATCAGTCGCCCGCCGGGTGGCTTCGCCCAGAGGGATACCGAGACGGATGAAGTCTTTTGTGTTCATATAAAGGACTATGGCGCCTATCGAGGCTTTTTGAGGCAGCAGTGTTTATATTTCTTGCCACTCCCACACGGACACGGTTTGTTGCGAGGGTTCTTTTCTGTGGGTTGCGCGCGGACGGCTGGGTACTCTTCCATTTGTTCTTCAAAACGCCTCGCGGATTTCAATATTCGGAGTTTCTCCTGATGGACTTTGGCTGCGGTCGCCATCTCCTCGGTCCAGTGGCTTCCATCGAAATATATCGCATCCTCCGACCTCCCTTTATTGTGCAGGCCCGATTCGGTCGCAATTCCGACAATATCCCTGGCATCGGGGTACTCCAGCCTAGCCACTGCGCAGCACGACTCTAAAAAGTTGCGGCGAACGAGCCTGTAGCGCTCGTCAGCAATCCCGAGCGGGATGGGCAAGAGCAAAAAGACATAATACGGGTCGCCTTTATCGACGGGGGGAAGCACCCGTAAGCGCCGCAGGTGCGAGGGTGTAGTTCTAAGCATTTCCAACAATGCATGAGCCAAGTAGCGCCTCTTCCATCTAGGTTCGCGCGCCATAAAGCGGAGGACTTTCTCGGTATCCTTGATCCCTCCATCGGTAACGAAATACTGTTCGCCTCGCAGCGCATAGTGATTGAACTTTTCAATTAGCTCATCCCAGGCGTAGCTAATTTTGTCCTGCCTTAATTGTTCAAGTCGTTCAGGCTGCTGTTGAAAGTCTTCCCAATGGCCCTCTGGGACGACAATTTGGGAGGGCCGCCGTCCTCCAGGCAGGTCCGGAAAGACAAAGTCATGTTCGCCCGATCCAACGAAGTTTCTGAGATAGATTGCCAACAACTGCTCTTCGCCCGTTGCCCGAATCGCCGGAGTGCCCCGCAGGAGGGTTTCCCTTTTTGAAAGATATGCGACGAAATCGGAAATTGTGTCTCTTTGGGTCATTAAGAGATCTAGAGAATCATCGTCTAGAACATGAACAAAGGTTTTCTCCGGCGCCAAGTCGCCCACCTGGAAGGGGACTCCGTGCTGCTGGAAACCCTTGATCCTTGTGTCGATAAGAAAACTTCCGCTGCCCTTGAACTCTGCTCTTATGCGAGGAGAGACGCCATGGGCCACGACCACCAAATGAAATCTTGCGTCTGTAATTCGCGGTAGATCGATAGGCAACGCTTTTTCGCATTTACGATCCATGTATACACGAGTCGGATTTTGACGGAGCCAACGTTCAGCTCCCCATACTTGCTCTGCGGATTTCTGAACGGCTTTCCGAAACCATCTTTGCCAATCAAGACCGACGTTTCCGGACTCGCGAAGCTGGCAGTGCTTGTCGGAAAAGATGATGATATGCTGGTCGAAGATGACTAGGAGATCGCAAATCTCCTTGCCATCTCCTCCATTTTGTGGCTTTCCTTGGTCCCGATATACTCCAGGGTAGCTCCAGAGAGACAGGAAGGTCTTGCTGCAAAGCTGGGCGAGGTATCTTTCCGAAGCGTTAACACCGTCAGCCTTTTCAATCGGTTGACGTTGCGACCCGCCTTCATCTGGCCCTGCGTGCTCTGTGCTCATGGTGCAACCGTTTGCAGAATGATGCCCAAAAGGTGGTTTTGCAACATGCGAAGCCTTCCCCTTTTCGCTCCCGTTTCCCTCCATGGCACAGAGGTGCGGCGGGAGGCTCGGGCTGCTGTCGAGGCAATGTGCCATCATTGCCCCTGACATTGCTTGCCATTGCCCATCCATCGCCTGCGTAATTTGATCTCTCCGCATGCAATTCTTATCTTTCCACGAACAACTTCCAGTCCGCGATTTCGTGCGAGTTGCGGATGAACGCCATGGCCGGCAGTTCCTTCGGCGCACGAGGCGTGGAAAGGAGCTTGAGACCAGCCTCATGCGGCAGACGGTCAGCCTTGCGCTGGTTCACGTCTTTCGCTGACCAGACCAAGTTCTCCCAAGCGTCCTTGCCTCCACGCGAGCGGGGCACAACGTGGTCCAGGCTGCCCTCGTTCGGGTGCAGCACACGACCAGTATACTGGCAGCGATTACCATCCCGCTCGCGGATGGCCTTGGCGCACAGCTTCGGGCGCTTCTTTGGCACCTTGGAATAGTTCACCGCCACTATGACGGTGGGCACACGAATCTGGCCCCGAACGGTATGTACCGCCTCGTCCTGGTCGCGGATGGGCAGCTTGATCCACTCCTCCCAGGTTACTGGACGGATGTGGTCCTCGCCCTCGATCTCAAGGCCGGTGGCAACGTTGGTGGCCATCATGCAAAACGCCTCTTGAGGCGTGCGCACGTTGATGGCCTGCCAGTTGCGGTTCAGCACCAGCACGGTCGCTTTCGTCAATATGTTCATAAAATTACAGACCATCACCTCCCCTGGGCGGTGGGGTGTTTGTTCTTTGTTGAAATCGGCCCGGATCAAATTGGCTGCCGCTGCTGGTAACGCTCCAGCTCTCCCTGTTTCAGAGACAGGTGTGCAGACTTCCACACTCAGCGGCAAAATGGCCTGCCGTGCCGAAGCCGACAGGCGAAGGCTGGTCGCTCGGGAAGGTTCTGCCCCTCCGATTTCTGGGTGTAGGCCAGACGTGATGCTATTTCACCACCGAGCGCTCGGGATTTACGATTTACGAATGATGAATTACGCGGGGTACTCCATTCGAATGCCTGCTCGTAAATCGTAAATCCCAAATCGTAAATTGAGAATGGCTGCCAGAGATGGACTCGCACCACCACGCTCGCCTTCAAAGGGCGATGTCCTGCTGTTAGACGACCCGGCATTGAATTTGGTGGCCCGCCAGGGTAACGCTCCCTGTTCAACGGATTAAAAGTCCGTTGCATC
>Ga0209777_10009444_pt1 | contig 10481 bp, 10 predicted proteins | sample FrelakmetHBP12HB_FD_187147 | JGI IMG/M metagenome (GOLD analysis project Ga0209777, IMG submission 187147) | Freshwater lake sediment microbial communities from the University of Notre Dame, USA, for methane emissions studies -HBP12 HB (SPAdes)... | ecosystem: Environmental > Aquatic >... | reverse complement strand
ATATCCTGAATTGTTGAGGGCCTGCTCGATGATCTCCTTTCTGGGAGCATTGATGAGGAGTTCTGCTATTTCATGCCCGACTTTTCCGGGAAGGCTTTTGTCGGTCGTGATCAGGATGCAGGCAGCATTCGGGTCATGTTCTGCCTGCGCAAGCACATCGGAGGCTACAATGCGGGGATTGGCAGTGTGATCGGCAATAATGCCAATCTCGCTTGGACCTGCCGGAAAATCAATCTCCACGTGTTCCCGCAGCATCATCTTTGCAAGCGTGACATACACATTTCCGGGACCGACAATTTTCTGCACGGGCTTTACGGTTTCTGTACCGAGAGCCATGGCTGCAATTGCCTGGGCACCGCCGGAACGGTAGATTTCGGTAACACCCGCGATATCCAGCGCAACCAGCGTCATGGAATTAATCGGCGGGGGGGAACAGGCGCAGATTTCACGGACTCCGGCCACTTTTGCCGGCACAGCACACATGAGTGCGGATGAGGGGTAGGGTGCACGGCCACCGGGCACATAAATACCGATCCGGTTAAGGGCCGTTGTCTTTACGCCAAGAACGATCCCGGGCTCCATTTCCTGAAGCCAGAGGTCCCGGGGTTTCTGGAGTTCGTGGAACCGTTCTATGCGTGCATGTGCCTCAATAAGACTTTCAACAATTTTTGTTTCAACGTCGTCATATGCCGATTCACGCTCTTCATCTGATACTGCAATCTCCTTAAGATCATAATGGCGTGAGAGTTCCCGTAATGCAGCATCGCCATTCATCTGCACGCGATCAATTATTTCGGTAACTGTACCTCGCGCATCTTCAAGGCTTGACTTCCTGCCAGCGAGCCACGCATCGATCCCGACTGCCTTCCACATAGTGCCAATAGCTACGGCAGGAAAGATTGTTAAAGTTTCGTTACCGAAAATAACGGCTCAATACCTGAGTACAAACGCTCTTTCGGGCAAAAAAAGCTGATGCTGGTAGAGCTCCCGCGTATTCGTTCACTGGCGCTATCAGGAATGAACTTTTGTCAGAGATGTGTGACGGGGCAAAAGGATGTGAGACAGGATCCCTTCTGCACTCACCGTATTCGAATCCGGTGAATCTCCTCAGCGACAAAGGAACGAAGTGCAGGATCCTCATCGGTATCAGAATACAGGTCCCTGAGCCCCTCGATCGCGCTATAACTCCGTACTGCAGCCAGTGCCGCGGCTGCACGCTCCCGTGTTGCCAGCTGTTCGTTCTTATCCTTCAGGCGCTCTATCAGTACATCGACCGCCCGCCCGCTTCTCAGCTTCAGGAGAGCCTCGGTTGCATGTCTCCGGATCAGCGCATCAGTATCATTGCAGCAGTCCATAAGGGGACGCACAGCCCGTGGATCGTCACTCTCACCCAGGGCAATTACTGCACTGATCCTTTCTTTTTGGCTCCTCTCACCCATTGTTCCATTGATGAGACGATACACCCCGCCCGTTTTTGGCAGGGAACTGAACCATTCATCCATCGATCTTTCCGCAATCATACCCATTTACACCATGAAACGATAGTTCTGAAATCAATACTTTTTCTACCGGAATACCGACAGAAAATTCCAAACTTTTTAAGCTACGAAAAGTGGCTGCCGCTTACCATGGGGGGCATGTACCTGACCGGACCAGATAATTGTGTGGAGAGGTTTTTGATACATTATATGGTACAAGGTAATCGAATTATAAATAATTAATCATGACAAATCCAAAAGCTAAATCCTGGCAAATCGCCGCTTTACCCTAAAACCTCTTCCCCACAGGTTCACCGGTATCATTTTTTTTTAGATGCCGTCGTAGAGAACATAATTCCGGCCATATTCCAATGGCACAATTAAAAGATATTAACCTTCCACCACAGGATATTCTTCCCATAAACGCACGTGCAGCGGTCTGTTAACATTGTTAACATTACGTTAATCATCCTTGAGTGAGGAGCGAGATTATCTCAAGACAGGGAAACAGGAATCTTTTTTAAAGAGGGTCTGGGCAGATTGGTGTTTTATATGCTGTCCATTCCAGTGGAAGGGAAAGGACTTAAAAAGACCAAATGTACCGGATTACCTGAATAACCATTATGATACAATAAAATCCGAACGTACGTTTTCCGATATCCGCCTGACCCACTAACAATCCTTTTTGCTATGCCACCATTGAACGCACTGCATCACAAACGTGAATAAAAAAAATTATCCATGAGATACGCTACAGCGATAAGATGAGATCCAGCTATAAAGCATATTGCTACAGAGAACACAAAATAGAGTAGGCAATATGGCAAAAATGGGCAATCCTTATCTGGAAAGCGGTGAATCGCTTATCCTGACAACGGACAGAGTTAGGGTAAATACCGTGCAGTACGATGTGCTGCTCACCACCCGCTAGCTCACCACCCGCTATCTCATCCTTGTTGACGTCAGGTATGCCCAATTCCCGCCGCAGATGATTCCTCTTTTGACAATACAATCTGTGAAGGGAGGAAAGACAGCCAATAATGAGCTGGTCATAACCCTCATCTTCGCAAATACCGGCAGCAGTGGCAAATCAGAATCAATGGTCCTTCTCTTCTCCCAGCAACCCGGTGAACAAAGAAAGAGGGAACGTGATGACTGGTTAAAAACTCTTATGGGACTTATCGTATCGGTACGCCAGGAAACAAGCTGCGACAGTATAACCACCGCTGTTCCGGAGATCGGAATACGACCCTCAATGAGACGTCCGAACGCTCCCGAAATTCCTCATCCCTATACAAAAGTTGTTCATACACGTCCTGCTCCGATCGAATTGATCATAATCCCTGATGAGCCTGAATTTCCGGTTTTTTCGGAAGAAAAACAAGAATTACCGGATATGACTTTTCCCGGAGAAAAAACAAAATCTGAAGTCACACCGGCACCCTGTGCAATGAAGGAGACGCCGTGTGCTTCACAGGTGGTGTCAGGATCACCGGATACACTATCGCCTCCAATACCTGTTTTAGAGGGAACTCCTGTCGATTCACAGGTGGTGTCAGGATCACCGGATTCACTATCACCTCCAATTCATGTTTTTGAAGAAACGCCCGTCGATTCACAGGTGGTGTCAGGTTCGCCGGATATACTATCACCTCCAATTCACTATCACCTCCAATTCATGTTTTTGAAGAAACGCCCGTCGATTTATCAGAGGTACAAGGACCGCCGGATACACTATCACCTCCAATTCATGTTTTTGAGGATGCGCCCGTCGATTCACAGGTGGTGTCAGGATCACCGGATTCACTATCGGCTCCTGAAGTACCGATAATCGTTGAATCCGCACTTGTACACAAAGAAGAATCAGAATCTCAGGATACGGTAACCCTGGTTCCGGCTTTTAAAGAGATACCGGGTGCCCGGGAAGCGGACTCCGGAGGGCAGAAATCGGTTACCGTTTCTCTCCTTGCCACAGTGAAATCTCTGAGTTCTCCACAAGGAAGGACTGTTGTTCCGGATACGGGATTGCCTCCACTTCCTGGTACTGAGGAAACACCGGTTGCTTCACCTGAGGTGACGGGATCACCGGACACACTGCTGCCTCCCGAAGCCGCGAAAATTGTTGCGTCCTCATATACACAGGAAGAAAAAGCAGAACCAATATTTCCTCCTGAAACCTTCACAATCGAGCAAAAACCCGTTGCTTCACAAGAAGTTACTATATCTCCTGACCTTCCAGATTCGATAGAACCGGTAACCATTGAGACTCCGGTGGTTCCCCGGCAAGATTCCCCTCTCGCAGAACCGGTAAACCCGTTGCTTCACAAGAAGTTACTATATCTCCTGACCTTCCAGATTCGACAGAACCGGTAACCATTGAGACTCCGGTGGTTCCCCAACAAGATTCCCCACTCGCAGAACCGGTGCCACCTGGAGCAGGAAAAGGGAATGAACCGGTTCAACAGCCTGCTCAAGAAGCGACCCTACAAACACCTGGATCACCTCCCCCGTCCTCTGGTCCGAATTCCCGAAAGAGAACTATCATCGCGGTTGCCGTGATCATCCTCATTATCCTCGGGATTGCAGGCGTAATGGTTTTTTACCCACAGAACCCGACTGCACCCGGGGTGGAACCCACCCCCCTCCCCACTCCAACGATACAACAGACTCCTCAACCGACACCGGTCATAACTCCCCCAACGGGTGTCTGGGTACGGGTGGGCTATCCACGAAACTTTGAAGGATGGGTCGGTAATACGGGATCAATGAGAGGAGTAACCGGTTCGGGTGACCAGATATATATGATACCTGAAAGTGATGGTATTGTTCAGGCGGAGATTCATAAGACGGATAACTCAGGAGATACGCTTACGGTCGAAGTTTATCAGGACGGGGATGTAATCAGCCGTCGTACTGTTTCAATCCCGATGGGTTCAATTGAACTCCTGATTGATGCAAAAACCGGAAATCCCCCCGGCATGACTCCCGTAGTCACACCATCCGGTAATCAGACAGGATCACATGGCGGTCAGATCATGTATTTCTAACAACGGGTACGTATCACCTGTATATTATCTTCATATGACAAGATCCCGCACCAGCTGTCATACTCCCGGTCTCTGACAACACCCACACCACAGGAGATTTGGCGATAACCAGTACCAGATTCCTGATGGGGGAAGACGGGCGTTCCATCAAATGCCATAAACAGGGCTTGATAGTTGGTACCAGGATGCGGGTGACATAAGAGCAGTCCCGGGACATGGTGGAACTACGACACTCCTGCCTGATTATCGATTGGTGATCATGCCCTAGGTGGATCACGCGATAGTTCCTCTACACGGTACTGCACTATCAAAGAAAACATCCAAGCCACCATGAAAGCATATTTCTAAAGAGAAAGAGAACGAAAATTAAGGCAGGAACTGTGGTACTATGGGAAACCCGTATTTGAACCGCGATGAATCCATTATCCTGACAACGCACAACGTGAGATTCAAATCCCTCGTCACAGAGGTCATATTAACCAGCCAGCGCCTTATCCTTGTTGACAGCAGGCATGCCCAGTTCAGGTACCAGACAATTCCCCTTGAGACTTTGAGACTATCGAGACGGTTATGACCAGGGAGGACTCACAAGGTAATCCGGTAATTTTCCTCTCAATCTCGCCCATGTCTCCCGACAGTCCACCACAATCAAAAGAGCTCACCTTTTCCCGGCAGATGACGGGAGACCGGAAACAGGAAGGTGATGAGTGGGTAAAACAACTCAAAGAACAGATCGTGTCAGTTCGCTGGCAGGAACCCGCCTCCTTGCAACCTCCCGCTCTCCATGAAACTGACATCATTTTCGACGATATAAGCACCAAAGGAACCGGGCGCGTCCCTCCCGGTTCAACACCGCCCGAACCAGGCACTGAACCGTACGGACCCATCATAACACCACCGTTAACGAGGAGAGAGGCTGGTGCATCACGTACGGCAGGATCACCCAAAAATACAATCCCTGCAGTACCGGGACCAGAAGGATCTTTGGCGCAGGATTCGGCGGAAACGATCCAAAAAGGTCCGTTGTCCTCCCGTTTCCATCCGCCACCTGCCCAATCGAATAAGCCGAAGCTCATCGCGGTCACTGCAATCATCGTCATCCTTGCAATTGTTGGGGGAGCGTTCATCTATTCAACTATCCTTCAGGGAAACGCCGGTGAGCCTCCAGTACCTCTGGTTACACCGGGAATAACACCGGTAGCAACCATGATCCCGACACCTGCTGTGCCACAAACACCCGCTCCTCAGATTACGGTAGTACCAACACCTGAGCCCACGGTGATTATGCCGGATAAAGGTGTCTGGGTAAAGGTACACTATGCAGGGAATTTTACCGGACGGGTTGGTGCATCAGGGGACTTGAAGCAGGTGAACGGATCCGGAGACAAGTATTACCAGATACCAATGACTGAGGGTATCGTAGAAGTATTACTCCAGAAGGAGGACGGGTCGGGAAATGTGCTCGCCGTTGAAGTGTATCAAAACGGCAAACTGGTCACCGGCAGCACAAAAGCTACCCCCTTTGGCGAAATCGACATTCGTGTAGATATAACGAGAGGGTAATCCTGCCGCACTGGTCCGTCCGGTAGTAAATAAAAAACCGGGATGATTCGTTACCCGTTCTCATGGAAGGGGAAAAAGAATAGACGTTGATAAAGTAAGAGCCAATGGCCATTCCCGGGTTTTTTATTTTTTCGATTAAAAACAATCTGCAATCAGGAAATTTTTAAGTTTTTTCACACGCAGAATTTCACAGTCCTTGTTTCCGTTTCTTCAGTGACCCGTCTTCCACTACCAATAAGTTGATAACCGTTTCAGAGAGATCTCCCGCATATTCTCCCGCTCTCCGTATACTTTCAGAGATATAATTTAAGGAAATGGCAATCTGTGTATCATGCTTGAGTATACTATTATTAATCTCTCCACAGATGTTTTCCAGAGCATTGATAGATTCAATATTCCGGTTGGCTTCTTTCATATCTGAGTTGAAAAAAGATACAATACTCCGGTCAAAAATTTCAAGCGACAGTGTACTTGCTTTTTTTATACTCGTGAGGGTTTTTTTATCGAGATCTATCTCAATAATGGGAATGGCATGTTCCGCAATTCGTACCGCATGGTCACCCACCCGCTCGATAATCCGGCTGAGTATATAGTAATGCATTGCCATATCCGGTGATATCCCCATCTTCCGTGACAGTGAGGCATGCAGCATGATCATATTGGTCTGACGGGCAATCAGCCAGTTCAGCCGGTCTGCGTCTATGTCACGTTTAATCACATCTTCTGCAAGAGTCTTGTTGTGGGTCTCCAGAGCCGTAATTGCATCCTTATGCATGTTCTTAACAATTACAAACATGCGCTTGATGGTATTGTCAAAAGGCATCTCTGCCGGATTGAGCAGGTCTTTTATCACGATAACAGTCTCGGTTTCCTCAACAACCTCCTGACCAATCGTCATCTGGGTGAAGTCCCGCACTACAGATCGGACATACGGGGGAAAACCCTGTTTGGAGGTAAGCCGGATCATATTGAAACCCATGATATACGTTCCAATTAAAAGTCGGAATAAAAATGCCGGGTCTGCAATGGTACTACAGTCAATTTCCTTGATCTGTTGAAGAATCTCATCAGTAGTATTTTTGGTAACCAGGAGTGTTCCGTCAGGTTGTACAGTCATGCCAACCGGATCGTTCTTCTTGATCTTTTGGCCTTCTGCCCAATCCTTGGGGAGTGTTACCACAAAGGAAGCACCCCCGGTCATCTGCACCCGTCGTATCTCCATCTTCATCACCGGATAACAATAGAAAACTGATTTCCCTATTCTACTCTATTTGTCTATTATATATATATATACTAGTATAGTTTATGGCGAAAAAAGGTATATTACTTTGGGTAAAATGGATGATAGAACACCATGAAAAGTTCGTATTTGTTAACTATCCTGAGCATCGTCGCAGTTTTGATGCTGGCGTTTGCTGCAGGTTGTACAGGCAACGGAACGAAGACTACGGTTGCAACCCAGGTCCCCACTGCACCCCCCACAGTTATTGCAACAAAGGCACCGGTATCAACCTCCGCTGCACCGGTAATGACCACAACCCCGGTCTCAACCGGCCAGAAGCAGACCATCAAGATCAGTGGTTCGACGACTGTTCTGCCGATTGTCCAGAAGGCAGCTGACCAGTATATGGCAGCTCACCCGGATGCAGACATCCAGGTATCCGGCGGGGGATCCGGAGTCGGTATCCAGACAATTGGTGCCAAGACTGTCGATATCGGTATGTCCTCCCGTGAAGTGACGGCGGCTGAGATGGCAAAATATCCCAGTTTTGTTGTTACGTCCGTAGCACAGGACGGTATCGCGGTCATTGTGAACCCGGCAAACGAGATTAAATTCATAACGCTTGACCAAATAAAAGGCATTTATCTTGGTACTATTACCAAATGGACCCAGATAACCGGTGCAAATGTTCCCGGCACCAACAACCAGATCGTGGTTATCGGCCGTGACAGTACATCCGGTACCCGCACCTATTTCGATGAAACAGTCCTTCTCAAGGCAACGCCAATAAAAACCATGCTGGAACAGAACTCCAATGGAGCAGTTTCTCAGGCAGTAGCCCAGACCCCCGGGGCAATCGGTTACGTTTCGATCGGGTTTGTCAATAAGGATGTCAAAGCCCTTCCAATCTGGTACAATTTCGACAAAGTCATTGGACCAACAATCGATAATGTCAAAACCAAGACATACCCGGTCTCCCGTAACCTGTATGTGATCACCAATGGTCAGTCCGGCGGACTTACCGGTGACTTCATCAAGTACATCCTCAGCCCGGAGGGCCAGAAGATTGTAGCTGATGAAGGCTATGTGACCCTCAGCTGAATCTGACCAGGTAAAAGGAACACCACATTTTTTATTTTTATGGGAGGCGGGTCAGGTGATGCAGAAAATGAATGATACCCTGAGCGCTTCCGAAGGATCTGCACGCTTGTCTTTCCTCAAAGAACGCGCGATCAAAACCCTATTCTCCTGCACAGCATTAGTAGCAGTAGTAGTTGTCACGTTCATCCTCCTCTTCTTGTTCCGGGACGGGTATTCGATCTTCGGGGAGGTTGGAATCATCCCGTTCCTCTTCGGGACTACATGGGCCCCGACTGCAGTACCTCCCTTATACGGGATCTTTCCGCTCATTGTCGGTACCCTTCTCGTGACGATCGGGGCAATAGTATTTGCCGTCCCGCTTTCTATCGGCTGTGCGGTCTATGTATCAGAGCTCGCGTCCCCGCGGGCCAGGCAGATCCTCAAACCGGCGATCGAACTCCTCGCAGGTATCCCGTCCGTAGTATACGGGTTCTTTGGACTCATTGTACTTACCAACTTCATCCGCGTTGCTTTTGATGTCCCAACCGGTCAGACATGGCTTTCTGCCTCGATCCTCCTTGGCATCATGGCCCTTCCCACCATTATCAGCGTTTCTGAAGATGCCATCAGTGCAGTTCCTCAAGAGTACAAGGAAAGCTCGCTTGCTATCGGGGCAACACGGTGGCAGACCATCAGCCGGGTCATTGTACCCGCAGCTCTTTCCGGTATTGCGGCTGCAACTATCCTTGGTATCGGAAGGGCAATTGGCGAGACTATGGCCGTGATGATGGTTGCCGGTAACACGGCGGTTATCCCGGACCCTATCTGGAATATCCTCTCCCCTATACGGACACTTACCGCAACACTGGGTATTGAAATGGGTGAAGTATCTGTTGGCAGTGAACACTATAGTGCTCTGTTCGGTATTGCCGTCGTTCTGCTCATCATTACCCTCATCATCAATCTCGCAGCGGTTGCGATTTTGCGCCGCCTGAAGGAGAGTCGGGCTGCACGTACCGACCGCAAAACCTTCATTCCGGCTTCCCTGCAGGAACCCCTCAGGCTGGTCGTTGGGATGATCCTGATTGCAGCCCTCATTGTATTCCTGTTCGCCGCTGCGCCGTGGTACTTCGCTACCGCGATACTCCTCGGATTAGGGGGATGGTACTTCGGCAGGGACCGGCTCTCACGGCGGCACATCGAGATGATCTCGTTTGGTTTTATTTTTGCAGCAGCAGTAATAGTAATCGCCTTTCTGGTCATTATCCTCGGCTATATCATCATCAATGGGTTTCCTGCACTATCGTGGGAATTTTTGACCCAATCGCCAAAAGATCTCGGGCGGGCTGGTGGTATCTTCCCTGCAATTATCGGAACGCTCTACCTGGTTGGAGGCGCCATTCTGATCGCTCTTCCGCTCGGTGTGGGAGCCGCAATTTACCTTGTGGAGTATACACGGGAAGGACGCATCACCCGGCTCATCAGGACAGGTGTTGACCTGCTCAACGGGACCCCTTCCATTGTTTTTGGCCTGTTCGGGTTTGCATTTATCGTACTTTATCTTACGGTCGGTGTATCGCTGCTTGCCGGGCAGATCACTCTTGCACTGATGATATTGCCAACGGTAATCCGCACGACCGAAGAATCATTAAAAAATATCCCGCAATCACTTCGGGAAGGCAGTCTTGCTCTGGGCGCCACCAGGTGGCAGACGATCAGCAAGGTAGTCATTCCACCAGCGGTGCCAGGTATTGTGACAGGGGCGATCCTCTGTATCGGGAGAGCAGCCGGAGAGACCGCTCCGATCATGTTCACGGCAGTCGTCTTCTCGTCAAGGTTCCTTCCCACGTCAGAATTCCAGCCGGTCATGGCGCTACCCTATCATCTCTTCATCCTGGCAACCAATGTGCCCGGCGCATCGACCAACAAATACGGGACTGCACTAGTACTTTTGCTCCTTGTCGTTGGATTGTACGCTGTCGCAATTATCGTACGAACTCATTTCCAGAATAAATCACGGGGATGAACTATGTCTGAATCTGCAATTATTACCACAAATAACGTAAATCTCTGGTATAAAGAGAAACAAGC
>Ga0209777_10009443_pt1 | contig 10481 bp, 9 predicted proteins | sample FrelakmetHBP12HB_FD_187147 | JGI IMG/M metagenome (GOLD analysis project Ga0209777, IMG submission 187147) | Freshwater lake sediment microbial communities from the University of Notre Dame, USA, for methane emissions studies -HBP12 HB (SPAdes)... | ecosystem: Environmental > Aquatic >... | reverse complement strand
CACTTTTCGTCCAGGAAGAATTGATGTCATCGCCAAGTTTCGTAATTGCTCCAATACTACTGTCAAGGATATGATTGAGTTTTTCTATGATACCAAACTATCGGAAGAAGACATTGAACGCATTTATGTGCTCCAAGAAGGAATCATTACCCCGGCGGAATTGTCCAAAGTCATGTTTGAACACTTTACGAATGTCCAAGCGACCATTGCGCATATAGAACAATTATCGGAAGCTAATTGTAAAAAAACCAATAGTAATGGTGAAGATGTAACTACGAATACCATTCATCCTATAGAAGATACTATTACAACATCGGTGGTTAGTAAACAACCAGAACCGGTGGATGAGTTAGTTGTATTAAGTGACCTTCTGTCACTGTGCGAAGTCATTCTGCCCTCTGACCAAACTTCATCGGATGAAGTGAAGAACTCCGAACCAGATAAGTTAGTTGTTACACAAGATGACTCGGCAACCGGTCCTATTGTATGTTCACGGACAAAGAGAGATGTAATATACGTATTTAAAAAATTTGTACTTCCATTATATACAGGTCCAGAAAATATCAACAAGGAAAATGACATATATTATGGAAATTTATTAAATAACACATTTCATTCCTTCAAATTCGCTGAATATATAGAAGGATTAAAAACACGCCATAAAGCTGTCGTTACATCGGGGTTTGACTTGGAAATGTTGATGGATACCAAACTTGAAGCATATAATCTACTGGCACATTATGTTATTACCAGTTATCGCCTTGATATTGCTTCCTATTTTACGAAAGAGTATTTGCGTGAATCAGGAATAAGAATGATATTAGAATCTGATAATGTGATTGAACGAGAATTAGGTACGGTAGAATCTTTCACCGCCAGTTCATTTAGTGGTTCATTCGGAAATTCATTTTCAGTATTTTAGAACTGGAGGCATTGGTTTTTACATATAAACAGTAATCATTATCCTATAGTAAAAACATGAACCGACAAAAACCTCATGAATCTTTGTTACAATTACGTCCTGCATCTACATCTTCCGCAGTATCCAAACGTCAAGTGTATACAGCCAATACCATAGACGAAAAACATACAGAAATGCTACAAAGTTTTGATCGGATAGATCAAGAAACCATTCCAAATTTAAAAAAAAACGTACATGAATACAAACAATTACTAAAAAAATATGCCCTGAACAAAAATTTGGAAGAATATCTTGAAATTATGGACAAGATTGAATTCACCAAGAAACAAATTATGTTATTACGTACCAAGAAAAAACATTATTTTTTGGAAAATTCTAAATATATATTCCAATATTTTGAGCATAAAAAGGACATTTCCGAAGGTGGTGGTTCCCAAAATGTCAATATTCTCAATCAATATTTCAAAATTAAAGGCATTACCAATGATTCTTCCAATTTGTTTAGTGCAAAATACCAAGGCGCAAGAAACATGTATCAAAATTATTGGAAAAATGTCAACAATGAAATCATGAACATTCAAGATTTTATGATTCCTTCCGATGTGTGTGATAAATGCAATTGTGGAGAACTGATCCCCCAAGACGAAGAAGGTATTTTGATTTGTAATAATATGCAATGTGGTTATTTTATTACCCATATTATTGACAATGCGAAACCTGCAAACAAAGAACCACCGAACGAAGTATCCTATACTGCATACATTCGTCTCAATCATTTCAAAGAAATTTTGTCACAATTTCAAGCCAAAGAAACCACTCAAATTCCGGAAGAAGTCATAGAAGCCATTCGTGCCCGAATCAAAAAGGAAAGAATTGACGATATCAAATTATTGACGTATGATAAGATGCGTGATATATTACGTAAATTGGGGTTGAACAAATATTTTGAACATATCCAATACATTAATTCTATTTTTGGAATCAAACCACCGATTATGAACGAAGAATTGCATGAAACATTGTGTGTACTGTTTATTGAAATACAAAAACCATGGGCATTGCATTGTCCAGTCAATCGTACCAATTTTTTCAATTATACCTATACATTGTATCAATTGTGTGTACTATTAGACCAAACCCAATATTTGCCGTATATTATTTTGATGAAAGATGTGGATAAACAAAGAGAGCAGGACCAAATCTGGAAAAAAGTGTGTAATGATTTGGATTGGGAGTTTATTCCTAGTATTTAGACAATTATATTTTATTCACAATAAAATATAAATGACAGAAGAAATATCAATTACAGAACAATTAATATACAGTATTTTAGCAACTATTTTGTTTTTCTTTACCATTCCTGGTACACTTGTCTACATTCCGGAAAAAGGATATATTGTAAAACATGCGTTTGCCCATGCGATTGTATTTTATATCACATTTTATTTCTTGTCACGATGTATTCATTGTTGTTTGTCAAAGAGGGGTGACAAATATACTGAATAGACGAATCTTCTTACACCTGTAAAGCTGAAGAAGATCGTAGGACAAGGGACGTTGCCGGGTCAGCGACCGAAGGTTGTACCGAGGAACGTAGTGGAGGCGCCGAAAGAAAAGCTTTCGTCCCCACTTATAAAAAAATAACAATATGTATATATACAATTCATCATGAACGCTTGGTCAAAATTCGTAACTAAATTTTACAAAGATAAGAAACGTACCAACAAAACGTACAAATTCAAGGATGCTATGAAAGATGCCAAGGGTCCTTACAATGCCGCCAAAGGTACTAAAAGTGCCAAAGGCGGTAAAACACGTAAACACAATAAATAAATTACCAAGAGAATGTATACATGTCCAGAACAAGAAGAAACAAAAAATATCGCAACAAAACCAAGAAACATTCTTCTTCTCGTAGACGCCGCATGAAAAAAGGAGGAAGTATCGGTCATTTGATGTGTAATGCTCCGATTTGTCCTTCATTTTTTACGAATACATGATTGTTTTCATGAAATATAGGTTTCATGTAAACCACTTAAAATTATTTGTATATGATTCTATGTACAAACAAAATGAACGATACTACAGAAATATCTTCCATTGTCATTGATTATTTTAAATTGACCAGGCAATATCAATATCAATATGGGAACAATACTATTGTATTATTGCAAGTTGGCGCGTTTTTTGAGGTATATGGTCTTCGTCATCCTACCAAAGATACCTACGAATACTCACCTATTACTTCCTTTTCTGAAATTTGCGATTTAAACGTCGCTGATAAAAAAATTACATTAGGTAATCATCCGTCCAATCAAGAATTGCCACCATTTCCAATGTATCACGCCAAGGTTTGTCCTAAAACATTTGCACGAGAACTGCGAGAATGGATCCAATACATTCCCTCATGTCATGTGGTGATGGCAGGAGTACGAGATTATGTATTGGACAAATATGTGCAAAAATTAGTAGATGGTGGATTTACGGTGGTCGTATTTGATCAAGAAAAACAGGGAAAAAATATTATACGTAAATTACAGGAAATCTATTCACCAGGAACTTATTTAGCCTATGATACTGAATCCAATACAAAAATTACCAATCATATTACATGTATATGGATTGATAAAGTGTCTCATAAATGCAAAAAAGACGACTTCCTTTGTGGAATTGCTTCGTTAAATATCTTTACCGGAGAATCCTTTTTGTTTGAATATCAGACACCATTTCTAATGAGTCCAACTACCTTTGATGAATTGGAACGACATCTGATTACCATTCATCCTAGTGAAATCATCTTCATATCCGAAATATCCTCAGATATTATTGACCCTTTGATAAAATACATGGGTATTGAATCCCATATTCCTATTCATAAAATATGGTTAAAAGAACAAGAACCTGTAGAAACGGAAACTACCAAGAAAGCAAAGAATTGTACCAAACAAACCTATATTGACCATGTATTGTCCACGTGGTTTTCCAATGACGTGTTTCATACCTGTATAGAATTGCATACACATATCCTTGCGACCCAAGCATTTTGCTATTTGATCAATTTTGTAAGTGAACATAACACCGATTTGATCAAAAAAATACATTTACCCACGTTTACAAATACTTCCCAACGAATGATATTGGCAAATCATACGTTGAAACAGTTGAACATTATACCCGATGAAAAACCACACAATCATTCACGTAAATTGTCCTCTATTTCTTGTTTCATCAATCGTTGTTGTACTGCCATGGGTAAACGACGATTTCATCATCAATTGACACATCCAACCACGGATGAAATTTGGCTTCAACATGAATATGACCATATTGCTCATATACAAAAAACCTATGACCAAGAAGCCATAGGAGACATGAGACGTCGTCTTCATACGATGAAAGATATTGAAAAAATGGCTCGGCTCATTGTGTCCAAACGTATTTCACCGTCTTCCATCTACCAAATGCACAAAACCATGCAAGAATGGACATACATTGATACGCATTATTTATCCCATACTCCAATCACTGAATCCTTTTTATCTTTCTTGGAACAATATTTTGTCTTGGAAAACTGTGTGGGAGTACAATCCATGAAAGATTTTGAACAACCCATTTTACAATCCAGTCAATTTCCGGAAATAGCACATTTATTGGACAAACGTACTATATGTATGAAAAGGTTGGAATCCTATCAAACACAATTGAATCAACTGATAGCCAAAGAAGGCAAAATCAAAGAAGGTTCGCAAACCGAATGTGTGCGTATGCATAAAACAGAAAAGGGAGGGATTAGTTTTCAAATTACGAAAAAACGTGGTATAATTTTGAAAGAAATCATCGCCACAGGTTTACCATTGAAACAACTACCGTGGATACAAGGAATCCAACTATCCAAAGCCACTGCCAGTAATGACGAAATACAAATTCCGATGGTAAAGGAAACTGCTAATGAATTGCAAGAAATAGAATCTAAAATCAATGAAACCATGGCAAATGAATACAAAAACGTGTTGAATGTTCTTGTAGATTCTTGGTATGAAATCATAGAATCCATTGCGCAACAAATATCTCATTGGGATGTGAGCCTTACCAAAGCATATGTTGCCCAAGAAAATCATTATTGTTGTCCGGTGCTAGGTAAGGATGGTGATAAAGATTCTTCGTGGGTTCAAGCCTATGGGTTGCGTCATGCTCTTATAGAAAAAATACAAACCCAAGAACATTATGTAACCAATGATGTGTTTTTGGGTGGTGATACTCATCCTTCAGGAATATTGTTATACGGAACCAATGCAGTCGGAAAAACGAGTTTGATACGTGCGATTGGTATTGCCATTATTTTAGCCCAATGTGGTTGTTATGTACCGTGTTCTCAATTTATTTATCGTCCGTATCATGCCATCTATTCTCGTATTCTTGGTAACGACAATTTATTCAAAGGACTTTCTACCTTTGCTGTGGAAATGTCGGAATTGCGTTTGATTTTGAAAATGTCTGATAAACATAGTTTAATATTAGGAGATGAATTATGTTCAGGAACCGAAATAGAATCGGCTCTTTCTATTTTTATGGCAGGTATCATGAAATTATATGAAAATAAATCCACCTTTTTGTTTGCCACACATTTTCATGAAATATTACAATTTCAGGAAATGTCCAATTTAGAACGCGTTTCAGTGAAACACATGAGTGTGATATATGATGCTGAACAGGATATGCTCATCTATGACCGTTTGTTGAAAGACGGACCCGGAAATGGAACTTACGGGATTGAAGTTGCCAAATCCATGCATATGGATCCCGAATTTTTGGAAACTGCCTATCAATTACGTAATCGTTATTTTTCCAAAACCAAGAGTCCTTTGGAACATACGACTTCTCATTACAATCGTAAAAAAATTTGTGGTATATGTGAAATATGTAACCAAGAAATTGGGGAAGAAATTCATCATATCCAATATCAACAGTATGCCGATTCACATGGATTCATTGATCATATACATAAAAATCATACCGCAAATTTGATGTCTATTTGCAAGATATGTCACGACAAATTGCATCAGTCCAACCAACCAATAGTACGAAAAAAAACGACCAAAGGGTACAAAATATTCGGAACCTAAGAGGTTTCGTCTATTTCTCCGGCATAGAGCGCACGATGACTCTGCTGCTGCTATTGCTGCTTCGCAATAGCAGCAATAGCAGCAATAGCGTGGAATCGTGCGCTCTATAATATACCATGATCCCTATACCCAATGAAAGGGAGGTTTTAAAGGAACCTACGGTTCATTTAGCTAGACATCAAATCTGTAATAGAACAGTATTCCTGAAGTATCAATGATGGAACTATAGGATGTTGAATATGGCACTGAATATGATGTATAATTAAACGGATAAAACATTTGGAGTCCATAACTATCAATTGGTGCGGTTGATTCTACCACATAGTTTATAACATACTGAATTGCTACAGTTGTCACCTGATTACCCGCTTGTCCAACAGCATTATACGGTATGATTGCATAAGAATAACTAATATCGTGTAAGAATGAACTACTAGGGTCTGTATACAAGGTGGTCAACGTGGGAGATAATAATTTAAATGATTCTATGGGGATTCGGTTCACCAAACGTTGAACCGCAATTTGATAAAACGATGGATATCCGTTCAAACCGACGGTTATTCGCTGATATGTTGTTATGGGTAAATCAGTACTTACTGAAGGATAGGTAGATACTGGTGTTGTAATGAACTCGGTTCCGGTTTGTCCAACTGCATTATAAGGAAGGATAGAATAGGAATAATTGTTCGCTGGGTAAAACACGTTACTAGGATCAATATAAATCGTTGGAACGGAGGGAATAGATTGATAAGGTTCAATACGTTGTCCATTGACTAACCTTGATATACTTAGGTTACTGTACGTAAGGGAACGTAATAATGCGAAAGAAATATCATTATTATTCACACATATGTTTCCTACTGATCCTATACTTATGCTTGGATAAATAGAAATAGGTGTTGTTGTATAAGATATTCCTACTACACCAGATTTGTTATAAGGAAGAATGGAATAGGAATAAATGTTTACAGAGTAAAATACATTACTTGGATCAATATAAATCGTAGTACCATTTGGAATAGATTGATAGGATTCTATGGGAATTCCATTGACAATTCTTGCGATAGCCACCGTTTTGAAATCACCAAACAGTGCAAAGGAAATATCGGAATTATTATAGGATATCGGTCCGGTTATCACATAAGGTAAAGGTGATACAAAGGTTGTGGTATATATAGTTCCTGCCACACCGAGTACATTGTAAGGTATCATCGTATACGAATAAGACACATCGGATAAAAACGAATTACTAGGATCAATATAAATCGTGGTACCATAAGGCAACAAATTATATGTTTCTATGGGTTTTCCATTCAATAAGCGTCGTATAGAAACTTGATAAAACGAAGTAGATGTGAATAATGCAAACGAAATGTCGGAACTATTACTAGAAAAAGGTCCAGTATTTATGAAAGGTATGGGAGATACGCCAATGGTTGTGTAAGACGTTCCCTGAATACCCGATGCGCTGTACGGAATAAACGAATACGAATACACATTGATAGGGTAGAAAACATTACTAGGATCTGTGTATTGGAACACACCCGGTGATAAAATATTATATTGTTCTATAGGAATTCCGTTTACCAAACGTGCTACGGAAAGATAGTACACAGTAGGAGTATAATCAAAAGATACCGAAATGGCAGAATTTGAATATGAAACTGTGCCGTAACCAATCATAGGAATCGCTTCGGACGTAGAATCATATCCATAATACATAACCATTCCCGATTTATCAATAATGGATAAATATGGGATCGTGTAACTCACTGGCAAAGAAGACATGATAAAATCAAACCCATAGCTCATGACCAATCCTGTAGTATCAATCAAATTATAATTATTTACTAAAGTGCCAATTTTTCCAGAAATATTGTATACTACACCATAAACACCACTTATTATAGGTTGTAATTGATAGGAATATAAGCGATTTGGTGATACTGATAAATCTGTATAAGTCATTCCATTCGTAGTGAAATTAACAATAAAACTATACACCGTATTATTCGTTAAATCTGTACGTATCACATTCAAACTCGTAAATTTCCCATAAATATTGGAGATTTGTACACTATTTGCAGTAGATGTCTTCAAATTGGCACTGGTAATTGTCGGATTGATTATAATATTGGAATGACAAAATGGCAAAAATGAATTGAATGTATTAAAAAACGACATGGATATATTATAGTCATATTCTTCTGGACTCCACGCTATTGCGAAGCAGCAGAGTAGTCCTTCAGTAGGCGTGGTTATCCTTCACTACGTTACGTATACCATATCCATAAAAATTGATTTAGAATACTTGCTCATATATATATTTATTAGTAATATATAAGAACTTGTATTAATTATGATTATTCCTGTAAAATGTTTTACCTGTGGCAATGTGTTGGCAAACAAATATCGTTATTACCAAGAGGAAGTGTTGAAGAAAAAGACGGAAATTGCGAATTCGGTTCCTGAAAAAGAACGTGGTGAAATATTTCGTATTCATTATCTCAACAAAGACAATGTGAAAAAAACACCGGAAGCCGAAGTCATGGATGCGATTGGATTAAAAAATATGTGTTGTCGTCGTCATATTCTTACTCATGTAGATATTGAATAATATGCAAACCGAAATGAAAACAAAGCTGAAATTTCGGTGTCATATTATGAATGACGACGTAGGAGCCCAGATGAATATGTCAATACATTGTATAATATCCAAATATGAAAAAAAAAGGTGGTTGTGGATGTAGTATGAAATTTGGTGGAGGTAAACGACGTAACAAAAAAACCATGAAGAAACGTAGTAGACGTAGTAGTAGAGGTGGAAATATTTATCCTTTGAATCAAAACCCTGTAGTAGTTGGTACCAATTTGTCTGCGCGTAATAATATTTCAGGTGGAAAAAGAAAAAAAATGCGCGGCGGTATGTTTCAATCGTTGACACATTCAATGTTGAATAAAGATCCTCTTTTAGGAGGTAACCCAGGTTCATTGTTGGGATTTGGTTCCTCGGGAGGTACTCAAAATGCGATCAATGTGGTTAGTGGAAAAACGGATTCGGGTTCTTCCAATATAAAACCATTGGTGTAAAATATATGGGATATATATATTTTTCATAACACAAATATGGGAAAAATTCAATTAGGTGGATACACTCTTTGTATGCCAACATATGTGTATATTATTTTTTCGTTCATTACGTTTATTATGTTGATTGCGTCAGATATTACTGCTGTACAACTTATGTGGTTTATTATCAAAGTATTGATTTGGGTATTTTTATTGAATCTCATGTGTGCAAATGGTTTAATACCCCTCGCCTGGTTTTTTGTATTGTTGCCATTTATTATTATTTTTATTATATTGGTATCCTACAACGTGCAAGATTATTCTAAAGTCAATGCGCAATTGAATAACAAACAAAATATGCCTCAGATTCCACAGATGCCACAAATGCCACAAATGCCACAATAATATGGATATCCGTGGGTACAAGGTTGCGTGCGAAGCACGCCCACCATATGTCCAAAGGACAACATTGGAGTCCAGATGAATATATTAATTCAATGCTTTTGTAATACATTTCTATTTTTTATACGAAGCGACCTTATGTATTTTATTGATTATACATCCCTTTGATACGAGTTTTTGAACGATGGATATATCAAGTGGTGCCAATGTTTTACCGATTTGTTTGCTGGTTTTGACAACTACTTGTACCATAGTGTCCAGACCAAATTTGTCTTCAACATTATCCAAAATACGTTGGATTGCTCTGCCCCTTCTGACGTAATCTGCCGGTAAAATATCAGGTTCCTTGGCTTCGTCATGTAAACGAGCCAATACAGTCATATGTACTTTCATTTCATAGGTCGTCATGCTCATTATAATAATTGTGATAATTGTGATGAATAAAGATGTCAAGTATTATAAATCAATTTTATGTCACCAGATTATGATATAAAAACCTCTTGCATGATACAGTATTATAAAAACAATATCATGCCATTATTCAATGCAAATTCATTGAATACTCAAAATGATTTATTAATGCAAAATTTGATGGAATTTTACAAGAATACCGAAAATATGGAACATTTTCTGTCCATTGTCAATGGTAATACTCATATATCATTGCGTATTATTGATTGGTTTGTCACCAATTATGCCAAGAAATATTTTACTATTTATGAAATTCCCACATTCAATAATGATGGAACAGTACGATTCAAAGTATACAATGATTACAAATTAAAACTAAAAGCCTATTCCAAACGTAGATTTGATCCATTTTGTAGATGGGAACGAATTCAATTGCCGTGTGATTCTTTAGCAAACACCATGATTGAAACCACGATTGGACAGTTGAATTTTTTTAAATGGGCAATTGAACATCATATTTTGGAACATATTCGTGAAAATTACGATGATATTGA
>Ga0209777_10009441_pt1 | contig 10482 bp, 5 predicted proteins | sample FrelakmetHBP12HB_FD_187147 | JGI IMG/M metagenome (GOLD analysis project Ga0209777, IMG submission 187147) | Freshwater lake sediment microbial communities from the University of Notre Dame, USA, for methane emissions studies -HBP12 HB (SPAdes)... | ecosystem: Environmental > Aquatic >... | reverse complement strand
CGGTCCATTCTCTCTGGATGACATTCTGGTGGGTTTTAAACTCACTTTGCCTGAGTTCTGTATCAAATTCAATCTATTCAGTTTGCCGACCTTCAGCCTTCCTAAAATGACATTGTTGTGGTGGTTCCCTGCTGCACTTATATGTTCAAACGGCGACGGCGCGGATAGTCCTAACACAATAAACAATGCGATGGCAATTATAGAAAGTTCTATTGCCGCATCTGAAGTTACTGCACCTGGCTCTGGTGCATTACATCATGAAGCATACGAAAGCGGCACAATGAATGGAGTATACCTTTCTGCTATAATGCATAACATGTGTACAAGCGGAACACCTCCTCAGCCATCGCCAACACCTGGCGGGTTCTCTATTGGGTTCTCTCCTGGATTTGAAGTATACATATATGATGCATACATTCCTGAAGAAAATTCAGGTGATGTAACATTCTGTAGACTTGACTATAATATTTTTACATCAGCAACATTTGTGAATCAAATAAATAGTACTAGAGATCGTACATCAGTCATTGCCGAAGCTTATGCAAATATTGAGAGCAATGAAGTTGAAATACAAAGCATCAATTATGCCTCGTATAAAATTCCTAGAGTCACAGTTAAGGCTTACAAGCCTGATGATAGCATACCGTTCGTTAGGGAGTACTGATATGATAGGTGATCCAGAATCGTTATTTTGTGCAATGCTTGAATCACAATATAACCTTATAGTGGCCGGAATTGAAGCGGTTATTCAATTCCCATCTGTTGCTTTACAAATTCTCCAAGCAGCAATTCAGTTGGCAGAATATGTTGTGTTCGTTGCCGTCGATGTTGCTTTAACGAATATCGAAAATGTTTTGGCTAAGATGTTCGATTTAGAAAATTGTAGCTTGGAACACGCAAGAAGAAATTTTTGTAAGATAGCCTATGATTGTAAAGTTCTTACTGATTATCTTACGGGTGATAGTTCACCTTTATTATCATTAGGTTTTACAAAAGCTGAATTAGAACATATAAGAACAAATTTCAGTGCATTCGAAGAGATGGTTTGTCAAAGAAGTTTCAAAGCAATGTTGGATGCATTTAAGACAAGTATATTGGGAGATGTATCGGCTCTTCTTGATGAATTGGATAATAAGATAAATAATCAATGGCTTAAGATAAACGAATTAGAAGCTGCATACTCAGATCTTTTAGACCGTTATGGAATTTATTCATGGCTTGCAAAGATGGACGACTTCGCACAATGCGCATTCACTGCATGTAATTACATTGCAACAAGTGAAAACAAACAAGGCGATTATTTGGACAAAATGAAATTAGAAAATGATGGTGGTGCTTACGTGATTAGCCCAAGTTTATTTTCAAAGGCGTTGGCAATGAAAGATGATTTGCATAATCGTATTGATGCATTAAGAAACACTACAGCCGATTGTTCTGATAAGAAGCCTAATCCTAATGACGGAATTGCTAAAGATGACATCGCTTAATAAATACAATTGAGGTAAAATAGAATGAGCGATTTCGGTACACAGTATACACAAAGCTGGGCATATGACCTTGCAAAGAACGCAATCACTAACGGTGAAGTGTATGATGTTGACGCTATAGAACAATCAATCGAAAATATCATATCAACTATTTTTGGTGAAAGACTTTTCTTTTCTGAGTTTGGAAGCTCTTTATCATTTGTTCTTTTTGAAAATGTTGATGCTCGCTCTGCCGAATTTATTTTGGATAATGTTATTGATTCGGTTAAGAGATGGGAAAAGAGAATAACTATTTCATCTAAAGATTGTAGATTGAATATTGATAGTGATAATAATTCACTAAGCTTCACTTTACCATATACAATCAACACATCAAACATTAAGAATGTATTTGAGAGAAGGATTAGATTTTAAGGAGATTATTTAATGACACAATTCTCATACGCCGGCATGACATTTCCTGAGATCGTTTCTCAAATTGGTGATCGTCTTAAAAATGATCCAAGATTTGCTAACTTTAGCGAATCGGCAATTGCACAGACCATATTAGAAATCTTTGCGGGTGTTGGTGATTTAACAAATTACTACATCGAAAGAAGAGCGGAAGAAACATATCTTGACACTGCAAGATTGAAGAGCTCTATAATTTCTTTAACAAAATCAATAGGTTATGTTCCTTCGAGACCCATCCCAGCGGTTGCCAATGTTAAGATAATTTTGAAAGGCCCTCTCCCATCAGGCCTTGTTGCTGGTATGACAATTCAATTTTTCAGAGATGATGTTAACTTGAGTTTCAATGGACAGAATTTTATTTTCAAAAAGACTTATGTATATACAATAACACAAAGTGATATTGACTTGGGAGTCAATTCTAAATTTTCAAAGACAATTGAATATAGTGTGAATGACAGAAATTCAGTTGAGATAAATTCATCTGGAAATATTCCTGTGTCGGCAGCAACTCCTATTCAATCAATTCAAGGTCAGAGACAAGTTTTTGTTTTAACAGGCGATTCTCTTGAAGCAAAGCCTGGTCAAAAATTTCAGGCATATAACATAAGTGATAATCTATTTTCAAATATGTATGGAGAAGAAGATTTCAGTTATGATTATGAAACTGATTCTTTTGAATTGGATGTAGGTTTAACAAAGGTTGGAATAGGTTCAACATCAGCGGATGCATTAAGTGGGTCAAACTTGTATGAAATTGCAAGAAGATCAATTATCACTACTCGCACTGTATTAGACACTACACAAACTGGAACTGTAGCGAATGTATGTTTGGTTGAAAGCAATCCAGATCAAACAATTAGATTGAGTTTCGGTGATGGAAATTTTTCAACAATAGGTCTTAAATCGACATCGGATAGCATATTCGTTCAATACATTCAAACAAACGGTGCACAAGCAAATAAGATCGGTGTTTCAGATCAAAAGATGTCATCGAATAATTCATTTTATGCAAATGGAAATATTGATGTTACATCGAACATTGAATTTAGACTTAACAGTAATATTACACAAGGCGCAGATTTTGAAAGCATTCAATCAATGAAGCAAAATGCTCCTGGAATTTTTGCATCTCTCGATCGCTTAACAACTAAACAGGATTACCTATCATACTTAAGAAGTGTTACATCTCCTATTGATGTAAAGAATGCTCTGGCTTGGGGAGAACAAGAAGAAGCAGCAATAAGAAAGACTATGGCTGTAAAGTCTTTATTTAATGTTGTTCTTTATTGTGTTGTTGGTTCTTTATATGATTTCGTTCCTACAGATTATACGGTTAGACAAATATCAGCAACGGGTGTTCCTGCTCCTGTTACTCTTTATGATAATTATTATTTTGGCGCAGGATATGATTACTATGATCTTAATTCAGATCCATTGAATGCAATAGGAACACAAGAAAGTCTTTCACCTGATAATGCAATAACTGTCATGGATACAAAGTTAAATAGAAAAGGACAAATGACGACCCGTGCATTTAGCCTTCAACCAATCATTCAATATTTCAATTTGACTGGTAAGGTCTATGTGAATAAATTGTACTCGTTGGATTCAGCAAGAAGAAAGATCAATAATGCTCTTTACAAATACTTTGATGTGAACGCAGATTTTAATGTTGAAATTTATAAGTCTTCAATCGCAGCAATTATTGAATCATATCCTGAGGTTAATTTCTGTGACATTGGATTTACAGCGATGGATTTGGGAAACAATGCATCCGTAATTACGAGTGCAGGTTCTTCTGCGTGCGGTCCTATTCAAGATGCAGTAAATATCGGATTGATAACTTCCGCCAATCAAATTGTTTTAGGACCGCAATTAGACGCAACAGTTTTGGCATGGATTCAAGGTGTTCCTACATCAGCAACGTCTAAATCTATAATAGATTATGGAGTTACAACATATCATTCATTACTTGAAAGAAAATATGGTGCACCAACTCTTTCAGGTATTTCTGAAGAACAATTTTGGAATACATTAGCTCCTAAATTAGCGACAACAATTTCAGGATTACCTTCATGGGCTACTGTGTGGTCAAACACATATTTCAATTCATATCTTCAAACTCTTAATAGCACTCTTAAAGATATCCTAGTCACTAACATAATTGATGATAATGGGAACATTGTTAATTATACACTGAAGCAAGAGATACCTGCAATAAATATATCGGATCCTACATACGGTTTAATTTATACTTATAGGTAATAACGATGGCATCAGTAAATGATAAAGTTAATTTACAAGTTCAAGCACTTGCATTAGGTTCAAATGTAGTTCAGTTACAATTCCGTTTCATATCATGGGAAAACTTTCCGGTTGCTTTAAATAATTACAGAATCGTTAGTTACTTCAATACATATAAAAACCCAGCACATATAGCACTTTTATGTCAAAATTCAGGTCATTCGGTTGGTCATACAACAGGATCGCTTACTGTCGATAACGGTTCAATAAACATAGATTTCTTTAATACTTCTCCAAAGATATATCCACCAACACAAAGGTATGATAAAGAGATTATTTTTCCATTTACAGGATCAGCAGCAATAGTTTCAGCAGGATCATCGTTTGAGCAAAGAATAAATCAATTGCAAATAAATTCGACAACTGATTTCATTGCTGAGAATGGCAATTCAGGATATGTTACAGGCCAAGCAGCTTTTTCAACAAGTTATAGTTATACAACAAGCAATTCATATGAAGATAATAATACATTCATTCTTGAGTTCAATGATCCCACACATGGTTGGATTAAAGTGCAAGAATATTCAAATGCAACAACACCCGATTCAAATACTGGAAAATATCCTTATGATGTTGTTTATGAAGCCAAAAAAGCTTTAGGCGATATAAACAGATTATATGGATATGATACTGGTTTCGATCATCAAAGGTTGGTTGTATCAATTGATACTTACATAGACCAACATTTACCAACATCAAGTTTTAATTCAGCAACAACATTTTCATTAAATGGTTCAGCAAATTCAGACCCAAGCTCAAGAATTGGCTTATTTAAATTTGATTCAAATGCATTATCACAATTGATAATTTCGGGATGTGAATTCTATAATTATTGGGGTGCATCTATACATACGATTGACATTGGCTGTTACTTAAACACTGCAGATGTCACTTCAGCATCAACATGGAGTACTAATGCTTCGGGAATTTACGGAGCACAAGAAATGACTATGAATACTGGATCAAATCAAAACTTTAGAGATTCATATATAGGATTCAAAATTGATACAGCCGAGGTTCAGAATTGGGTGACAACATCATCGACTAATCTTGGATTGAATTTAAGATATACTGCTTTTGCAGTTGACGAGAGATATAACGATCCGACTGTTTATTTAAAAGGGAATGGTACTTATTATGATCCCGTGTTATTTGTTTATGGTGGGCCAACATCGGCGACAACAGTTTATAAAAGATGGCAAGGTCACACAAATTCTAATTGGTCAGTAGGATCAAATTGGGAAGGCGGAGTTGTTCCAGGAACAACAGACTATGCAACTTTTGATAGTTCGTATTCCACATGTGCATGTACATTAGATTCAAACCAAAGTATTTTAAACTTGAGTGCAGTTGGTGGAGTATATTCTGGACAAATAGATCTTGGATCGTCGACTCTATCAATAAATGACACAAGTTTTAGTTTAGGTCTATATTCAAATTTAATAACATCAGCATCAACTTTAGATTTTAAAAATGATGCAATTAGCGCATATCTTTCAAATGGATTTAGTTTTAACTCTGTAATATTTGAGAATGGAGCAACCCTTGTAAATTATGGAAGCTTTAGTGCAAATAACATTCAGTTATATGCAGGTAAAACTCTTAATGGTTTTAATCAAACCACTATAACAATACTTTCGGGTGGAACTGTTCAGATGGGTTCTTCATCAGTTATGAACGGGTCTTTAAGATTGACAATGTTATCAAATGCTCAGATTCTGATTTAAACGGAACGTTCAATAACACAGTCATTCAATATATTGGAAACTCTATAATTAAATCACGTGTGTATGATTGCCCAGTTGAAATACTTCTTCCTGTTGCTTCAGGAAATACATATAATGTGACATTTACGACTGGGACTTGTACTTTCAATAACACTGTAATGATAAATGAAAATGGACGATTCTCAACATCATATTTTAATATCAATATGAGTGCTAATAATCCGTTATTCATTTTCAACAATGGGTTTCAGTGCAGTTATGCAATGCCTAGAAGATTCGTTAATATAATTTTCCCATCTGGTACAACAAATTTCTCAGGAAACCTTACTCTAAGTGATGCATTAAGCGGGACTTCTAATACATCATCTTCCATACTAAACATGATTGGAAATAACACACTAACATATTCATATACTGGTTATGGCTCATTGATACAATTGCCAAGATTATATAAAGATAATGGTCAGCTAACATTAAGTGCAGACACAAATCATATCTCATTTAACGAGATTGAAATATATAATCCCGCATCAGTTAAAATGAATTCCAATGCTTTATTTTCAACGACTAGTTTAAGTATAACAGGTCCAAATACATTATATACATTGGCAGGTTCTATAATTAGTGCAGACACGATACGCCTTATTGGTGGGCCGTCATATATGAACGCTACAGCAACATCCGCTTGGTCCGCATATGCAACAACATCTCTTAATGCGAATCTTGTTAATCTGCAAAATTCTGTTGCTAGCAATGCAAGAGGTTATGCTATTCATTCACTTGATAATGGATCTAATGTTAATTGGTTCTTTGATGTTGTACCACCAACTATAACTAAAGTGTCAGCAACGCCTTCATCATATTCAAAGACACCAATAACAGTTTCATATAACGCATATGATTCTGGAGCAATTCTTGCTTCCGATGTTGGGCTTGTTGGATCTTTCGGAACTATACGAAATATCGTTCAAGTAAATTCAAATAATGTATCATTTGATGTTGTGTTGAGTGGATCAAATAAATCAGGATTCATAACAGTTTCAGCGAATGACCAAGCTTTGAATTATGCACAGCTTATTGATGGACCTTACTCATACGATAATACTCCTCCTGTGATATCGGTCATTAGCGTAACTCCTTCTACAAGTTCATCAAGCAATTATATAGACATAACGGTCCAGGCTATTGATAATTGTACTTTCGATGAATCGAATAGTGCAAATATTTTTAATGCGACATGGGATTCAGTTTCAGTGTCTCCAATATCAATCAGTGAAATAACATCTGCCGACTTTACTGCAACATATAGGTTAACTGCATCAGATACATTGCTTAATGGAAATCTTTATATAAGTGCATCTGATGCGGCATCGAATACTGGGTCATTCTATTCAAGTGCATTATCAATAAACAAAGGCGCTACATCAATAACATTCAAATCTAATCCTATCTCAAAAATAGGTTATGCTTATATAAATGTATCAGCAATCTTTGAAGATATTTTAGGAATGAACACTTTTATTCCGTACCAGATGATGTATAATGGGCAAAATTTTCCATTCGATACAATATACCAAACTTCAGTAAAAGTGCTTCTATCGGGAACTGTACCGTCTTCAATGGGAGATGGAGTACTTTCTGTATCTGGATATAATTCAGTTGGAATATTAACAACATCTTCGGATTCAGGTTATAAGTTTATTCCTACAATCATCTTTGGCGATCCAGTTCCTTCTAATATTTCAAAGACCACAATCACCGTGCCTATTTCAGCGATAGGTTCATTCACCACTGATGTGAATAACTATTATTGCAAGTTAAGCGCAACCCGCATGCCTATATCACAACCTACATCATCCTCAATTGTCGTGCAAGGATATACATTCGATTATCTTAAGTTCTCGGCAACAGTTTCATCAGTGAATGACATCAGAGGCGAGCTTATATTATCCGCAGGATATTAAGTTTATAAATATCTAAAATAAGAGAGGTATTTATTATGGGATATTGGAGCGGTGCCGTTGATGATAAATGGTCGAACCCATTAAATTGGTATGATGGCGTCGTTCCTCCTATTGGCGATTATGTTTCTATTTATGGGCCCAACCCTTTAAATATTGATATGGATGTGGATGTTGGATATCTCTCGATAGCAAACAACATATCGAGCGTAAAATTTAATGATAAAATAATTCGATGCACCACAGAATTTTATGATGACACATCAGCCTCTAATGTTATTGATTCTGGAACTTCAACAATAATCATAGGTTCATCAGCAACATCAGCGGTTGACGATTGGACTAGTATTCAGCTTACGAATGCAGTTCTTAATAAAGTGATAATGTATAACAACGGCAACTTTTCAAGGCCTGCACCTAATATTTTTAAGCCGAATGAAACTTATAAGGCAAGAATAAAAACTAGTTTGGTGTGTAATAATAAAGTTAATTTTTATACAAATTCGAGTGTGTATATTGATTGCCCACTTATTGATGTAAGAAATTGCGTAACCATCATGGGTTACAATTTAGTTAAATATTTTAAAGCTGGCACTACAATATTAGCTCGAAATAATATCATTGATTCTACTGGGTTTATAATATTCGCTTCAGCAAATAATCAAATCATAAACATGCCATCTGAAACACAGTATAAAGATATAAGTGATGGTGCTTATATAATGAGTCCTTATGATGAAAATACTAATGCATATTATTCTAATGTAACATTTAGATTTCCTAGTGAAGTTAAATACGGAATGTTTTTTACGCCTCATGAATTATTGATAGATTGGGATAATAATTCTTATAATTCACCTTCAACCTTGATGTGTTGTTCTGCAACTGTCGATTTTCAAACTAATAACACTAATGTTTATTTGAGTATGCTTGATTTAAGTGCATGTACACTTCTTTATCCAAACTCAGATTTAAACCTTTGCAATGGTATAAGAATAAATTCAGGAACTATAAATAACCCAAATTCGAGGGGTATTATTTTAAGTGCTTACAAGCGTGAATTGTTAAATCCAACATCAATCTATAAAGTTTATTCAAATATTAGATTGCCTTATATCAATGCATATTATAAAGCAGTTCGTGGCGATTTTATTGGATCATCATTCACTTCTTACTTTGAAACTGATGTTTTGAAAATCGGTAAACAGAACATCACATTTAGTAACTTTAATCCAAACTTATCGGGAAGTCTTGTCATTAATGATTTTGCTGGAGAGCTTTATCAATGCAATATTTCAGCAAGCACTATAAGATTAAATGGAAGTGAACTTTTCTATTCATCATTATGGTATACAACACTCACACAGACATCAGGTTCAACGATAAAGAACTGTATGTTCTCTACATCGAATGCAGCTGCGACAGGTTCACCAATATCCGCAACTAATTGTTTTAACTCAATAGGCTTTTCAAATCCGACAAATGTTTTGTTAGATTATACAATCTTAACAACAACATGGAATAATTCAGCAGGAACTAATGCTTGGGAGACGGTTGGAAATTGGTCGAACGGTCTTCCAAGTTTAACAAAGATGGCAGTGTTTAATGGAAACATATCATCTGCAACATGTAATATAAACTCAAATACTTCCGCTCTAGGAATAAGTGCAAACGGTAAAGGTGATGGATTGTATTTGGGTGCGGTTAATTTTTCTGACAACTCTTCACTTCAATTAACTCGTATATGCCAATTATCATGTTTCACTAAATTAAGTGCTGCTAACTTGAGTCAGAATCAAATAATTTTAAAAAATGATTCTGGGAATAAGATATTTTATTCAAATGGTGGAGGAGATAATTCACATGTCATCGGCGGCATTGATGTCTATTCTGATGTCCTTGCAAATTGGTATAATTCAGTAAACTTAATCACTAAGAGAGCTAACATATATAATTGTAAAATAATAGGACAATCATTCTGTGCAGTTGGTAATCCTTTCACGACAGATGGAAGTTTGAATGTTTATTCTAACTTGTCATATGTAGGATGCCCAGTTATAATGCTTAATGCTACATCAATAAATTTGAATAGTACCAATGATAATGTTCTCTTAGCTGATATGTATTTTGTTAATAAGGATCAGCCTTTAATGACTATTCCTAACAAGCCTTTTAAAGGCTATTTGGGTTTAGGCATAGACAATGATTCAACAATTCTCAAATGCACCTATGCATTTGAGAATGGGATGCAACCAAGCATTGGCAATATACAATTTACTGCATCAGCAACCGACGTTGATATTGATTTAACAAACATCACTAATATGGGAACTCTTCCTAGTGGGGGCACGACGAACGGTTATCGTACATATAGAGTGTTATTTGCTGATTCGATTGTAAATGCTGCTTCATCAGTACTATTTCCTTATGATGAAGTTATTGTTGTTAGCGGAACAGAAATCATTGATTATGACGGTGATGATGAAAATATTTCAAATAAGTTTTATAAATCAACTAAAGTTACAGATGTAACACTTAAAATCATTGATG